>Ga0181607_10000033_pt1 | contig 100219 bp, 95 predicted proteins | sample 041ome_9_FD_132420 | JGI IMG/M metagenome (GOLD analysis project Ga0181607, IMG submission 132420) | Coastal salt marsh microbial communities from the Groves Creek Marsh, Skidaway Island, Georgia - 041413US metaG (megahit assembly) | ecosystem: Environmental > Aquatic > Marine > Intertidal...
CGCATTTATTTCAAAGTAGAGTATACATCCTCAACTGAACGAGCATTTGGAAAGAACTCAAGTATTCGTTTCAACACACTTTCTACCACACTATCTGGACATGAAGCTCCGCTAGTTAAAACGATATCCACGACTTCTTTTTCAGGAATAAAGGAGTCGGAAATCAGGTGTTTTTTTGACTCATAATTGTAATGATGAATGATGCGCTTGGCCTTAATTTCCTCAGCACTATTAATGAAGTAGGAAGCAAACTTCGTATCACATAATTCCTTGATATGACTCGTATTTGAACTGTTGTAACCACCTACGACTATTGCCAAATCTGCATTTAAATCCAACAAAGCATAGGTAGATTGTTGGTTATCATTGGTTGCATAACAAAGCGTGTCTCGCGTATCAGCGAAATGGTCCTTAATTTGATCGCCCCCAAACTTTTGTTCCATGACAGATTTGAAATATTCAGCTATTTCATGTGTCTCGCTTGCCAACATGGTGGTTTGATTTATAACACCAATTTTATTTAAATGAATCTTAGGATCGAAATTTCCGGAACATCGATCACCAAAGTACTTTTGAAAATCCGAGTAATCCCTTTTATCCAAGATCATTTCACCAAGTATTCGTGCTTCGTGTATGTCCTTGATAACTAAACTTTGCGATTCAGCTTGGCTATGAGAAAAAGTTGCTCTCGTTTCCTCATGGCTAAACTTCCCATGAATAAGTATTGTATAATCTTGATCCCCTAACTTATTAGCCATTTTCCAAACCTTTTCTACAAAAGGGCATGTGGTGTTATAACTTTCTGTCGTAATGCCCTTACTTTTAAGTAATTGTTCTGTTTCTAAGGTGGTTCCAAAAGCGGGGATAATAACGATGTCATCACTTGTGACTTCACTCCAATCGGTTAGTTGATTGCCTTGTGTGTCTTGGATAAAAGACAATCCACGATCCTGCAAATCTTGATTCACAGTAGGATTGTGAATCATTTGACTGAGCATGAAAATTCTTTTGCCTGGATTATTTTCAATTGCCGCATATGCAATTTCGATGGCATTTTCAACACCATAACAAAATCCAAAATGCCGACCAAGGTGAAAACGGACTGGCCCGAAATCGAGTGTAGTTGGAGAAAAATCTTTTTTTCTTGGATCATTGTCTTTTCTCAATGCCTTGACTCGACTAATAAAAGTGCTTCTATAAAAGGATGGTATCTCGAATGATTTCATGTGTATTCAAAGGACATAAATTTCCTGACACTAACAAACTTTGCGATACTAAGTTTTACTTTTTCTTTGATAATGAAAAATGAATTAATTTGAGCATCTAAATCTAATCGAATGAGATTCTTACACGGAAAACTAAAAGCCTTCACCGGAGAAAAAATCAAGGTGAAAATTTCAATGCCTACTCGCGTTCTTATTATGCCTGAAAGACAGTTTAATAAGTATCGTGAAAATATGACATATACATATTTTGGAGGTCAAAAGGACGGGGAGTACGAATTCAGTGTTCCTAAATCAGGAACATGGGTGATAGTAGTAGAGAAGGGAACTTATGCAAACCCGCTCGATATTAAAGTTAATGTGAGTAAAGAAGTTGCAGTTCCAAAAGCAATTGAATCGGAGAAAAAATCCAAGAAAAAGAAAAAGAAGAATCAAAAGCAGGACGAGAACCTTGAAGAAGTTAATGAAGGAGGGGCCGAGAATCCACAATCTGAATAAAATATAATTGATTGTACATAAAGCAGATTGTTTTGTATCCGGCAAATAATAAATTGAAAAAGACCTTGTTCTGAACAAATTTCAATTCTTCTGTGGATAGCAACACCGGAGCAAGAATCGATGGATAAAATCATCTTAGTTTAGTCGAAACGGAAATAAACAAAAACTTTTCGTCTGGTAACTTAACTTAGTATACATCAGAGCAACGATAGATTTGCTGAGAGCGGACCGAATTATTGTCTAAAGACACATCGGATGGTCGAATCAAATTTTCAACTCTAAGTCTTAATTAGAGGTACTATCAGGCTGAAAGAATCAAAGCCCCATTTTTCAGGATGGGGCTTTTTTAGTTAATATCGTTTAAAGAAAAAACTATGAAACTTTTCGTACGAATCATTTGGATCGCTTTGGCGTTCGCGTCTTGCACAGTAACGTTACCAATAAGTGCAACTTCGAATCCAATTGGAAGCAAGGTTGGAAAATCATCTGGCACCTGCGTGTTGAATATTTGTATGGATGTAGATGCTAGTATTAATACTGCCGCTAAAAATGGGGGGATAACTAAAATTAGCACTGTAGATTACAGAACTAAAAACTACTTAGGAATTATAAAGAAACATGAATGTATAGTGACTGGTGAATGACTTAGTATTGGTCGTTCACTTCTTTTCTGGTCGGAAATTTGGTTTTTATGTCACCGGCTTTACGTACCCATTTTAAATACTTACCATTTCCCTGACAAGCATATGCGTGCAAGGTGTCACTTTTGTGCATGTCCATTCTGTAGAAACATGACCATTGGTTATTGGTTCGCTGAACGCATGACATTAGATCAACGTCATCAATGCAGGTGTTCACTAAATGCACAGTATACTTGTCTTCTGAGAAACCATAATTTAAACAGCTGCCTCCCCATTCACTAGAACCTTTTGTTACACAATCTGTCCATTCGGTTTCAGATCCTTCACCCATTTCAATTAGATGTTTGGACGATTCATTAACGTTAGATTTAAACGATAGCGATATCGAGGCAGAGCCAACTAATAATGTGATTGACAAGACCCAAAGTCTATTTTTCATTGTTACTAACATTGATTATTGATTAGAATAATTTTCGCTTCTCCATTGCCAAGTTTTTTGGATTTTTTCCAGTCTTTACAAGCCCCATCTTTATCTCCTAAACCTTTCTTGGTAAATCCTCGGTTGTTGTAAGCTCGCGCGTTGGTTGGATCTAGTTCAATTGCCTTGTTAAAATCAGAAAGTGCAAGATTAAATTTGTGCATATCATTATAACCACTTCCTCGACTTATATAAACATCAGCATTGTTGGGATCAAGTTCAATTACTTTGGTGTAATCCTGTATGGCAAGATCATGATCCCCTCTAAATCCATAGGAATAAGCTCGAGCGGTATATGCATCAGTAAAATCAAGTTCTAGATCTATTGCTTGATTATAGATTTCAATAGCCTCTTCCGTGTTCCCAATGTTTTGAGCTCGTTTACCCTGTCGAACCAAGTCCTTCGCATCCTGAGCAAAGTTTACACCGCACGAGAAGATGAAAAAGAGTGAAATAAGAATTGTTTGCAGTCGTTTCATTAAGGCTTCAAATTAATTCAATTTTCTTCAAACGGCTTCGTTCTTTCGTAACCCTTTTCGACATAAAGCTGAATTAAATGTTTAGATGCGGTCACGAGAGCTTCGCATTCGCCTTCAGAACAGTCAACTTTTAGATTTGAGCGGTCATAAAGAAGCTTACTACCATGTTTTAGAATTTCTCGTTCAATTTGTTTTCCTGCCTTTTCATAACAGGAAAAAACTATCGCTTGCTCATCTTCAGAGTAATATATTCCTTTTTCAATATCGATTGTACCCGGAAAAATGTAGTCAATACGAACTGGTTGGCCATTTGAATAGAATTCAATTCTAATATTCTTTTTTTCTTGAAATATTTTACAGACCTCGGAGGTCTTGGCGTTTATGTATTCTACAGTATATTCCTTATCATATGTCTGTGAGATGCCGATTATTGTCGAAAATAACAGTGTGGTGGTTAATATCAATATCTTTTTCATCATTGGTTCATTATTTGAAGTGATACATTCGAAGACTCAACTATTTTTTACAAGAGCCGTAATAAATGTGCTTCGTAATACAAGATTTGATCCAAAATTATCATACTCAAAGAAAGCTTACGTTTTTTTCGCTTGAATCTATCAACACTATGAGTTGGTATAGATTGATTATTACATCTGTGTTTGTCTTGGTAAGCCTCTTTGGTTTCGCACAATCAAGCGAGTTTGTGATAACTGGACGATTTAAAATAGATGGAGGTTCGAATAACGGAGCGCAGATTATTTTAGAAAAGGATGGAAGAAAGGTCAAAACCTTGGCAGGAGATTCAAGATTTGAAATCGGCCTAGATTACCAAGCAATCTATATCATTTCCTTCGTTAAGGAGGGTTTTGTGACGAAAAGATTGAGGTTCGATACACATGTTCCAGAAGATCGTATAGAATATGGGTTTGTTCCATTCGATTTTACAATCGAAATTTTTGAACAATTTGATGAGGTGAACACAGTCATGTTCAATCAGCCTGTTGGGAAAATTTCTTTTAGTGATGTCATTGACGAGTTTGACTATGATACAGACTACACACAGTCTATTCAGGCTAAAATGGAGGAAGCGATGGAGGAGGTTGAGGTGCAGAAAGAGGAAAAAGCAAAGCGAATTGCAGAGGAAGAAAAGAAAAACGCTGACCTGAATAAAAAGGTTGATAATTTGACGGCTGCTGCCCAAAAAAGTCTGAGTTCAGGAGATCCGGAAGATGCGATTAAGAAATTAGAGGAGGCCGTTGAACTAAAAGACTCTCCTGAAATCAAACAAAAGCTTGTTGATGCTAAAAAGGAGTTAGAAAGGAAAAAAATAGAAGCAGAAGAAAAAGCAGCAGCGGAAGCTAAGGCTGCTGAAGAAGAAAAAGCGGCCGCTGAGGCGGCTGCGGCTGCTGAGAAAGCTGCTGCAGAGGCTAAAGCAAAAGCAGAGGCAGAAGAAAAAGTAGCAGCAGAGGCTCAAGCCAAAGCTGAAGAGGAAGCGAAAGCTACAGCAAAAGCCGCTAAGGAAGCGGAAGAAAAGGCAGCTGCAGAAGCAAAGGCTCAAGCCGAGGCAGAAGAAAAAGCAGCAGCAGAGGCTCAAGCCAAAGCTGAAGAGGAAGCGAAAGCTGCAGCAAAAGCCGCTAAGGAAGCGGAAGAAAAGGCAGCTACAGAAGCAAAGGCTCAAGCCGAGGCAGAAGAAAAAGCAGCAGCAGAAGCTCAAGCCAAAGCCGAAGAAGAAGCGAAAGCAGGGGCAAAAGCGGCTATGGAAGCGGATGAAAAGGCAGCAGCAAAGGCGAAGGCCCAGGCAGCAGCAGAAAAAATTGCAGCAGCAGAAGCTCAAGCTAAAGCTGAGAAGGAAGCAAAGGCAGCGGCTAAAGAAGCTGAGAAAAAAGCTGAGGAAGAAGCAATGGCAAAGGCAGATGCCGAAAGATTGCTGGCTGAAAAGAAAAAAGCCGAGGAAGCTAAAAAACAAGAGGAAAATCTAAGTGAAAAGGAGGCTTTGGAGGCAGCTGAAATTGAAAAAACGTTGACTGAGGCGATTAGTAATGGAGATGCTCTTTTTAAAGCAGGGAAATTGGAAGGTGCGAGAGATGAATATAATAAGGCGATCCGGTTAGGAGCAGGAGATGATATCCAAGAAAAAATTGCAAAAATTGATACTTTACTTGATAAACAAGAAGAGGAAAGAGTGCGGGCCAAAGAAGCTGCTCAGGCGATCTCCAACGGTGCCCGTGAAAGCGATCAATTAGCAGCCTTAATCGATGAAGAGGCAATTAAGCAGGAAACCAAGCCAAAAAATGATTTGTCTCCAGAGATTGAATCAAAACCGCGTGAATCTGGTAGTGCAAAGGCTGTTTTAGAATCAGATGAAAAGCCAGCTTATATCGCTCCAGGCGGAGCAGTCATTGTTTCTGAACCAAGGGTTGGGAAGGCCGCTATGTCCTCTCCTGGTGCGCAAATGACCGAAGATGATAAGTACGACAGTGTCCTAAAGCAAGTTGAAGCCCAGGATGTTAAAATGATGGAGGATGTTCAGCAGAAACGATTAATGGAAAAGTATCCTGAGCGAAAAACAGTAGAAACAGAAAAGGCTGGCACTAGCACTATCACTTATGTCTATATAAATCGAGGTGATTTTGTGAATGTATATAAGAAGGTGGTTCACGATTGGGGTGGTGTTTTCTTCTTTATAGATGAACGTCCCACCAATCAGAGGTTTTGGGAACACGAAACAAACTAAAAAAAAAAGCCTCTTGTTAGAAGCTTGGAATGTTTTGAGAAAGAGGATGACTAGTCAGTCTTAGAATCATCACCATCGTCCGCCTCATCATCACCATCGGAAACTTCTTTAATGCTGATTTGAGCATCTTCCTTCTCCCAAAGGTCAATTTCATTAGCACCTCTTGATTCTTCAACGAAATCTCTTTGTGGAGTATTTGAAACTTCAGTTTCGATTATTTCACCATCGGATGTGATTTGCAATGTCTCGGTTTCAGAATTCGATTTAACTAACTCAGTAAACTCATCTTTTTGACATGATGAGAAGCCAACTATTAATGCGAATACTGGTATGAGAGCTTTTTTCATAATTGCAGTGATTACAAATATAGGTTTAATAATTGAAATGCAAGATTTTAGTAAAGGTTTTTATTAAATGTAATGGGTAGCTTTATAGTAACTTTCGTACCTAAAACCTCCATCGAGGCATTTGTTATTTCGTCAGGCCCAAGAATTTCATAGTTTTTTCCGGTCATATCCTTTAGTACTTCTAAACGTTGTCGAGTTATTTTCATGCCATTAGATACGTGGAGTGATTTACCTGTTTTCTGTCTTATGCTTGTCTCTATACCTACGCCATTGTCTAGAATTTCCAACACAATCTCCTTGTTTTTTAATTCAATATTCACATCGATCCTTCCGAGGATTTCAGATGGTAATATTCCGTGCATTATGCTATTCTCAATGAAGGGTTGAAGAATCATTGATGGCACGAATATCTGGTCGGCATCAATACTTTTATCAAGAAGGATAAAATATTCAAAACGATCTTTAAATCTCATTTGTTCCAAATGCAGATATAGTTTTAATCGTTCGATTTCTTCTTGGAGACTAATTGCTTCAGCTTGCGCGCTATCTAGGTTTTTTCTGACCAATGCTGCGAATTTTGTGAGGTAGGTATTTGCGAGCTTTTTTTCCTGTGTGTTGATATAGTATTGAATTGAATTTAACGCATTAAAAATGAAGTGCCTGTTCATATGTGCGTTCAGGTTTTCTTGTTCTAACCCTAGAATTCGAGCTCGATTTTGAATATCAATTAATTCACGCTTCCGAAGCCTTTGATTCGAAATAACCCGATTAATCAAATAACCGGTCAGAAATAGAAATGACATAACTACAAGCAGAAACCACCAAGTAAGATAGAAGGGCGGTAAAATTTTAAAGGATAATAAAGTATAAGAGCTTCCCCAAGGCTCATTTTCCAACTTGCTTCTAATTTCAAACTCATAATTTCCAGGCGAAAGGTTCGCGTAGGTTACAGAGTTTTCAGCGATTTCTGGCGACCATTCTTCATCAGATCCAATAAGTCGATAGCTGTATTTTACTTTTTCTGGATTACTAAATTGAATCGCTGCATATTTAAAAGTAAAGCGATTATTCCTATAAGGAAAGGCTGGTTTATCTATATCGGAATCCCAATATTCTTGGGGATCAATAGTTTCAAAATTAACTTGCAGTTCTTTTAACACCGATCCGTATTCAGATTTATTGTTGCTTGGGTTTAATGTGGAAACGACATTTACCAATGCACCATTTATGCCAAACCATAAATTACCATTTCGATCACAAAATGCAGCATTCTGATTGCATTCTTGACTTATAATGCCATCATGTTCATTATATGAGCGAATTAGCAAACTGTCGTTGTTCGATAAAATAGTCGTATTGATGCTGAAAAGGCCATTGTCAGTTCCAACCCAAAGAGAATTGGTTGAATCGTGTGATACAAATGTGACAATGTTCGAGCTTGGCTGAGAATTGATGTGGTAGTGCCTTAATTCTCCAGTTTTAGTTTCATAATGATATATTCCATCATCTGTTCCTAACCAGAGATTATTTAATGGGTCTGAACATAACGTACTCACATAGTTTTCACCCAATCCGGCTTCTTCATTGAGAATTTCAATCTCCTTGCTTTTAAGGTTGAATGAGAATGCACCCTTGTTGCTCGAAATCCAAATCTGATCTCTAATTTGACAAAACGATTTGACTTCACCGAGTTTGGCTTGCTTTAATTCAAGCGGAGTGGTCAATTCTCCATTTTTGAACCGGATAAGTCCATCTCGAGTTCCTATCCAAACGCTGGCCTCACTGTCATAAAAAATGCTTGAAACTCGAACAAATGGCAAACTATCATTGAACTTGAATTCTCTCAATTTGCCGTTGGAAAATATATTAATGCCATCCGATGTTCCAATCCAGACTTCATCTTGCACACTTTCAATGGACCAGACCGTATTATTACGAAGTCCATCTTCATAATTCAGTACACCAAACTCTCCTTGGTCTAAGTACATCACACCATCACCGTATGTTGCCATCCATAAGGTGCCATTTGATGTTTCTGCAAAGCTCATGATTTGATCAGAGGATAGGCCGTCTTCTAACGTGTATGTTAAGGTATTCGGACCGGTATATTTAAGTATTCCATATCCAGAAGTGCCTACCCACATATTACCATCTCTGTCGCAGAATATTACTTTGAGGTTTTCGGTATAGTGCGGAGTCGTAGATCTAATGGGATTAAATACACCTGATTTGTTGTCATAACAAACGATGCCATTTTTCGAGATTAACCAAGGATTTCCGTTTTTATCGATAGTCACATCCTTTTGATATAAACTGGTGATTCCATCTATCTGAGTTAGAAAGGTAGTGTCGCCTTGTTCAATACGTATCGCACCATGTTTTGTTGTAGCAATCCACCACTGCTGACCATCATATGCGATTTTATTAACCGAAATCCCTTTAATTAGAGTGGTGTTTTGTTTCCCGTCATAGATCGATAATCCTGACTTAGATCCCATAGCTAATTTGCCATCAATATTTTGCAAGGTCCTTATGAAGTTTTCATTTGGTGAATCGAATTTAATCTGTTGAATTTCCCCATAATTCCATTTTAATAGTCCAGATCCATTGGTAGATAGGTAGATTTCATTATCAATTTCTGCAATATCAAAAACGATGGTTTTTTCAAAATTGGAAGTGAAGGGAAAGCGAGTGACTTTTGTCCCTTCAATAATTACCATTCCACCTTGACAAGCAATTAAAATTTCACCTTTTTCAGTTTCGTCTATGGCTGTGATCACATTGTTAAGGAGGCCATTAGATTTATTATAGTTTGTGAAGTTTTTGCCATCAAATCTGCTCACCCCACCGATTGTAGCAATCCACAAGTAGCCGTTTTTAGATTGAATAATATCCCTAACTTGAGATTGAGCTAATCCATTTTTTACAGAATATGATATAAAGTGCTGACGCTGTGCCATCAGCATTCCATAAGACATAAGAATTAGGGTAAGAAGTACTCTCAACTAAGAAATTTTGTCAAATTTACTCGAATCAAAAACCATGCGTGGAACAAATTATTAAAAGGTTAAATTTGTAAACTCTAATGGATTTGAGTAGATGAGGTTAATCTCCATATGCGTATTCTTAGTGTTTGTTTCGACAAGCATTTTTGCCCAGCGTGGCAATCAATCTTGGCAAAAATATCGTCATGAGGCAAGTTTAGGATACGGCTTCAATACATTTCTTGCAAGCATTGGGGAAGACGATAAGATCGGAACTAGATTTATGCTTCAACGACCTACAATGAATGCATCTTATCGTTATTATTTTGCCAAACACTTCGCTGTGAGGGGTTCCTTCACTCATGCTTACTATAGAAAAAACGATAAAGAGGATGTTGACCCTGCAAGATTAAATGCAAGACTTGACTACGAAATGACTCTATCTGAGTTTGCCGTTATGGCAGAGTATCACATCTTTGATGAAACTCACATGGGGTCGCGAAAGGGAAAAGTCCGTAGATCAAGGGGTGGAATGTCAAGAGGTCCCAAATTTGGTGTGAGCTTTTTTGGTGGAGTTGCACTCGATTACATGAGACCATATGCTGAGTTGTATGGCAACAGAATGGTGTTGAAGCAATACAACCCAACTGCGGGATATACATCGTCCAAAGACTATAAGCGCACACATGTACATTTTCCGATCGGAACGAACTTGCGATTAGTTGTTGCGAAGAATTGGAGAGTTGGGGTGGAAGCAGGTTATCGAATTGGTCTTACTGATTACATTGACAATGTGAGTTCGGTGTACTATATCGATTCAAATCCATATGCACGTACATCGGAATATGATGACACGAAGTTTTCAGGTGAATACGTGTCGTTGGGCAAAGAAAAAGCACCCATTTCTTCGCTCGCTAGTAATAGCGGTAGGAAGAATTATTTCTTTGGTATGGTGACACTTGCCTACCGGATCAAGTCTTAGCATAGACACAAGGGATTTTACTCAAAATCTTGGTTACTCAAATCACATTCCTCTTTAGGAGAATAATTGTTTTTGCAATGCATTACTGGCTATTGTATTAATTGAATTCAAGCGTTTTGAGATCAATTCGAAATCAAACTTTTCGATTTCTTCAAAAATCACTAACCAATCCTCATGGTTGGATTCGACTTTATTGATTCGACCACCTCGGTCAATTTGAAGTATTAAATAGTGGTTATTTTCTTCGCAGGTTAGCGTAAATTTCGGACCGTAACCAAAATTCCAAGCAGATGTGTAATATTTTTGGTTTACCTCATTTTGTGTAAATGTTGCTGTCTGCAATGTAAATTGGTCTATAAATGTTTGAACTAAACATTCATAAAACTCTGACGAGGTTCCAAAGTCAATAAAGTGTTTAAGGTTTGATACTTTGCTGCGAACTGATTTTACTGATTTATCCTCAAAATGTCCATATTGTCTTTTTATAGAATTACTCAGTAGCTGCATGTCTGAGTCATATAATATGGTCCCATGGTGCAACGCTCTTCCCTTACTTACGTGTTGAGCATTGCCTGAGATTTTAGTTTCCCCAATGAACAAATCGTGCCTTTGACTTTGGTGTACCCTAAACCCCATACTGCGCAATACATCAGAAACCATTTGAAGGTTTTCGGAATAATTGATTTGATTACCCTTCTCTACAAATCGGAAAAAGCTAAAATTGATATTACCAAGATCATGAAAGACTGTACCGCCACCACTAATTCTTCTAACTATTGGGATTTGATTCTGATGACAAAAATTGAGGTTTGCTTCAGAGAAGGCGTTTTGATGCTTTCCAATAATTACAGACGCTGGATTTCTCCAAATTCGAAGTGTATCTTCTTCAAAAACATTGAAATAGTATTCTTCGAAAGAAAGGTTTTCCTCTGGAGAGTTTAATGAGTTAGCTAATATTAGCATAGCTGCAAAGGACGTAATCTATTTAAAACATTTTCTCAATTATTGGGATAAGATTAGCTTTACCGCAAATCATTTAAGTGAATTATAGTAACATAAAGTCGGTGTTCGAAAGGCCGAAAAAAGTAGTGATTACGACTCATAAATCGCCTGATGGTGACGCAATAGGTTCGTCTATGGCATTGGGCGTTGTGTTGCGAAAATTGCGAAATAGTGTATCGGTGATAGTGCCAGATTCATTTCCTCAGTTTTTAAATTGGATGGATCCTGAGTCAACAATATTGATCGATGATCAAAGCCCCATTGAATGTGGTTTAGCAATATCTGAGGCCGATGTTGTTTTTTCCTTAGACTATAATACACTTTCACGCATAGGTAATGTTGCCCCAAAAATTGAAGCATCAAAAGCGTATAAGATTTTAATCGATCATCATTTGTTTCCAGATTCGGGATTTGATGAAGTATTAAGTGATACCAGCGCTTCTTCAACAGCGGAGTTGATATATGATTTTATATGTCAAATGGGCTGGGGAGAATATATAGACAAGGGTGTGTCTGAGTGTATCTATACTGGAATTATGACGGATACTGGTTCATTTAGATTCTCATCGACAAAAGCATCCACTCATCGAATAGCTGCTGATTTAATGGACAAGGGTCTCGTGCCTTCAGATGTGCATCAGCGTATTTACGATACAAACTCATTTTCGAGAATGAAGTTGATTGGACACGCACTCAGTTCCAACCTAATCTTGCACAAATCTGGGAAGGCAGCGATCATTTCGCTTTCATTGAAGGAAAAGAACAAGTTTGGCTATAAAAAGGGTGATACAGAAGGTCTTGTTAATTATGGCTTATCCATCGAAGGAGTGGAGATAGCGATGTTTTTATCCGAGGAACTCGACATGGTTAAATTTTCGTTTAGATCAAAAGGAAATGTAGATGTGAACGAAATTGCTAGAGCTAATTTTAATGGTGGTGGTCACAGAAATGCTGCTGGAGGTAGATTAGATTGTGACTTGGACGGAGCCATGCAAAAATTGAATGAGGTTTTAAATGAGTTGTTTATATAGAATGAAGTTGACTTCTGTTGTCATGATATTATTGGCTGTGGTACATTCCTGCGGCACAGAGCATCCTCAAAAGCAGCCTGTGCCTACGCAGAAGGAGGTAAATCGAAGTATGGAGGAGATTAATCGCCAATTTGCACGTGACGAGTCTGCCCAAATTGATGGATACATAGAAAGACGGGGATGGACGATGTCTACTACAGGAACTGGATTAAGGTATATGGTTTATGAAGCAACCGAGGGCATTGAAATTAAGGCGGGAGATCGAATTGAAGTGAATTATGAAGTCAGTTTGTTAAACGGAGACGTTTTATATACTTCAAAAGAGAGAGGTCCACACGTGTTTACAGTAGGTAAGGATAATGTTGAATCTGGATTACATGAAGGAGTATTATTTATGAAAACTGGAGAAAAAGCTAAGTTCATTCTTCCATCACATTTGGCTCATGGTCTTAGCGGTGATAATGACAAAATTCCACCAAGATCTTCAGTTGTTTATGATATTGAATTGATTTCAGTAAAATGATCCGAATTCGTGTTTTTATGCTGTTAAGCCTTCTCGCGGTTGCTTGTAATGATTCGGATCACTTCGGTTATGATCGATTGGAAAATTCCGTCCACTTTCGTTTAATTTCGCTTGGAGATGATGGAAAACCTGTAGCAAATGCCGATCACTTGAGTATGACTGTTCATTTGTATAGAAATGATACTGTACAGGCTCGTAAGGTGTTTAAACGAATAAACTGGAATGAGAGTGAATTTCCAAGTTATTTCAAAAAACTGCTATTAAGATCAAATCATGGGGACAGTATCGCTCTTGTAGGTGATGCAAAAGATTTAGATATCAATGCTCTATTTGGAATTGAGATTGTTGATTTAAGTGAAAAGGACATTCATCTGGAGGTTTATATTTCAGAGGCTTTGAATGATGAACAGCTGAGGGACGTAATGGCCAAAGAGCGACTTAAATCAGATGTTGAGCTCAACGAGAAGGCGGCTCTAAATCGTGTATTAGACTCACTGAATATGGGGGACGAGGACTTTGTTGATGGAGTCTATGTTAAGATACTGAAATCTACAGATGGTCCAAAACCAGTGAAAGGTGATTTCATTACAGTAAATTATAGCGCGAGATTGGGAAATGGGAAATTGGTAGATGATAATTTCACGTTAGGCCCTTTTTCGTATGAAGTCGGAAAGCCAGGCCAAGTTATTCCGGGGTTTTCGATTGGTGTTAGCCAAATGACGGAAGGGGCAGAGGCGGTTTTTGTGTTACCATCTACTTTCGGATTTGGGCCTGATGGGTCTAGTTCTCAAATAATACCAGGTTTTTCAGTCCTTGTCTATAGGGTCAAATTGATTAAGGTCTCAGACTGAATTCTTCTAGCTTTGCGCAAATCATTATGATGAAACTACTTGCAACTCTCTTCCTTTCTGCTCTAATAATGTCTTCTTGTGATAACGCTTCAAATCAAAACGCTGAAGATTCAAGTTCAACCGACTCAAGTTCAAGTGTAATTGAAACACCGAGCGGATTGTTGATCGAAATTGTAGAAATGGGTAAAGGTCAAGTACCTCAGACTGGTGATATTGTAAGTGTACATTACACTGGCAGCCTAAAAGCAAACGGGGAAGTATTTGATAGTAGCTACGAGGTGGGACGTCCTTTCGAATTTCCGTTGGGCAAGGAGCGTGTTATCCCTGGTTGGGATGAAGGGATTGCTCTACTTAATGTTGGTACAAAGGCAAAGCTCACCATTCCTGCAAACTTGGGTTATGGAAGTCGAGATAATGGTCCAATTCCAGCAAACAGCGACTTGGTTTTCGAAGTGGAATTAATGGGTGTCACGGCAGCTCCAAAACCGGTTCTGCATGAGGTGTTTGATACTGCAAGTGCCGATAAAATCGCTACAAACTCCGGATTAATCTGCTACATCATTGAAAAGGGAGATGGTCCAAAAGTGGAAATAGGGTCGAATGTTATGGTTCATTATTATGGCTATTTAGCCGATGGTGGTCAAAAGTTTGATAGTTCTTTTGAGCGTGGTGAACCGATAACCTTACAAGTCGGAGCGGGTCAAGTCATTCCAGGATGGGAGGAAGGTTTGTCCATGTTAAATCAAGGTAGCAAGGCGAAGCTTTTGATTCCCTCCGCATTAGCTTATGGAGATCAAGGGATTCCAGGCGTTATCCCGGGTGGAGCTGAATTAGCTTTTGACGTTCAGATAATGAAGGTTCAATAGAATTGGCTTTAATTGTTTGAGTATTTGAATTCCTGGACAGATATTAGTTTATCGTAATCCAATCCAATGGTTCTTTGGTAGATTAATACTGTATAGTCATTTTCAGTTTCAAAATGACTTCCTTCAACAAAGGTCATGTCCGGTTGCATTTCTCCGTCTTTTACAAATACGTATAAATAGTTGTATAAGCCTTGCTTCAGGTACAAACTGGCTTCATATTGTAACTCGAGTTGATCAAATTGCATTTTCGCCTCAGGTTTGATTTGCCAGTCTGTTAAGGCTCCATATATGTAAATGTCTCCATTTTGAATAGCAGCGTCATGTTTCAATGAGAAATGAGTGTGAACATAGTCTGCATCAACAGCGCCTTCAGTTCCAACTCGATTATTCTTAATATAGAACCAGCCGTTTAAATCAGGATTCTGAAGATATGTAATCGCTGACCGACTTTTATCCTGTTCTAAATACGCATGATTTTCGTTGTCATTAAATGTAACTCGCTTCACTCCTCGTCCAGTGTAACGAGTATCTGCGATATCCAGTAATCGGAATTCATTGAGACCTTCAAATGCATTTTCTCCATCATAATCGTAATCGAGCTCACGATCCTTTACAAATCGAGGTTGTAGACCCGTAAGTGCCGTTTCCCAAGTGTGGTTTTGAAGTACAACTACTTTCAAATCTGTATAGGGATTGGTAAGTGCATAGGAACCGAATGAAACATTGAAATCAACTTCTTGATGGCTATATCTTTGATTCACTCTGGTTGCTTGGTGAACATTGACATTGACCGAAACAGGTGATTGTGATTCAACCACGCAAAACCTGCGTGTCAAAATGACAAGGTTTTCATCGCCTTCTTCAAATACTTTGATTAAATAATTACCAGATTTTGTAATTCGAGTGGTGAAATTGGGGATCTCTAAGGTATAGTGTATAAACCGCTGATAGGTGTTTCTCGAATAATCATATTCGGTAAGGTAATCTTCAAACGGACCGTCCAAATATTCTTGTTTATCTAGGTCAGATTGAGTCCAATCATAGTCACAGTGAATTATTGTATACATGTAGTTCCCAAGGGTACTGTCAAGTACATCAAAATGTAATTCCATAGGTTGGTCCTCGCCAATAGTAATAATTGGCAAAGCCAGCGGCCACCCTTGAGGATGAAGCATTACAGTTTTGATGTTATCACGATAGCTGTGATTGTCAAAGCGTAAATATTCGCCTTCATAATAATCATCATTTGCTTTTGTGTGAACATTGAATTGTGACATTGCCGTTCCCCAAAACAGTGTGAATAGAAACGAAATTAGAATCGATCGCATAAGACGGGCAATTTACAGGTTAAACTTATTTGGTGTTTGATCTGTTGGATAAAACAATTTGATGATCAACGAACGATTAAATTGATAAAAATTCCGACAAACCTTTTAATTGCTGGGGCGGATCGAATTCCAAACGAATTTGCTGTATTGTTATTTTTTCTGAAGAAAATATCATGTAGGTTTGCGCCCGTTTTAAAGGAAATTTTAACAAATAAGAATGTCTAAGAACGTTAAAATCCGCAGAGGAGCAAATATAAAGCTGGAAGGCGCTGCGGCACTGCAGACCACAACAGCTGAAATGGCTAGTTCCTATGCTTTGAAACCAGCCGATTTTCATGGTTTGGTTCCTAAAATGCTTTTGAAAGAAGGAGCGGAAGTTAAACCAGGTACACCAATTTTTCATGATAAATCGGATGATAGAATAAAGTTTGTTTCCCCCGTAAGCGGTGAAATAGCTGAAATTGTTCGTGGTGAAAAAAGAAGAATTTTAGAGATTCGAATTGTTGCTGATAAAGACCAGCAAGCTCCTTCGGTTAACACTATTGATCTGTCTACGGGAGATGGAGTGAAAGAGTCTCTATTATCAAATGGATATTGGCCTTTCATAAAAAGAAGACCATATGATATTATGGCAAAACCAGATGAATCACCAAAAGCCATTTTCGTTTCTTGTTTTGATTCAGCGCCATTAGGTGCGGACTTAAACTATTTGCTCAATGATCAATATGCCCACTTTCAGGCAGGTTTGGATGCATTAGCGAAATTGACTGCAGGTAAGGTGAATTTGGGAGTGAGATCTGGAAACTCAGGGTTTGCAAGCAAATCCACTAATGTAGTGAAGAACACCTTTTCAGGTCCCCATCCTGCAGGCAACGTAGGAATTCAGATTCACCACGTGGACCCAATTAATAAAGGAGATGTCGTCTGGACCGTTGATGCTCAAGCTGTATCAATGATTGGTAGATTTTTAACAACCGGTATTCCGGACTTCTCAAAAACTGTTGCTCTTGCAGGTGCCGGAGTGAAAGAACCGCAATACATCAATACTATTGTAGGAGCCAATATGAGCTCTATTATTAATGGTCGTATAAAAGATGGGGATTACAGAATTATAAGTGGTAATGTGTTAAGCGGAGATACAGTTGCAGGTGATGGTTATTTAGGCTTTTTTCCAAATGTTGTTTCCGTCATACCCGAAGGGAAGGAACAGCAATTCATGGGATGGTTAGCACCTAATTTTCACAAATTCTCTCTGTCACATGCTTATTTCAGTTGGTTAATGCCATCTAAGAAGTATAATTTGAATACCAACCTTAATGGAGAGGATCGTGCTTATGTTATGTCAGGTCAATATGAAGATGTATTGCCAATGGATATATATCCAGTGCATCTAATTAAGTCGATCATGACGAATGATATTGAAAAAATGGAGGCACTTGGCATTTATGAAGTTGCCCCCGAAGATTTAGCTCTTTGCGAATTCGCTTGTACAAGTAAAACGCCCGTGCAAAGACTAGTCAGACAAGGAATTGACACCGCAATCGAAGAATTAGGTTAAACAACAAGACGAGATGAAACTATTAAAAAACGTTTTTGACAACCTTCGGCCAAATTTCGAAGAAGGTGGAAAGTTTGAACGATATTACAAGGCTTATGAGGCGATGGAGACATTCGCCTTTGTGCCAGGCCATGTCACCCATGACGGAGCTCACGTAAGAGATGCAATTGACTTGAAAAGGACCATGTTTCTTGTGGTTATCGCGACCATTCCAGCATTATTATTTGGAATGTGGAATACAGGACACCAGCACTTCCTAGCCCTCGGACAATTCATGGAATTAGGAGATGGATTTATGGATAAGTTCCTTTTTGGTGCAATGAAGGTGCTTCCAATTGTTATTGTGAGCTACGCGGTTGGTCTTGGTATTGAGTTCGGTATTGCAGTGGCCAAGAATCATTCGGTTAACGAGGGCTACTTGGTTTCAGGAATGCTTATTCCGCTTATCATGCCTGTTGAAGTTCCGCTGTGGATGGTGGCAGTTGCAACTGCATTTGCGGTACTAATTGGTAAAGAAGTATTTGGGGGAACCGGAATGAATATCTTAAATCCAGCGCTAACAGCTAGGGCGTTCCTATTCTTTGCTTATCCAACAAAAATGAGCGGAAACTTAGTTTGGGTGAGCACTGAAGGACAAGCAACCGTTGATGGTTATACCGGAGAGACATTATTAGCTCAATCAATTAACTCAAGTACTCAATATATTGATCAAGCGGGAGCTTCGTATAGTAGTGTAGCAGACACGATCTATGCTGCGTTCATGGGTTGGGTTCCAGGTTCAATAGGAGAGACGTCAACTTTGGCCATACTCCTTGGTGCCGCCATTTTATTATTTACTGGAATCGGAAGCTGGAGAATCATGCTATCCTTTTTATTAGGTGGGTTGTCCATGTCATATATATTCAACATGTGGGGTGCTAACCCATTTATGGATGTGAATCCAATCTTACAGATATGTATGGGAGGGTTTATGTTCGGAATGGTATTTATGGCAACAGATCCAGTTAGCGCAGCGCAAACGAATACTGGTAAGTGGATATATGGCTTCTTGGCTGGATTCCTTGGAATAATGATTAGAGTGTTCAATCCAGCATATCCAGAGGGTATCATGATGGGAATTCTATTCATGAATGTGATGGCTCCACTCATTGACCACTACGTTGTTGAGGCGAACATTAAGAGAAGATTGAAAAGAGCAACTGTAACAGCATAATTAGACAGAAATGGCTATAAATAAAGAATCGCAAAGTTTTACGTTCATCTTTTCCATCGTGATGGTGGTTGTGGTGGCAACGGTGCTTGCTTTGGCAGCTATGGGATTAAAAGAACCACAGCAAGAGAATCAAAAGCAAGAAAAAATGCAAAACATCTTGGCATCCATTCAGGTAATCGTTGATCGATCTGAGGCATCCGCAGAGTTTGGCACATATGTGAAACAAAGATTAACTCTGAATCATAAAGGGGAAGTCGTAAGTAGTCTAGAAGGACCAGTGAAATCCTTGGCGACCGATGGGAAAGAAGCATTTGAATCTGATGCCTTTAACATTGATATTAAGAAACAATTTCGTGACCAGTCGTTATCACCTGAGGACAAAAGATACCCGCTGTTTATTTGTGAGAAAGATGGAAAGTCGAGTTATGTTGTGCCAATGGTGGGAACAGGGCTGTGGGGACCAATATGGGGATTCTTAGCCTTAGGTCCGGATATGAACACTGTAATTGGAGCAACATTCGATCATAAAACCGAAACTCCAGGTTTGGGAGCCGAAATCAATCAATCTTGGTTTCAAGATCCTTTTGTTGGTGATAAAATTTTCGACAATAATGGAGAGTTTGTATCTATAAAAGTGATTAAAGGTGGCGCAGATGCGAATGATAAGCACGGTGTTGATGCAATTACAGGTGGAACGATTACGAGTGTTGGGGTATCCAACATGCTAGAGAATACACTTTCGGTGTATGTACCTTATTTCAAAAACAATTCTGACATAGCCTCAATTCAATAATTATGAGTACAGAAGTTAAAGAAGCTCCAGAAAAAGCGGCTCCAATGAAGGAGCCAAGTGAGCCATTGTTTTCAAAAAAGAACAAGCTACTATTAACTGATCCGTTAAATGATTCTAATCCAATTACGGTTCAGGTATTGGGTATATGTTCAGCATTGGCGATCACGGTTCAAGTGAAACAAGCCGTTGTGATGTCGTTGTCAGTGTTGGCAGTTATGATAGGTGGAAACTTGATTATTTCATTGATTAGAAACATTATCCCAAGTAGAATTCGAATTATCGTTCAATTGGTAGTAGTTGCCTCATTGGTAATCTTAGTGGATCAGGTGCTTAAAGCATATGTATATGACGTGAGTAAGGCATTGTCCGTCTTTGTAGGTTTGATTATCACGAACTGCATCATCATGGGTCGATTGGAAGCATTTGCATTAGCAAATAAGCCTTGGCCATCTATACTTGATGCAATTGGCAATGCCATGGGTTATGGTTGGATTTTAATCGCTGTGGCAGTTGTTAGAGAGGCTTTTGGGTCTGGTTCAATCATGGGATGGAAATTTATTCCAGATGCATGGTTGATTTCAAACGGTGGTTTTTATGCCCACAATAACTTTATGATCCTGCCTCCAATGGCGCTTATTGTAGTTGGAATCATCATTTGGATTCAGAGATCAAAAAACACCGCATTAATTGAAGAACACTAAGAAAGCATGCTAGAACTTGTAAATATTTTCGTGAAGGGCATTTTCATTGAGAACATGATTTTTGCCTATTTCCTAGGAATGTGTTCCTATTTGGCTGTTTCAAAAACAGTGAAAACTGGTGTTGGACTAGGAGCCGCTGTAATTTTTGTGCTTGGAATCACGGTTCCTGTGAACTATTTGCTTGAAAATTATGTTTTAAGTGAGGGGGCTTTAAGTTGGATTGATGGTTTAATGGGAAATACAGGTGATGATGCCATGTTTGCTTCTATTGATTTAAGCTTTTTATCTTTCATTATGTTCATCGCAATTATCGCATCTATGGTGCAACTTGTGGAAATGGCGGTCGAAAAATTTGCTCCAGCACTCTACGGTGCCTTGGGTATCTTCTTGCCACTTATTGCTGTCAACTGCTCCATCCTGGGTGGCGCACTTTTCATGCAAGAGCGACAGTACGCTTCAATTGCAGAGGCTACATCTTTTGGTCTTGGATCAGGTGTTGGATGGTTCTTGGCGATCGTTGCAATTGCTGCGATTAGAGAAAAGATTAAGTATTCGAATGTTCCAGCTCCATTAAGAGGTCTTGGAATTACATTTATAATCACGGGTTTGATGGGCATTGCCTTCATGGCCTTTATGGGAATTGAACTTTAATAAATAGCTATGGGTACTACAGTTATTGTAAGCGTTGTTGTCTTTTTATTTTTCACACTTCTGCTTGTATCGATTATCCTTTTTGCGAAGGCTAAGTTATCTCCAAGTGGGAAAGTAAAAGTGGTTTTGAACGGTGAGAAAACTCTAGAAGTTGATGCCGGAGGAACAGTCTTAAGTACATTGAGTAACAACGGGATATTTTTACCTTCTGCGTGTGGTGGTGGTGGAACTTGTGTTCAATGCGTTTGTCAGGTTCATTCTGGTGGCGGTTCAATTTTGCCGACTGAGGAGCCTCATTTCTCGAGAAAAGAAATTGCAGAAAACTATCGCTTGGGTTGTCAGGTGAAGATCAAGGAAGACATGGAAATCCAAATACCAGAAGAGATATTTGGTATTAAGAAATGGAATGCTAAAGTCGTTCGGAACTACAACGTAGCCTCTTTCATTAAAGAGTTTGTTGTGGAAATTCCAGAGGTAATGGATTATAGAGCGGGTGGGTATATTCAAATTGAAATTCCTCAATGTGAGATTAAATACAGCGATATAGACATTACTGCTCACCCTAAAGAACACCCTGGTGAACCGGACAAATTCAAAAAGGAATGGGACTCGTTTAACCTATGGCCATTGGTCATGAAGAATGATGAGAAGGTAGAGAGGGCTTATTCAATGGCCTCCTATCCAGCAGAAGGACGAGAGATAATGTTGAATGTGAGAATTGCAACACCGCCTTGGGATAGAGCCAACAATAAGTGGATGGATGTTAATCCGGGAATTGCTTCTTCATACATTTTTGCCCAAAAAGAAGGCGATGATGTAGTAATATCAGGACCTTATGGTGAATTCTTCATCAAGGACACGGATGCGGAGATGTTATATATTGGTGGAGGTGCAGGAATGGCTCCAATGAGAAGTCACCTTTATGAGCTATTTAGAACCATCAAGACAGGAAGAAAGGTAACCTATTGGTATGGTGGTAGGTCTAAGCGAGAATTGTTCTACATCGATCATTTTAAAGATTTAGAAAGGGATTTTCCAAATTTCAAGTTTTACATGGTGCTTTCTGAGCCGATGGAAGAGGATAATTGGAAGGTGATGAAAGACTGCGAAGATGAAGGCGATGGATTTGTTGGATTCGTTCACAATGCTGTGATTGAACAATATTTGGAGAAGCATGATGCACCTGAAGATTTAGAACTTTATTTCTGTGGTCCTCCCATGATGAATCAGGCGGTTTTGAAAATGGCAGACGATTGGGGATTGCCACCGGAAAATGTAGCCTTTGATGATTTCGGTGGATAGAATAATAGCAAAACAATTAATGAATCCCTTTGATTTAGTTCAAAGGGATTTTTCATTGTTGGCAATATTCATTTTACTCCTCACATCTTGCAATCAGGAATTAACCAAAACCTCCGCTGAGGACTTTAAAATGTCGGTGGAGGGGACCGCTCAGGGCACGACTTACAGCGTGGGTTATTATGACTTGCAAGAGCGGAATTTGAAACCTCACATTGACAGTCTGCTTGATCGAATTGATCAAAGCATTTCTACGTACAAGCCAGGCTCTGTAATCGATCGCTGGAATTCATCTGAACATGGTGTTAAGGTTGATCGACTCTTTATGGAAGTTTTGATTGAATCATGGTTAGTTTATTCTGCAACCGATGGAGCTTTTGATCCAACTGTAAAACCACTAGTCTCATATTGGGGTTTCGGACCTGAAAAGTTTGAATCACATTTTGAAATTGATCAAATGGAGATCGATCGTTTATCGAGGCTTATAGGTTTGGATTCACTTCAGATAATCAGAGCGAATGATACCATTGCATTCGATGAAATGGCAAATCTGGAATTGATGAATGACTCTATATTCTTATATAAACCTAATTCTGAAATTCAGCTCGATTTTAATGCAATTGGTCAGGGGTGGAGTGTAGATAAAGTCGCCTCGTTTTTGTATGCTTTGGATATCGAGGTTTTTTTTGTTGAAATCGGTGGTGAGATTGTTGCAGGAAAGCCAAAACCAAACAGTGAAATGTGGCGCTTTGGAATTGATAAGCCGGAGAATGATTCAAAGGACCGTGAGTTACAAGCGATTGTGAATCTCAGGAATAGAGCGGTTGCAACTAGCGGCAACTACCGTAAGTTTTATTTAAAGGATGGTGAAAAATTTTCACATACGATTGACCCAAAATCAGGAAGGCCGGTTCAGCACAATTTACTTAGCGCCACTGTGTTTTCTTCCAGTGCCGCAGAGGCGGATGCTATGGCAACCGCATTTATGGTCATAGGAAAGGATTCAACCTTAAGTTATTTAGCTGAGAATGCAGCGTTGGGGGATTATGTATACCTAATATACGACTCCCTAGGAACGACTCAAACTTATATGAGCCCACAAGTCGAAGGCCTGATCGAGGAACAGTGATTTCCTTGAGTTGTATCGGGTTTGTCTGTTTGGAAGGGGGCGAATCCCTTAAGTATAGGCACAAAGTTGGTCGGCTATTCTATGTAAAAGATGGAATATTAACCGAATTATTGGTGCTAGTTTGATTTACACTGCTCAGTTGGCCTGGCTCCGCAAACGGTGCAAGATCCACTGCCATCGCTCAACATTGGGTTATTACTCGCACAAGTGCCAGCAAATTCCCCATCTTTTTTCCCCCAGATTTTAATTGCTATACCTGCTATACCTAAACCAAGAAGCAATATTGCTATTAGAATAACCATCATGTTGCAAAGTTACAATTTCGAAGATGCTTCATTGTGTAATTAAAATTCTATTCGGCTTTTTTGCTTAAAAATCAATCTGAATTCATGCTATATGTAAACTACTGGTAATCAATTTTTCCAGAACCTTCGCCAGATTGATTGACCGTTTTGGGAGTTCCATATAAGGTGAGGTTACCTGGTCCATTCATTTCTGCGTTCACCCTGTTGGTTACATAAAGTTCAACGTCACCTGAATTTTCGATTCTTACAGATCCATTGATCGACTCAAATTGATCGGCATGCATGTATCCATAACCTGCATTGTATATATAGGTATACCTTGAATTACCGATTACTTTCAAATCACCCGTTCCAGTATGCTGTTTTAAATATACTGAGTCACAAATAAGCCAGATCTCATTTTCACCACTGGCCGCCCATTGATCGAATTTAAATATCCGAGTTTTTATGGTATCTAAAGCAATGATATTTCCAGTATTAGAGCACTCAATTTCCTTTAATTCAGGCAAATAGACATGTACGTTTATTACATGATCATAAGTTCTGAGGAAATCACAGGTGTTATCATCGTAAATGTATAATCTGTTATCTTGAACTTCTGTTTGAATAAAATCAACCAAGTTTTCACCTGTCTCCACTCGAACTTTATACGTGCTATCTTGATGCAGAATAAGGTTGATTTTATCAGAAATGTCAATTGCATCGAATGGGGCAAGTTCCCTTGTTTCTTTTACAGGATCACCGAGAGATTTTATGCACGTTGACTCATTGCAGGACCAGAGCCCGAGAAGGAATATAAGATATGAGACATTCTTCATAAAAATCGATAACCTATTCCAAATTCGAAGCAATCCGCTTTGAAAAAATGAGTTTTAAGCATCCAGCGCAGACCAATTCGTTTAGTGAGGTCATACGTTACACCTACACGATGATAAAAGTGTGTATCGCCTTTATACTTAGTGCGAGCATAAATACCTTGACCAACGGTGATTGTTAATTTATCTACCACCATACCATAGGCTAGCATAAACCCAATTTGAGTGATATCTGTGGGACCGTTATAAGACACGCTATCTTGACTCATTCTTTGTTCTAAGGATGTGTTTTGAAATACATCACCCATAAGAATTATTTTGCTGCGGTATCCAAAATGCCTATTGAATTGTAGAGACAAATTGTAGACTGGGAACTTTTCACTTCCTACAGGGTAGTTTTCTTTTAACCCAAATGAGCCAAAGGCAGTGGCGCTATATTTTACCGATGGAATGGTGTCAGATGGAATCGTTCGTTGTGGATTTTGGCCAATTCTATAATTGAATTCGGCATTCATTGAAGGCACATTTATACCAAGATTTGGAACTCGAAAAGCTCCATTTGAGTAGTGCATAAATCCCAACCCCGCAGATATCCAAATTCGGTCCGATAATTTCCATTGTGCTTCGCCTACTAAATTGGCAATAATATTTGCGTGCGAACCAATTAAAACATTCTTATAGTTTGATTCAGTATCAAATCTTTTTGTGACGTATCCAAACCCACCGCCTACTCTAATACTTAATCGAAACCTGTTTTGATTGATAGGTGAAAATTTTAGGTAAGGAAAAACAGCTAGGCTATAACCCAGTTCTTTTCGGTTGGCTAAATCTGCGCCATAAAAACAAAATCCTACTATTGGATATTTCCATGACTTTTGCCAAGATTTATTTCCAGAGGTTTGCTTTTCCATCGAAATTTCACCCGCCTTGACATGGCCTTGGATTAAATTTTCCATTCCCACCCTATGCGGAATTATAAATCCATAATGACCGCGAATTCCAATGTTGAACGCAGCCTTTTGTTTACTCTGAACATGGATATAGTCAGATTGAGAACGAACATTAAATACAAGGAAGAGTCCCACATAAAGTGTTAGCACAATTCTTTGAATACAATGATTTTTCAAGATGATCAAAGATTAAAAAGAAATGCACACTCAATTAATTGCAAGGCAATTATCTTAAACACACCTTTGCCCAATGCGACCAGAACTAAAGGCCTTCGAACGATTGATTGAAATTATTGCAGAATTAAGGGTGGGCTGTCCTTGGGATAGAAAGCAAACTCTTGAATCACTGAGGTACTTGACCATCGAAGAGACGTATGAATTAAGCGATGCAATTATCGATAGGGACCTTGATGAAATTAAAAAGGAACTTGGTGATTTGATTATGCACATAGTTTTCTATGCTCAAATTGGATCGGAGACACACGATTTTACCATTGCAGAGGTCATTCAATCGGTTAATGAAAAGTTGATTAGACGACATCCACATATTTACGGTGATGTCGAAGTGGCGAACGAAGAGGAGGTCAAAAGAAACTGGGAAAGAATAAAGCTGAAAGAAGGGAAAAAGTCTGTCTTAGAAGGTGTTCCAAAAAGCCTACCAGCTATGGTAAAGGCAAATCGAATTCAAGAAAAGGCTAGGGGAATTGGATTCGATTGGGATCATGAATCTCAGGTTTGGGACAAACTGATGGAAGAGATTGGAGAACTCAAAGAAGAAATAGATTCTGGAGCTCAAAAAGAAAAAGTCGAGGGTGAATTTGGAGACGTCCTTTTTAGCATGATTAACTATGCTAGGTTTGTTGATGTTAATCCAGAGGATGCTTTAGAACGGACGAACAAAAAGTTCATTAATAGATTTCAATACCTTGAAACCAAGGCGTCCGAAATGAAAAAGGACCTGAGTGACATGACTTTGGAAGAAATGGAGTCAATTTGGCAAGAGGCTAAAACTCAATCTATGCCATAAGTCCAGCTGTTATTCCAATGGCGATAACAGCAATCCTAGTAGGGCTTAATCTATGTTGATCTGAGCTTTCAAAGAGTATAGTGGTTGATACATGCAGTAATATTCCAATCGTCAAACCTAAACTCATAAACATGAGATCCGCAGCACCTTCACCAGTGGATTCACCAATTGCATATTGAATCATACTACCCAAAATTGTACAAAGTATAAATCCAGAAATCAACAACACGGATGTATGTTTTGAGATGCCAGATTTTGAAAGCAACATGGCAAGAGTGATTGCAACTGGTATTTTGTGCAGCATTATACCTATAGTTAACTGCTCGTGAAATTGGGTTGTTGATTGAAATAGCACCGAAGCCATCGGCATACCTTCAATAGTCGCATGAATGCACAGGGCAAAATATGAAACATACAATACCCTGCTCGATTTTGTTGAATGTGCGTGCCCATGCTCTATTCCACGAGAATAGTTTTCAAGTAATATTTGAGTGAGGAATCCAGCCAATAAAAAGTATCCCGCTTGACTTGGGAGCCGTTCAAATAATTCAGGAAGGATGTGAGTGAAGATGATAGTCATCAGAAATGCACCACCTGCCGAAAGGAATAAGTATATGGCAGTTTTGTTTTCAGGCGTTTTATAGATGAACCACAATCCCGCGAGTAAAGAAACAACCAAACCTATAAGGTAGTAATACATCTAATTCTTTTTTGCAATTATAATCACCCTCGGTTGTTCGGAATGATATTCTTCGAGTTGATAGTTTCCATGGAATGAAATCATTTCAAACCCAATGGCTTCGAGCATTTTTTGAATTTCAACAAACGAGAGTGCCATGACCCGCTCCTCAAAATCCATACTTTTTTCACCGTCAATAACATTGATGGATTTCACAATATGATCACCAGAAATTGATTTACTAGTATCAAACTTAATTCCGTTAATCTCAATTGACTTATTGGTTGCGATACCGCAATTAATAGCTTCTGAATTGAAATAATCAAACACAAAAATTCCGCCCGGCTTCAAAACATTGTATATGTTTTCAAGTGCAACATAGTGTTCAGGCATGGTCTCGAAATACCCGAAGCTGGTAAAAAGGTTGAGTGCATAGTCAAACGGACCGCAACTATAGGGCGTGCGTATGTCATGTACAAAAAAGCTCAGTAAATCATTCGAAAATTGACTCGCTTGTTGAATGCTGTTATCTGATAAATCTACCCCGGTGGTCTGGAAACCATTTTGGGATAATTGTAATGCGTGACGTCCTTTACCACAAGCAATGTCAATGAAAGTTGATCCTGGTTCTGGTGCTAAAAACGAAAGAAGCGCGTCAATAAATTGACGCGCTTCATTTTCATCTCTATCGGCATAAAGTAAATGGTAGTAATCAGTATCGAACCAAGTTCTAAACCACTCTGCCATTTTGTTTTACTTGCTTGCCTTAACTGGCTGAATAGAAGGGCTTGGCATGGCCGCACCAGTTTGTTCCTTTGCAGTTCGAACCAATTTGAGTTCGTCAATGATGTTTTGAGCACCGGCATACTTATCAATGATAAATAGGATGTATCGCACATCTACAGCAATTGTACGCTGTAACTCAGGTTCAAAAGCTATGTCACCACTCATAGCTTCCCAGTTACCATCAAAAGCACAGCCAATGAGCTCTCCTTTTCCATTAATTACTGGACTTCCTGAGTTTCCGCCTGTTATATCAGTATTGGTCAAGAAGCAAATCCTTAAAGTACCGTCCTGTCCATAGCGTCCATAATCCTTCTTCTCATACAACTCTTTAAGCTTTGCCGGTACAATAAACTCATCATTATTTGGATCTTCCTTTTCCATAATTCCTTCAATGGTTGTGTAGAAATCATAGTGCATCGCATCTGCAGGATAGTAATCAAGAACATTACCATAAGTTACACGCATCGTTGAATTTGCATTTGGATAATAGGTCTTATCTGCATTCATTTCACGTAAACCATGAACGAACAAACGATTTGAGTTTTCTGTTTTCTCCATTGCTTCAACAGTCATTGGACTTATTACCATTCGATAATGATTCACAAACTGGTAGGCAAATTGAAATATGGCATCCTTGTCCAAGACTTTTTTCGATGGATTGTCAAGGAAGGCAGTGTACTTCTCCTTACTTGTAAAGATGCTCTTAGAATACATTTTATCAACTAGTTTGTTGAAGTCTCCCTTTGACTTTGCCACCATATCAGTGAAAACTTTAGGGTGTTGGCTCTTGGGAACATCGTTGTAAAACATTTCAAACATTTTCGCAGCTACTCTTTTGTCCGTAGGTAAGTTGAAGTCTTGATAGAATTTATCAGCGCGTTCTCTCATAGATTCTGCCGCACTGTTGATAGCCTCTTGATTTGGATCTTCAGCACTCAATATGCCATAAAGCTGCTCGGTTCTGTAAGCCATTAACGAGGCCTCGCTCGCAAAGATGCATTCTCCAAAATACGTTCTGAATAGAATGCTTTCTGCGTTTAAATCGTATCCGGTTTGCCAATCATTTAAGACGTCACCATAAATATCCTTACGCTTCGCGTCTTTATTTACCCAAGCCGTAAAATCATCTTCTAAGCTTTTCTTTTTGTCATAAACCTTGAGTCGTTTCAATCCACGTTGCTGACCTATGAAGTATTTCCAGTAGTTGCTCACTTGAGCATATTTTGATGCGTATTGAATTCTAATTGCGCTACTCGAATTCATATCTTCTTTTAGAATCGCAAGACGTTCTCCGCGTATTTTAACTACGCTGGGTTGTCGGTAGTCTAGTTCTTGTTTTACGCCATATGAACTGAGGTAACGATCCGTGCTTCCTGGATAACCAAGAATCATCGCGTAGTCATCTTTTTCAACACCGCTAATGGATACAGGAAGGAAATGCTTAGGCTTATATGGTTGGTTTGATTCTGAATAATCCGCTGGTTTCCCATCTTCACCCATATATACTCTTAACAGGGAAAAGTCTCCAGTATGTCGCGGCCACATCCAATTATCGGTGTCGCCTCCATACTTTCCAATAGAAGAGGGTGGCGCACCAACCAATCGGATATCTCGATAAGTTTCATAAACAAAAGCATAGTACTCATTACCTTCAAAAAACTCCTTGATTTTTACGTCATAGTGCTCAGCTACTTCCTCAGCAATTTTCTCCTGGATAGCCTTTGTGGCTGCTTGTATGGCTTCCTGTCGCTCAGTACCCTTAAGCGTAATACTGATGTCAGATAAAACTTCTGAGGTTACATCACGCATTTCGATTAAATAACTTGCCGTCATATTTCGTGCATGAAGCTCTTCCTTCATGGCCATGGCCCAAAATCCATCCATCAAATAGTCATGCTCTGGAGCTGAATTATCTTGGATAACTCCAAAAGCGCAATGGTGATTTGTAAGTAGTAGCCCCTTTTCTGAAATAGTCTCAGCTGTACAAGACCCTCCATTTAATGCAACTATCGCATCTTTTAAACTTGAGTTATTTACACTATAAATTTCTTCTGCAGTTAACTGCAAACCATGCTTTTGCATATCAGCATAATTCAATCGCTTGATGAGCATAGGTAGCCACATACCTTCATCCGCGACCGAAATGGTTGGAATTAAGAGTAATGCGGATAGGCCGAGTATTAAAATTCTTTTCATATACATTTATTGATTCTTATTAGAGGGCGGCAAAATTAACAAAGCATTGGTCTCGAAGGTTATTTCATAGATAACTAGAATTTGTTACGTGTCATTAGAGTTTAAAGCGCAGACTGACTAGAAAAACACGCGTTAATGACAGTACAATATCCTCTATATTTGCAGCAAATCGTCAATTCATTGACCAGCGAGGTTATAAAAATATTTATAAATGACATGGGAAATGGGGGAGAAATCCTTCATGATTTCGAAGGTGAAATAACCGAGGTTGTTCTCACTCAAACATTGAAGAATATTGAAGAATTGCTTGAAAAAACCGAGGAAGATTTTAAGAAAAGTCGCAAAGTTTATAATATACTCGTAGAGGCACTTCAAAACCTGTATCACCACACAGACGCACAAGCTGCTGAAGTATTAGATAATGGCGATCAAAAGAAAACAGCCAAGTTCATTCTTGCGCTAAAGAATGAAGAATACAATATATTAGCCGCGAATTATATTGTTAAGGATAATATTCCAACGCTAAAGTCAAAACTGGACAGGGTAAATAGTCTGGAAAAAGATGGATTGCGAGAGCTGTACAAAGAAGTCTTAAATAATGGGCAATACAGCGTTCACGGTGGCGGTGGATTAGGAATGATAGATATTGCTAGAAAATCTGGTAATAAACTTGAATACGATTTTTCAGATGTCAATGAAGACTATGGATTATTTACCCTTAAAATAAAAGTCTAACTAAAAATTAAATCAAATAAGTAGAGATGGATCCAATAAAAATTGAAGGAACGCCAAAAACCCCAACGGTAAATTTCAATGGCGAATCAGGTGTATTAGAAATTAAAGGCCGATCAATTCCTGAGAATGCTGTGGAGTTTTATAAGCCATTAGTAGACTGGATTGGTAGTTATGGTGACTCAGCTAAGGATACAACGCAAGTGAATGTTCAATTAGAGTATTTCAATACAAGCTCTTCAAAGTGTATTTTAGATGTATTCAAGAAATTAGAGTTTATTAACGGTAAGACTAGCATTACCATTAATTGGCATTATGAAGAGGATGACGAGGATATGTTAGAAGCAGGAGAAGACTATCAGGCGATAATCAACATACCTTTCAAGATGATTGAAATGGAGGAGATGTAGAATCTACCTAAGTTCGTAATAATAGAAAAGGGGAGCAATTGCTCCCCTTTTCTATTTTCCACGTCCTTGTAGAACTATTAATACTGTGTGTATTAATATTTTGAAGTCCACGAGTAAGGACATATTCTCGATATATAAGAGGTCAAATTTTAATCGATCGATCATTTGATCCACATTTTCGGCATAACCAAACTTTACCTGTCCCCATGATGTAATTCCCGGCCGCACCTTCTGTAAATGCTTATAGTGCGGGGCTCGTTCGATGATTTGCTTTATAAAGAAGGCCCTTTCAGGCCTTGGGCCAACTAAGCTCATATCTCCGATCAATACATTGAAAAACTGTGGAATTTCATCAAGCCTAGATCTTCTTAGAAATTTACCAATCTTAGTTATCCTTGGATCATGTTCGCTCGATAGAGATGGTCCATTTTTTTCGGCATCAACATACATAGACCTAAACTTATAGATCATGAAAGGTTTCCCATGTATTCCGATTCTTTCATGACTATATAATATTGGACCTTTCGAGGATATCTTTACGGCTATTGCGAGGATAAAATAAATGGGTATTAAAAAGAGTAATGCTAACATAGATATACCCACGTCCAAAATGCGTTTCGCGTATTGTTGCCAAGCAGGCATGATTTCTTGATTCACCTCAATGAGAGGTGCGCCTAAAATGGATGACATTCTCACACTACCACTCATGATATCATACATTTTTGGTATGATTTTGATATTCACTGAGCTGCCATCAAGTTCATTAAGTATATGGCCGATGCGATCATGTTCACTGCTTTCCAATGCAATAATCACATCCTCAATATTGTACTCTTCAATGATTGATTGAACGTCTCGAACATGTCCCAAGTGTTTTAAAGCTCCTTCTAATGCATGATCCTTACCTCCATTTATGTGCACAAAACCAATAAACTTAAATCCAGATGATTTTTTTTGGATTGAGAGTTCTTCAAATAGTTTGAGCGCATTTTCGTTGCTACCAACCATCAGTGTGACAAATCCAATTTTCCGAGAATGAATTTTTCTAGCTGTGATCGTGGAGAGAATGAATCTGCCTGTAGCGGTAAGCAGAAATTGAGCAAAAAATAAAATTGAAAAGCTTAAATAGTAGCTTGTGTAATTTTCAATGAAGTCATCTAAAATTATGGTGAAGAATAAAAATACTGATCCAATTAGGCTAAGGCTAAAAGTATGTGTGAATTCTCTCAGTCTGGATCTCCTATAAATGTTTCGGTATTGACCAGCGATTGTGAATATGGCTAGCCAAAAAAGAACAATCGATAAAAGACTGAGGAAAAACTTTTGATCGAAGAAAACCATAACATCAGAACCAAATACTCTTGATTCAATAACGGTCTTCCGAAATATAAAAACGATAGTATATGCGAGTGATGCAGCAATTGCATCGCTCAGTATGTATTTTAATCTTTGGAGACCTCTGTTCATTTTTGATACATGAACTTAATGTTGTCTATGCCAACGAAACCATCCTTTCTCTGCGAACTTTGTGATAATCCGACACTGAAGAAAATATAAAATCCGGATGGGTTTGAGGCGCCACTAGTCATACTGGTCATGTTTATGTATGCTTTTTTCCAAACATCCTCTCCGTCTTCGTCAGTTGTGGGTTTCAGATTGATCAATTCAAAAGTCTCATCAGTCAAACCTGCGTTGATGGCTCGTCCATAAACGCTTAAAGTGAAGTCTGTGTAATAATCAATTTCTAGATAAGTCAGGTTTCCGCCTCCTGGGAAATCGCGCACGGGCGTTCTGAAAAATGCCAGAGAATCTGTCGATTTAATACTCATTAGCCCTGACCCATCCCCTTCGAAAACGTATCCAGGATCTTCTGTTTGTTTAATTGCTACTTGGCTACCTCCAAACGAATCAACCTGAACTACTATGGACTCAAAATCATCTATGATTTCGTAGGAATATGTGTTTTCTGGAGTGCGATAGGACGACACTGGTGTAACAAATTGTGTTTCTCCAGGTATTAGGTTGAAATTTTCATCGATGAAGGCATTATAAAATGGGTAATTATCTCTTCGTAATGAATTAGTACTTATAAATATCCCTGGGCCTATCGTAAGCTTGTGCGTTCCATCTTCCAATAATGGAATTTTTGCAGGCAATTCAAATATTCCAATCATTTCGTCATCGATAAATACCCAAGCATCTCTTATATCATGGCTGAGCGAACCTTCATCAGCTAAAAGATTATCATCCATTCTAAAAGAGTCAATCTGAATATAACTAGGGACATCTTCAATCGGGTCAATGAGTTGACAACCCGTGGCTATAGAGGAAGCTACAATAAACAGGAGTGCGAATCTGTTCAAGGACAAACTGGTCTTAAATTAGTAGGTACGCTAAAACGATTTTTTCGTTGAAATATTTCAACGCACCATTTAAGTCGCGAAAATAGAATTCGAGTAGTTCAATTGATCAAGAATTTGATAAGCTACTTGCATTGCATCATGACCATCTTCGACAGTAACTGTGGTTAGTGAGTTTGTCCTTATAGAATGAGCAAATGATTTTAATTCTTCCATTATTGCGTTGCTCTCCACCACACTTGGTTTTTCGAAAACAAGTTGTTTGGGATTTTTATCGTTTCCTGGGTGAATGATTACGCCAAATGGGTCATTTGGATCAGGATCTTGAATGAGAACCATGTCGGTTTTTCGTTCCAAAAAATCCACTGTGATGTATGCATTCTTTTGAAAAAATCTCGACTTACGCATGTTTTTAAGTGAAATACGGCTTGCTGTTAAGTTGGCTACACATCCATTGTCAAATTCGAGTCTGGCATTGCAGATATCTGGATTATCGCTGATTACTGCGACTCCGCTTGCACTAGTTTTTCGAAGATTGGCATTCACCACTTTCAATACAATATCAATGTCATGTATCATTAAATCGAGTACTACTGATACATCTGTGCCTCTAGGATTATATTCAGCCAGTCGATGTGTTTCTATGAACATAACCTGGTCAAAATGAGGTTGTGCGGCTACGAATGCCGGATTGAATCGTTCAACATGCCCCACTTGAACTGCAACTTTCGCTTCATGTGTAAGGTCAACCAGTTTTTTTGCCTCCTCCATGGTATTTGTAAGAGGTTTCTCTATAAAAACATGCTTTCCACTTCGAAGCGCATATTGCGCACAATTAAAGTGACTCAAAGTTGGAGTTACAATATCTACTGCATCGCACTGATCTACTAATTCCTCAATTGAATCGAAAGACTTCAACCCAAATTCTTTTGAGGCCGATGTGCTAATTTCTGCGTTTGGATCATGAAACCCAACTACATCAAAATCTTCAAGTTGCTTAGCAAGTCGAATGTGGATTTTACCGAGATGGCCGGCTCCAAGAATTCCAAGTTTGATTTTTGACATAGTTGTTTTCTTCTTGCCCAAAGGTCACAGCATTTAAAGGTCAAGAAATTTTGAATCGAATATTCATTGAACACTCCATTGTCGAAATGGATATTTTCGAACCTGATATGGAAGACAATTTTAGGCATCAAGGAATGCGGAAACTCTTGGTTGAAGAGTTAAGGAGAAAGGGCATCGCTAACGAAGAGGTACTGAGAGTTATAGGTGAGATACCTCGCCATTTATTTTGCTTTGATACTGTTTTTGTGGAATTCGCATATGACGATAAAGCGTTTCCAATTGGGGCGGGACAGACTATTTCTCAACCCTATACAGTGGCTTTTCAAACAGATCTTTTGAACTTGAAAAAGCGGGAAAAGGTTTTAGAGATCGGTACAGGTAGTGGCTACCAGACCGCAGTATTGGCAAAAATGGGGGCGAAGGTGTTTTCGATAGAAAGGCAGCGAACATTGCACGAAAAGGCTGTGGACTTGCTTCAGAAGTTTAATCTTAAGGCTCGTTGCTTCTACGGAGATGGATATGCAGGAAGGGAAGCATTTGCTCCATTTGATAAAATTCTGGTTACTTGCGGAGCTCCATTTGTGCCAGATGCATTGAAGGCACAGTTGAAAATAGGCGGTAGAATGGTTGTCCCTGTAGGTGAATTTAACGGGGTTCAAATCATGACTGTTTTAGATAAAGTTGGTGAAAACGATTTTGAAATAACTGAACATGGAAACTTTCAATTTGTACCTATGTTGGATAAGACGGATACTATTCACTAAAATATTTTATGAAACAAACCGTTCTTCGGGCACAAAAAAGCAAATAATGAAAAACCTAATAGCAGCCTTATTTCTTATTATCAGTGGTGGTGTAACGGCCCAAGATTCATTGAGCCAAATGGTTCCCAATGAGTTTTTACCCGATTCAAAAGACCTTGGTATTTCATTGAATGTTTCTGGCTTGATAATGAATATCAATTCAGTTCCGAGGCAGGATTTGAGAGGGCAGAGCTCCATTTTAGTGCGTTATGTCATTAATGATCATCTTACTTTTCGCACTGGAATCGCCCCAACTGTGAGTAGTTATAGAATAGCAAGCACCGATAGTGTTGCAAAAGATTTGGTTGAATTTGATTCCACAGCAAGACAATCTGCATTTTCGATCAGACCAGGTTTGGAATATCATTTCAAAGGAACTAAGCGACTGGATCCTTATGCTGCTCTTGACATTGAAGCAGGAATTATTGGTGGGCTGAAGGCAGGTTCAAATCGGGACATCAGCGATACAACGGGAACGTCAACGTATAAAAGGACAATTACTGAGGCTGGTGGATTTGCGCTTGGAGCGAAGGTTAGTTTTGGTTTCAATTATTTTGTTGTAAAGAGGCTGGCTTTAGGTCTTGAATATGGAATGGGTATAAATTATTCAGCAACAGGCGGTGATAGACAAGAGGTGCTGCAAATCGAACCTACTAGTGGCACAGCAACAACACAGCGGCAGTTGAGCTCCGCTAGAGTGTTTAATACAAATGTGTTTGTGGATCCAATGGCACAGTTTACGCTTAGTTATTTCTTCTCTTTATGAATCATCGATTAATAATTGCTTTATTATTTTCTTGTCTTTTTTTTGGATGTCAGAAAGGACCCGAAGACCCTTTTTTTAGCCTTTCCACGCGTAAGTCTCGGATTTCTGGAGAGTGGACTGTACAAAGTCTAAATGCAGTAAGCCCAGGGGTAGTAAAAAGTTTCGATGGGAGCACAATGGAATATACGATTGCTGATACTGCAATGGTGTCAAGAACATATTCCATGCAATTTGAATTCGAGCGGGATGGGAATTACGTTGTCACACATTCTGAGGAGTTTCCAGCAGATACAATTACAAATGATGGAGCCTATACCTTGGAAACAATTGAATCTGGAATATGGGAATTTACTGGTGGAAATGATTCTCCATCTAAATCGAAATTGGTTTTACTCATGCAAGAATTGAAGTCTATACGCTCCGATCAGGGCAGCAATGTAGCTGTCACTTCATTTGATAATCCTCGAAAGGGGTTGATCTATGATATCGTTGGATTATCAAACGAGGAGTTAATTCTGAGCTATGAAGAAACCAGATCATTTGCTGGTGGACAGGCGTTGAATTCAGAAAAACTAAAAATGAAGAAGAATTAAAAAGACTTCTTCAGGCGATCGATTTCTCGTTTTGAATCCTTCTCTTTCAGGTTGTGACGCTTGTCGTGAAGCTTCCGCCCTTGTGCCAAAGCAATATTCATTTTAGCTTTTCCATTATCTCCCATGAATACTAACGTAGGAATAATCGTTTGCCCTTTTTCCTGCACTTTCTTTTTCCACTTCAGCAATTCAAACTTGTGGAGGAGTAGTTTTCTTTCACGCTTTGGTTCGTGATTAGCATAAGTACCTAATTCATATTCTGCTATATGCATATTCACGACAAAAAGCTCATCATTCTTTATTTGACAAAAGGCTTCATTGATACTAGCATTTCCATTCCGGATACTCTTTATTTCGGTACCCCTTAATTGGATGCCAACAGTTAGCTTATCGAGAATTTCATACTCAAAGCCTGCTTTTCGATTTTTGATATGGACATCATTGAATCCCATATCGCAAAGGTGACAAATATTACTCGAGGCTTATTCAATAGTTTGGATTTCCATTTGAGTACCTGTTACTTTGAAATCAACCCGCCTGTTTTTTGCCCTCCCTTCAGGGTTGTCCGTGCCATCTGGGTTCGAGTTTGGTGCGATCGGCATTGTTTCTCCATATCCAACACCAGCCAGACGACCCTCCTCAATGCCTTTAGATTGTAGGTATTTGGCAATGCTTTTTGCTCTTTTCTCACTCAATTTCATGTTCAACTCATCAGCTCCTTTGCTATCTGTGTGGGCCCCAATTTCAACCATGATTCTTGGATTTTCTTTGAGTAATTGAAGTATTGTAGTATCAACGGCAGATTTAGATTCAGCGGTCATCTCAGAACTTCCAAACTCGAAATAAATATTAGGAAGCGTGATGGGCTGATCGTCCCAAGGAGTGATTGAAAGTTCAGTTTCAATCGTATCATTAATTTGATTTTTTCGTGTATCAACTAGCTCAGAAGTTGTAAAGAAACCAGGTTTTTCTACTTCGACTAAATAAATCTTACCAGGTTCAAGGGTTAAGTCGCTGGTGCCATTGATCATTGAATTGGATTTGATAAAATACTTTTCACCTGATTTAGGATCGAATAGATATACTTTAGTAACAGCCTTTGTTGCTAGCAGCGGCTCAAGATTTGGATCATCAGATTTCGAAATTTCATTCGCAGTTATGCGAAGCATCATTTCAACACTCGAGGGGTAGAAGACTTCAAAAATATCATCGCAACAGGTGGAATTCCAAAGTGATTGGCTACCCTCCCTGTTGCTCACTAATATTTGATAACGATCACGAGGTTGTTTTCTAAAGTAAAGATCGTCTGCTGCACTATTAATCGGCACTTTTAACAACTCAGGTTCAGACCATTTACTCATTTCACCGGTGGAGGAGTAGATGTCCATACCGCCAATACCTGGGTGTCCGTTTGAGCTGAAATAAAGTGTGCCATTTTGCATGTCATACCATGGAGTTTCTTCATTTCCAGCTGTATTTATCTTGCGCCCAACATTTCTAGGTTTACTCCATTCCTCATTTCTTACATTATATCTTGTGTAGTACAAATCCAATCCACCCTTACCACCGGGACGATCACTAATAAAGTAAAGAATAGTTCGGTTTTTGGAAGGTTCTATCCCAACCGCGGGTTGTGTAGAGGTGTAGCCTAATTCATTTATTCCGAATTTCATTTCCTCTGGCCTTTTCCACTTGCCATTTACAAGACGACTTTGGTATATTTTACAAATTGTTTTTCCTTGCCAATTTTCAGAACAAACGTTGTAATATAGGTATCTACCGTTGGGGCCAACAACCGGATTAGTAATGTGCATCTCAGGATCGTTTATTTCACTTTCAAGTAGGGAAGGAGCAGACCAGTTTCCATTCTCTAACGTAGACTGGAACAACTTCATTTTTGGGATACTTGATAGGGTGTCTTCAAAGTCAATTATTGGAAGAATATCCTCCGACATCGAAACAAATAACATCAGAGAATCTGAGAGAAATAATGGGGAAGACTCCGTGTGCTTTTTATTGATGGTTGCGATTGGCTTTACCAAGGCAGGTGCTGGATTGTTCCACATTGAATCTGCCAAAGCAATCCCGCTCTTTTCAGCCATTGCTAACCTTCTGAAGGTAGTTCGATCTTTTAAACCTCTATAGTTGTCTTCAAATATTTCAAAGGATACAGAGGCTGCATCATATTGCTTTAAATGCTTTTCGCATTGCCCTCTATAAAACCAGGCTTTTGGGAAATTTGAGGTATCACTTTGGGTGACTTCTTTATATAAGTCTAAGGCCACATTATAATCTCGAACTTGCTGACGCAATTGAGCTAATTCGTATTTGATATCACTACGTTTTGGCTTTTTAGTCAAATACAATTCATAGAGTTCAATAGCGGAATAGGTGTCATTATATCGAAGGCTTTGCTTAGCCATTCGCTTGATTTTGTAGGCAGATTTATGGTTGAGACTATCACCAATTAGCTTTTGAGAATAACCAACCTTAGTCAACGCAAACAGCAGTATTAGTAATAGAAATCTCATGTCAATTTACAATCGATTGCATGGAATCGCACGTTTTTCTAGCACGCTGCTTAATCCAGTGTAAATGATTGCAAATTCTATTGCTCCCGAATATGAATTAGCAAGTCGCAGTTTACTCACTGTTACATCATAACTAACCGCTGCTCTTAACCTTTTAAATTGAAGCCCTCCGGTGAAAATAAATGCATCCCAATTGCGAATCAGAGAGTTCCGGAGTGAAACACCTGCAAATGCATATTTGGTCCTAAATGTGTTTTGAGTCAATTGATAGTTAACGTAGGAACCTATCACGAAGTCAATGCTTTTGTTTTGCCACATGTAAAGAAACTGTGGTTCTAAGGACCATTTGTTCTTTAGGGCGATTGGCATCTTTAAATAAAGCATTTTGCGAATTCGGAGTTTGTTTTCTTGGAAAAGAAACGATTCATTAGGCCTGTTTATGTGAAACAAGGCAAAGGTGAACTGCGGTTTTAAATTCCAAATTGTTGTGGAATAGGCAGCTCCCAGGTTGAAATCCGGATAATAGATGATCCGTTGTATGTAACCCTCGTTGGTATTTAAGGCAGGATTAAAGAATCCGCTGCTTTGATCCCATTGATCGGGATAGGAATAGCCTCCAGTATTCGCTCGCTTTTGAACCAATCCTCCTTGTAATCCAAATCGAAACGTTTGCTTACCAATGGTTTGATGATAAGCAGCTGCCAATAAGAATTTCTGATGGATTAGTAGGTAGTTGCCGCTTTCATCATAAACATACTGACCGCCAATGCTCAATTTTTGATTATATATATAAATCTGTTTATCAAAAGCCAGAGCCATTGTGGTCATGGGTTTTCCAATTTTAGCCCATTGATTGCGATAGTTGTTTATGAATCGCCAATCGCCAAAATAGTTCCCTGTTTCAGTTGGACTCAATAATACCGAGGCATGCTCAAATTGGCTAAAATGTAGATCTTGCGCATGAGCAGGTATAGTTATAGCTAGGCATAACCATACCAAACAGAAGTAAAAAAGCCTCGTCTTTAAGTACATGTAAGGTATAGGCGCTGGTTTAAGTAATTTAGCATCTAAGATATGCCTTTCAATATTCGCATGATAAGAAACCTTATAACGATACTACTGACGCTCGTTCAGTCGACTATGTTGGCTCAGGTATCTGCGAATTTTTCTGCAAGCTCAACTTCTGGGTGTCCACCTTTGATTGTAAATTACACAAATCAAAGCACTGCGACAGGGGGAATTACACTCGCATACATATGGGAAGATGGCACAAATTATTCAACACTTCAAAATCCGGTGTTGGGTTATTCGCAACCAGGTACGTACGTAATTACACTCACTGCATATAATGCTAACAATTCATCCGTATTTGATACTGAAACACTGACCATCACCGTACACAATAAACCAACAGTGAGTTTATCTGCTAGTCCAAGCTCAGGTTGTTCGCCATTGGCTGTGCAGTTCAGTAGCAGTGGATCTGCGGCAGGTTCGGGCACCATTTCATCCTATTTCTGGGATTTTGGTGATGGAAGCACTGGTTCGGGATCATCCCCTTCACATACATATACTTCCGGTGGTACATATAATCCATCGCTTAAAATCACTAATTCCTTTGGTTGTCACAAAACAGTGAATATGTCAAGTAATGTTGTGGTTTCTGGTGGACCCAACGCCTCATTTAGCTCATCCAACAATCAGGCTTGCGCTCCACCATTAACTGTTAATTTTTCATCTACAACTACAGGGGGTGTAACACCCTATTCTTACAATTGGGATCTAGATGTTAGTACATCTACAAATCAAAACCCCAGCGCTACGTATAGTAGCAGTGGATTTTATGATATTCAATTAATTGTTACGGACAACGCGGGTTGTAAGGATACTTTGGTTTCAGACGACTATGTTGTTATTACTGCTGTGGAGGCAGATTTCGATGTGGAGAGTCCAGCATGTATGGGAGAACCGATTGATATAGATAACAATTCGGTTGGGGGAAGTCAATATTCTTGGGCATGGGGAGATAATACAAATGGAGGTGGCGCAAGCCCTTCGAAGAGTTATGCGGCCGGAGGAACTTATACCATCACCATGACAGCGACTTCGGGTAACTGCACTGACTCACATACTGAAACTGTTCAGATTCAAGAGATCACGCCAAGTTTTACAAGCTCTCCAAATTATATATGTGAAGCTCCTTACATTACTAACTACACCAATACAAGCGCGGTAAATATTGGAAGCATCGCATCCCATATATGGCGCTGGGGAATTGAACACGAGGATCCAACAATAACCTCGTTGGTTGATTCGAATCAAGTCGATTCTATCGATCGTAATGAGTTGTATATGGGCTACTTTGATGACACTTTGATTGTAATTTCTGATATCGGTTGTACCGCAAAGACAACGGTGTCAAACAATGTTCTTTTAGAGGATTTTGAGGTGCTGTTCTCTATTTCACCAAACAGAGGTTGCGCTCCAGATTCGGTCGATTTTACGGATCTGACTGTTCCCACAGCTTCATATCCAATAACTAGTTGGTTCTACGAATTGGGTAACGGAACTACCTCAACCTTGCAGAATCCATCGGGAATTTATTTCCAAGATACCGGATGCTATGAATCCAAACTGATAGTTGAGAACTCCTTCGGATGTCGAGATAGTCTAATCAAAGTGCCACCCCTAGGAATCTGCTTAGGAAATCAACCTGTTGCACAAGCTGCGTTTACAGAAGATTCGATTTGTGGAAGTGATTCTGCATGGTTTTATAACGTGCCAGTTTCAACATTCGCGAATGAGTGGTTTTGGAATTTTAGTGACGGTACTAATGTTGGAGGAGATACTGTGAATGTGAAGTTTGTTGATACCGGTTGGATTGATCTACAATACGTTGTTGGTCATTACGGCTGCTACGACACAGTAGATTACGACAGCGTCATTTATATCAAGGGACCCATAGTCAAATTTAGTGCTGATTTTGACTGTGACACCCCAATGGTAAGATGGTTTAATCCTTATGTATTTAATGGGGTTACTGACTTCTATTGGGATTTTGCCGATGGATCGCCATTGGATAGTGTAAATGAAAACCCCGTACACCTTTATACAACAAGCGGTACATACAATATAACATTGACTACTGAAAACTCGAATTATGGTTGCAGCGATGAATATGTTGCTACCTATGAGGTTAGGAATTTGTCGGCTGCTTTTACGATCTCCAATTTTGGTCAACTTCCAGTTGACTCGACCGCGTGCGTTCCTTCTTCCATGCAATTTAATGCGGTTACTTCAATGGATGAACTGCCAAAGTATTGGTGGTGGGTCAATGGGGACACGTTGAGCTCCACAGAAACAGATACCTCATATTATTTCACACAACCCGGTTGGTATGAGATAATACTCGCAACGTATGACGCGAATTTGTGTCGTGATACGGCTAGCCATTCAGTCTTTCTATCTGACCCTCAAGCAAATTTCAGTTTTAATTATTCTGGCGGGTGTGATCCAGTTGGGGTTAGTTTTAATGATCAATCTACATCAGATACAACTGTGAATGATTGGTTATGGTATTATGGGGATGGCAGCAGCGATACTTCCATTATAAACCCAAGCCATTATTATGGAAGTGTCGGTACATATCCGGTCACATTATTAATTGAAGACGAAATCGGATGCACTGATACAAAGACAAAGCTCGTCCTTGTGAAAAATCCTTTTGTGGCATTCACAATGGACAGCGTTATATGTGAATTCTCGAATCTAAACGTGCTTAACCAGAGTTTGGGCGACAGCCTTACTTATTATTGGAATTTTGGCAATAACGTTACAAATACCATCGAAAATCCGGGCCCAGTTCTCTACGTAAACCCAGGGCAATACACTGTTTACTTAGCAATTGAAGATGATTTGGGATGCCAAGACACCGCTTTTCAAACACTTACCGTAAAACCGAAACCTGATGTAAATTTCACTTCAGATACCTCGAGTTCACCGTGCCTTCCCTTGTTTGTGACTTTTATAGATGAGACCATTGGAGATGATCTATCTACTTGGAAATGGGATTTTGGAGATGGAACGGGTTCCGTTACCTTGGATACCAACTTGGCAAATCACACCTATAATACTGCTGGGAGCTTTGATGTGACTCTTACAGTAGAAAATATTTATGGATGTAAATCATCTAAAAAGAAAGCTGGATTCATACAAGTGAGCGGGCCATACGCTGAATTTGGAATTGCGCCAGACTCTACATGTGTCAATGATCCAGTGAGCTTTTTTGTGACTGAACGACTCAGGATGGCGAAGTATACCTGGGTTTATGGTGATGGTTATGACACAACTGTAGCTGGCAATGTTGATACGGTTTACCACGCCTTTGATCGAGTTGGTACTCGCACGCCTATTGTGGTGTATTACGATAGCCTTGAAATCTGTCAAATACCCTTCTTCGATAGCATATATATCCACGAAGTAAAAAGTGATTTTTCGTTTACTCCTGATTCTGTGGGATGCGGGCGATTAAATGTTCAAATGCTCAACAGAGGACTAGGAGCCGATTTTTATCGATGGGAACTCTCAAATGGAGATGTTTCTACTGCAAAGAATCCAAAGAAGTATTTCCCAAAACCTGGAGAATACGAAGTAGAACTTTACGTGGAGAATAAGGATATTGGATGCATAGATTCGATTACGAAGCTTTTTGTCGTCCATCCAATTCCTGATGTACTGGCCAGCGCTGATACACTGATTTGTCTTGGTGATTCGGTCGATGTGTTTGGTGAATCTAGCATAGACTCCCTAAGTTGGTATTGGCAACCGGCTCGTTTTGTATCCTCCGATTCAGCAAAGAGCACAAAAGCAGCACCCGACACAACCAAATACCTGCGGGTTTATGGCATGGATACAAATCAATGCATTGGGGTTGATAGTGTTTTGATTACTGTTCAAGATACACCTAGAGTAGATCTGTTTTCCGATACCACGGTAATCATAGGTGAGGTTGTGATTCTTGAACCAAAAACAGATGATGAACTATATTATGAATGGATACCGCCCGGATTACTTTCTTGTGATGATTGTGCATATCCAACGTACAAAGCGGAGGCGAATCAAGATTTTTATTTGATCGCAAGAGATATATACGGATGTTTTGAAAAGAAATTTGACTTTAGAATAAATGTAGATGAACGCTATTCATTGGATGTGCCGGACGCATTTTCTCCTAATGGCGATGGCGTAAATGACGTGATATACGCTCGAGGTTGGGGAGTAAAAGAATTGTTAGAATTTAGAATTTATAATCGATGGGGACAAGAAGTGTTCTCTACCAATTCAATTCACGTGGGTTGGGATGGTACATATAGAGGCAAAGACCAAGGCATAGATACATATGCTTACATCGTAAAAGTGAAACGATACGATGATGAAGAAGCGTTTAAAGAAGGCTTTATTGAATTAATGCGCTAAAGAGCCAACCATTTGCCAGATGTATGCGTCTAGTATTTGGTTATGAACCAATTAGGGTAGGTTTAGTAAATCAGCCTCGTGTGAGAACACGGGGCTTTTTTATGCATAAAAAAAGCCCCAAGATTTGTTGAGGCTTTTCTATAAGTGACCCGGCTGGGGCTCGAACCCAGGACCCATACATTAAAAGTGTATTGCTCTACCAACTGAGCTACCGAGTCATTCCCTTTTCTTAAGGGGCTGCAAATATAAATTCCTTTTTAGCTTATTCAAATTATTGAATAAAAAGTAGCGCAAAAAGATTTTTAACGTGGATTATTCCAATAATCTAGTGCGCGGCTTCCATGAGAATATGGATCATTTTCAAGCCCCATAGCCTCCTGTTGATGTTCTTGCGTAGATTGGCTGCCACCTTGAGTTTCCCTGAGCAATCGGGTGTACCACAAGTTGTCATATGGCTCGCCAAGGACATTTGAATGCGCCAGAGTAAACTCATTGATACGCTTAGCATCCAAAAAGAAAAACTTTGCGTTTGACTTTCCAGGAATTTTGTAATAATGCCAGATTTCATAAGGGTATGCCCGAGACTCATTTCGAACGATGGACATAGAATTTGGCTCACCATACTTTAAATAAATACGTCCACGGTCTGTGCCACAGCCGTGTTGTGTATTGTTTCCATATTCTTCTTGCACATGTTTTACCATTTGGTTGTATCGAGCAAATTCCAACCTTGGATCAAGTGGGTTTCTGTCTTGCCAAAAGGAATAAAAGAACCTTCTTAATTCTTCGTCCTCGGCCTCTTTCCAATTGTTTTCTATGTATGTTATTTCCGCATCAGTTCCTTGGTAAATCATGCAATAGCAAAGCGTTCGTAAGGAATCCTCGGAAATTTTCGAAACAAAGGTGTTTTCAGGATTGCGTCTCAAATCAATATCCTTTTGATTTTCATTAAAACGTTTGAATGGTAATGAACGCGCGGCTAAAACGTCTCCGTTTCTGTCAATTGCCTGAAGTAGCAGAACATAGGATCCAGTGGGTAATGTTTGGATATTTATCTTCTTTACTACAGGCTCGATTTCAGTGGCTTTCTTGCGTTGTATAAAACGAAATTGATCAACTACTTCGTCCGTACCAGGATCTGTGATTTCCACAGATAAAACATATGGAACTGCCTCGCCAAGTTCAGTGGAAGTATTGTACAATTCAGAATAAAAGGATAGCTCGTTTAATTGTGGCGAGTAAAATGGTGAAATTTTCGGGTAATAATTCTTACCATTTCTTGTATATACAGATAGCTTAGTCGCATCTTCAACTCGATCGACCAAATAGACATCACTAAAGAAGATTTTGGCGGGGTCAATTGCGACACTAATTTGTTGAATGCTACGTACAGAATCTTTCGGATTATTTAAATCCTTAATCATTATTAGCAGATCATACTTTCCAGGTTTTAGGATAAAACGCTGTTGATCAATAAAATCTGATATGTTTTGGACAGTATCGCTGGAAATAGGGCCGTTAATGATGTTTTTACTAAATCCCGATAGGATACCCCGCTGCTCAAATATGTAGGTGAGTTCCACGCTAGATTGATATTGAGAATCTCCAACAGTCGCGTATCGCACTTGTGATCCATCAAACAAAAGATATGTTTCGATATAGGTTTCATGGTCTGGAGTCATAAAAACCCCATGATGAAAGCTAACTGTGACCGAAAAGGATACTGATGCGACCAGTAATATTAGACCAGTGAAAAGCCAATTTTTCATGAAAGCAAAGCTACAACTCACACGCCAGCATGCGCTCACAACTTTTTAAGTGGTTGAATATCGGTTGTTAGTTTCTTCTCGAAGCTTAAAACGGAAAGAAGATAGGAATGAGGAATGTACTCATTAGCCAAAAAATTAAATTGAGCCAAACACCGACCTTAAAAAAGTCTCTAAAACGATAACCGCCAGCAGAATAGATCATTGTGTTGGTTTGATAACCAATAGGCGTCATAAAACTGGCAGATGCTGCGAATATGGTTGCCATTAAGAATGGAGTAGGAGACACACCAAGTTTCAATGCTATGGCTATGGAGATGGGTGCAACCAGAGCAGCGGTGGCATTATTACTCATCATTTCAGTCAATAAACTGGTCATGAGATAAATTCCTGATAGAATCACAATAGGTCCAAATCCATCGAATGTATTAGTAATAAGATTTGCAATTGAAAGTGCAAGCCCTGAGCTATTCATAGCCAAACCAAGACTTAAAGCTCCTGCCAAAAGAAATACGATTGGCCATTGGATCGCCCTGTAGACTTCTTTCATGGTCATTGTTTTGGTCACTACTAAAAGGCAAACTCCAATAAGTGTGCTGATCACGATTGGCAGAAGTCCAGTGGCAGCAGTGAAAATGACTCCGACAATAATTGCTGCGACAAGCCAGAATTGCTTTGGGTTATAATTTTGGATACCCTCTTCGCTAAGTATAATAAAGGGTAGGTTTTGATCCTTGGAAGAAGTTCGCCATTGATCCAAATAGTGGGTCTTCATTTCAGCTAAAATGACATCACCAGCTCTGAGCTTTACCTCTTGCAGTTGGTCATGCAACACCTCTTCACGTTGACGTATGGCCAAAGGAGCTGCTCTGAATCTTCTCCTAAAGTCAAACTCTCGTAGCGTTTTTCCATCTAGTTCAGAATTTGTTGGAATCACCAATTCGACAAATGACGATTGATCGTCAGCACCATCAGAATCTTCATCATCCACAAAGGGCATTAGCTTAACGCCAAGCTGATCCTTCATTTGCTTCAATTTGCCGAGATTGCAACTTACCTTAAGTATGTCCCCAGCCAACATTAGGGTGTCTCCTTGTGGCAAATTGAGCCTTGTTTCGTCCCTGCGTAATTCCAGAATCTCCATTTCTAACTCCTTCACTAGGGCAGAAGATAAAATCGTCACATTGGCAAGGACTGATTTTGGAAGTATTTCAACCTCCGCTAAATAGTCAATAAGAGAATCTTCTAAGGCATCCTCGTTATTTTCTTGCCTGGTTGGAAGTAAGCGTTGGCCGATGAAAATCATGAATAAAGATCCCACCAAAACAAAGCAAAGACCAATTGGCGTGAAATCGAACATTCCAAATGGTTCTAAGCCATTTTGCACCGCTATTCCATTAACTAGAATGTTGGTTGAAGTGCCAATAAGTGTGCATGTTCCACCAAAGATGGAAGCATAACTTACAGGTATCAGTAACTTGGAAGATGCACGCCCTGAATTTTTGGCAATCTGCGTTGTCACAGGAATCATAACTGCTACCACGGGTGTATTATTGATAAAAGCCGAAACTGCACTCACCACGGCCATTAATAGAATTACTCCGCGTTGATAGTGGTTTCGAAATGTTCTAGTGAGCATTCCAGCTACAAATTGAAGGGATCCAGTTTTTAAGATTGCAGCGGAAATCACAAACATGAAGGCAACTGTTAACGTTGCTTCGTTGCTGAATCCAGCGATACCATCCTGAGCAGAAATAACCCCGGTCCCAACTAGGACAGCGATTATCATAAGCGCAATTAGATCAATGCTTAGTTTTTCTGTAATAAACAGAAAGAGTGCAGCGATAATTATCAGTCCAGTTATGATTGCGTCCATCGAGCCGCTAATGTAGTAGACTTTCTATGGAAATTGTAAGATGAAAAAGCATCTCTTCTTATCTTGCCAGCAAGTTGACGGATATGGATACAGTTGAATCACGTAAGTGCAAGGAATGTGGCGATAAGCTTTTAGGTAGAGCGGATCAGAAATTTTGCTCTGATCAATGTCGGAATGCCTATAATAACAAGCAAAATAGTGATGCGAATAATTTGGTTCGAAACATAAATAATTCGCTAAGGAGGAATAGAAGAATTCTAGATAATTTATGTATTGGTGAAAAGACTAAAGTGACAAAGGAGAAGTTGATACAAAAAGGATTCTCTTTTACCTATTTCACACACCTCTATGAAACAAAGAACGGATCGGTGTATCACTTTTGTTATGAAATGGGATATCTGATTTTGGGGGACGAAGAGTTATTAATAGTTCGAAGAGAGTCAAATTAATAAGTCACTAGTCATGATAAAATGGATAAAAGCGCGAGCGTTAAGCTTTAAATATGCATTTCAAGGATTTCGTTTTTTTTTCGGTTCAGAGGTGCATGCTAGAGTGCACGGGGTTGCGGCAATTATTGCAATAGCTTTTGGTTTCGCCTTTAGAATTTCCAGTTACGATTGGCTTTGGTTGTTTTCAGCCATAGCCATGGTTATATCCGCAGAAATATTCAATTCAGCAATAGAGGTTCTTGTAGATATGGTAAGTCCAGAAAAGAGCTACTCAGCGGGTAAGGCAAAGGACATGGCTGCTGCGGCAGTTGTGGTCGCTGCCGTTTATGCTATGCTTGTCGGTATATGGATTTTTTATATTCCTTTTATGAAGCTAATAACCTATCTAATAGCTGGATAGCGGCATCGCTAATTACCGTGCCAGGTCCAAAAACAGCGGTTACCCCAGATTTGTACAAAAAGTCATAATCCTGCTTGGGGATTACTCCGCCAGCAACAACGATTGCATCTCCTCGACCTACCTTTTTCAATTCATCGATTAAATCTGGAATCAGGGTTTTGTGACCAGCAGCAAGTGAACTCACACCAACAATGTGAACGTCATTTTCCATTGCCATTTGTGCAACTTCGGATGGTGTTGAGAATAATGGGCCTATGTCAACATCAAATCCGATATCTGCGAATGAAGTTGCAATAACCTTCGCACCTCGGTCATGTCCGTCTTGTCCCATTTTAGCAACTAGAATTCGAGGTCTACGTCCTTCTTTTTCAAAGAATTTATCAGCAAGATTTCTTGCCTTAATGTATGTCTCATTGTACTTCATTTCATTGGAATAAACACCGCTTATACTTTTGGTTTCGGCCTTGTGTCGGCCAAAAACATTTTCCATCGCTAGACTTATTTCCCCTAGAGTTGCTCGCTTTTTTGCCGCATCAACAGCTAGTTCTAGTAGGTTTCCGTTTCCGGTTTTTGAGCATGCTTCGATTTTGGAGAGCACTTCCTCAACTTCGTTATTGTCTCTGGAATTTTTAATCTCATTAAGTCTAGCGATTTGCTCTGCACGAACTTTCGAATTGTCAACATCTAGAATTTCAATATTAGATTCTTCGTCCGTTTCGTATCTGTTCACGCCAACTATGATTTCCTGACCGCTGTCTATCCTGGCTTGTTTTTTGGCAGCAGATTCTTCAATTCTCATCTTTGGCAAACCAGCTTCAATTGCCTTAGTCATACCACCCATTTCTTCAACCTCTTCAATAAGCTTCCACGCTTTTTCAATCAATGAAGCGGTTAGGTTTTCCACATAATAGGATCCTCCCCAAGGGTCAATCGCTCGACAAACGTCACTTTCTAATTGCCAAAATAATTGAGTGTTTCGCGCGATTCGTGCAGAAAAATCCGTGGGTAGGGCGATGGCTTCATCTAAAGAATTAGTGTGCAAAGATTGAGTGCCACCCATAATTGCGGATAGCGCTTCAATACTTGTTCTAGCAACATTGTTATATGGATCTTGTTCCGTTAAGCTCCAGCCAGAGGTTTGGCAATGAGTACGCAGAGCCATTGACTTATCCTTTTTTGGATTGAATTTCTTAATGATTTTTGCCCACAATACGCGTCCTGCTCGCATTTTTGCGATTTCCATGAAATGATTCATACCGATTCCCCAGAAAAATGAAAGGCGAGGGGCGAAGTCATCGATATCTAAACCTGCAGCGATGCCAGTTCGTACGTATTCAAGTCCATCGGCTAAGGTGTAGGCCAATTCAATATCTGCCGTTGCTCCAGCTTCGTGCATATGATAACCCGAAATGCTGATGCTATTAAATTTCGGCATATTCTTGGAAGTGTATTCAAATATGTCGCCTACAATACGCATAGAAGGTTGTGGGGGATATATATAGGTGTTTCGCACCATGAATTCCTTCAGGATATCATTTTGTATGGTTCCACTCAACTTTTCGCTTGAAACTCCTTGTTCGTGCGCTGCTGCTATATAAAAAGCCATGATTGGAATTACAGCTCCATTCATTGTCATGGACACTGACATTTGATCCAAGGGAATTTGATCAAATAGCATCTTCATATCCTCAATTGAGTCGATGGCGACACCTGCCTTGCCGACATCGCCCTTCACTCGCTCGTGATCGCTGTCGTATCCTCTATGTGTTGCTAAGTCAAAAGCTACGGAAAGACCTTTTTGTCCAGCAGCCAAATTCCTTCTATAAAATGCATTAGATTCTTCAGCTGTGCTAAATCCTGCATATTGTCGAATCGTCCATGGTCGAATGGTGTACATGCTGGCATACGGACCACGAAGGAATGGAGGAGAACCAGCTCCAAATACAACATGATCAAGATTTGTGGCACTGTCAGCGGATTCAAAGGATTGCACTTCTATGCCTTCTGGGCTTGTCCACTTTTGGATGTGAGTTTTGATCTCGATACTGTGAGATACAAGTTCCTCAAATAATATGTTTTTAAATGAACTCATTAATATTCGATTTCAGTGGGAAGAAACAAATAATCAGGAAGCAATTTATAACTCGAATAATTGGGTCGATTTTCTGGTTCAATCTTCGTTGATCCATACTTATTTACATTCAATAAAATTCTTTCTTGGCTTTTATATGCATCGACAAGCCTTTGGCGCTCGGTTTCAATCGATTCAGCAAGTTTTCCGTCAAGAGCATATTTTGAAAAACCACCATAGTCTATGATGGTTTGAACCAGCTCCCATGATTTTTTAGCTAAAGCAGTAGTCAAATTTTCAATAAAAAAAGAACCATCAGCTGGGTTGAGATTGGCAGATAGTCTAGCCTCATCTTTTAGCAAGTTTTGAATGTTTCGAGTTATACGCGAGCTAAATTCATTTGAATCATTCCATCCTAGGTCCCAAGGTGTAATTCCAACAAACTGGGCGCCACCAGAGATACCAGCTAGTGCTGAGGTTGTAGCTCGAAGGATGTTAGTGTGCTCATCATTCTTGGAATATCCAATACAGAGGTTTTGCGCAATTACACTTGGATTTGTCGCCCCTTCGTTTTTCAAGCTTAATGCTGAAGCCCACAGCCATCGGATCGCACGGATTTTTGAAGTTTCTGTCAAGTAGCCCGAGCCAACCCCAGTCTTAAAATAAAGACTTGAATCGAAACCAATGGTATCACACAACTCAATAGCCTGAGCAAGCATAAATGCAATTTCTTGAATGACACTACAACCTCGCTCACGCAATCTATGACCGTTTATTACTTGTGTTGTGCTTGCCTTTATTTCGTCTTGTGCGCCATGCTTTAATAGGGAGTGATATGGATCGCAAATAGTGTTTCCTGATATGAAAACTGGGGCAATTTTCTCATCAATTCCATTTGTGGCAACCTCTTTGGCAGCTCCATGAAATGATTTGGTGAACCAGACAGCTTCAGCCCCATTCATCAAAGCATGAAGGGCTGATTTATTTGCAAGTTGTGCGTCCTGATTATTAATTAACTCAAGTAACTTCCAAGGTGATTCAAGAGGACGGAGTTGACAAAGTTGACCTGGGAGCTGATTGCTCCATGCTTCAATTTGAAATCCATCGATGCTTTTCCAAACTAAAAAATCCTCAAATGATTTTCCCTTTAGTTCTTTTTCAACTCGCTGTCTCCACTGGAGCGTGGTATCTGGAGCGAAGTCTGATAGTTGCAGTGAATTTGACATATGGGCGAATATATGTCAACATGGCGAATTGTGTTTGTCAATCCTTGTCTTCAGAAACAAAGACAAAAATTTCTTCGTTGTCCTTTTTCATGTAGTATCGTTCTCGAGCGAATTTTTCTAATTTCCGATTGTCAGATAATAATTCTTGTAAATCCTCTTCAATCTCAATGATTTCTGACTGATAGTAAATTTTATCCTGATTGAGGCGATATAGTTCCGTCTTGAATTCGACCTGATTAATGAAATTGTGTTGATCAAAAAATGCCAGCCATACCACAAATAACATGGTGGTTATCACATATCTATTCTTTAGATACCAAGGCAGTTTATTCCAAAATTCCATTAACACAAGGCGAAGATTGTGATAACTAACGAGGTTAAATAGAAAAGGCTGCTCATTTATGAACAGCCTTTTCTGAATTTGCTAAATTCTAATAATAAATTCTTCTTCGAACCTTAGAAATTGATTTGGCTAATCGGATAACCTGTTTTGTATATCCGAATTCGTTGTCGTACCAAACATAGAGAACAATGTTCTTTTTGTCTGGGTGCACAATTGTCGCATTACTGTCATATACCGAACAACAGGTGTTACCCACGATATCCGAAGAAACACATTCCTCGTTCGTGTTATAGTTGATCTGATTGACAAGATCACCGTTTAAGGCTGCATCTTTTAGCAGACCATCAACTTCTTCCAAGCTTGTTTCTTTTCCGACAGTAAGGCTAAGAATTGCCAATGATCCATTCGGTACAGGAACACGCACTGCGTTGGCAGTTAATTTATTCTCTAATGCTGGAATAACCTTGGTCACTGCTTTACCAGCTCCGGTTTCTGTGATTACCATATTAATCGCTGCAGATCGACCTCTTCGTTCTTTTTTATGGAAATTATCCAACAAGTTTTGATCGTTGGTATATGCATGGACAGTTTCGATATGACCTTTTTCAACTCCCAGGTTATCATGAATTACCTTTAATACAGGAACTATAGCATTTGTAGTACATGAGGCGGCTGAATAGATATCTTCTTTGTCAAAGTCAAGTTCTTTGCTATTCACTGCATATACGATGTTCGGAATTTCCTTACCAGGAGCGGTCAACAATACTTTGCTGGCACCTTTTGCTTTTAAATGTCGACTAAGTGCTTCTCGGTTTGTGAAAACGCCAGTATTATCGATGATTAATGCATTATTTATGCCGTAAGCGGTATAATCAATATCCTCAGGATTATTGACTGAAATGAACGATACTGTTTGACCGTTTATGATTAGCGCCATGTTGTCAAAATCCTCTTCGATAGAACCTGAAAAGGGTCCGTGAACAGAATCGTTTCTAAGTAAACTGGCTCGTTTCTTTAATTGAGAAGCATCCATTTTTCGTACAACAATAGCGCGCAACCTAAGTTGCTGACCTTTTCCAGCTTGCTTAATTAATTCTCGTGCAGCAAGTCTACCAATACGACCAAATCCAAAAAGGACGACATCCTTTGGTTTGAGTGATTGATTATCAGAAGTGGTGAAGTCCGATAATTTGTCAGATAAAAACGAAGTCATTGACTCGTGATTTTCACCTTCCACTTGCCATTCTGCGCTCAAACGACCAATATCTAACTTGGAAGGAGCGACATTCATTTCTAAAAGTGTTTCAGCAAGTGCCGCAGAGTTTTTTACCGTAATTGGTTTTCTAACTACAGAGTTAGCATACTCGTGAAGTTGAAGCAATTCAGAAATGCTAACATCAGTCAGCGCGTTTCTAAACAAGACTAATTCAATGCCCTTGTTGTAGAGAAGTTGTCCCACACAATGTTGAAGCTTTACGGCATCCTTTTCTTGTCCAAGGTATTCGTTGAAATGGTTTTGGTAATTGTCCTCGACCAGATTTTCAATAGCGGTTGTACTCATTAAAAAATGGTTTTACTTAATTGATAAATTGTTGATTTTAAACGAAAAAAGGCCGCAAATGCGGCCTTAAAATTATTCTCCTAAATACATTTTCAAGAGTCGACTTCTCGAATTTTGTCGAAGCCTTCTGATTGCTTTTTCTTTAATTTGACGAACACGCTCGCGCGTTAAATCAAACTTATCACCGATTTCCTCTAAAGTTAATCCGTGGTTCATTCCGATACCGAAGAATAGACGAATCACATCTCTTTCTCTTTCAGTTAACGTTTCCAAAGAGCGCTCAATCTCCGTTTGCAGAGACTCTCGCATTAAGTCGCCATCAGCGCTTGGAGATTCGTTGTTACTGATCAGATCAAGTAAACTGAAATCTTCATCTTCTTTCAAAGGAGCATCAACAGACACGTGCCGTCCAGAAACGCTCATAGTGTCTTTAACTTTCTCTTCGGGGATCTCTAACGCAGATGCTAGTTCATCAGCAACCGGTGGGCGCTCATATCTTTGTTCTAGCTGTGCGTAAGCCTTATTAATCTTATTTAATGAACCAACTTGATTCAATGGAAGCCTAACAATTCTAGACTGTTCCGCTATCGCCTGAAGAATAGATTGTCGAATCCACCAAACTGCATAGGATATGAATTTGAAACCCCTGGTTTCATCAAATCGCTGAGCAGCTTTTATCAAACCGAGATTTCCTTCGTTGATTAAATCAGGAAGTGTAAGTCCTTGATTTTGATATTGTTTAGAAACAGAAACAACAAATCGCAGATTGGCTCTAACCAACTTCTCCAAGGCACGTTGGTCACCTTTTTTGATGCGCTTTGCTAGTTCAACTTCTTGTTCCGCGTTGATCATGTCTTCGCGGCTGATTTCTGTCAAGTACTTGTCTAGAGACTGACTATCTCTATTAGTGATCGACTTGGTAATTTTTAATTGCCTCATTTCTTATATTTCCTCTCTGTATTGGTTAGCCCAGAAACGGGCTTGCAAAGGTAAATGTTTTTACCTCTCGATGAACATAACTTGATGTTCTTATATAAAGACGTTGATATTGGTTAAACGTAAAGCGAGTGATAATGTTTCGTTACAGACCAAATCCATAATAGGCTTTCTTACCATTAGGATAGACGCCTTCGAGCAATACACCACCTGATTTTCCTTCTAGTATTTCTAAGAACTGATCCTTACTGGTTATTGGTACTTCATCTATTGCCGTGATGATAAATCCTTTTGCCACACCCGCAGATCTTAATTTTCCTGCTTTCAGCTCAGCCACTCGGACTCCATTTTCAATATTCAATTGAGATTTTGTTTCATCGTCTATGTTTTCTAACAAACCCCCTAGTTTATCTTGTAATTCAAGTTCTTCCTTATAGGCAACTTCGGTTTCGCCAAATTGATTTCGAAGAACAACTGGGATATCAATGATTTTATCATCACGTTTTACTGCAATTAATACTTGATCACCAGGTCTGAAGCGGCTCACCTGTTCTTGCAATTCTGTTACTGTTGATACCTTTTGTTCGGCCACTTTGATTATAATATCTCCTGGTAATACACCCGCATTTCTCGCAGCTCCCCTTTCTACCGTTTCGGCTACATATATGCCAGATAGGTTGCTGAAGCCTTTTTCATCAGCCAGCTTTTGATCAATATTTCGAATGCTCACGCCTAGATAACCTCGCTGAACAGTTCCAAATTCAATTAAATCCTCGACAACTTTGGTTACAATATTTACGGGAATCGCAAAGCTGTATCCGGTGTAAGATCCAGTGTTAGATTTAATTGCGGCATTTATTCCGATGAGTTCTCCGTTGGTATTTACAAGTGCTCCGCCACTGTTTCCTGGATTCACTGCGGCATCAGTCTGAATAAATGACTCTACGGCATTAATTCCATTAGGACCATTTGCGAGGATATTAATATCACGTCCTTTGGCACTTACGATTCCTGCAGTTACGGTCGATTCCAAATTAAAAGGATTGCCAACGGCTAAAACCCACTCCCCAACGCGCACCGCATCGCTATTTCCGTATGATATTTTAGGAAGATTTGCTTCTTGGATTTTTAAAAGGGCTAAATCTGAACTGGGATCTTGGCCTATGATTTCGGCTGTGTAAACCTTGTTGTTGTTCATTGCAACCTCCACCTTTGATGCTCCATCGATGACGTGATTGTTTGTTACAATGTAACCATCGTCTGAAATGATTACTCCAGATCCTGCTCCGGCACCAATTCGAGGCGCCTTTTGATGAACTCCATCCCCGAAAAAGAAGTGTCGAATTGGATCAAAAGTGTAATAACCTCCATCTAATTCGTAGGTGGTTTTAACATGCACAACTGCATCTACGGTTCGCTGCGCTGCTTCAGTAAAATCAACTGTTTGAGCTGGAAGCGCAAAATTTACTTGTTGATTTTGCTGTTGATGTTGAGCTCTCAATCGCTCTATTTCATATTGGTTCTTTTCTTTTTTGTTATCGATTGCCAGCATACTTAGTATAGCAATAGCACTACCTAAAAATGAGGCCCCTACATATCCCATCTTATTCTTCATTTTCAAATCGATTTTTAATTGTTTATCAAAGTAACTCACAAACGATATTTTTCGTTTTCTATACGCTGTTAATATATGTTAGACCTAAAAGTGTTTTATTAATCAGTTAATTCGGACGTTTGAAGTTAAATAGGATCATGAAGATTGAATTCAATAAATATCATGGGGCTGGCAACGACTTTGTCATAATTGACAATCGAAACGAGAAATTGAAATTAAACCCAGATCAAATTGCATTCATCTGCGATAGACATTTTGGAATTGGTGCAGATGGACTTATGCTTTTACAGAACCATGCTGGATTGGATTTTGAAATGATCTATTACAATTCGGATGGAAGAGATAGCAGCATGTGCGGAAATGGTGGGAGATGTATTGTTTCATTTGCGCATTCCTTGGGATTGCTAGGACAAGATGAAATTGAATTTCAAGCTATTGATGGATTACATAGGGCTAAGGTTTTAACTAACAATCAAGTCTCGCTTCAAATGGGTGATGTAAGCGAAATTTTGAATGAAGATGGGGGTGCAATGTTGCTCGATACAGGATCACCGCATTACATAAAAATCGTGGAGGATCTAGACAATTTAGATTTAATCAAATTGGCAAGGGACGTTAGATATTCACAACGATTTGAATCGGCAGGAGTCAATGTGAACTTTGTTAAAATAGAGAGTGACCATATTAAAATAAGGACTTATGAGCGCGGGGTAGAAAATGAAACCTTGGCTTGTGGAACTGGGGTAACTGCAGCCGCCATTGCTCTAAATTCAATCGGCCTCGTTGACAAAGAGGTAAAAGTTTTATCCTTAGGTGGTGAGCTGTCAGTCAGATTTGATAAATCTACGAAGGGATATATAAATATTTGGAAAACTGGTCCTACAGCATTCGTTTTCAAAGGCATAATAGAGATTTGAATATTCAAGGAGATAAAATAAATCTTAGGATAGCTGAGTTAAAAGATACAGAGGCAATCTTCGAGTGGGAGAATGATGTGTCTCACTGGTTTGTAAGTGATACGATTGCCCCATACACGTTCGAAGAAATTCAATATTTTCTTGTAAACACAAATGATATATTCAATTCTGGACAGACACGTTTAATTATCGAAAACTCGGATAATGTGGCCGTAGGTTGCGTTGACTTATTTGATTTTAATCCTAAAAATAAGAGGCTTGGATTAGGAATTTTAATTGATGAAAACCATCGTGGAATGGGATATGGAAAGGAGGCAATAAAATTAAGCTCTGATTTTGCATTTGTGTCGTTGGATGTGCAGACGATTTATGCTGAAGTACCTGAATCAAATAAAGGAAGTCAAAGGATTTTTATGTCTTGTGGATTTCAATTAAGTGGTGTCAAAAAGGATTGGCTTTGGGATGGTGAATCATTTCAAAATCAACTGTTTTACCAAAAACTAAGAGGGTGAAAACTTGGAAGTTTATTAGTGGCTTATTCTTGGCATTGATATTAACAGGATCTTGGCTCACCTGGGATTATTATCAGAGATTCTTTAAACCAAATGTTACAATCACAGAGTCTTCAAAATCGCTATTTATTCAATCGGATTGGGAATTTGACGATCTCATCAAATATTTGGCTGTTAATGAGGTAATTGAAGATTCCAACACCTTTAGGTGGGTTTCACACTATAAAAAGTATGATGCCCATATCAAACCAGGGAGGTATGTGATTACAGATGGAATGAATAACAACCAATTGGTTAATGTTTTGAGAAGTGAGAACAAACCTTTGTCGGTAGTTATTAGATCAGTGCGCACCAAATCTGAGTTGGTGTCGAATGTTTCAAACAGCATTGAATCGGATAGTCTAGAACTGATAATCCTATTAAATGATCCAGGCTTTTGCATGAGATATGGTTTCAACACCACAACCATTTTTACGATGTTTATTCCTAATACCTACGAGTTTTATTGGAATACTTCTGCCGAGGAATTTGTAGAACGCATGGCTAGGGAGTATAAGAGGTTTTGGACCGAAGAAAGAAAGCAAAAAGCTGGTGTGATTGGGCTGTCACAATCTGAAATTTCAACGCTGGCGTCAATAGTACAGTCCGAACAAGCGGCTCATGTTGATGAAAGGTCAGTGGTGGCTGGGTTGTATCTAAACAGGATTCGGATGGGGATGCGATTAGAATCTGATCCAACTCTTATTCACGCCATTGGTGACTATACGATAAAACGAGTGCTAAACGTGCATAAGCAAGTAGATAGTCCTTATAATACATACAAAAATGCTGGTTTGCCTCCAGGGCCAATACTGCTTCCAGAAACAACTTCAATAGATGCCGTGCTCAACGCAGATCAACACAACTACATATTCATGTGTGCCAAGGATGATTTTTCAGGATACCATAATTTTGCAGTTACCTATAGAGATCATGTTAACAATGCGAAGCGATATCAAAAGGCGCTAAACGCGAGAAAGATTTACAGGTAAGATCTAGTAACCACGCTTAATTCGCTTCTCTTTTTTCTTGAGGCTTTTGTGCGCTGTCACCGCATGTTTGTGCTTACGTTTTTGTGAATTTCTGTGTATATCACATTTAATAATACCACAACATTTATTTTTCTTGCGGTAGCCATTTCCTCCATCCAGCACCATGCATGAAGGAAATAAAAAGGAACTAACTAATATCACTGTGAAGAACCTACGAATGAATTGAGTCATAACTACAAATTTATATATCATTTGTAAGCAAAAGCCAGACCATCAGTTACCAAGGTGGTGCAAATTACTGAAGTAGAGTTGAATATCGTTAATGATAATAGGCGAAGTAACATATGTTACATTGGCATTAAACGCTTGCTCCGATTCGTTTTTTTTCCAAATAATATCCATGGATGGGTGTAAAACCCCAGATTTAATTTTTGGAAGATCAGCATCACTGCCGCGAGAATCCAAACCAATCCAAGTCATAGATCCATTGAGTATCTTGAAAATGTTTTTGAAGTACTTTGATTTATTGTCAACAAACCATATAATGATTGGAAAGAATAAAACACTTACAAGTGTCAGCAAGAAATCGGAAATCGTTTTTTGACGTTTAATTGATTTTTCATTGACCAAATACAACTCATTCCCTCTTGAATAAACGTGTGATTTAACTACCAATTGAGGTCCAATAAACCAAGATCCATTTAAGATTTTGATTTCAAATTGGTTTTCACATGACTCTTCAATTAGTCCAATAGTAGTTTTAAAGTCTATTGTCGAATTGTCAATGATTATTTCTTCTACTTTGAATTCAAGTATCGCCTTTTGTAAATCATGTATGCCCCCAATAAAACGATCGGGTTTATTCGTGTTATGAGATAAACCTGCCAAAAACTGATTTTCAATTTTTGTCTGGGTCAATAGTTTCTGAACCGTAGCTAAAGATTTCGAATTACCTAAAACTAACCTTCGATTTGGAAAAGGATTCCCTATTTTAAACCCACCACTAGAAATTTTACTTGCAATAATTCGCCATAGTATGGCAAGTACAAGCCCAGATAATGAACCAATAAGTATAACGGCTCGTGAAAATCTTAACACCTCTGGGAGCAAGGCGTAGAAGGCAAGTAGTGTCATTATACCTGCAAACCATCCACTAAGCAGCTTGATCCAACGAAAGGGCTGGTCATGACTACCTGTCAGTCCTAACACAATTGAAAACACGATAGAGTATATGGGTATCAACGTCATAATAAAAGACTCGGAGAAGTCTTTGTTAGCCACCTGCTCATAAAAGTGAGTGCTGAAAATAAATGCCGTATAGATGACAAGGGCATCAAGCATCATTTGCCACCTTCGACCGAGCAAGCGCCTCACAAGTGCGATAAAAGCTCTGAAGTATATCGCTATGCTGATGATAGCACTGAATGTGGATGCACTTCCCTTTTCAAAATGTTTCCGAGCGAAAATGATCATTGCTCGATAGAACACAAAGACATAATTGATACTGTCTTTTTTGGTGCTCTCTCCTTTATAGTGAATGATGGTTGTTCCTGCGAAATATTGGTTTTTGAAGCCAGCTTTTAAAATTCTGAAACTTAGATCTATGTCTTCTCCATACATAAAGTAGTCTTCATCGAGGTATCCGATTTGATCCAATACCCTTTTTGGCATCATCATGTATGCTCCGCTCAACACTTCAACCTTGTGATTAGAGTTCTTATTTAGGAATCCAAGGTGATATTTCCCAAATTTTTCAGAATTGGGGAATAAACTGGCTAAGCCGAAGATTTTGTAAAATGCCACCAATGGGGTTGGTAGACCTCTTTTGCTTTCGGGCAGAAAGTTACCCATTCCATCAATCATTTTTACCCCAAGACCACCCACATTAGGATTGTCCTCAAGAAATTCAACACACGATACGAATGAATTTTCTTGAACTACAGTATCAGGATTTAGTAGTAAAATAAATTCTCCTTTTGCCCTCAAAATTCCGACATTATTGGCACGTGAAAAACCCACGTTCTCTATCAGATATATGTATTGAATTTGTGGGAAATCATTTTGCATCATCACGTCACTTCCATCCTTGGAAGCGTTGTCAACCACAATGATTTCAGCATTCAGTCCTTCAATAGCCTTTAAAGCAGATGTCAGGCAGTTTGCTAAGAAATACTTTACGTTGAAGTTAACTATGATGATGCTTAATTTCATAAATGTGAACTACTGCAATTCATATGAATAGAATTGAGGAATAAACTCTATATAGTTTTAAATGATGATTCATAAGGCAATCGAGATAGAATGGAACGTCCCAAAGTAACTTCATCCGTATACTGAAGATCATTTCCAACAGCAACACCTCTTGAAAGCGAAGTTATTTTTACGACAGAGGCCGCTAATTTTTTATAGAGGTAAAAACATGTAGTATCACCTTCCATGGTGGATGGAAGTGCAAAAATCACCTCATTTATTGTAGGTTGATTTGTTCGTATTACAAGTGATTCAATATGTAAATCAGATGGAGAAATTCCATCCATAGGACTAATAACTCCGCCAAGCACATGATAAACTCCGAAATATTGTGAAGTAGATTCAATGGCCAATAAATCCCGCAAATCTTCAACTACACAAATTGTGCTTTGATCTCTTTTTGGATGCGAACAGACTTGGCATAAATCATTATCCGCAATGTTGTGGCAAATACTACAAAATCCAAGTTCGGTCACCAATTTCTTAATTGATTCTCCAAAGTCTTCACCTACTTTAGGTGGTAGCTTGAGTAGTTGCAATGCATAACGCATTGCCGTTCTTCGTCCAACACCGGGCAAAGATTCAAAATGCTCCACTGTTTTCTCCAGAAGTTTAGAGGGTAAATCCATGTTGGCGAAGGTAATTTCTTCCAATAAACCAATGGACTAAATCGATATGGAATCCTGGAAAAAATAAATGCTCATAAATCTCCTGAAGATTGCGCTATTTCTAATTTCGCGCTAAATTTTATATACATACAAATCATGGCTGAAATAGTGGTCGATAAAAGAAACAGCGAAGCACTCTTTGAAAGGAGAAAAGAGGTGGTTACAAACGGTGTTGGAGTGTTCAATCCTTCCACAGCTGTTAGTGCAAAAGGTGCGATCATTACGGATGCCGATGGCCGCGAATTGATTGACTTTGGTGGTGGCATTGGTGTCCTTAATTCTGGTCATTGTCCAGAACCAGTGGTCAAAGCCATACAAGAACAAAGTGCGAAGTTGATACATACTTGTTTCAATGTGGCAACGTATGACGTATATATGGAATTAGCAGAAGAGTTAATATCACTTTTCCCGCATGGAGAAAAGACCAAAGTAATGCTCACATGCACTGGAGCTGAGAGCGTGGAGAATGCGATTAAAATTGCTCGTCAGGCCACAAAAAGACAGGGTGTTATTTGTTTCAGTGATGCCTTTCACGGGAGAACAATGATGGCCATGAGCTTAACGGCCAAACCAGCTTATAAACTTAACTGTGGGCCGTTTGCTTCTGAAATTTATCGATTCCGGTTTCCAAATCATTTCAGATATGGTCGAGGTCTAACTTATGATGATTTCGTGCAACGCGAGATAATGCTCTTAAGGGAATCACTACTAGCTACTGTAGATCCTTACAATTGCGCAGCGGTTATCGTAGAACCAGTGCAGGGTGAAGGCGGTTTTGTACCCATGCCAAAAGCATATATGACTGAATTGAGAAAGTTGTGTGATGAATTTGGAATTCTATTAATTCTGGATGAAGTTCAAAGCGGATTCGGTAGAACGGGAGAGTGGGCGGCTTATCATCATTATGATGTTACTCCAGATATTACAACTTGGGCGAAATCCATGGGAGGTGGCATGCCAATTGGTTGTGTTATTGGGAAAGCCGAAATCATGGACTCGGTGAGCCCGGGCACTATCGGAGGTACATATCCTGGCAACCCTGTGTGTGCAGCAGCAGCACTGGCAAATATTAGGTATATGAAGGAAATCAACATCAACGAACTTGGAAGAAAAGTTGGTGAAATTTGTCGATCTCGATTTGAAGCACTTCGTGAAAAGTGCCCTGAAATTGGCGAAGTCAGAGGGTTAGGCGCAATGGTCGCCTTTCCACTTGTAAAGGATGGAGATCCTTGGCAGCCGGATTCCGAATTATGCCGTGATCTTATGCTAGCATGTGCGGATCAAGGTTTAATCTTATTAAGTGCTGGAACACATAAAAATGTAATTCGCGTCCTTAGTCCATTGGTTATTACAGATGAGCAATTGCACAGAGGACTTGATATAATTGAACAAGAATTGCTGAAATTGACGAATAGAGCTTAAGCGAGTTCAATAAAACTATATTTGAAATAGATGAAGAATTTTTCGATCGCTGGAGTACAAATGCATGTGAGTGGGGCGCATAGTAATGTGCCAATGATGAAATACAAATTGGACCTACTGATGGGGATTTATCCTTGGGTTCAAATGGTGATGTTTTCTGAATTATGTGCTCGAGGACCTTTGACCGCCTTTGCTGCTCCATTAGAAGAATTTGATCAAGTTTTTGGGGAAATGGCCCGAAAACATAGAGTTTGGTTACTTCCAGGTTCTGTTTTCGAAAAGACGGATGGTAAAATTTACAACACAGCTTCAGTATATAGTCCAGATGGAGAGGTGGTAGGAAGGTACAGGAAAATGTTTCCATTTTATCCTTATGAAGAAGGTGTGGATTGTGGAGATCAATTCTTAACTTTTGACGTGCCAAACGTAGGTCGTTTTGGAGTTTCTATCTGTTATGATATGTGGTTCCCAGAAACATCTAGAACATTAGCAACAATGGGCGCTGAGGTAATACTTCATCCTACACTGACCAATACTATTGATCGTGAAATTGAACTAAGCATCGCTCGTTCAACAGCGGCAATAAACCAATGTTATGTTTTCGACATTAACGGGCTGGAAGCTGGAGGCAATGGTCAATCTATTGTTTGTGGACCCGATGGAAGAGTCTTATATCAAGCACACACAAGTGATGAAATAATCCCACTTGAAATAGATCTTGAACGGGTACAACGAAGTCGAGAAAAAGGAACATTAAGGCTGGGTCAAACTCTAAAAAGTTGGCGAGATAGAAAAGTCAATTTTGAGATCTATCAAAATGGACGGCAATTTCCTTATCTTGACCAGCTAGGACCAATCGAAAAACCAACAAGAAGTGATGCACTCGAAGCTGCATATAAAATAGAAGCTCCATTCAACGGCATTAATCCTGGAATTGTTTCAAAAGCATTCAAATGACTGACAAAATTCAGACTGTAAAGGCGAAAGCCAACGCAAGCATTACGTACAGAAAGTATTACAATGTTTCAGAATACAGATCCGAGCTTTGGAACACGATAAAAGACGCAGCAATAAAGCTTACTGCAGATGTAAACAGCGATCACGCGGACCAGATAAAGTCACTCTTCAATACCATCGATGAACTTGCCTCAATTGAGAAATATTGGGCGTTTCCTGGCCTGTCAAGGCTTTCGTTACTGAAAGATTGCTTGACAAGAAAAGAGTTTTTTGCCTTCTCAAATAGTGTAGAAGAACTGGTTCGATTGCTTGTGAGTCGAGCTTATTATTATGAATCTCCGGAGACGCTTGACATTAATGAGGATCCAAATGCTCAGTTCACATCAACTAAGGAAAGAAAGGGGCATTATTTCGAAGTCCTTTTTGTAAATGATGTTGATTTTGAAGAGCAAGAGGACCTTCGAAATCAGTTAAATGCGCTGCATTCGCGCCAAGATGAATTTTACTATGATGTTGTTCATGTGCGAACCTTTCAAGACGCTTTGATCGCATTGAACTTTAACCACAATATTCAAAGTTGTATTATTAAATACAACTTTCCTTTTCAAGCTGAGGGTTCGATAAAGAACATCCGCCCATTCGTCTCATCTTGGCTTTCTGAAACGGCCGCTGCGAAAAGATCTTCGGAGATTGGAAATTATCTTGGAAAGAAGGTGAAGGAGCTACGCCCAGAGTTAGATCTCTTTCTTGTTACAGACTTAAGTGTAGAAAAGCTACCAAATGAGGCCTTAGATAACTTCAGGAATATCTTCTATCGACAAGAAGACCTTACTGATTTGCATTTAAATATTCTGAAAGGTATTGACGAAAGGTTTGAAACTCCATTCTATAATGCACTTGTTAGTTATAGTAAGCGGCCAACTGGAGTGTTCCATGCCATGCCAATTTCGAGAGGAAATAGCATATTTAAGAGCAACTGGATCAAAGAGATGGGTGACTTCTATGGTCGTAATATTTTCCTAGCGGAAACAAGTGCAACGACTGGGGGATTGGATTCGTTATTACAGCCAACCGGACCATTAAAAAAGGCTCAGGAAATGGCATCGAGGGCGTTTGGAAGCCGCCAAAGCTTCTTCGTCACGAATGGAACTAGTACTGCCAACAAAATTTTAGTGCAGGCTTTGGTGCAGCCGGGTGACGTGATTTTAATTGATAGAGATTGTCATAAATCTCATCATTATGGCTTGGTGTTAAGCGGAGCGAAACCGGTTTACTTGGATTCTTATCATTTGGAGCAATATTCCATGTATGGTGGTATTCCGTTGAAACTTATAAAGGAAAAACTGAATGAGTTCAAAAGAGCAGGAAGACTTCATGAAGTAAAAATGCTGTTGCTGACCAATTGCACATTCGATGGGATTGTTTACAACGTAGAGCAATTTATGGAGGAGGTTTTGGCCATTAAACCAGATATGATCTTCTTATGGGATGAAGCATGGTTTGGATACGCACGATTCTCAGCCTTGTTCCGAAAAAGAACGGCCATGGCCTCGGCAGAAAAACTGCTTAAAAAGTACCGCAGTGAAGAGTATCGAGAGCAGTATCATGCATTAAAATCAGCGGGGAAAAGTTTAAATGGATTACCAGATCCAGATATGGTGAAAGTTCGAGTTTATGCGACCCAATCAACGCACAAAACCCTTACCAGCTTGAGACAAGGATCTATGATCCATATTTATGATGAACAATTCGCTCAAAAAGTCGAGGACTCATTTATTGAAGCATACATGACCCATACCTCTACTTCACCCTCCTATCAAATATTGGCTTCGCTTGATATGGGCAGAAGACAAGCAGAGCTAGAAGGAAATGAACTGGTTGAAAGAAGTGTGGAACGGGCAATGATGCTTCGAATGAAAATTGCCAATACTCCTCTCTTGCGCAAGTATTTTGACATTCTTACCGTTACCAACCTTATACCGCTTGAGCATAGAAAATCAGGCTTTGAGCGATACTACAGTAAGGACAAGGGGTGGGGGAATATCTCTCAGGAATGGAGAAAAGATGAATTTGTTCTAGACCCAACAAAAATCAATTTATATATCGGTCGCACGGGAATTGATGGAGATACCTTTAAGAAGAAGTATCTTATGGACCAATTCGGGATTCAAGTCAATAAGACATCACGAAACACAGTTTTGTTTATGACAAACATCGGAACAACTAGAAGCTCGGTAGCGAAGCTAATTGGTGTATTGATCAAAATTGCTCAGCAATTAGATGAACGTGTGGCTTCATTTTCTAAACAAGAAGCCGCGCTGCATGATGATCATGTTATAAACCTGACCGAACGCTTACCGGCATTGCCGAACTTTTCGTTTTTCCACTCTAGGTTTAAGAGCGCCAGAACTGATGAGGGAAACATTCGTGATGCCTTCTTTTTGGCCTATAATGAGGCTAAATGCGAGAACTTACCCATTGAAAAGTGCGCTATATTAATGAAAAAGGGTCGAGAAATTGTCTCGGCATCTTTTGTAATTCCATATCCTCCTGGATTTCCAATATTGGTTCCTGGTCAGGTAATGACCAAGGGAATACTGGAATTCATGCAGGCGCTAGACGTAACCGAAATACATTCATACAATGCAGATTTAGGTCTCAGAGTTTTTACAGAAGAGGCTTTAACACTAAACTCCTAACCATGGCCAAGACTAAAAAGAAAAAGACTGAAAAACCTAAAGTTTTACGGGGCGTACATGACCTAAGAAGATTCTTTTATAAGAATGAAACTCCCATTTATTTTATATCGGCAACAAATTTTAATTTGCTCGGTGCAGATGAGTGGATAAAGGGGTTTAAGTTCATTACCTACATCAACTGTTTTGATGGTCAACACCCGAATGTTTTTACGCCAAAGGAGGAGCTTCCTCATGCTGATTTTGAAAGCATTGAAGACATAGTAAACTACCTACTTGAGCATAAAGAAGTTGTAGATTTTATAAAATCAAGAGGAGATGGGGGTAAAGCTCTATTTCTGATGTTTGACGAAAAGACCGAAAAACTGGCCAAACAACTTGGATTGGAACAGGCATTTCCGGCCGCAAGCTTAAGAACTCACTTAGACAATAAGGTAGTTACTAATCGAGTTGCTGAAAAAGCAGGTGTTCCGACAGTACCAAATGTCTTGACTAAAGTCGACTCATTCGTTACACTTCGCAAAGTTTCTAAACATCTCGGGGACGAGCTGGTGGTTCAGACTCCTTTTGGAGACAGCGGACATACAACGTTCTTTATCAATACTGAAGAAGACTATCAAAAGTATGCTGAGGAAATTGAAGCTGAGGCGGAAGTAAAAGTGATGAAACGCATCAATTGTCGTGGTGCGGCAATGGAGGCATGTGTGACCCGACACGGAACGATTGTAGCTCCTTTGATGACTGAATTGGTTGGATTCAAAGAGCTTACACCATACAAAGGAGGTTGGTGTGGAAATGAAATCTATGCCGATTGTTTCACCCCGAAAATTCGAAAGAAGGCCAAGAAATATGCTGAGCTTTTTGGAAATCAACTGCGTAAAGAAGGTTATAAAGGTTATTTCGAATTAGATTTCTTGATTGATACAGATACTCATGAAATCTATTTGGGAGAGTTAAACCCACGAATAACAGGAGCTAGTTCCATTACAAATCATGCAGTATTTGCTCTTGCAGATGCGCCTTTGTTCCTGTTCCATATTATGGAGTATATGGATCGCGATTATGAATTAAGTATCAATGCAATCAATCAAAGGTGGCATCTACCTGAGAATATCGATGATTGGGGGCAAATGGTAATAAAACACACAGAAGATTCTGTACGACAGATAACCACCGCTCCGCGTTCAGGTATATATAGAATCGATGAAAAGGGCAAAATTCATTTTAACCGGATGGATACTCACCGAAGAGCTGTAGAAACTGAGCAAGAAGCATTTTTTCTACGAATATTAAAGGCGGGGGATTACATATATGAAGGTGCGGATATGGGAATTCTTGTAGTAAGGGGGCGCTTGATGTCAGATGATTTTCAGCTATTAGACCGATCTAAAACATGGATCGATGCCATTAGAGGAGAATTCCAATCAGTTGAACCACTGAATGTTCCACAAATTGAAGATAAGGTTGCAGAGATTGGTGGTTTTAAAATGATGTAATCATAGCGCGGATCGATCCAATAACATCATTGAAAGGATTTGCCGCTATACTACTTTTAATTCTAATTAGCTACGCTGCATCGTCACAAGAAGCGATGCTTAGATTGGACCATGTCGGCTCTTTTTCTGGAGGGCCACGGGACGATGGTTCCGCATTCACAATTAACGACAAGGGCTACTATGGTCTTGGAAATGATCTCTATTTCCAGGTTCGAAAAGATATGTGGTGTTTTGATCCAATGACTAAGAATTGGACTGAGGTCGCCTCGATACCAACCAACGCTCGCCAATATTCATTAGGTTTCAATTCTTCTGATCATGGTTTCGTATTGGGGGGGATTTTAGATGTCGGAGACTTTACCAACGAACTGCTGGTATACGATCCAAGCTCAAATACATGGGAGGTTTTTCAAGCTCCATTTGAAGCTAGGGCGAAGATGGCTGGATTCCGTATCGGGCATAATTTCTATTGCGGGGGTGGGGTAAGTGATTCTCTAGTTCACTCTGATTTTTGGAAGTTCGATATGCATAGTTTAACATGGGAGAAAATGGATGATTTGCCATTTGAACCTAGGTTTGATATGGTTGGTTTTCAGTCAAATGGAATTGGCTGGATGGGCTTGGGTCAGGATACAAACTCACATTTAAAAAACATTTGGTCATATGATCCTGCAAGTGGAAACTGGAAAGCCATAGGTGACTTTCCAGGTCAATCACGCAGCTATATTGCAGTTTCAGAGACGAATTTTGGAGTGATTTTTTTTGGTGGTCAGGATGAGAATACAAAATTGACAAACGAAGTGTATTTGCTAAATACCGCAAATATGGATTGGTCATTGGTCTCAGATTCACCATCCATTTCTTTGCGAGGAAGCAAAGGGTTCACGATTGATCAAACATCCTACTTTGTTGGAGGGCTTACAGAAAACTATACACGAATTGATTCTGTTTTTAAGATTCAAAATCCACTTACATTTCAATTTGATAACCGGTTACATGTTTGGCCGAATCCATCTAGAGAATTGGTGTCATACTATTATGACCAAACAGATCTGCAAGATTGTAGTTTGCTAATTTATGATTGTACTGGCACAATAATACAGGTGCCACACAACAATAATCAATTCGATTTTAGTGATCAGGAGGATGGAATTTATACGTTGGAGTTATCGTGTTCTAATAAAGACAAAACTGCTCGGATCGTAATTCAGAAATAAAAAAGGCTCCAAAAAGGAGCCTTTAAAAATGTCTAATTGGGAAATTAGAATCCAAGTTTCGGGGTAGGCATGTTTTCAAGTAAAACACCCACACAAAAAAGGCTTTCAGGATCTGGTTCAGCATTTCGCTTAGCTTTTGATTCACCTTCCTCAGGAGGTGGGCCAGGAGCAGTAATTCTTACTATAATCTTTTTTGTAACCTCACTACTGAACTCAAAGAACATTGGCATTCCACCTTCTTCACCAGACTCTTCATCTACTGGAACATCAAGTGCTGCCGTTTCATTGTCGAATAAGACATCTTTCGATCTACCATCCAACACTTTAAACTTGATTGGTTCTTCAACGTCCTTGTCCTGACATAAGCTTATTCTATAATCTTGTCCTGCGTGAGCAACAAATACTAAGTCGCTTGTGTGTCCAAGAACAAACATTCCACTTTTTGATTGAGTGTTATATCTCATGTATGGATTATCTGAACCATAGCACTTCTTTTTATGGAAGTTGTTACACTCTTGCGTATAGGCCGTATTCGCAATTAGGGAGCATAAAATGATGAGGGTGCTAAATAGATTTTTCATTCCTACCTAATTATCCTTGTTTTGGGTTTGTAAATGAATTTCTGTAGTTCGCAGTAGCAGTTTTAAGTTCGTTAAACTCATCCGCTGTTATTATGATTCGATTTCCACCCAATAGTGTTCTCGCTCCATCCTTTGATACTTGTTCAGAAATTGTTTCTTCGTCTAGATTCATGAAGACATCTGCAAGAGCTTGTATTTCATTTTGAACTTCTTGAATTCTCGGTTCATCAGAAAATACATTTAAGTAATCAGTAATGTTTTCCATGACTATTTTCTGATCTGCAATTCTTTGAATCATTTGATTTTCTGAATCATACTCACCAACCATGCTAGTCAGTATGTACATGCTTTCCACGAAGCCACCAGTAGCAATAATTGCCAAAGTAGATCCTTTCTCGCCTTCCTCCAATTGACTGATTATCTTTTGATATGAACTGGATGAAATCACCTCTAAGGAATCTGCATTATCCATATTGCTTTTAACTCGATCTACCATGAGCTCATCAAAAACGTATGATATTCCCAAGTCATCTCCTACTTTTCTGAGATTATCAAAATTTGTAATTGACTCCTGGAATTTTTCATAGGATGCTGTATAAGCAATGTCTGCAGTCAATCGCCCAAAATTCAAGGCTTGATCCTTCGTAGATGTGTAATTAGTAGGAGTGGTTTCAATCAATCCTTCCAAATAAGGCATTTTGCTTTCTTTAATGATCGCAAATAATTCATTTGGACTTGGCACTTGGTAAGAGTTGCCACCGGCTGCATCGAATCCCCAAACTTCTGTACTTTCTTCAACTATTGTTGAATCTATAGTTGGGGTATCTTTAGTTTCGGTTGAATCATTTCCGCACGAAGCCAGCATTATAATGGTGACTCCTGAGGCTAGATATTTTAAATAGGGTTTTTTCATTTCGTGAGCGATAATAACACTTATGATGGAATGTGACAAAAATAGAAATATTTCGTATGTAATTATTTTCTTGAATCCCTTTGTTTATGGGCGATTCCATTAAATTAGAGATTCATTAACTGCGACCAAGATAAGCGAAATTGGTAAACGGTTAAATTTCCTTTGCGGTTTTAAATTCAGAAGTAAAGTGAAACTTTAAATCTGGGTAGTTTTCTTGCGCCATTTGCAACATCCATGCTGATGGAGCTAAGAATACTGGATTGTCATCTTTATCGTAAGCAACTTCCGAAGCTTTTAAACGAACAAATTCTTGCAACTGCTTGTCGTTTGTTGTCGTTATCCAGCAGGCTTTGTGGAAATTACGTGGCACTAAGTTACACGATGCGCCATACTCATTGTTGAGTCTATATTTTATTACCTCAAATTGGAGTTCACCGACTGTTCCAATTATCTTCTTGCTGCCAGGTTGCTGAATGAATAATTGTGCGACACCTTCATCCGTTAATTGTCGAACTCCCTTTTCTAATTGCTTGGATTTCATGGGGTCCGTATTAACAACTTCTCTAAATATTTCAGGAGAGAAACTTGGTATTCCTTGGAATTCGAAGGTTGCACCTTCGGTCATGGTGTCTCCAATCTTAAAATTACCCGTATCGTATAGTCCTATTACATCGCCTGGAAAAGCATCTTCGATTAAATTCTTATCCCTTGCCAAGAAGGAGTATGGATTGTTGAATCTCAAGTCCTTATTGAGTCGCGAATGATGATAGAATTTGTTTCTCTCAAATTTTCCGGAGCAGATTCTTAAAAAAGCAATTCTGTCTCTATGATTTGGATCCAGATTCGCGTGAATTTTAAAGATGAACCCGCTAAATTTGTCTTGATATGGATCAATGCGTCCTACATTGCTAGCTCTTGGCAAAGGAGTAGGGGCTATTTCAACAAATGTGTCTAGCATTTCTTGAACACCAAAATTATTGACAGCGCTTCCAAAAAAAACAGGAGCAATTTTACCGGCCATGTATTCCTCCCTATTCAATTCTTCATACACTCCATCAACCAACTCCACGTCCTCTCTAAGCTGATCTGCATCACTGCCAAGAATGGTGTCAAGTTCCCTATCATTCAAGTCCTTGAAGGTCAATATTTGATCGCTCTTTTTGGTTTTGCTAGCCTCAAATAGATTAAGCTGATGGTTGTGTAAATTGTATACACCTTTAAATGATTTACCTCGGTTAATTGGCCAGCTCAGTGGTCGAACTTTTATGTTCAGATGGCTTTCCAATTCATCGAGCAGATCAAATGGGTCGCGGCCCTCCAAATCTAATTTATTGATGAATATGATGATGGGTGTATCACGCATTCGGCACACTTCCGTAAGTCGCTTGGTCTGCTCCTCAACACCATTAACGCTATCTATAACTAAGATAACACTATCCACGGCTGTCAATGTGCGATACGTATCTTCTGCAAAGTCTTTGTGTCCCGGTGTGTCCAACAGGTTAATCAATAAATCACGGTACTCAAATGACATAACCGAAGTGGCCACCGAGATACCTCGTTGTCGTTCTATTTCCATGAAATCGGACGCAGCTGTTTTCTTGATTTTGTTTGATTTAACGGCTCCTGCGGTTGTAATAGCACCTCCGAATAATAATAGCTTTTCCGTTAACGTGGTTTTACCAGCATCAGGGTGAGAAATGATCCCGAAGGTTTTTCTCTTTTCTATTTCGTCTTTATACTTCAAATCCTAAAGGCCAAATTGTGCTAAATGGTGAGCCATATGTTTTGTTTGGAATAAAAGCCACTCACTAAAATTCAGGTCACCAAATACGGGGTGTGATTCAATTGCCTCAGGGTTTTGACGATGATAATCGAAGAATTCTTTCATTTCATCTTCCAGTTGGTCTATAGCAGATTCATAATCACTTTTTCTAAGCTTGGCCAACCCATCTCCAAACACAGGATTGGTGATGTTTTTATCGTAAGGTGCATCGCCAAAAATAAAAGCCCGTCTTTTTTCCAGCTCTTCGCCTTTCATCAAAACTGGCGCCTGGGCTCTTCCATTTGAAATCCTCCATGTTCCAACCAAATGCTCAACCATGTGTTGTGGGGACATAATTCCCCACGTTGGTTTTGCACTAGGATCAATGGTTCTCAGCGCGCTAGGAATAGAAAGAAATTTGGTTTTATTCCAAACCTCCATTAGAATCGCTCGTCTGCGGTGAAAAAGAAATCACCTTCAATTTGGGCATTGTCATCACTGTCACTGCCATGTACTGCATTTTTCGCCTTCGATTCAGCAAATGCCTTTCTAATTGTTCCTTCGGCAGCTTCAGCAGGATCAGTCGATCCAATTAATGTTCGAAAGTCTAGCACAGCATTGTCTTTTTCTAAGATCGCGGCAATTATTGGGCCTGAAGACATGTAGTCAACGAGTTCTCCATAGAAGGGTCTCTCCTTATGCACTTCGTAAAATTCACCTGCTCGCTCTGAACTTAATCTCGTTTTTTTCAGGGCAATTAATTTGAATCCCGCCTCCTGGATTTTCGCCAAAATTTCACCTGTATTGCCGTTTTCAACAGCCTCAGGCTTTATCATCGTAAATGTTCTATTTCCTGCCATTTCTATTTAATTCTATTGGGCCGCGAAAGTATAAATACGCGAATTGTTTTAGCGGTTTATAGGATACTAAATTTGCGGCCCCGAATGAAGAACTCTTTTTTATTAATAATGCTTGTCGTTGTGTCAACTTTGACGTTGAAATCGCAAGAGGGAAAACGCTTCAACGGTAAGACCGGGTGGCTTGAATATCTTGAATTTCAAGCCTCGGGTGAACCCCAAAAACTATTTGTCGTTTTAGGATCGGATGGCGAATCAAAAGAACAATTGCTGGCAGATTATAAACCAATCGCCTTGGCTTATAATGCTCGATTGGAGATTGTAACCTCAAAAACCGAGGATATTGGTGCTTTGATTAATGAAGGATTCAATAAAGGGTTGTGGCTTAGCGATAGTATTAAGTCCACTACTATGATTATTTATGGTGAGAGTTGCTGGAATTTGGATCCGACTCATTTGAATTCAAACAGTTCCATTTTAATTAACCCTGTATACGACTCGGTTTTGGAAAAGTTGACTTTTGAAAAGGAGTACTTTATTGGAATTGTGAATGCAAACAAGGACTCGAGTGTAAGTGCGGTAATAAATGCATTATCTACAAGTGGGGCTTGGATTAATTATTCATCCTATGCAGATGATAATAGCTTTGATCAGTTTAGGGTGATGCAAGAAATTGATTGGGTAGACTCACTGACACTAAGTTTAAATGATTCCCTACAAATTGCCGCATATCGTCAGAATTTGGGTTTGATGAATGAGGTACCTGAAATTGTTCGGCAAGGAAGACAGATTGAAATTGAATTAGCCAATTATAATGTGGGAGAATGTACTATTGAAATACTTGATCTAAGCTCAAAGGTGGTATATGAAAAGTCAGTTTATCTTGGACGCGGGCATCACAACTTTATTATTCCCACCAAGAAACTTGAGTGGGGAGTGTATAGCTTGAAAATTGAGGGGCCAGGAATTAAGACACTAAATAAATTTATGATACGAGGATGAGTTACCCATGGGTTCGAATAAAAAGTGGAAGAGAAAAGTCAATTGAACGATTTCACCCTTGGGTATTTTCAGGATCAATAGATGGGGCAGAAAGAGAGCTGCAAGAAGGCGAAATAGTGCGGTTAATTGATATGAACTCAGGTTTTTTGGCCCTTGGCCATTGTTTCGAAGGCTCTCTGGCTGTTAAAATTCTCTCCTTCAAGGATGAAATAATTGATCAAGCTTGGTTCGATAATCGTTTAGAAAACGCTCTTGAAAGAAGAAAGGACATTGGATTGCCAAGTATGCGAACTAATTCGTTTCGTCTTGCACATGCCGAGGGAGATGGTCTCGCAGGACTCATCATTGACGTGTATGCAGGCGTTGCGGTAGTTCAACCGCACAGCGTTGGCATGGAAATTTGTTTGCCGGAGATTACTGCGGCATTGCTAAAGCTGGGATTTGAAAGAATAGTCCACAAACCCATTGATAAGTCAAAACCATCCATTTTGGCCGGTGAAGTAAATGGGTTGGTTGAGGTTTTGGAAAATGAATCTCTGTTTCTGGTTGACGTTATCAAAGGTCAGAAAACAGGGTTTTTTCTGGATCAACGAGATAACCGCGCGTTACTTGCCCAATATTCGGGTGGTAAAAATGTGCTTAACGTATTTAGCTATACTGGTGGATTCAGCATATCAGCATTGAATGGAGGGGCGAAGACAGTTTGGAGTTTAGATAGTGCGCAGTCCGCCTTGGATATTGCTGATCAGAATGCTCGTTTGAATAAGGTTGATAATAAGCATACATTTATCAAGGCAGATGCATTACCCTATCTGCAAAAGATGGCCGATAAGTTTGATATAATTGTATTGGACCCGCCTGCTTTTGCAAAACATAAAAGTGCCAGGCATAGCGCAATTCAAGCTTATCGAAGAATCAATGAAGCCGCAATTGGGGCAATAAATAAGGGTGGCCTTCTGTTCACCTTTAGTTGTTCTCAGGTAGTCACTCAGCAAATGTTTTACGATACGGTTGCGAGTGCCGCGATCAATGCAAAAAGAGAAGTTCGTGTTTTACATCAACTGAGACAGCCAGCCGATCATCCGGTGAGTCTCTTTCACCCAGAAGGTGAGTATTTAAAAGGATTAGTGCTGAGTATCGACTAATTCAACTAATGAGTGGACCGCAAGAATTTCATATCAAAGCTTGACGAAATCGAATCGAATTTGTGGGGGTATGTTTTGTTTGTTCCAAAAGAGATTAGTGATGAATTCACGAAAACTGTGGATAGAAGAATAGTATGTCACATTCAGGGTTTGCAACCATTCAAATGCGGACTTATACCAAACAATGGTGGTTACATGATTCTGATAAACAAAAAAAGACGTCAAGAACTTTTGAAACAGAATCCTCTACAAATTGAGGTCACAATTGAAAAGGATAACTCTGAATTTGGCATGGACGCGAGCTCGGAGTTTTTAGAAACACTTTCACAGTTTCCTTTGGCTGAGGCATATTTTAATGAACTTACCTCGGGTCGAAAGCGCGCTCTAATTTATTGGGCGGATAATGTCAAGAACTCTGATATTAAAATTCGGAGAGCAATAGTGTTGTGCACGCATTTAATTGAGCAAAACGGTATGCCGGATTTCAAATTGATGAATACTGCCATAAAAGAGGCTAATGCGCTATACAAGAAAACTTTTAATCAGAGAACTCCTCGTTTTTAGCAGCGATTAAAATATTATTTCGATTTAGAGCCAACTTAATTGTCATAAGTATCGTTTAAGGGTTAACCGACTTGAATTAATCGTGAATCGCATCAGCACATCGAACAAAAAACTGGATTATTTATTTCCAGTGATTAGAATTATTGACTGCAACCTGGCATCTACATTAATGTTTTCTGGAATGTTGTTGGACCTGCGGTGGATCAAAGATGATGGGATTGCAATTTTCGTTACCATTAGAAATGAAGCTCAAATGGTAGGGTTGATGCCGAAAGGAATGATTCCTCATCTTGAACAAGTAATGGAACGCCAAGATGAATTTTGTGTTCAATTGGATCGAATTGATTGCACTCAACTGCAAGATTCCATGTGGATCAGGGTCGACTCATTGGAGCCACTTCAAATCACTTAAGCCAATTTTGGTCTAATTGCGAAAATCTCTTCTTTCCACGAAGAAAGTAATCTAAAACAATCGACTTTGGATATACACCGGTAATACTATGATGGGTGATTTTTGATTGTATCGACCTTCGTTTCGACATCCAGCGAGGCAAAGAATAAAAGTAACTCCAGTGTGCTGAAATGATGGAAAAAGAGGATTTTGCTTCCCCTCTAAAGAGCATGTTTGCAAAGGCCAATCCATCCATAAATAGTCTCAAAAGAATTAATCCAAATACTTGAGAACTTGGCAGGTTTTTGGTCATCATGATCAGATTGTTTCTATGGTTTCGAAACACTTTTTGTGGACTTCCATAGGATATCACAGCACCACCAACATGATAGACGACCGAAGCGGGACAAACCATTACTGAATGGCCTAAGTTTTTTATACGCCAACATAAATCAATTTCTTCCATGTGAGCATAGAAATCATCATCCAATCCTCCGCTGGAATGGTAAAGATCAGCCTTAATAAAGAAGCATGCACCGGAAGCCCAAAAAACTTCTTCATTCGAATCGTATTGTCCTTGGTCCTTTTCTACTTCATAAAAGATTCTACCTCGACAAAATGGATAACATTGATAGTCCATGAATCCTCCAGATGCACCGGCATATTCAAATTCGTCTTTTCGATGCCATGATTTTATTTTGGGTTGAACGACTCCAAGATTTGTTTCCTTGTCAAATAAATCAATAACCGGTTCGACCCACTTATCGCTGACCTGCACATCCGAACTCAGAAGACAATAGAACTCCGCATCGATTTGGCTTAAACCGAGTTTATAGCCATTGGTGAATCCCTTGTTTTCCTCAATTTTTATGATTTCAATCTTATTTCCAAATGATTGAAGATAATCTTGGGTAGTGTCGGTTGAAGCATTGTCAATCACAAAAACTTTGACATCTGGATTCTGTTCGGTTGTGGATAGAACACCAGGAAGGAACTGCTCAAGCAGATCGCGGTTGTTGTAACACAAAAGTGCTACAGCCAGTTTTACTTTGTTGTTTGAGTTTGCCAATGTTCTTTCCCTTGGGCTGCAATGTTAGTTATTCGACTTGTGCTGCTCACGAGAAATTATTGGCGATCGTTCAAACGGAATGGAAGGATCAAAAATCTTACGCAGTGTAGACATTTTTCGAATTTCTTTTCCTCCCAAGGCCTCTATAATAGCGATCATTTTGGGATTGAAATCGCCAATCCAGGTGATAATAATCCCTTCATAGAGCTTTTTTCGTTGTATGGTTTGCTCCATATGCTTGAAAATAAAACCTTCTAAGCCTTTACCTTGATAGTCAGGATCAATTCCAAATGCGACTCCAAATGAATTCTTTCTTTTCTGAGTATACTTCAACCACAAAAACTTAATCTTTCCAAACCAATTCAAATTATCCCCCATTGGTTTGAAGACTTCATTCAGTTCGGGCAGCGAGATATAGAAGCCAACGGGTTTGTCACCATGATAGGCGAACCAAATCAGCTTTTCATCCAAAACGGGCTTGAGCCTTTTCATAATGCTCATTGCCTGTTCCTTGTGCATTCCTTTAAAATTATCATGAGTAACCCAAGCGCGGTTATAGACAAGCCTAAAGTCCTCGGCATACTTAGCTAAATTGGATTTACTTATGTGAACACACTTATACTGGCTATCATGCATCAAGCGTTGCGCTCTTTCATTGAATTTATCCTGCAATGGGTCGTCAACTTTTCTATAAAAAATGTGCTGATTATAATAAACTTGAAATCCATAGTTGGTAAAAAGATCGACATAGTATGCTGGATTATAATTTTGCCCGTAATAGGGTGGAGAGTCAAAATTTTCCGTGATTAGACCCCAAAATTTATCCTTTTCTCCAAAGTTAATTGGTCCGTCCATTGCTTTCATGCCATGCTCTTCGAGCCATTTCTGGCATGAGTCGAAAAGCATATTAGCAGCATTTTGATCGTTGATGCACTCAAAAAAGCCCATGCCACCCGTGGGTTGTTTGAATGTTTGACTGGTTTTTCGGTTGATAAATGCTGCCACTCTTCCAATACACTTGCCATTGTTGTCGCAGAGAATCCAACGAATGGCTTCACCATGTCTCCAAAATTTATTTTCTGATTTATCGAAAATAGTCTCAACATCCTGCCTAAGATGCGGAATCCAATGAGGATCATTGGCATAGATATCAAAAGGCAAGCTCCGAAAAGCTTCTATTTGTTTTTTGTCTATAACTTCGATGATGTGCATTGTGTTCTTGAAATACAATTGCCAAAGTAAATGGATATTTCTATCATTAAAATACAAGATCATAAATCCCCGGTGACTATTGTTTTTTTGTGGGGAATGATGGGAGTTGGTAAATCAAAAACTGGCAAGAGATTGGCTCAAAAGCTAGGTTGGAAGTTTGTCGATACGGATGCTCTAATCGAAAAACAAACAGAACGTAACGTGGCTCAAATTTTTTCTGAAAACGGAGAAGCTTACTTCAGACAGCTTGAAGAGGAGGTGTTATTAGATGCGGTAAGGCTTCAACATGTCGTTGTAGCCACTGGAGGAGGAATGCCATGTGATAGGAATTTGGCTAGTATCATGCTAAATGCAGGTCTTTGTATTTGGCTAGAAGCTGAACCTAAATTTCTCGCAAGCAGGTTGAGTAAGGGGATTGAAACTCGACCATTATTGAGTGGATGCAAAACTGAAACATCGCTAATTGTGCGATTGTCAGAATTGATTGAGTTTAGAAACCCGTTTTACAGTGAAGCAAACTGGAGGGTTCAGGCTATGGACCTTAATGTTTCCAATTTAGCGCAAGCGGTTAAGCAGCTTAGTGTAAGGTAATATTTGGCGAAGGCGAAATATTCAATGAAAGATGCTCTTGAATAGTGGTGGCTAGACTTAATCCAGTAAAATCACTTTGTATTGGAAATTTTCGATGGAGTCTATCTACTAAGCATGCCGTTCGGACTGTGTTTGCTTCCGCCAAGGCCAATTCACCAGCAGCTTTCATCATGGTTGTACCGCTGTTAACAATGTCATCCACTAGCAAAACTTGCTTGTTTGTCCAAAATGAATTTCCTATGATGTTTTTTCCAGAGTATTCTTCAAGTTGAATTTGAAGAGTGGACATTTTTTTTAAATGCTCAAATACTTGATCTGCAACCCAAATTCCCCTTGGCGGAATCCCCAGAATGATTAGCTCACCCTGATTTCCGAAGGTTTCAATCACCTGATAAGCGATACGTTTAATAATTCTGGCGATTCGCTCTGAGTCTAAAACTATTGTTTGATCCTTCATTCTTTGTCAAATGTAGAAATCAATTTTAAGGCATAATACAAAGTCACTTTATTACATTTAGCACATGGTTCTCCGATTATCAAAGCCGCTTTCAATCATAGCATTGCTGCTTGTTTGCTTTTTTGCAGATGCACAAGTGCAACTAGAAGGTGAAGTGAGTCACAACGGTGATAACCAAGATAATGTGACTATCCAAGTGTTTGAAAATGGCAAATTGAATAAAACCATTGCAGCAAACAAACGCGGGAAATATCACATTGATTTCCCATTTAACCACAAGTATTTATTGGTGTTTAGATGCCCTTACATGATACCAGTGAGTATTGAAATGGATACTGAATTACCCCATGAGTCGTCCGAAAAATTATTGGTTGAGGTTCCAGTAAATATGGAACTATTTAAGCGGTTCGAGCAATTGGATACTAGGGCGTATCAAAAACCAATCGGAATAATTCAAAAGACAGGAAACCCAGATATACCATACGCCTTCTATCCAAATCAAAAGAATATTGAAGCAGTTAAATTGGTTAACTCAGAATCAAAGCGGCTCGAATCAATAGGGGCCAAGGCAATATTAACCTCGGATAATGAAATTGAATCTTTAGTTGAAGTTGAGAGCTCTATTGACAAGAAATCAAACAGGATTCCTGAAACTATTGACCAGAACTTAAGGACATCAGAATTATCCCCAACCGAAATAAGTACAGATGACCCTGCAAAGGAAATCATAGAAGCCGCAGATACACGCTATAAGCAACAAGAGGCTGGGGAAATAGAGGAGAAAGAATTATTGAGAAATCAATTGATTAAAAAACAGTATTCCAATATTGAGGCAAGTGGCAACAAACAGGAGTTTATTTACATTGATAAAGAAGCAAGGCGAGATAAGTATGAATTGGAAATGTCAAGATCTCAAGATTTGATTGATTCTAAGGTTCAGAAGCAACAACAGATTGATGAGGACTTATTAGCACAATCAAAGGAGGTGTCTGCCAACACTGTAAGTTCTTCTAAAAAGGCACAAGAAATAATTATGGATCAAGGATTTATTATTTCCGAAGAGGTTTTAAAAGTAAGAGAAGGAAGTAAAATGGGGACGTACAAGCATGTCAACTATGACTGGCTTTTGTTTCAAGTTGATTATTATTATCGGGAGGAAAGTGAAATTACAAAGGGTGAATATGAGGAGGCGAGAAAGCTTTTTGATTAAGCGAATTAGCATATTAACCTTTCTGTTGGTCGTTGCAACGAGCTTGCAAAGTCAGGTAAGCAGTTTTAGGAATTTTGGTTTAGATAAAAATGCTTTTCCATCTCGCATTGAGTGCGTGAATCAAGCGAGCACGGGCGAATTATATATAGGAACCCTTGCAGGACTTGTAATTTACAATGGCTATTCCTTTGATCAGATATTCGAAAAAGATGGTCTGGCAGAAAATGCGATCTCAACAATCAGTGTTCGAGACAGTTCAGTTTGGATCGGACATTGGGCGGGCAGTTTAACAATTTTAAATCCATACACCCGCGAAATTGTGGTTGCCGATATAAAAGCCGAACTAGGTTATAATTCGATTTCAAACATTACGCCCATCAGCGATACCTCAGCATATGTCATTACAAATGATGGTCAAGTTTTACATTATTCACCAAAGGGTTTAGAACAGGTATTACTACCCGAGTTGAATCCAGAACACCAGGTGAAACAATTAATAAAAGATACTTCGGGATTCTTCGTGCTTACCAATAATGCAGTTTATAAATGGCAAGGTGACGGGTCAAACAATGGAATGAAGATCATTTTTCAAACTACCCAAGAAATAACTGCAGCTCACTATTTACAGGTGGGGCAATGGGTTTTTGGCGTTGGTAACAAAGTCATTGACTTTAACTCGAAAACCAATAACACCAAGGTGGTCGCTGAACTCAATGAATTCTCTTCCGTTGTCAGCATAATTCAAGATTTTGAAGAATTCATCTGGATTGCAACAAACAATAGCGGGATTCTTAAATATCATTCGATCACTGGATCTAAGGAGAGTATTACACGAAACAATGGCTTGAGCTATAACCAAATTAGGTACCTATTCCATGACAGGGAGGGGCAAGTATGGATTGCAACATCAGCTGGACTAGATCAATATCTGGGGCGTTCATTTTTACTTTTTGATAGGAAGGTTGGGCTGATAGATAATTTAATTTGGGATTTCACCAGATTTCACGAACAAATACTTTTAGCTACACCTTCTGGATTGCACCTCATGGATATTAATAAGGAGGGACAATTCGTTCTTTTAAAAACCTTTGATCTGAACGGAGAAGAACCTCGTAAAATCGTCACTAGACAGGGTGGGCAACAAATATTTGTTATAACGGATAAGCACAATTTATGGACTGGGAATTTCGGTCGAGATCTCGTGCAAATCGAAGATGTTGCTGGAAAAACGCTGTGTCTTGAGGATGTGAATGGTGAAATATGGGTGGGAACCAATAAAGGCATTATTAAACTTCAAAATAATAAGGCGGTAGAACAGTACTCGGTCGAAATTGGATTGGGAGGAACCAAGGTAAATGGTATTTATTATTCAAAAACAAAAAATGAAACTTGGATTACTGCACTTGGTGGAAGTTGTGCCCTTTATCGAGACGGTCGGTTTAAACTTTATGGAGCGCAGGAAGGTATGGTGTCAAACATCATACAGGACGCGGCATTTGATTCTGACGGAAACCCATGGTTTGCAACTTATGATGAAGGCGTAATCTATTTAAAGGATGACAAGTTTCACCGACTTTCGGACTATGCAGAGCTGAGTTCCAATACCACATTTGCCATTGCAATTGACAAGGATGATGCCGTTTGGATCGGGCATAACTGGGGATTAGACATGTACAAAATTCCCTATGGAACAATTACCAATTTTACATCGGCAAATGGATTCATGGGAATCGAAGTCAATCCAGGGGCTATTTCGATAGATAAAAACAACAATCTATGCATGGGAACATTATTAGGCTTGTTGAGATTCACCCCAGCAAATTTGCGAACAAATCTGAGTGAACCGATATCTAGAATTACTCGAGCTAGAATCGGTGAGTTTCAATTAACAAATAAGAATAGTTATCGATTAGATTTTAGTGAAAGCAATCTTGAAATCAATTTTGCGGGCGTATCCCTTGTAAATCCTGAAGACAATAGATTTCACTATAGGCTGATTGGGGTGAATGATAAATGGAGGGTCAAGGATGATTTAAGCCCCATTGAGTATGCGTCATTACCACCTGGAGATTTTAGATTCGAATTGAAAACGTGCAATGGTCAAGATGTTTGTAGCTCAAATCCTGTTGTGTTCGAGTTTTCTATTCTTCCTCCATTTTATAGAACATGGTGGTTTTATACGGTGCTATTTGTGTTTGTCGTGATTGCCATTTTCTTAATGGACCGATTTCGCGTTTTATCTCTAGTGGATGAAAAGAATGTAATCTCCGAAAAACTGCTTGAATCAGAACAGAATCTAATTGAAGTAAATCATGAAATTGAATCATTGAGAAAGCGTGGAATTCTTAATGCCGAAATGATGATGCAGGTGAGTCCAAAAGCTTTAAAGTCAGATGATCGGTTTTTAGTCCATAGGCTGAAAATAGAGAACGTCAGTAGCGATCAGATTTTAGATTTTAGTGTGGGAGAATGGCGGCTAAGAGGATTGGTAGATATTGGAGTTTCAGGAGAAATTGCAATGTATTTAATGGAGGTAATCAAGGGGACACTATTACAAGCTTGTCTCAACACAAAACCTCGAGATGTAGATGATGTTTTTAGAATGTTGGCAACGGCAATTCAACAAACATTGGAGAAACTTGAAAAACACAAGGGGTGCAATTGGGTGTTATGGATTGAAACAGCGGATGGTTTGAGACTTAATATATTTCGAAATGTAGTATATCAACTATTGGAGGCTGAAGTGGTGGAATTTTATGGTGGAAATAAAATCTCCGAGGGTACTTTTTTCGATGTTAATCTCACCGGCAGATTATTTTTCGCAAGCGATGGAGCAAAAGATCAACTCTCAGCCGATGGAATGCAGGCATTTTCAAATCGCAAACTTTTAAATGGAATTCATAATAGGTTTCGAATGTCCTCAGAGGATTTGTTGTCCAGCTTAATCAAGGATATAGAAGACTGGAGAGGATCTATGGAATTAACCGATGATATTACTCTTGTAACATTTGAACTATGAGAATAGCCTTTGCCTTAATATGTTTTTCTATTATCAATGGATGTACTACCTCTAATGAAAGCATACCTGATGATGAGCTTCATCGTCCGGCAGATTATCAAAATCGATTAAACCTGACTGTTAGCTTAGACAATGAGGCAGATAACAAAGAATACCATAAAGTGCTGGCATACGAGAGCGAGCGAGACTTTGAGAATTTTGTAGACCAACTTTGGAAGTTGGCTTTTAGCGGAGATTCCAAGGTGTATGGTGTAAATTATCTCGGTGAGTTCGATTCGGAGAATAAGATGGATCCATCCATGTTAGTTGAGTCACTCAAACAGTTTGATACCATATCAGTGGAAGACTTGATGACTGGCGAAATAAAAGATAGTGTCATTGATCTAAGCTTTTCCATTAAGGATGTAAGCGCGCTGTCCATCTTTTTTAATTGTGGTGATGGCATGTCTCCCTATGCAGTTGGGTTTGGGAAACAAGTTTTTGATATGGAAACGGGAGACTATCGCGGTATTGCTAATAAGTTCTTTATTCAATTAGATGGCCAGTCGGAATCTGATTGCAAACAGCGATTGAGCTTTGAATCTGATTCAACCGGACTTATGCGACCGTCTCATTTTGCTCATTATTATAACTCTGAGTCGAAACCTTTTCAAGAGTCTGTTATTACGAAGAATGAAACTACAATGACAGTAGAATTCGATTTGATACTTGATTCAAAAGGAAATAGAATATTGATGAAATCTATCGCGAAAGAAGTAGAAGCCTAAAGCCGTTTCAAGATTTCTCCATTTCAATAAACAGCTCGCTACCCATTCTCGGTTTTATACTATTACGGCAAGGCTCCAATGTGTTTATTAGAAAATGACTTTGAAAGAGTCCTAGGTATTCTTCCATCGTGCCGCCAAAGGGGGGTGTGGGTTTTCCAAAATCTTTATCAAATAGTACACCCATTAAAATTCCGTCAGAAGCCAGTAATTCATGTGTTTTTTTTACATAATCTTTTCTGAACTTGGGTTCTAAAGCACAGAAAAAGGTTTGCTCAACAATTAAGTCAAATTCCTCGTCAAGATCAAAGTAGTCCGATTGTATTAAGTGGTCTTTAGGGAAAGAGGGACACCTATCACTAAACTTAGTCAAAGCTGTTGACGACATGTCGACAACAAACACATTTTTAAACCCGTTGTCATATAGGTACTCAGCTTCATATGCGTTTCCGCAACCAGGAATCAGAATGCGCATTTCCTTGTCCTCTAGTTGGTCAAAGTAAGCAGTAAGTGGGGTAGAGGCATGACCAATATCCCATCCAGTTTGGCCGTTTTGCCAACGTTCATCCCAATAGCTCTCGTCAAGAAAGGTGTCAATCGCCATGCTTGTTAGTGATTGAGTTTTAAGTTGTGACCCATTTTGTCCTTCTTTGTTTGAAGGTACTTATGATTGTGTGGATTGCTTTCACTTTCGATAGATACTACATCAGTGATCTCCAATCCATAACCAATTAATCCTGTTCGTTTCTTGGGATTGTTGCTCATCAGCTTCATCTTTCCCACTCCAAGATCATTCAATATTTGTGCGCCTACCCCATAGTCACGCTCATCCATCTTGAATCCAAGTTTAATATTTGCTTCTACAGTATCTAAACCTTCTTCTTGCAGCTTATATGCCTTTAACTTGTTCATCAAGCCAATTCCACGACCTTCTTGTTGCATATAAACTAAGACTCCTTTACCTTCTTCTTCAATTTTTTGCATTGCCTCGTGCAATTGTAATCCGCAATCACACCTGTAGCTACCGAAAATATCCCCCGTTACACATGAGGAATGTACGCGAACCAAAATCGGTTCATCCTTGGTCCATTCTCCTTTGGTCAAGGCAAGATGCTCTTCGCCAGTTGTTGTCTGTCGGTAGGCATGCATTTTAAAATCACCCCATTCCGTAGGTAGGTTTACTTCGACTTCTTTTTGCACTAACCGCTCGGTTTTCATACGATAGGCAACTAGGTCCTCGATAGAAATGATTTTAAGATTAAAACGTTCTGCAATAACCTCTAATTCAGGAAGCCTAGCCATCGTGCCGTCTTCATTCATGATTTCAACCAAAACACCCGCGGCACTTAAGCCACACAATCTTGATAAATCAATAGCAGCCTCTGTATGCCCAGTTCTTCTTAGAACTCCACCGCGCCTTGCGCGAAGCGGGAATATGTGCCCAGGTTTTCCAAGTTCTTCGAGTTTGGTATTAGGATCAACCAATGCCTTGATGGTTTCAGCTCTGTCACTGGCAGAGATTCCGGTCGTAACACCGCGGCCAATAAGGTCAACGGAAACCGTGAAGGGAGTTTCGTGCAATGCAGTATTGTTGCTGACCATCAGCTCTAAACCAAGCTCTTCGCAGCGATCTTCTACAATTGCCATACAGATTAATCCTCGACCATGGGTCGCCATAAAGTTCACAATCTCAGGGGTGATATGATCCGCTGAGCAAATGAAATCGCCTTCATTTTCTCGGTTTTCATCATCCACCACTATAACCACTTTTCCTTGCTTATAGTCCTCCAGCGCCTCCTCTATGGTATTCAGCATATTCTTATTTTTTGCAAAGCTATCAAAGCCTTAAAGATGTAACGGAATAGACCATGAAATAGTTCTGAATTAGGTAATATTGAATCCATCATTTTCGGAATTTCCCCTTACTATAAAGTGAGGAACTCACATTTTGACGCCCATCTATCTTATATGAAAGCTTTATTGATCTGTTCCCTACTTTTTACTGCGCTGGAAGTTAACGCTCAGGTATATCGATACACACCGAATTGGAAAGTTGGGGATGTTAAAACGATCAGCATTCAAATTGATGAACGCGAGTATGAAAATGAAACTCTTATGTCCGACTCTACTCGATACAATGACACTCGAATTGAGGTTCTGTCAGAAAACAAAGATTATTATGTAGTTGAAGTATTAATGGAAAACCAAGCTTTGGTTTCAGCCATCGAAATGTACGACAAGATGGACGATGAGCTGGAGGAATACAAAGACTTAAAGCTCATTTTTACGATAGATAAGTACACCACAGAAACTGAATTGCAAAATTGGGAAGAGGCTCAATTGTTTATGAATGATAGCTATGATGCGATTACGGATTTGTTTGATGAGAAAATTCCTGAGATGTCATCGATGGTGGGGTTGGTTTTTGCTCCGTTGAAGATGGCTTTTAAAAGCAAGGAAACAACGGAGGATTATATGGAGACATTCATTGGATACCTGCTTACTCCGTTCAACAAGGATTTTGAAATTGGAAAGCAGATAAGTGCCGTAGAATCGGGCGAAAACCCATTCAATCCAATGATGGAGATTAATATAACCACCTTATATACCTTAAAACAGTTGGATGAAGCATCTACCACGTGTATAATAGAAGAGGAGGTTGTTATGGATATTTCGGAGTTTATTGAAATGATGAAGGCATTGGTCGAACAAATGGCTTCTGCTTTTGGAGCTGCTGATAGTACAGCTGATAAGGCTAAAAATCAAATGAGTGATTTCAAAATGGACATTACAAGTGTTAATGAGATCACGTTTGATTATAGCTCCACTTGGGTTACCAAATCAGTTTCAACCGGCATTGTTGAATCCACTGATCCACGTTCAGGAGCGCTGACTAAAAAGATAATCGTCCAAACAGCTTTAGTCAAATAACGAGCGATAAGTCGCATTTTCCTTTCGTTTTTTCGACTGAGTTTAATTGAATCAGAAGTTTTGACGTATAGATTCTAAATAATTGTAAATGAATCGGTTAAAATGTCATTTGAATTTAGAATCCACTGAATTTTTGTCAGAATAATATCATTGGAATGAGACTTGACTAATGCATGAAAAACATTTAAATCATGAAAACATTAGTAAGAAGACCAAAAAGCACATGGAATGATTTTCCATTAACATTTGACGATTTGTTTAACGATTGGAATACGGGTAGCACCCGCACTCATATGCCAGCTGTCAATATTTCAGAAGACTCCGATAAATTCACTGTAGAAATGAATGCACCAGGATTTTCGAAGGAGGATTTTCAAATCAATGTCGAAAACAATACACTCACAATTTCAGTAGAGAAGAAGTCTGAAAACGAGGAGAACAACAGCAAGTTCACTCGAAAGGAATTCGAGTATCATTCGTTTGAACGTTCGTTCAATCTTCCAAAGGATCACATTAAAGAGGATGGCATTAGCGCAAGCTATGACAGTGGCATTCTGAAGTTGAACTTGCCGAAGGCAGACGAAGTAAAGCCAAAACCAGCAAGAGTTATAGAGATTAGCTGATCGAGAAAACGTATCGTAATGAGGAGTAAGCCCCGTCACATCAGTTGCGGGGTTTTTTGTTGTTTAATGGAACAGAACAATGAATGTGACCTTCAGATCAATCATATCGACAATTTACCGTTAGTCACAAGTTTGAAAATTGTGTAATTGTCACGACTTACATTCGAATTGTATTAGTCGTTCTTTCTCGATCCCGTTAAATCGGGCTGTTTAGTTAGGTTTAGGCAGAAGTGAAGCCCTCGATGGTGCTGAGTTTCTGCCTTTTTTGTTTAATCGAATTTCCAGTAAAGCTTCAACGTAAAATCGGTTCCATTGTACACCACTGGGTTTGAAGTGTTGAAACGAAAGTTTTTCACCTCTTGATAGATCAACGGACTTGTGTTGGAGCCTCGTTTTCCGTTAAGGCTGAGTGATACCCTGTCTAGTGGTAGTTGCAATCGAATCTCATTCCCTACTTCCCCAACAAAAGGGGCTTCCTCAGTGAATGTGCCGAGGGCACTATTCTGAAAAGTTATATTCCCCACAAGGAATGGGATTTCCTGAGTTCCAAAACTCAATTCGAATTGGTTGAAATTTGACTCACCAATGATGTCAACATAATCAATGACTCTATTCGCAACTCGAATGCTCTGACTGACGGCATCAGAGTTGTATGCTCCTCGCGAATAGGCTTCAATTGTTACGGTTTTCCTACCCTTATCTTGAAATGTGTGAGGAGCCTCATCGCCAATAAAACCATTTTGGTCAGTTCCGAAATCCCACGTTATGAACTCATAGTTTTCGCTGCAAGAGGTCAAAGTATACTCTCTACCAACCTCATACTTTTCGTCAAGTTCTAAACAGGCTTTCGGGTTTTGCTTACACGATACGATAAGTAGTCCTAGAAGTATTAAATAATTCAATCGTTTCATAATCAAAAGGATAAGGTTAAACCAAATTCGGGCGATTGAATTTGCTGATTGAAAGTAAGGTTCATATACTCAAGCGTGAATGGGTTTTGCTGCTTAAATGTGGGAGGCATCAGTTTGTTTGCATATGGCCTGAGTAGGAAAAAACTCGCAGACCCCACCACCGTTCCTATTGCGCTGACATAAAAAAGAGTATTCACTACGTTGCATTGCAACTTGGTGTTGTCCATCGTCTCACTGGTAATTTGTTGCCTGTCAAATAGGAACTGGTTTTGAACCAATTCCTCGTGCTTGTTAAATCTTCTAACAGTTACGAAGGGCAAAGCTGCAGCGGATACACCCGTAATAATAAACGGTGCTGTTTTAGCAAAGAATAACTTCCGTTTATAGGTGTCAGTATTTCTAACATAGGCCACATATTCTGGACTAGGAAGAAGCTCAGCGAAGAAATTGGTAGAATCTAAGTTACCAGTCTCCAACGTTCCCTTGTATGTACGTTGTTTGAATGACCATATTTCTACTTCATGTGTTCCCTGCGAAACATGAAAAATGTTGGTTTGGGGTTGTATTTCACCATCGATTCGCACGAAATACTTTTCACCGCCTTTGACAAAGAATCGAACCTTGGTTGAATCTTGAGCCACGGTATTGATGCTGACCAAGAGCAATAGATACAAGAGTGATTTCATAGAAGGCTAAAGCTAATGTCTTTTTCGAAAAATGGTTACTGCTTCTAGTGATTGTTGATTTAAGATGAGCAGATGGTAGGCACTGGACTTAAATCGGCAGGAGCCGTTTTGGATTGATCAATTCAGCAATTTCGGGCGGGCCATTGAAGTATTTTCCTTTGAAATCATCCAATTCATCCAAGGTTTCTTTGCTCAATAATTCACTGATTTGATCCATGGCTTCATCGCTCACCGCATAGGGAAATATGGATTCGATCATTTGATTTCCTCGACAATGGGCATGGTACGAGAATTCTAGGCTGTCGTCAATTGCCTTACCTGTAAGCAGGCATTTTTCCAGTGGATTTTCTAATCGTTCGAATGGATCAATTGACATTACGCGCTCCTTAAAAAAGGTCTCTATGCGCTCCATGGAGTCCTTAGACATTTCTCCTTTCATGTTTCCAGCACAATCCATGCACATGGCATATTCAAAAAGGGTTTCTTTTATACCAAACTCAGGCACTTTACGCATGATTCGCTCTATGAAATAGTCTTCCCCAGAGTCGATTACATTTTTATGGCAGACAAGGCAAGTGTCAAAGGGAGTTTGAGTGTCGGATTTAAGAAAATCGTTGGAGATATCGCTAGACATTGACATGTTCAATGATAACGATATTAACGATTTGAAGCAATCGTTAATGAAGTTGAGTTATTGAGCCAAGGTGATGTTTTACATTCGTAGCTTATTCAAAAGAAAATGAGAAGAAGTTTATTTTTTGCGGTCGCTCTTTTAGGAGCCTGCACTAGCCCAGAAGAACTCATGGAAGAAGGATTGACGTACCCTGAAACAAGAAAGGATACCACCGTTGTGGATGATTATTTCGGAACTAAAGTGGCCGACCCTTATCGTTGGTTAGAAGATGATTTGTCCGAGGAAACGGGGGCTTGGGTGAAAGCACAAAATGAGTTGACCTTTGGTTATTTAGATAAAATTCCATTTCGGGATCAAATCAAAGAGCGATTGACAGAGTTGTGGGATTATGAGAAATTCTCAGCGCCATCTGTTAAAGGAGACTATACTTACTTCTATAAAAATGATGGATTGCAAAATCAAAGTGTGATGTATCGTCAGCAAGGAGATGGAGAGCCTGAAGTATTCCTGAATCCAAATGAGTTTTCTTCGGATGGTACAACATCGCTCGCAGGTGTGAGCTTTACGAAAGACGGATCAAAACTAGCTTTCCAAATTTCAGAAGGAGGATCGGATTGGCGAAAAGTGATTGTCATGGATGCGGAAACCAAAGAAATATTAGAAGATACACTGATTGATATTAAGTTTTCTGGAATCAGCTGGAAAGGCAATGATGGTTTCTATTACAGCAGTTACGATAAGCCGAAAGAAGGAAGTGAGCTGAGCGGATTGACACAATATCACAAACTGTTTTATCACCAATTGGGAACAGCGCAATCTTCGGACAAATTAGTCTTTGGTGGTGATGCCACGCCTAGAAGATACATTGGAGGAGGAGTTACGGAAGACGGTAACTACTTGATCATTAGCGCTGCCACATCCACCACCGGAAATGAACTATACATTCAAGATTTACGAAAAGAGGGAAGCGAAATCGTGCAGATCATCGACAATTTCGAAAATGATCATTGGGTGATTCACAGTGAAGGCGAGAAACTTTTTATCAAAACGAACATGAATGCGCCTAATGGCAAAGTAGTGTCCACCAGTATTAAGAATCCAATGCCAGACACATGGGTGGACTTTATCGCTGAGTCCGAAAATGTATTGCGAGTGGGAACGGCAGGCGGCAAGTTCTTCGCGAATTATTTGAAAGATGCCACAAGTATGGTATTGCAGATTGATGCCGAAGGAAATGTGGAGCGAGAAATTGAACTGCCAGGTGTAGGATCGGCTGGCGGATTTGGAGGTGAGCTGGAAGACACGGAGTTTTACTATAGCTTTACTTCTTACGTGTATCCACCAACCATTTTCAAGTATGACATCGCTTCTGGAACATCGGAAGTTTATAAAGAATCGGGAGTGAAATTTGATCCGACTCAATTCGAAAGCAAGCAGGTGTTCTACACATCCAAGGATGGAACCAAGGTGCCTATGATCATTACTCATAAGAAAGGTTTAGAACTGGACGGAACGAACCCAACCATGCTCTATGGTTACGGTGGATTCAACATTAGTTTGACGCCAAACTTCAGTACTTCCAATATCGTATTGATGGAAAACGGAGGCGTATTTGCTGTGGCTAACCTTCGTGGAGGTGGAGAATATGGCGAGAAATGGCACAGCGCTGGAACCAAAACACAGAAGCAAAATGTTTTTGATGATTTTATTGCCGCTGCTGAATGGCTAATTGCAAACAAATACACTTCATCTGAAAAACTGGCTGTTGCTGGTGGCTCTAACGGAGGTCTTTTAGTTGGAGCAACCATGACTCAGCGTCCAGATTTGATGAAGGTTGCTTTTCCAGCGGTTGGGGTATTAGATATGTTGCGTTATCACAAGTTTACTTCGGGAGCGGGTTGGACCTATGATTATGGTAACTCGGACGAGAGTGAGGAGATGTTTAAGTACTTGTTAGGTTATTCGCCAGTGCACAACACGAAGGCTGGAACACATTACCCTGCTACTATGGTTACTACGGCAGATCATGACGATAGAGTAGTGCCTGCCCACTCATTCAAGTTCGCTGCTGCCCTACAAGATGCTCATGTTGGTGCTAATCCTGTATTAATTCGAGTGGATGTGAAAGCGGGACACGGTGCAGGAAAACCTACTTCTATGATCATACAGGAGCAAGCGGATAAGTGGGCGTTTATGTTCTACAACATGGGCGAAACGATCTCTTATGGTTCAGATGAGACTGCCACGGAAGAATCGGCTGCGGAGGAAACGCACTAGTTTATCTTTTTGGGTGTTTCATAAAGAACTCCCACATCACTTCATTGGCATTCAAGGCTTCGGATGGAGCGTCCCCCTTTCGGGTGGGCGCTCTGCCACCAGGCCAACTGTGGCCGCCATCTGTGGTGTAGTAATATACTACCTCGTTACTATCTAAGCATCCACTAGCCATCTTGATATCTACCTCTGTACTGAGATCAATCTCTGTATAAATCGGACATTCCAGTTGCTGACTCCAGAACTCTCTGATAGAATCTAACGGTGCGTTGTAGTGATCAGAAATGCCGTCTCCGACTCCTCCTAAGTGAGGAATGTTGCTATCCTCGTAGGAGTGAAAGTGAATGATGCTAACGGAGCTGGAAGGCTCACATTGATCCATAACCATTCCGCCAGCAACAGGGGCAATGGCCGCAATTTCAGTGGATAATTCACAAGCCAAGCGATAGCTCATCATGGCGCCATTCGACATTCCTGTGATATATACTCGATTTGCATCGATGTTGTATTCTGTTTTCAGTTGATCTATGAGTTTCGATATGAAACCCACATCATCGATTTCCTTTTCTTGCGCTTTGCCACAGCACCAACCCGCGTTCCATGTTCGGTTGATTCCATTAGGAGAGCATAGGATAAAGCCTTTTTCATCTGAAAATTCGGCCAATCCACTTTGCTCTTCAATGTTTTTAGCACTGCCAACTCCCCCGTGCAGGGCTATGATCAAAGGAGTTTCCGTTGCGTCTGAATAGGAGGGTGGAACGTGTAATAGATATGAGCGCTTTTCACCATCGTGTTTCATGGTGTGATAATCTGATTCATACAGGCTTCGTTTGCAGCTTGCTGAGAGAATGATAATTAAGCCTAATATAAGATGTCGCATTCAGCGAAAATAGAGCATAAAAAAAGCCCCGATATCGGAGCTTTTTAAATTTATAAGATCAACAGTAGATCTATTTCTCTTTTCTGTTGTAACGCTCTTTGATACGAGCAGACTTTCCTTTTCTATCTCTCAGGTAGAAAATTCTTGATCTACGTACTTTACCTCTTTTCAGCAATTCAATCTTTTCGATGAACGGGCTGTTTGATGGAAATACTCTTTCCACACCAACACCACTTGCCATTTTACGAACTGTAAAAGTCTCAGTAGAACCGTGTCCTTTAACTTGAAGTACTACGCCCTGAAAAACCTGCGTACGCTCCTTGTTACCTTCCTTGATCTTGTAGTGAACAGCAACAGTGTCTCCACTATTGAAAGTTGGCAAATCAACCTTTGGGTTCACTTCGTTTATGATGTCTTGCATTACTACTGTAGCCATAGCTCGAAAAATTGAGGGCGCAAAGATAGTTTTTTGATGATATTATTCACCAGATGAAGTTTTTTTATTCCAAAGATTTGGACGTCTCTCTTTTGTGCGCTTTTCAGCCTCGCTTTGGCGCCATTCATCGATGGCCTTGAAGTTGCCAGAAAGCAGCACTTCAGGTACTTTCCAGCCTTTATGCTCTGATGGTCGAGTGTAAACTGGCGGCGCCAACAAATCATCTTGAAACGAGTCTGTGAGTGCTGATGTTTCATCATTCAAAACACCAGGAAGTAAACGAATGACCGCATCGCTGATAACTGCGGCCGCTAATTCACCTCCGGAGAGCACGTAATCGCCAATGGAAATCTCTTTGGTGATGTAGTGATCTCGGATGCGCTGGTCAATGCCCTTGTAGTGGCCGCAAAGTATGATGATGTTTTCTTTCAGCGACAGCGCATTGGCCGTGCTCTGGTCAAACAGATCACCATCCGGGGTTACAAAAATGACCTCATCGTAATCACGCTCTGCTTTCAATTCATCCAATAGTTTTTCAACCGGTTCGATCATGATGACCATGCCAGCACCACCACCAAACTGGTAATCGTCCACTTGACGGTGTTTTCCAAAACCATACTCGCGCAGATTGTGAACATGAACTTCCGCCAGTCCTTTATCAGCGGCACGTTTTAAGATCGAGTCTGAAAACGGACCTTCTAATAATCCAGGTAAAAGTGTGATGATATCGATGCGCATTTTCGAGAATATTATTCCTCTTCGTCCTTTGGACCAATGGCGTAAATCTTCTTGTACTGCACCTTCAAAGTGGGGTCGTCTGGCACCAATTGTCGGGCAAATGTCATGACCTCTTGTGCCTCATCCAATCGGTTAACTTCACTCAGGTAATTGGTATAACCCACAAAACCCTTGATCATGATATCATGGGTTACATCGTCCTTTTCCCAAACATTTCGTGCATCCTGAGCTCTCATCGAATCTAGGGCGATTACTACCAACCGCTCTCCTTGCGAAGCGTTTTTAGCCATGATGTCGGCTACTCCCGTCATCATCATCACATTCATGTCATCGGGGATCACCTTTTGAATGCGCTTGAATTCACTGGATGCTTTGCGGTAATCGCTGTCATTAAAATAGAACTTCGCATTGGATAAAGCCTCTTCGCGAATCTTATCTAAGAGTTCACGATTGGCATCATATAACTCTCCCGTTTTGTCTTTCTTGCGAAACTTGTAAGCATATTTCAGGGCATCTTTCAATGGATCGTCAAATTCTTGATCGAATTTTTCAGGCTGTACATGGGCTTGATAGAAGCACATCGCCATGTATAAATAGGGTTCTGGATCTCTGCGGTACTTTTCCTTTTGAGAATACTTCTCTGCCTTGTAAGCACACTTGGCATAATCCTCCATGGTGTAGAGGTCAAACAACTTTTGGAAGTCGCTATTCTTTACTTGTGCCTTCGCACTCAGCGATGCAACCAACACCAATACACTAGCCAATAAGACTCTTTTCATTTCCATCTAAAATTTCTTCTGCCTCAATAAACGTCAACTTCGTTTAGAATATGACCTTTGAACGTTAATTAATTCAAACGCATGATTGATTCAGAGGCCAAAATTAGCGTAGATAAGACGGATGAAGGACAAGTCATCGTAATTTATCCACAATTAAAATCGTGGCAAACCATTGCGCTGCGTATTTGGGTAGCTGTATGGTCGGTTACAGGGCTTTTGGGCATCATGGGGATGTTGCGCGAAAGCAGCGGAGACCAGTGGGCTTATTTCATAGTGTTCATCATGCTTTGGGGCTATTTTTTATACTACGCCATTCGCTCCATAGTTTGGCATCAAAGCGGTAAAGAATACGTGCGTATTGGTTCAGAGACCTTGGATTATAAACGAAGCTGGGGAAGCTATGGCAGCGCGGTCTCCTATGATTTAGAAACCATGAAGAATATCGAACTAGTGAACTTGGATGATAAGGCTTTTGCCAAGGCCTATCAAGATGCCTTTTGGACCGTAGGCGGAGAAAAAATTGTCTTTGACTACATTGGTAAAAAAGTGGTTTTTGGACTTCGATTGACAGAAAAAGATGCCAAGACCATCATTAAGATGATCAAGAAAAGAGGGCGCTAGTGAGACAGAATCTCGTGGATCACCCTGGAGACTTCCTTAGCTCGAGTGAGGCATATCATGTGCGAACCATTCTCAACAATATGTGAAGCGGTTATCCTGCGGATAGGCAGGGTGTGATCATTATTCCCGTGGATGTGTGCTATTTCTGAATCGCATTCCTCTTTCTCCCAATTCATAATCATGCGGATACTCCGTTTGGTGAAGCGTTTGTCTTTGGCTTTCAGCATAGACACGAAGGTTTCTTTGTGGCTTTTTCTATCCGGTTCGAAAAGCGGTTGAGCCACGAGTGCGCCAGCCTTTAGCCAAGCTTTGGGCACCAAAGCATAAAATGGTAAATAGCGTTGCAAGCGATACCTCAATGGCAGTTCACTCCGGCATTTAGCGCTTGAAATGATGATGACCTTCTCTGGGTTTAAAAACGTTTTCATTTCAGAAGCCAGCATTCCACCCAACGAAACGCCAATGATGGAATAGGGGCGTGATGTGTCTATGCTAGCAGCGATGCGTTTGGCATAGGCATTCATTTTTTCACTGCGTTCAGGAATGAGGTAGGGCAGGTACTGCTCAGAATATTGTGTGCTGTCCCATTCGATTTCTTGAAAAATGCGTTCATCCGAACCTTGGCCAGAGAGCAGATAGATGGTATGGTTTTGAGCCAAGATAGTAGAGGCGAATAAGGTGATTATGATGCATAGCCATGACCGCATGAGCCAAAGGAATGGAAAAAGCCAGTAGTGTGAATGGATATTTGATTCACTGCAAAACCCGCTAGCACGGACATACTGTTCGGGCTTGTGAATTATTTTTACGGTTTTCCAAAAAAAAAACTATGCTTGGCCGCTAGCGCGGACTTAAACCTCATTTTCTATCCGACTTTTTTTGCTTTTTATCGGTTTTGTTTAAAAACCACAGGCCCGTGCTTTGGTCCACTTCTTCGATTTTCCATCCGTTTGATATGGCGTCATAGGAAACGGAAATGTAGGTAGGCTCATAGGTCTTATTTGTAAACTCAAAACAACTATTCGAGTCTGCGGTGCATAGCTTGTGTGGCGCGTGCGAGAGAGAAATCTCGGATTCATAAATCCCGTTTGGTCCAAGTGGGATTTCTTGCTGATCATTTAGAATAAAGGTCACGGAATCCGTTATGATACTTTCCTTTTCATAGCGGTAGATGAAAAATTGACATGTTGGGTTAAAGAAATCATAGCCCGATTTCATTAGCAGATAATCAGGAATGACCGTTCCTGTAAACTGATCTATATAGAATAGTTTGTGTTGAGTTTTTGCCTCTCTTTTCGAAACCGCATTGCTGCTTAGTTCATAGATCAGTGTACCCGCCAATCCACCCATGAAAGCAGCCGCCCAAGCCATCGCCTTTTCGGACTCAGAAGCTTCGGATAAGCCATATCCATAAAAGAGCATTTTGTGCCCTTCCACAGTAATCGGAAAATATTCCTTTTCATGATATATGTGCGCTTTCTCTCCATCTGAGAAACCCCAAATGCGCTTCGATTTTCGACCATTTTTTGAATACCTAGGAATTCTATTAAAGGTTCCTTCCCAAAGACCTTTTTTGCGAGCCTTTTCTTGGAGATAGAATGATTGGGTATCGCTTGGGGCGTTGGCTACGAAATCCTGATGACTTTTATAAATACCTCGTTTTAGAGGCTCGGTAGCAATGGGGGCAATGGAGTCGTTTTGACTTTTAAGGCACGTAAGTGAAGCCAGTAGAAATGCATTTGTAAGTATGAAATAGCGCAAAGTTTTCATGATGGTCATCTGTGTCAAATGTAAAATGAAATCTCTGAAAGGGTTGGTTGTTCTAATCCTCATTAATTCTAAATTCGCGCCTCCTGATTAGGAACCACTGCCCAGGTGGCGAAATTGGTAGACGCGCACGCTTGAGGGGCGTGTGTCGCAAGACGTGCTGGTTCGAGTCCAGTCCCGGGCACACCATGTAAACAAAGGGTTTCAGGATGATTAATTCTTGAGACCCTTTTTTAATTAAAGGCATTTGCATACTATTTGCATACAAAGTATGCTCAAAACATTGGCTTTACAATTGTTGCTTTAATAGGATTGGGCCGAAATACAACTGGAAGTTGCTCTGTTGGCTTAGCAAATTCTGATCATGGGCAGCTGATTATCTCTTAAGAACTACTTTCGATAAGTAAGACGATTTAGCAAAATTCAAATTAGTCCATGATTGATACACTAGGATCCCATAATCTATTTGCTAATAAATTTATTATCGGCACAAATTCAGTGATTAAGGGATATACTAAAACTTCCACTGAGGAGATTAAGGCTTTGCATCGATGGATAGAGTTCAAGAAGACAGATCCATTCATGGATGATTACCGTCTAGAGCATACCCAAAGCATTCAGTTTCTTAAGATCATTCATACCCCCGTATTCAATGAGGTTGTAAAAGACCTCCACAGAGTTTATAAAAAAAATTCATTTATTCTAACAATACTGACTTTGTTCAGCAGGTTTTCGGAAATACAATTTCTAATTTGAAAAGGCTTTTGAAGAGTGGGGAAGAAGGAGATTTGATATGGATGGACGGGCCACCTGGAGAAGAGGCATATACTTACTATAGATGCTCAAGTGGCAGAAACCAGCAAGGCATAGACCTGGCAATCAACCGAGATGATGACATTGACAACTACCTTCAATATTATCGTCAGGGGCTATCAATACTAGACGATTTAGATGCGTTAATCAACACCTCTAAAACTTTGGAGACATCTGATACATCGGATGAGGAAATTTCTGATGATATTGCGGAAAAGGTGAATAAGCACTTTGCTTTTTTCAAGGTAAATGTCCGAGAGGTCACCGTATTATACATTCGAAGGGCGCTCCACAGGATTTGGTTGTGGATTTAACCTCCGTTCAACGGATTGATCCTGCCGTATTATCATTCTTACTAGAAAATTGAAATGATACC
>Ga0181607_10000034_pt1 | contig 98807 bp, 96 predicted proteins | sample 041ome_9_FD_132420 | JGI IMG/M metagenome (GOLD analysis project Ga0181607, IMG submission 132420) | Coastal salt marsh microbial communities from the Groves Creek Marsh, Skidaway Island, Georgia - 041413US metaG (megahit assembly) | ecosystem: Environmental > Aquatic > Marine > Intertidal zone...
CTTCGCTCTTTGATTGCCTCTAGTACCACTTTGGTCTTGAAGCTCGATGTGAATTTTCTTCGTGTCATATTACAGTAAATTTATTCATTAAACTTACTGTCCGAATTCTTGGGGTATCTACAATCTAGATGAAAGCTACAGGATTATTAATTTGAGAAGCCACTTTTTAGATGATAGAATTGCTTCACTGGAAGCAAAATTATCTCAAAAACGAAGGTTAATATATTCTGAGCTAAATGCTAGTTCACTTTTTCAAGGAACCGGTGTGGATGAGGATTTTTTGAAAATTAAAGAATTGCTGATTGCCCCGAATAATGAAATAAAACGTCAAGAGGAACTATACAAAAGATGCATAGAGCTAAAAAATAAAGAGATTGAAAAGTTTCATTCGGAAATTAAAACAGCTCTGCGAGATCAACAAAAACTTCAGGTGCAAATTGTTCGCCTTGATAATATTGCTAAAAACAAGAAAGAAGCTGAAGAGATTGCTTTTCAAAAAGAAAACTTACTCTTTTTAGACGCTAATGGTGTAACTATCAAATGCTATGAATGGGCAAAAGTTGGCGATTTAGGTACAATTAACGTTAAACAATACATGGTTGTTAGTTATAAACAGTTAGGCCACATATTGAGGTATGGAACTAATGCACAAATAGAAAGCATTTGTACATCAAAAATCACATCACTGGATGGATTGCATCCGAAGCCTGGTTGCGATATTTCTCATTGGGATGTGAGTAATGTTGAAAGTTTCGGAGATTTTTTTAGATATGGTGGCGTTGATTTAGATATAGCGAAATGGGACGTAAGCAACGTGGAGGATATGTCCTATATGTTTTTTAATTCAAAGTTTAATGGTGATATTTCGGAATGGGACGTAAGCAACGTGACGCATATGTCCTCGATGTTTTCGGGTACAAAGTTTAATGGTGATATATCGGAATGGGACGTAAGCAACGTGGAGGATATGTCCTCGATGTTTTCGAGTTCAGAGTTTAACGGTGATATATCGAAATGGGACGTAAGCAACGTGAAGGATATGTCCTCGATGTTTTGGAGTTCAAAGTTTAGTGGTGATATATCAAAGTGGGATTTTTCACACGTTCACCATTGTGAAAATTTCAACTATAATAATGAGTTGATGAAATTTGATATTTTAAAACTAGTGAATTGCCGAGGGTTTTAAGTATTATGATATAGTTTGTTATCGGCAAAAAGTAAAGAATGCAAGAATAATTGAGTATTTTGCATCTAATCATTAAAGTGAATCTGCGAAAGCTGCAAAAAAAAGTCTGGCGAGTGCTGAAAAGAGCTCTAAAAATATTGGTTTTGATTGGCGCCTTCTTCACGGCTTATTACTTCTATTATAACAATCAATTTTGGACACATGTCAATACAGATAATTTTAAGGTGCTGAGAGAATACAATGGGCGTAATATCAAAGGATACAGAGGAAGACAGGTTTTAGTGCATAAAGACTTTGAGAAGTACATTCAGCAAATCGATAGTTATGCGAATGCAAATAACCTCGAATTAGTAATAAATCAAAGTTACCGGTTAGATAAAAAGAGTCTGGTTAAGACTGTGGTCAAGCCGGCAAAATATTCCAATCATCATGCAGGATTCGCCATCGATTTTAATGTAAAATATGATGGAGTGATCTATTTTTCAGATCAACTAAAAAGAGGGAATATCTCCAAATTACCGAGTGATATTCAGAATTTTATTCAAAAAATTAGGAAAGATCAGCATCTAAGATGGGGCGGTGATTTTAATACTGAAGATCCGATACACATAGATGTGCCGATAAACTTATTGGACAAAACTTTATATCTAGAATGTTCGAGCGATTGCGAATCAGATTATTTGACGAGTAAGCTAAAATGGGAGTTCTGGAATTAGATATTGACAAAACTGAATACTTAGTTTTATTCCGAAAAACAAAAGCGTCATCACTAAAAAGTTATTGAAGATAAATCGTATTATCAGTTTCGAGTATTCTTAGATGACCAATGGCTCCTGCAGAGATAATTTGAATCTATTGAAATGTTCAACCTCATGAAAAGACTATTGAAATTTGCAATCAAACTTTTAATCTTCACGATAATTACTATCCTAACGCAAGTTGGTGGACTCGTCTTTTTATTGTCCTTGTTTCTAAACAAGTGGATAGACAAAAAGACCGAGAAAAGCTACCTGAGGTTTATCTATAAATTTTTCACGTTCATTTTACTCTATTTAAGTTTCACCTTTCTTGTCATTCCGCCCATTGCCAGGCCTTTTGGTCGCGTTCCGCTTCCAATAGTTGAAACAAATCATTTACAACCTTTAAATGTGCTGACATGTTTATTTAATCGCAATTACGTTAATCCTGAATTAAGACAAACGGCTTTTGATGTTGCTGAGGAGCTGAATGCGAGATTTCCTGGTACGGTAGTTAATTACCTAGACGCTAATTTCCCATTCATTGATAATTTCCCCCTTGCTCCACATTTAAGCCATAACGATGGGAAAAAACTTGATTTATCTTTTTGTTACCGAGACGCAGCTTCAAAAGAGCCAACCAATGATTGTCCTTCCTTTATTGGTTATGGTATATCTGAAGAACCGACTGAATTCGAAAATAATACAGCTGAATATTGCGACAAAAAAGGATACTGGCAATATGGTATTTTGACAAGCCTTGTAAACCAAAGCAAAAAAAAGGATTTCAGTTTTGATCACATAAGAACAGCTGAATTAGTTAAAATATTTGCCAAGCAGTCCCACATAGGAAAGATTTTTATAGAACCTCATCTTAAAACTAGATTGAAATTGAATTCAGAAAAAATAAGATTTCATGGATGTCAAGCCGTAAGACATGATGATCATATTCATGTTCAACTAAAATGAAGTTTGTAGTTATTTCATGATTATTAATTATTGTCTAACATCCGCAGTTAGCATTTTAATTGGTATTTTTGACTGCATTAAGTTGGGCTTAAATAAGACATGAATAAATTTTATTTCCAAATTAATTAGTACTATGAAAAATTCGATCATATATTCGGCTGTGATTCTCTTGCTTCTGCTGGCTGGCTGTGGTGGTGTGGATTCAGAAATACTCTTTAGTGAGCCTCAACCAGAAAACGCAAAAGACATATCAAAATTTCCGAAGCGATTACAAGGTAGTTTTAGAAGTCTCGATGATAGCTCGATGCTCATGATAAATGACTCATTAATAAATAGGATTGTAAATCTTAATTTCAAGGTTCATCGCGCTGAATATGATTCACTGGCAAAGTTGTATGAGAGTGACAACGCAACTTTCATGAACATGGCAAAGGTTGTCAAACAAACCGAGGATAGTGTTGATGTTCAAATTAATTATACGTTTATTGTTTTTCTTCTTGATAATAAAAATGATCCTAATAAAGAAAATACATACTCATCAGTTGCTAATGGACAAGTTGTTCTGAGGAAATTAAAAGGACACTATTTTATTAATGTTTATGATAGTGTGAAAAATGGATGGCATGTAAAATTAATAGACCTAAAAAAAGATAAGCTTTCATTAATAATTAAATTGACTTCTTTAGAACAAATTAAAAATTTGACTCAAGTTGAAGAAAATGAAAATTTAACTGATCCAACACAAAATGTTACAATAACAAAGAAGGAGTGGCGCCATTATCTCACAAATAATGGGCTTAACGGTGTTGAGAATTTCGTACGCATAAATTAAATAACCCACCATGGTAATGGTCGGTTGCCTAAGACGCATGTCGATTAAAGTTGTATCACATTGAATACTCAGTGTTTATCCTAACTTTAAGCGAATAATGCTATTTCTTTAAATTGCTTAATATTAAATCTCAAAACCGTATACTAGCTTTGTGAAAAAATCCCTGCGAAACGCATTCATACTTGTCCTCCCATTTATTCTGATGATTTCTATAAACGAAATCGAACGAATGTTTATTAATGAGCAGCCATATAAGTATTTGAATGTGACCGCAGAAAATTCAGGTGAAATGATTCCAGATAGATGCACTTGGATTTGCCATAACAATACACAATATTGCTTGCAGCATCATGTTAAGCTACTAAAGCCCTATACATCAACCACAAATAAAATTTATTTTGGAACAATAGACTTATTAGCAAGCTCGGGCAATTATGGTGCGGCAAATATTATTTTCTTGGTTGTTTTTGCTCCTCTGTTGATCTGGTTTTTTTTAATAAAATCGATAGATGCGCAATTTGTAATCAAACAGAATAAAAAGGAATCGAAATGATCGACTATTTGCAATACTTTATGATGAATGTTTATGCGTATTGTACTGATTTTATTATCAATTTAGCTAACATTCTGCACTTGTCATATTATGAGGTTAATTTTATTCTCTTTTGCGTCATATATCCAATTTTGATTATTGGACTGCCGATATTTTATTTAGTCCAGAAAATTAGATTAAGGAGAATAGGAACAGCCAGTAATATTGAGACTAAATAAAGAGATTCTCAATTAAAATTTTGAATCAGCTTTTACTTTATTTGGTGGAGTTTGATTCAATTTCATGCTGCAAAAGTTAATCTACCACAAGCATCAAGGTGCCGTCATGACACCAATTTCTAATATTTTCTAAGTCTTCAATATCTAGAGCAAAACAACCGAATGAATAAAATGCTAATTCTGAGGGAATAGTAATGCCGTAGAGTCGAAAATCTACTAAAGGATGCATCACAATTGCACGTTCTCTTATTTTATTGTTTTCTTTTTCTAAACCATCTAACCTTAAAGACGGGCCATATTTCCCATGATAACGTTCTGAAATTTTTATAACACCGATGCTGGATAAATTACTCCCTGGTTCATTGGAGAATTCATCTGCAAATACGAGTCCTGATTTCCAAGAATGTGAAACATGTGTGTTTAAGGCTATTTCATCATTTTCGATGTTATAAACCCAAAATCTTTTCATGAATACTGGGTAGCTGTAGTCAACTAAAACAATTAATGAGTCGTTTTTGAAGGATGACGAATATTCTTTTCTTGTCTCTTTAGCCTGCTTAATAAACTCGCTGGATGGCTTCAATGGAATGAAGTAAAGTAGAATGAATAATCCTAGCACTAATCCCAAAAGAATAAGTGATTTCTTTAAAAGGGTTTTAAATTTCATACAATAAATTAAGAGTTGAGCATGCAACTAGGAAGTGAACAATTTCGAATATTTTTTCCAATAGTTTTTCTTCGATATTTTTTCATATCGCCTTTCTAATTTATTTTCCTTTCTATAGATGACGTTTTTGTCTTTTGTTAAAAAAATATCTGGTTCTCTAGATTGAGCGAATTTTTTGAAAAATTCAATATCGAATGATTTATCGCAATAATATGGGAAAATCGAGGTAGAAATAGTGGCTTTTTTTATAAATCTTTTGTAAGCCAGATTACCTATGTCTTCGTCTATTTCAGCGTATACGATGATCTTGTTTACTTCTTGATACGAATTGTAACTATCTGGGATATCCTGAAATGTGAAATGAATGGTTGGAATTTTATTAACTATTTGGTTATCAAGGAAGTAATCATAGCCAACTACCCAGCATTTGATATTGCCTTCAATGTCAATTTTAGCCAAGCAAATCTGAAAACCATCATCTATAGATCTACTTATAAAACACCAATCATCCTGAAATATTATTTTATCCTGGCCTAATAAGGTATCATTGAGTTTCATATTGGAATCAATGATTTTATAATCTAACCCTCCTATTGAAAACGAGTCCGCATCAATATATGTTTTATAAAAGTTATTACTATCTGTCCATTGCCCATGACACTTGTCAGGGATTTTGTTGTCAGAATAGTATCCGTCAAATTGATCATATGTGAATAGTAATGTGGGAGCGCAACCAGTGGCTATAAAACTGGTAATTAAGAGTATTACATTTCTGAATTTCATTGCATTCAACTAGAGGTGATATTGAAAAGACTCGGTTTAAATATTACTTTTTGCGTTAAAAAAGAAGTCTACATATTGTGTGAGTCCTTAGAAATTATTTTTTGTATTTAAAAAATGTTTCCACTCCAATTTTACGGTACGCGATAAATGATAATTGAAGGTTGATTATTGATTGTTTGTGAATTTGAAGTAACAAAAATTGGAATCAATTGAAAATACAACTAAAGCGGCATTATCTTTAGATGCATATCCTGTTTTTAAAAATTCAATGCTTTTGTAACATTCTATTGTGTCTAATTCAAGATCATTTTCAAATTTGATTTTCTTAAAATCCGAATCAATAGTCTTTACTAATTCATTGTAGTTGTCATTTTCCAAAATAAAAACACAGCTTAACTGATCATTTGTGCTTTTATATCCATTCATTATAAAATCAGATCCTTTATCATTGGCGCAATTTACTTTTAGATTTAATTGATTACTCAAATTTAAATGAGTTGTTAGTTTTTGATTATAGAATTCATTAAATTCAGCATTCACTTCTGAACCAAACGAAGAAATTAATAGTGCAGAAAGGACTATTACTGCTGAAAAAATTAATATCGTTGTGTATGACAAAAAATATAGAATTAACTTAAGCCATTTTTTTGCAATTAGAGCATCAATAAAAGTGATTATCATTAAAATAAAAGATAATAGATAAAGAATTATACCGCCAATTTCATTGCTAGCAAAAATGTAAATGCCAGTTATTGATAAAGCAATTATTACTGGTAAAATAATGTACGTGATTCTGAGAAATTTCATAATTTGTATTTTATCAAAGAAAATCGGAATCAAATTAAAATTTCAATCTTTTTATTCTTTAACCGGTGCTAATATGATTTGTCCAAACTGTAAATAAAATTGTAAAAATAATAAAAAAGAAATTTCTGATTTACAGAAAAGTATATTAAATGTGCAATTCAGTAATTCGAGTCAGTAAAAGAGAGATACTCGACCGATTAGTATAGCGGCATTTCTGAAAAACCTTTTTTAGCCATGTTGCAAAACTGAAACAGACAACATAAAAAAAATAGGATAAGAATATCTTTAATATGAATAAAAGTATCGTCAAATCTATAGGTTTTCTCACATGTGTTTTTTTGTTTAACAGTTGCAATTTTTCAGACAACAAGACAAGCGAGTCATCTGCTGACCCGTCTATATTCAAACAATTAGTTGAAGATTGGAATAAAGCTCACGCTTCAAAGGATATTGGTGTTTTCTCTAGCATGTTTGAAAAAACCGTCTTTTTTTATGGAGTGAATCAAGATAAAAATACTTGCATAGAAAGTAAACTTTCACTTTTCAAAAAGTATCCGGACTTCTACCAACAAATATTCGGAAATATCCAAGTCGAAAAAATAAACGATGCCGAGGTGAATTGTAGTTTTGTGAAAAGAGTAACAATCAACCAATCTACAAATGACTATCCTTCATATTTGACATTTAAAAAATCTGGTGGCAATTGGAAAATAGCAGTAGAGAGTGACTTGGTCACTGATAAAAATTTAGCAAAGAAATCTAGGAACAAAGTTAACATTCCCAAAGACGCAGTTAGAGGTGACTTTAATGGTGACGGAAAGCTTGATTATATGTGGCTTCAAGTACCAAAACTCAAAACAGGCGAAGACCAAATGAATTGTGTTGGCGAATGCACGTCCTACATTATGTTTTCAGACCCTACTATTTCTTCAATTGAAGTTGCAAGTTGCATAGGTGGTGCACCTGCTAATTTAGGTGACTTAAACAAAAATGGAGCAGACGAAATTGGCCTACTCCCTAGTTGGTTTGCAAGTTGTTGGAGCCCATTTTATGTTTGGACATTTAAGAATGGGACTTGGATAAATGCAGTCGAACCTTTTTCTACTCATTGCAACCAGTGGGAAGAAGGGATTAATCCAATTGAAAAGGATTTTAAAAATGAAGGGAATGTAATTATTAGATTCAGTGAACATACGGGGGAAGACGTTGTGACCAAATCAAAGTCAATTAAAATAGCGAGATAATTATGGTACTCTCATTGCACCATAAGTTAACCGTGTTTTATCGAAACCGTCAATTCATTTAAGAATGGTACTATTTTTTGGAAAGCCTAGAACGCATAACTAAGTAAAAAATAGTCAATATATTTATCATTTCTATTAAGGATTTTTAGATTGGGTTTGAATCCGATTCTATTCTATTGATGCCTCGGCTCCTCTCGATACAGCAAATTGATCTATATCATTTTATAAAAAAAAGAAGTTTACATCAACAAGGCTTTAGTACTTGCTGATTATAATTATCCTATAGAATATTTTAAATAGCGCAAGAGGTATTCAGTTGATCAAGTGGATTTATTGAATTTCAGTGGCTGTTCATATAATCTACTAATAGTCTGTGGTTCATGTGTGTTGTGTTTAGGTATTAAAAAAAACTCGTTTTGTCGAATTCAACCAGCTTTTAGTAGAATAGTATTTCAAATTAGATTTTAAGGCAAATGAAGTTAAAGGAATAAACAGCAAGGCTCTCGAGGATATGACTTGTTAATATATCGAAGTTAAAGGTCAGAATAGTCCATTTGATCGTAAAAATCAGCGAATGCCATGGTCTTCTGCTCAATTAATGAAAAAAAAGGATGTAACCTACCAGGTCACTATGTTGAGCATCATGTCAGGCAAGAAAGCTAAAGAGAAGAAAATGGTATTCACAGCAATTCCTGTTGCTCAGTCAGACAATCCAGAATTCGAATTCGCAACTTGATGCCAACATAGCAGATATGAATGAATATTTCGAGGCGATAGAAGATCAGAGAAGGTATTGGGCAAGACAACAATCGCTCTATAATAAGTTTGAGCTAAAAAAATGGGGGATATATAACTGTGACCGAGTTTTTAACGAGCCAGCTGTGGCTAGAGAAGATGTGGATATCAAGTTTAAAGGTTCGGATAATATAAACGGTGCGACATTGTATGTTTTGTACGATTCAATAAACTCAGTGATTACACATTCTTTAATGGATAATTATTATGGTCGTGACGTCACATTGTATCAAGATTATGATGGACAAATAGAAATGTTCATTTTAGCAAATAATGGGGATTTTTTCTCGAAATAATAGATATGGCCATGATTCAATTCCCACTAATCCTTTTTGATGGACACCCAATAATAAAAAGCAATGATGATATTATTCTAATAGATACAGGTGCGCCAAATACTATTCATATAGAAGAGAGCTTAAATTTTGGTTTTAAAACTTATTCATGCTCAATAGATGCTATGGGGCTAACAAGCTCAAAGTTATCTGAGTTATTAGGCATGAAAATTACTACGTTGATGGGTGTAGATATACTTGCTGATTACAATATTCTGATAGACTACAAAAATGAAATTATTGGATTTAGCGATCAAGAATTACTTATTGATGGAAATGAAGCTCTATTGTCAAGCTTTATGGGAATACCAATAATCGAATTAATTGTTGAAGATCAAAAGCTTAATTTTTTTCTAGATACTGGGGCAAAGCTCTCATATCTTAATACTAGTGTTACGAATAGACATGATAGTATCGGCAGTATTGGAGACTTCTATCCTGGTGTAGGTCATTTTGAAACTGATTGTTTTGAAATCCCTACGAGATTCGGTGAATCATCTTTCAACGTTAAATATGGAAATCTACCATCAATTTTACAGATGACTCTGATGCTTGGCAACACGGACGGCATTATAGGTTTTGACTTCTTTAATAGTTTCAAACTAGTCCTTGATCTTCAAAACCAACTTCTGAAATATTCTAATAATTAATACTTGCAAATTATTTACGCATACATGTCTAGGGTACTATACCTATAAAACACCCCCGCTTATAGCTGATGGAAAACGGGTTTAAAAACCCCACGGGGTATGTTTTAAACTAAAAAATAGTCATTTTCATTTAAAGACTAAGCTTTCGGTTTGAATCGCTAGAGTAGATGTCGCTGTTTGGATATTCTTTTGCAATTTTTCGATTGGATGTCCCTTTAAATTGGAGTTGCTGACTAATCGCTGACTAGTATAAAATAAAGAAGCCCTAATCTATTGAATAACAATAAATTAGGGCGTTCTTCTGCGGAGAGTGAGGGATTCGAACCCCCGGACCCGCGAAGGTCAATAGTTTTCAAGACTACCGCAATCGACCACTCTGCCAACTCTCCGCTGCAAATGTAAAAATGTTGTGATATGAGAAAACGAAAAGTTTAAACTACTGCGTAAATGCTTGAAACCGCGACAAATAAAGGTGTGTAGCCTTGGTGTAATCAAAAGAAGTATGGTGTGAACCTTCTGAATAACGATTAAATTCGACATCTTGAATGAATGCAAACTCGGATTTTGCTACTGATTCGGGCACTGGTTTGATCAAAGAATCGCGTAATTAAACGTTTGTTGTTTAAAAAGTTGGTTCACTGAACTTTGAATCCAAATCAAATCTATATTTTTGCACCCCGATTTTACAAAAGCACAATCATGGCAAAGAAAGGTAATAGAGTACAGGTAATACTTGAGTGCACCGAGCACAAAGAGAGCGGACAACCTGGCACTTCACGATACATCACGACCAAGAACAGAAAGAATACTCCTGAGAGAATTGAGTTGAAGAAATACAATCCAATTTTGAGAAAAGTTACTGTTCATAAAGAAATTAAGTAATAACACTAGAAAACTCTAAGTCATGGCAAAGAAAACAGTAGCGGGTCTCCGCAAGCAAGGAGCAAAAGATTTTACGAAAGTCATCAAGATGGTAAAATCAGAAAAGACGGGAGCTTACAGTTTCCGTGAAGAGGTGTTGCCAAAGGATGCGGTTGATGCATTCTTGAATGCAAAATAAGACTCACTCAATGAAATTTGAAAGCTTTCTATCTTTGATGGAGGGCTTTCTTTGTTTATACCCAATAGGATAAAATGGCACTTTTCGGACTATTTAAATCGAAGAAAGAATCTAAGGAGTCCTTAGATAAAGGCTTGGAAAAAACTCGTGAAAACGTGTTTTCGAAGATTTCTCGAGCGGTAGCTGGAAAGTCTCGCGTGGACGATGATGTCTTAGATGACCTTGAAGAAATTCTAGTCACATCCGATGTTGGAGTAGACACTACACTGAAAGTTATTAAGCGTATAGAGGCCAGAGTATCTCGAGATAAATACGTCAATGCTTCGGAGTTGAATCAAATACTTCAAGAGGAAATCATTGCGCTGCTTGATGAGAATGTGGATGGCGAAGTGAAAAACTTCGAAGAAGCACTGAAGAAAAAGCCATACGTGATTATGGTGGTTGGAGTCAACGGAGTTGGCAAAACTACAACCATTGGAAAGTTGTCCAATCAATTCTCTCGTGCAGGTAAAAAAGTAGTTATTGGAGCGGCAGATACTTTCCGAGCGGCAGCCATTGACCAATTAAAAGTTTGGGGCGAACGAGCTAACGTACCTGTTATAGCTCAGAGTATGGGTTCTGACCCTGCATCTGTTGCTTTTGACACATTGCAGTCAGCGGTTACGCAAGATGCAGATGTTGTTATCATCGATACGGCTGGTAGGCTGCATAATAAGATCGGTTTGATGAGTGAATTGTCAAAAATCAAGCGAGTGATGCAGAAAGTTGTAGAGGATGCACCACACGAAATACTATTGGTTTTGGACGCAAGCACGGGCCAGAATGCATTTGAACAAGCAAAGCAGTTTGTTGCAGCCACTGAGGTGAATGCGCTAGCATTAACCAAGTTGGACGGCACGGCAAAAGGCGGGGTCGTAATTGGAATTAGTGATCAGTTCAAAATTCCGGTGAAGTACATAGGTGTTGGAGAGAAAATTGACGATCTACAATTATTTGATCGAAAGGCGTTCGTTGAGTCACTGTTTCAATCTACAGGTAAATAAGTATGCGCACCAAAGGAAAAAGGTCTGAAAAGATTAACGTGGTAACCCTTGGTTGCTCAAAAAACATCTTCGACTCAGAAATATTAATGGCTCAGCTCAAAGCGAATAACTTTAGTGTAGAGCATGAGAGCGATTCTGAAGACTTTGATACTGTAATTATAAACACCTGCGGATTTATAGATAACGCCAAGGAAGAATCGATCAATACTATTCTTCAATTCAGCGAGGCTAAGGAAAACGGATGGGTAGAAAAAGTAATCGTAACAGGTTGTTTAAGCGAGCGTTATCGCGAAGAGCTTGAACTTGAAATACCAAACGTTGATTCTTGGTTTGGAACAAGAGAGCTACCTAGATTATTAAAGACATTAAAAGCTGATTATAAGCACGAATTGGTTGGAGAAAGATTGCTTACAACACCTGTTCACTATGCTTATCTGAAGATTAGTGAAGGCTGTGATCGGCCCTGTGCCTTTTGTGCCATTCCTTTGATGCGAGGTAAGCACATTAGCACACCCATTGAACAACTTGTTGAACAGGCAAAGAAGCTAGCCGCCCAGGGGACAAAGGAACTGATACTCATTGCTCAAGATTCCACGTATTATGGATTAGATATATATGGGGAGCGAAAGTTGGCTCAATTACTTGATGAATTATCGAATGTAGATGGCATTGAGTGGATTCGATTACATTATGCTTATCCTAGTGGTTTCCCAATGGATGTACTTTCTGTAATGGCTAAGAACGAAAAGGTTTGCAATTACATTGATATTCCGTTACAGCATATCAATGACGAGGTGTTAAAAAGGATGCGCAGGGGAACAACTCGCTCTAAAACGGATTCATTGATTACTCAAATGAGATCAGAGAATCCAAATATGGTGATTCGCACCACCTTAATATCTGGGTTTCCTGGTGAGACACTAGAGCAGCACAATGAATTGGTAGAGTGGGTAAGAACATCACGTTTTGATAGACTTGGCGTATTTGCTTACAGCCACGAGGAAAACACTCACGCACATATTTATGAAAACGATGTTTCAGAGGATGAGAAGCAGCGTAGAGTTCAGGAAATAATGGATGTGCAGGAAGGCATTAGTCAAGAATTAAATGAATCTAAACTAGGTCAAACCCATAAAGTCCTTATCGACCGAAAGGAGTCCGGATATTTTGTTGGACGCACCCAATTTGATTCGCCCGAAGTTGACAATGAGGTTCATATTCCTGCCAAGGATGTATACCTAAGAATAGGTGACTTTGCCGAGATAAAGATCACAAACGCCTCTGCTTTTGACTTGGAGGGTGAAGTAGTAAAAGGCTAAGGTTGTCGGTCTAGTCTGCATTTATTATTGTGTTTATTTGAGAACAATCCATTCATTTGTCACTTAAACATCGATATTGAATCAAGTCGAAACCATAGCTGCAAAACTACCTCCGCTTGTTGATGCATATATCAAGCAAGAAACAGAGACATCAGAACTGTATGATAAATCGCCTGACCAGACTGGGCTAGATAAGGCGTGTTCAGAACTTACAAATCGCTCAGTTAATCGTAACATTTTAGTGAAGGTTTTGATAGAGCAGGCTAAAAACAGCAGCTTTTCGAATGAACAGACTTTAAAACAGATTGATCTCCTACTTAATAATGATGTTGCGACAGTTACGACCGGTCATCAACTGTGCATTTATGGAGGACCAATGTTCTTCTTCTACAAGATTCTATCAGTTATCTCATTGAGTCAGAAGCTCAATGCTCAAGGGAAAAAAGTGGTACCGGTTTTCTGGATGGCCTCAGAGGATCATGATTTTGAAGAAATTAATCACATCTATACCCAGGGTAAAAAGCTACAATGGACTAGCACTCACAAAGGTCCTGTTGGGCGAATGGCTCTTAATGACCTGATTGAATTTAAGGTACAATTAAAAGAGCTTTTTCAAGATCTATACTCGCATAAGGAGACAATTGAGATACTAGATAGAATTTTTTCGTCCGAAAAAAACTTATCACAGTCCATTCGTGATTTTGCATATTGGATATTTGCCGACCACGGACTAGTGGTCATTGACGCTGATGACGCACGTTTGAAGGCTCTTTTGATTCCTGTTATACAAAAGGAGTTGTTTGACTCTTTTTCGAGCCGGGCAGTCAGAGAACAGACGGAAAAAATAGAGTCGCTTGGTCACACATCGCAGGTTACCCCTAGAGACATTAATTTGTTTTGGTCAAAATCTGGTTATCGCGAGAGAATTGTGAAAACGGAAAAGGGCTTTGCCACAGTAGACCTGGAACATACATGGACAAATGATGAAATCAAACGGTCGGTTGAGCAGACTCCTGAATATTTCAGTCCAAATGTGATTCTCAGGCCCTTATATCAGGAAATCATTTTACCCAACATTGCATATATAGGAGGACCTGGAGAAACAAGTTACTGGCTTCAGCTCAAGAAGGTGTTTGAAGATGCAATGGTTCCGATGCCAGTGGTGCTAATCCGCGACATGTTCCTTTTGGTAGAAAGCCTTACCGTTAAAAAAGTGGATCAACTCAATATCAAGTTTTCTGACATTTTTCAAAACAGAGATGAGCTAATAAAGATCCTGTTACGAAGAAAAGGAACACATGAGCACATTATTGAATCGAGACAATCAATGCTCGAAAAAGAGTTCGCTGCAATGTCACATGAGCTTTCAGAGTTTGATCCATCGTTAGAAGAAAGCTCCAAAGCAGAGTTAAAGCGACTTTCTAATAAGTTGAATAATCTAAAGCGAAAAGTTATTCGAGCAGACAAGCGCCAAAACGAGGTTTTATTATCAAGGCTAGATCATGTTTACGATCAATGCTTTTATGATGGGGCACCACAAGAACGAATGCTTAATTGGCTAAGCTTTTGGGGACATCCGAAGCAAGTTTTTGAGTTGCTACCTATGTGCAATCCTCTAAAGGCTGAGCTTAAAGTGGTATGCTTAGATTAAATGTTACCATCCAAAAAATGCTCATCCTCAGGATTCATCGATTCCTCATTCTTCCATTTCTTTTCAAGGTATTTATATGTGAAGTAAGTCGAGGCTAATCCTGCAGGAACAAACATTAAGCCTAGCAGTCGCTCATCCATTGTTTCGAACCATAGCCAGTTAAAAAGAGTAGCAAATAGGCCTACGATGAACCCAAGGGCGAATGTTCCAACATAATAAAGGGCTAAACCAAGAATGGCAAATCCCCATTTTGAACGTTGATGGTTCTCGGCAAGTTTGTAATAATACTTTCCGATAAAGAAGATGAGTAATATGCCAATCATAACTGTTGAATAAATGTAAATAGTGATAATTCTGATCAATATGTGTATCAACACATATTAATTTACATTTGCATTTCAAAATTCAATTAAACAATGAAAACAACAAGATTATTTTTATCTACAATCATTATTGGTGCATTAATGGCATCATGCGGTGGTGAAACTAAAACCGATGAATCGCACGAAGCTGAATCTCATGATGCTGCAGCACATGAAATGAGCACTGAGGCTATGAATTGGACTATTGACCCAGCAGCGTCCAGAGTTCAGTGGACTGGTGGCACATCTGGTGCTCAAGTATATTCACACTTTGGCACTATTGCCATTAAGGAAGGCTCTATGACAACTCAAGGTCACGAGCTAAAGAGTGCAAAAATTGCGATTGACATGACCAAGATTTCTCCAGAAGATGAAGGTTATAGCGAGGAACACCCAGCATCTGATCTAGTGGGTCACCTTTCTTCACCAGATTTCTTTGATGTTGCCACTCATCCTGAAGCAACTTTTGAGGTTAATAGTGTAGAAGGCATGACAGTCATCGGCAACCTGACTGTTAGAGGCATTACGCATGAAGAAAGACTAGAACTTGAAATGATTGATGTTAATGAAACTGAGGTGAGAGCTAAAGGTGCTGTCGAATTCGACCGACAGAAGTACGATGTAGCTTGGGCGCACTACCTAGAGGACGTGATACTATCAGATATGATCATGCTTCAATTTGAGTTAGTAGGTAAGAAATAATCTTTCTAATTTCGATAGATTCAATTTGAGCGTCTCCGTTTTGGAGGCGCTTTTTTTTTGCTCTTTGAAAATGTTCTTACAAGTATTAGTTTTCCGGAATCAATGAAAAACATTACAGTTTCAGGATTATTAGTAATAATCATAAGCATAGGTATTGGCTGTTCCAATGAAAATGAAGCCTCAAAATTTCGCAACAATTATAGATGGCTAGTTGGGAAATGGGAGGGGAGAAACGGACAAGTAAAGCTGGTTGAACGCTGGATGTGGAACAAAAATCGTTTTGAAGGCAGTGGCTTTGAAATAGATGGGGTAGACACACTCTTTTCGGAGAAGATCTTTCTTGAGTCCTTTGATGGAACCGATGCTTATATCGCAATAATGAACAGCGGCAGGATGACTTCCTTTCAAAGTGTTCAGGTCGATTCTGTCACTTGGCGCTTTGAGAATCCGGATCATAATTTTCCAAGCATCATTCAATATACACAGGAGTCAGATTCAACAATTACGGTATCCTTATTTGCTAGAGGCGAAACTGCGTTTAGAGGTGAGCACTCATACCAATTGAAACGGATTAAATAGTGCTGAGTTTTAGGTCTCCTTCAAATTCACATTCGTTTATATCAAGTAAGTAGCCAAACTCATATTCTCGATACTTTAGTCTCATTTCAAGGACATCCTTCTTTATACTTCCTGAACCAGAAACTTCAATATAGAAGTATTCATCACCGTGTACTTTTTGAGCAGGTATGATGAAGTTATTTCTTGTTTCAAAACCTACATAATATCTATAGTTCGATTTCTCTTCCTTAAATCTGAAGGTATCCTTGTCTTGCGTGCCTAACACATCAATTATGTCTGTTATGATGTAAGTGTTATTACATGAATATGATCCGAAGTACTCACCACTGTGATCTTCGTAAGCTAGGGAATCACACTTTTCTCCAACCCAGTCGGCATCACATATACAGTAACCATACTCGCAATGGCCGTTTTTACAATCATCTATTTTGACACATGTATCCAATTGACAGAAAGGTCTTTCCACACCATCTTCGCATATACACGTACCATTTACACATTCGCCACCGTTCACACATTCTTTGCGCCAACATTCGTTGCAGGCGGTTAAAAGCAAAAACAAAACGATATAATATATGATGAACCTTACCACTAATCGAAGGTACGAATGGTGTTTAGAATCAATTAATATTTCTTGTTTTTCAATGATGGTAAATTAATCCATTTGCAAAGCAGACCTTCGCGCCCATGAATTATTTAAGTGTTGAGACCCTCTCAAAAAATTATGGCGAAAAAACGCTATTCAAAGACATAAGCTTTGGATTAGCCAAAGGCGATAAAGTTGCTTTGATTGCCAATAATGGAACGGGAAAATCGACCTTGTTACGCATTTTAGCAGGTAAGGATGTAGCTGATTCAGGTCAGTTTAGTTTTCGAGATGGTGTTCGGGTATCCTTCCTAGAGCAAGAACCTGTTTTGACTACAAACGATGCACTTACCATTGAGGAATTTGTAAAAGAAGCGAGTGCCGAAGTACTTGAAATCATTCGTGTTTATAATGAAGCCTTAGAGAAATCAGCAGAAGGAACAGATGAGGCCTTAAAGAATTTCGAAAGGGCATCAGAATTAATGGATATTCGAGAAGCATGGGATTTTGATCGCAGATTGGAAACAATGCTTGGTCGTTTTGGGATCCATGATTTGAGTCAAACCGTAAACTCATTGAGTGGCGGTCAGAAAAAGCGACTGGCAATTGCAATCACAGTATTGGATCAACCGGAGCTATTAATTCTAGATGAGCCTACTAATCACCTCGATATTGAAATGGTAGAATGGCTCGAAGGATATTTTATGCAGAGCAATGTCACACTGTTGATGGTCACCCACGATAGATACTTTTTAGATCGTGTTTGTAATAACATCATTGAAATAAATGATGGCAAATTGTATCGACATTCTGGGAATTATGGATATTTCCTAGAGAAGAGAGCTCAAAGAGAAGAAGTTTACCAAACGGAAGTAGAAAAGGCGGGTAAGCTCATGAAAAAGGAGCTGGAATGGTTAAGGAGACAACCAAAGGCGAGAACTACAAAGAGTAAAGCAAGAATTGATGCTTTTGATGAAATAAAAGCGAAAGCAACCAGTGGTAAGAAACAAGCTGAACTGAAGCTGGATGTCAAAATGACCCGAATAGGAGGTAAGATTCTTGAACTGAAAAAGGTTTATAAATCCTACGATGGAAAAACATTGCTAAAAGGGTTCGACTACACATTTAAAAGCGGTGAACGCATTGGCATTCTTGGTAAAAATGGATGTGGGAAAAGCACGTTACTCAATATTATTACTGGTCTAGAGCAAGCCGATTCTGGCAAGATCAACGTTGGCGATACCATTGTATATGGCTATTACAATCAGTCTGGGTTAGATCTCAAGTCAGACAAACGGGTAATTGAAGTGCTAAAGGATATTGCTGAAGTAATTCAGCTGGCCGATGGCAGCAAATTAACCGCTTCTCAATTTTTGCTGCATTTCATGTTTCCACCCGAAATGCAATACACCTATGTCAGCAAACTCAGTGGTGGTGAAAAGAGGAGGTTACACTTGTTAACCATATTGATTAAGAACCCTAATTTCCTCATATTAGATGAGCCAACAAATGATTTAGATCTGCTAACCCTTCAAAAACTAGAAGAGTTCTTAGAAGGCTTTGGAGGGTGCTTGATCATTGTTTCGCACGACAGGTATTTTCTGGACAAGCTGGTTGATCACCTCTTTATTTTTGAAGGTGAAGGCAAAATCAGAGATTTCTGGGGCCCGTATTCTGAATACAAAGAAAGGATCGAAGAAGAAAAAAAGGAGCAACCCCAACTGCTCGAGCCCATTGTACCTGACACTCCAAATGCCCAAAATCCAAAAAATGACGCATCCTCGAAGAAGAAAATGAGCTTCAAGGATAAATTTGAGCTGGAACAGCTGGATAACGAAATTCCTGCGCTCGAGACTGAAAAAAAATCTCTGGAGAACAAACTGCAATCAGGAGAGCTATCTTATGAAGATATCCAATCGGTTTCAATGCGAGTTTCAGAGATTGTTACTACACTAGAAGAAAAGGAATTGCGTTGGCTTGAGCTGGATGAGCTGCGATCTTAGGCTTCAGTCTAGTTTTTCAAATAAGATTAACTCGACAGTATCCGAGACAACTAGGCTAGTTTTATGCTTTTCACCTGGACTAATGTGAAGCGCTTCACCACTTGTAACAGTTTCTATTCCTGATTCGAATTCGATGTGCAGTGTGCCGGAAATGATATATCCCAAATGACTGGACGTACACCAATCCTTTTCATGAAATTCCTTAGAAAATTCGATTAATCGGATTTTACTACCATTGGCAATCAAGGTTTTCTCTTTCATTCCAATGGCTGGTTTCTCCCAATGGATCTCTGCAAAGCTTTCTTTGTGTCTCATGTTTTCTGATAATCTGATTTGTGAAGAATGTACTGATTGACCGGAAGGCCGAATTCAAGAATTTGCTTTTCTAATTCAAACCCAAGCTTAAGCATAATTCGAATAGAGGCATCATGATCGGGCATTACCCAGCCATAAATGGTTTCAAGATTTAATTGATAAAACCCAAAGTCGAGAGATGCAATTGCTGTTTCAGTCGCAATTCCTTTACCCCAGGAATCTTTTCGTAGTCGATACCCCAAATCGACAAAGTCGAATTCAGGCATATACTTCAATCCGGAAAAACCAATAAACTCTCCTGTTGATCTGTCCTCTAAAGCGAAGCGGCCAAAACCATATTTTTCATAATCGCCTAAGACGTTGTTAAGGATTGTGTCATGTATTTCTTCTCTAGTTTTCACGCCACCATCGTTAGTGTACTTGGTGACCTCCGGATCTAAATTCATCAAATACGCTGGCTCAACATCTTCGAGAGTAAAGGGTCTTAAGATGACGCGTTCGGTAGTTATTACTTTATCGAATGGCCTTGAATAACTTGGTTTTGGACTCAAAAGTTTGGTGATTTTATCAAAGATGCATTTTATTCAATAATAGCATCCAACGATTACTAGCACCGATGATTCAAAACCTTTAATTGGGTACCTTAAACTAACTTGTTTTTGTATGCAACTTGTACTGCCTCGGTCTTATTGTGTACCTCTAATTTCTTGTAAATGTTTTCTATATGCCTTCGCACAGTGTTAGGACTGATGATTAAGTTAGTCGCAATTTGATTGTAGTTTAGGCCTTTACTCAATTGAGCTAGCACATCATGTTCGCGATCACTCAAACCAAAGTCCATCTTTTCCTCGCTGACCAAATCAGGATTCCTCATGATTCGAAATGCTTTGGCGGCAATCTCTGGGGACATTGCAGCACCTCTAGACATAGTTCCTTGAATGCTATCATAAATCTGCTTTGGATTACTCTCCTTGACCAGGTAGCCGATAGCACCAGCTTGTATTGCCTCGTAAATGGTTTGTTCAGTGTCTAAAACTGTCAGCATGATGACCTTTATATGTGGATAGAGTTTCGAGACTTCAGCTGTTGCATTGATGCCATCCATTACTGGCATTTGTATATCCATTAAGATGACATCAATGTTAGAATCGGCAACCAATTGTGCCAGCAAGTCTTCGCCATCCATTGCATGGAATTTCACTTTGAATTCATCAAACAACCCCAGTTTATTGATGAGTGAGGTAGCTAGAAAATTATTGTCTTCAGCAATTGCGATTTTGATCATACCACAAATATCGATTAGAATCTTGTTAGATCGAATAGGGCAAAGGGCCTATTTGAGTGGAATGCTAAGGTGAATGATGGTTCCTTTTCCTTGCTCGGATTCAAAACGAAAGACTGCTTGTGCTTCAGTTGCTCTTACTTGCATTCCTTTCACACCTGTACCCATTCGAGTGCTTTGTTGATCAAACCCATCACCATCATCAATGATTTGAATTAAAACTGACCCATTGTTGTGTTTAATAAATACTTGAATCGATTTGGCATGTGCATACTTCAGTGCATTGTTGATGGCTTCTTGTACAATTCGAAAATAGTTTATCGTTTGAATTGGATTGAGTTCGAAATCTATATCTACCTGAATTTGAGTACTTAAGTTGACTCTTGTTAATTCATTACTCTGTTCAACATACTGTTCCACACGAAGCACGAATTCTGAAAAGAAGATAGTCTTATCGCCCACAGCCCAAATAGTTTCGCGTAATTAAGACATGGTTTCTCTAGCAAAGGCATTGATTGTTTCAATGGGCTTTGAGTTAGATTTAGCTCTGTACATTTCCATATCTAAAGAAGAAATGATATGTGTAAGACGAGCCCCAATATTATCATGTAGTTCTTTAGAAATCCTCAAACGCTCTTGATTCACCTTGTTTTCTGCTTTCTGCATTTGTAGCAGTCTTCTTGTCTGAAAAAATTTAATTGCACTGTACATCCCCAGCAGAAGCGAGATTACCACAATACCCATGAAAACGAGAAACCACCAATTCATCCAAAAAGGATAAGCACGATCTACTTGTATAGTCAATATAGATGTTTCATTGTTTTCAGTATTGGCAACAATGAATTGCAGTTCTGACATACCATAGTCTATCTCGAATTGCTGATTCCCTAGCTCTGACATGAAAGTCGTATCTCCATCGATCACTGTAAATACCTGAAAAAGATTGTTGTCCGAAAGCTGTAATAATTCTAAGTTTAGGTTGAGAAACCCTTGGTCATATGGTATGTTAAGGACATTGTTTTTAAGGCATAAAACGCCTTGCCTAGTGATAGCAAGTTTCGGCAACTCAGGCATCGTTTGAACAGAATCAGGATTAAATCGAAAGACACCACCAACTCCAGAAAATGAAATATTTCCCTCATTATCTATCATATAACCGCCCTGATTATATTCTCTCAGGGGAAACCCATTTTGATAATTGTAAGATCTAATTCCTGCTTCAGTTATCTGATAAATGGAATTAGTGGCGGACAACCATTATTTATTTTTGATAGAAAGCAGTTGATTGTCTGGGAATGTACTTTGAACTAAGGTTGAATCTGGTTTTAATCTATACAATCCTCCATCCATAGATACACAAACGGAGTCATCACACATCTTGAATACTCGGGCGTTGTCATGCCTAGTCATGTGCTTTTGTTTCAAGTCATCGGTAAGCCAAGATATTCCTGTCGTTGAAGCACATCTATAGCATTCATCTACCTGTTCTATCCACATCGCATAGGAGGCCATTGGAACTTCATTATATACGCGTTGAAACAAGAAATCACCATACTTATCTAATTGAACAAATGATCGTTTTGTACAAGCTAAGAATCCATTGGAGTTTTTAATCATGTATATGATCGTGTTATCTAGTGCTTCTCTATTATTGAAGAATACACGCTTCATATTACTATTTGAAAATCGATATATACCGTCAGCCGCAGTTCCAATCAACAAAAATTCATCACCGAAAATACCCGAGTAGCAGGCTATTCCATTTGTCTTCTTAACTAATGGGTGATTAGGTGCACCATCAATGATTCGAACACCATTGCTGGTTCCAACAAAAGTTTCTGTTTCAGATTGAAAAATGGCCCAACAAGGAACGAGGCTGCCATCATCGTCTTCTACTGGATAAAACTCTGAATTAAGTGAGTTTCTATGAAACATGTAAACGCCATTTGCAGACGATCCTACCCATAAGTTTCTGTTTTGATCGATAAACAAACATTCAATTCGATCTTTCGTGTAAACTAGCTTTTTGCGCACAAGACTGTCGGCTAGCTTTACTTCCCACAGACCTTCATGAGAGGCAATGAAAATCTTGTTGTTATACTCTAATTGTTGCGGGCAATACGCTTTGGTAATAAAATGAGTGTCATTTTTTTGAATGTAATAAGCACCTTGCGGGCCTGCATAGAATTTGCCAACTTCCGTATCAATAGAGCCGCGTTTATCCCCATCAACCGACAACCTAAGTTTAGATAATTCAGGCATCTGTATTTCCTTAAGGTCGTAGCTGAGGAAGAGCGAATGATCTTGTATGTTCGCCAATAATGCGATGCATGTTTCAAAGTACCTAATATTGAAATAGTCCTTGCTTGTGAAATCCAATTGGAGAATTTCATGGTTAGTAATATCAATTCGATGTAAGCCGGCAATCGTTAAGCAAAAAACATATCTCCCATGAACATGCAGGTCTAATACGGTTTCTTCGATATTATACTTTGGAACTAGCTCGGCTCCATTATATCGATGCAAACCACCAGGTGTGCCAATCCAAATGGCACCCAAACTATCTTCAGTCATTGCAAAAACTGTGTTTTGATCTAAGCCGTCACTTAAGTCCAGATGAATTGTTTCTCTCAGTTGTTGAGCCTTTGCTGCAACTGAGGCGAAAATGATAAGGAAGGAGAGTAATGGTTTCAATCTCCAACAAATATTTATGAATTTCATGACTCTCTGATCGTGGGTCAAGGTTCTAAACAAGAATCAGTTTATTCCAAAATTAGAATGGATTTGTAGCCCAGACACTCACCTCCGGTATAAATCCCTTGTCGCGCATTTCAAGAACAGAAACTATAGTATCAGCAATTTCCTGAGGACCTAACTTGTTTGGTTTTTCCTCGCGCTCAATTCGCTCCTTGCTAGCAAATGCGGATGCCACTTCGCTTGGATTTACCTGTACAACCCTAATGTTAAATGGTCTGAGTTCGGCCTGCCACGATTGGCTCATTGCTCGAACTGCAAACTTTGAAGCAGCATAAATGGTGCCTCCTGCAAAGCCTTTCAAACTTGCCGATGAACCAATATTGATAATGTTTCCACTGTTCTGAGATTTAAATGACTTAACCATCTCTTGCGTCAACAACGCTAATCCAAAGACATTGGTTGCATAAACAGATTCTAAATCTTGGATTGTGATTTCACCCAATTTAGGGAAGACCCCAACGCCAGCATTATTGATCAAAGCATCGATACTTCCACCCAATAGCTGAATAGCTTCATTGGCTTTACCCTCGATAGAATGCAAGTCGCTAATGTCGAATGTCAGAGGAATGGCCCCAATTTCTTTCGCTACATCGGATAGTTTTTTTGGATCACGACCTGTGATAACTACGGTGGCACCTTTTTCGATTAATTGCAGAGCTGTTTGTTTGCCAATGCCCGAGCTGCCGCCCGTCACTAGTACTTTAGAACCTGATATTCTCATCTATTTGTTTGTTATTTGGTTTAACGCTTCAACGGTGTCATTATATCCTCTGAGGATTAGTTCCTCACACTGCTCAATGTTGTAATAGTTGAAGTCTCCAAGATCAGGTGTGATCAAGATATTCGCCTTTTTTGATTGCTCATTTACGCCCGCAGCCAAAGTAAAATGAAAGCTGTTTAGAAGTACATCCATAATATTCTCCGGCCGCCTGAATTTGTGTTTTGCATTCAAATCCACCGCTATGATAAAGTCGGCCCCCATCTCTGGCAATGGGCTTACGGGGACATTTTCTATAACCCCTCCATCCACCAAAAGTTTACCGTTTAACTCTACGGGTTGAAATATTCCTGGTATGCATGTACTTGCCATTACGGCATCCGATACCTTGCCTGTCGTCAACACTTCCTTGGTCCCATTGGATATATCAGTGGCCATAATCGCTAATGGAATATTAGCATCTTCAATCATGGCATTGCCAATGTGTTTCTTCAATAGTTTTTCCATTTTTCTATTGGAAAACAATCCATAACTATTCGGAGAAAATTTGGTGATGTCGGACCACGATAAGTGAAGCGCAATGTCCTTTACGTTCTCATAGTCTTTGCCGAAAGCAAACAAGCTTCCTACTAGCGCGCCTATGCTAGTACCTGCAATCCAACCTACTTCAAAATCAGATTCTTCAATAGCTCGTAATACTCCAATGTGTGCAGCTCCTAGAACCGCGCCACCACCCAATGCAAGGCCGATTTTTCTTCGCGAATTACTCATGTACTGATTTTAACTTAATCCGTCAAAACTACCAATGTATCCATTTCAAGTTGAGGTGGGGTCTTACATTTATCGAATCAAAAAGAATCAAATCATATTATTGATTATTCTGAGCTGCTTTACTAAGCTATCAATCGCTCAACAATACCAATTCCAAAATTTCTCAGTAAGCACTGGCTTGGGGCAATCACAGGTGTTTTGTTTGCTTGAAGATTCTCAAGGATACATTTGGATGGGTACTAGAGGTGGTGGTTTAAGCAGGTACGATGGAGTAAGTTTTACACAGTTCAATAATGAAAAACTTACATCCAATTATATCTGGTCAATAGTCGAGGATCCAACAGGCACAATTTGGGTGGGAACAGACAACTCACTCATGCGTTTTGATGGTAACCAATTCGTGGCAGTGGAGACTCCTTTTCGAGACAGTCCTATTACCTGTCTTCGATCCATTAATTCGGAATTATGGATAGGTAGTACAAAAGGGTTGATGGTATTGCGCAATGGTGACTTCCAGTCGGTATCACTTGAATTCAAAGGACTTATTAGCTCAATTGAACTACACAATGATCTGATCTGGATTGGTAGTGATGCTGGTTTAGTTGCACTGCAATACCCAAACCTTGATTCCGTTCGATATCGATTTAATACAACTAATGGGCTTAATGCAGATAAGGTCAGATCGCTCTATTCAACACCAGCAGGACTGTGGGTAGGAACTTATGGTGGAGGGGTAAATCTTATACATCGAGATTCTTTGAGTAATGCAAATGATTTCATTCCTTTAGAAAACGCTAGGGTTCACAGTATTATAGAGAAAAACGGGGATTTTTATTTTGCTACTCAGCAAAATGGGCTGTGCAGGTTTGTTGTTAGAGACACTATGAGTGAGTTTATAACGGACAAACAAGGCTTAGCTAATAATCACGTTCGGTCACTACTCTCAGATAGCTGGGGGAACCTTTGGGTTGGGACTAGTGGTGGAGGGGTAAGTAAATTTCAGGGAAGAACATTCGACTATTTCAAACAAGAAAATGGATTGGATGGAGACTACATATATGCACTTGAAAAAGACTGTGTAGGAAAGATCTGGGTAAGCACCTCTGGAAATGGATTGACTGTCATAGACCAAGGAGTCATTTCAGCATTTGAGTGGCGTGAAGACCTGAAAAAAGGTAAGATCAAGGCTATGCATCACGCCTTGGACAGTTCAATTTGGTTAGGCTATGATGGTGGCGGTGTAGCTAGGGTGGACACTGATACTGTGGTTTACCTGACAACGTCAAATGGCTTAAAGAGTGGCTACATTAGGGACTTTGTGGAAGATGGGTTTGGTAATATTTGGATAGCCACTGCGGGTGGTGGGGTTTGTAAGGTAACTTATTCAAACAATGAGTTTACTACAACTAGTTTTGATAGGGCTGCGGGATTGCCTTCTGTTCGTGTGAACCAAATTCATTTAGATCGGCTTAATCGACTTTGGTTTGCAACGGTATCTGGAGGTGTGGGCTATATTCAAAATGATTCCGTGCAGCGAATTTGGAATACTTCAAATGGACTCGCTGATAATGACGTTGTATCAATTGTTGAAGATCAACGTGGTTATCTATGGGTTGGGACTGCCCGTTCAGGAGTTAATAAATTGTCAATTTATAAGGAGAGTATTATCGTTGACACCCTTAGTTTATCTGATGGCCTGAGTTCCAACATATGTTATCAACTCGTTTTGGACGAGGAGGACAACCTTTGGATTGGATCAGAGCGTGGGGTTGAAAAGTTGACATTAGATATCAATGGAAATTTGCTAGAAATGAAGCTTTACGGTTATGATGAAGGATTTCAGGGGGTTGAAACAACTCAGAATGCTTCGCTTATTGATGATAATGGCGATTTGTGGTTTGGTTCAATTGATGGGTTGAGTCGTTTTAATGGTTCGAATGAGAAAGGCGACCCTGTTCTGCCGATCATTCACATTGACAGAATCTCCATTAATTCAGAAACTCAAAGGCGGGACTTATCCGTTTTCTTCCTGCCTTATGACAGCAACAGAATCACAATTGACGTTATTGCAATATCACAATACAAATCGTCTGAGATCAGATATAAACATCGCATAATTGGGTTAAACGATAGTTGGAGTGATCCAACGTCAACCGCTATTCTGAATTATGCTGGTTTAAACCCCGGCAAATATCGAATAGAGGTGATTGCATCCATCGATCAAAACACATGGACAAAGCCGGTATTTGTTGATTTCAGGATTGATAAACCTGTTTGGGAAAAGACTTGGTTTATAGCTACTTATGTGTCTCTATCTATATTGATTATTTGGCTTCTGATTTATTTGCGATTAAGGGCGATTCGATCCAAACTTGAGGAGAGTGAAAGACAATTGAAACTTCAGAAGGAAGTCCTAGAATTGGAGCAGAAAGCGCTTCGATTACAAATGAATCCACACTTTATTTTCAACGCTTTAAATAGTATTCAGGCAATGATTTCGAAGAATGATCCTAAAACTGCTCGTCTATATTTGGCTAAGTTCAGTAAACTCATGCGGCAGGTGTTGGACAATTCGCGTCAGCCTCTGATACCACTTGAGCGAGAACTGGAAGCACTAGAAAATTATTTGAGTATCGAGCGATTTTGCCATAGAGAGAGATTTAATTATTCCATTGAAGTATCTGATCAAATTGATATTGAATCAATCCAAATACCCCCCATTATGATTCAACCTTTTGTGGAGAACGCGATTGTGCATGGCGTTTCACAAATAGCAGCAGGAGGAAAGGTAGCGTTGATTTTTGGAATTAAAGATGACCTTCTCGTTTGTACAATCATTGATAATGGAATAGGGCGGCAGGCGGCCTCTCAATTAATAAGTCAGCAAGGACAAAAGCATAGGTCCACCGCCTTATTAATTACTCAGGAGAGATTGGACCAGTTAAATGGATCCTCTGCTGAAAAAAGTATCCTGATCGAAGATCTTTTGGATGATAATGGTGTGGCTCAGGGGACGAAGGTTACGGTGAAGATTAAAATAAAGCAAACTACATTTAGCGCTTGATCAAGGCTATCATCATAGACGACATTGAAGACTCAAGAATCAACCTTGCCACGGATTTGCGAGACTATTGCCCGCAAGTTGAAATGATTGGTGAGGCAGATAGCGTGGTTAACGCTCTCAAGCTTATTAAATCCAGTTCTCCACAATTGGTGTTTTTAGATATACACCTTGGAGATGGAACTGGTTTTGATATTCTAGAACTTTTACCTCAGATTGAGTTTAAAGTCATATTCACAACATCGTCCGATGCCTTTGCCATAAAGGCGTTTAAATATTCAGCTATCGATTATTTGTTGAAACCAATTGATCCAGATGAATTACTCCAAGCCGTAAATCAAGCTGAAGGTCAATATCGTTTGGAGCATCCGCAGGTCGAGATTCTTATGCGTCACTTAAAAAAGGAAGAACAAATCTCAAAATTAGCGCTGAGCACGTTGGATAAGATTCATGTGGTGGAGATTAGTGACATAGTTCGATGCGAGTCTAACGACAATTACACAATTTTCTATTTTAAGGACAAAACCAAACTCATGGTGAGCAAAACTTTAAAAACCTATGAAAACTTATTGGTTGAGTGTGACTTTTATCGGGTTCATCAGAAGCACTTAGTTAACAAACTATTCATCAAGGAATTTGTGAAGACTGACGGTGGTTATTTAAAGCTCAAGGATGGAGAGAGCATCCCCGTTAGTACACGCAAAAGAGCAGAGGTAATGCAGATGATTTCAAAGGGATGAAAAAAGTCCTGACAACTTACGCTGACAGGACTTCGGATTGGGGTTGCCCCCAGTGAACAACCACCTATTTCTGAGCCATTCCATTGTTTAATAGTCCGCTAAAAACAGAAGCGTCTCCAGTTGATGGCAAAACCGCAATTTGAACTTTAGAGGCCAATTCTTTATTCACCATGTAATTGGCATATGCAGGGTTCTCCATACATAACTTCGCCATTTGCATATCCTGGCTAAAAACCAGTTCATCCATCTCCTTTTGCTTTTGAATAGCCAATTGATCAGAAGATTTTTGATTTTCGATCTCCAACTTCTTGAACTCACGTTGACGCTTCAGGTCAGCTTCTGCAAGTCTCTCCTGCTTTTGCGCCTGAGCCTCAGCCTGCAACTTTGAAACCTGCTTTTCTGTTTCTGCTTGAGCCAATCGATTCTGACGTATGCTTTTCTCTGTCTCCGCATTAATGTTCTGAACTTTCGCATTCATTTCTGCCTTAGCCATAGATACCTTTCCATCCTCTTCTGCTTGTTGCTTGGCCGCAATACTCTTTTCTAGCTCAATAAGGCTTTGCTTTCTTATGCTTTCCAACTCTCTTTCTTGCATGGCCAATTGCTCCATGGCCCCAGTGTAACTCAAAGGGAATTTTAAATCAGAAACGATTACCTCCTTGATTTCTATGCCCGGCTCACCCAACTGGGCGAGAAAGCTGTTCTTCACATCCAATATGAATTTGTGCCGTTGTGAGGTGAAAACAGAGTCTACATTCAAATATTGATTTGCAACGGTGTTTGCGATCTCCATTTCGCGAGAATTTAGCACAAGTGAATCAAACTGTTGAGGAGTTTCAAACTGACTTGAAAATGCCTCAAAATCCAATATCTTCCATCGAACAGATACATGAAGATTTAGGGGCACTCCGTCTCCAAGACGAATTTCGTTGAGGAATGAATTGTAAACCATGTCATGGCTTACTTTTTCCGGAACCTTCGTTTTGTTTTTGCAAGAGTTTAAGGAAACTACTGAAAGTGAAACTAGAAGAAGTAAGACGCTTAGATTTTGATTTGTTTTCATTTTACTGGGATTTAAATAATTGATTTTGATTGTTTTGATAGAGCGAATCTATCGTCATCAATCAGTCTAAACCCTGGGAGAAAAGCAATTGCTTGACCCTAGTTAGAATTCGTATGTCTTGGTCGAGAATTTGTAAAATGAAATATTGAGGCTATGAACAGGAGGATTTAAACCCGTACACCAAAAACACAAACATCATCGATCTGTTCTAAATCGCCTCGCCACTTTTCGAATGATGCCATGAGCATGTCGTGTTGCTCTTTCATTGACTTTTCAGCTATATCAGCAAATAGTTTTTTGAAATTCACACTTTTGAATTTCTTGCCCTGTTCGCCTCCAAATTGATCAGGATAGCCATCTGAATAGGAATAGATCATATCCCCTTTTTCAAGCTGCATTTCATGTTGTGTAAATGGTTTGCCAGCTCCAAAGGCTCCAATGGGCTGTTTGTCCGCTCGGATTTCTACCAAGCGATCCTCACTTACTCCATTTGATTTACCAACACAAAATGGGTTGTTAGCCCCGGACCACTTAATGAAATTGGTTTTTCTGTTCAGAGCATATAATGAGACGTCCATACCGTCTTTCACTTCCTCGTCTGATTTTTCAAATTCCTTGATAACCAGTTCGCGCGTCTTATTCAGAATCTGACCTGGTTCTCGCAATCCGAACTCCCGGACAGATCTATTTAGTCCATTATTGCAGATGACAGAAACCATCGCACCGGGCACACCATGACCTGTGCAATCGGCAGCCGCAAAGAACACCCAATCTTCCACCATCTCAACCCAATAGAAATCCCCAGCCACTATGTCTTTTGGTTTGTAAAACACGAAGCTTTCGGGAAGCGCATGCTTTAAAATTTTATTGGATGGTAGTATCGCCTTTTGAATCCGCTTAGCATATTTAATACTCGCTGTGATTTCTTGGTTCTTGTATTCTATCTCATCAAAGGCGTTTTTTAGCTCAGTGTTTCGAATTTCAAAAAGCTCTTTTTCTTTTTTTTCTTTTTCAGCTGCCAATGCTCGATTCTGTAACCGTTGCTTAAACAGAAAATAACCTATAATCATTAATATACCAAGGGCAGCAATTGCTCCGAATAAGGAACGCTGTTGAATGGTGTTTAATTCTATTTCTGATTTAGCTTTTTGAAGTTCACTTTCCTTTTGAGCTATATCGAAGCGCGCATGCATATCGGAAAGAGCATTGGCGAGCTCATTCGTGTATAGCGAGTCTTCCATTTCATCCATCTCATAATATAATTCTAAGGCTTCTTTATAATCGCCTATTTACTCTAATACACCTATTCGATCGTAAGTAGCTTGGATTTTATGGTCAATGGACACGCCTTCCCTTGCGAGGTTTAAAAATACCTTAGATAGATCGTCTGCCATAGATAGGTTGCCCTGGTCCACATAAATAAAAATTAAACTGTGCAAACAGATCATGCGAAGATGACTGGTTGTCTCCCTAGAAAGTAGGGACTCATATATGCTAATCGCTTTATCGTATTCGCTTTCGTTATAATAACGAATTGCCTTATCCACCATAAAAGACTCTGAAAGTGACGTGTCATTAATTGAATTAGCAATAACAATCGCGCTATCCATCAATTCGTGGCAACGATTCATGTCCCCGGTTTCCATTGCCATTAATGCCTTAGCCTTGAGGATATTACACCATATTTTTGGATATTGATCCTGTGTAATAGCTAATTCAGCTCGCAGAATATACTCATTGGATTGTTCTAATAATTCTAAATCCTTGTATAATCGAGAAATCTTCAGAAGAGCCATTGCCAATAAGTCATTTCTTGAATTCGCTTCAGCGACAGAATTAGCTATGATCGCAAATTGCAAGGCACTGTCAGTCATCGATTTGAAGCGATACAAATCTGATATACCTAGATAGGCCATGAATTTAATAGAGTCGGATGCATTTGCATCCGACTCCTTAATAATATCTGATAAATACTTAAGGATTGATCGGGATACTCTTTAGACAGCTCAATTGCCTCCAGAAACCTAGATTCAACCTGAGCAAGCGCATTTATCTGAAAAGTAACGCAAACAAGTGTGAGAAAAAGAAACCTGTGAATCACACTTTAAGATTACGGAGTAATAATATCACCGTCATATCCCATTAAACCTTTCTTTTTCCGCGCACCTAATGGACTTCCAACTCCACCACCAGGTAAATCAATTGTCAAATACACTGAATCAGGCGTTTGAGGATAAGCGTTTAAATCCAAAACACTTTTACCAAGAACGACTCCTTGGTTATTGATTTTTGGATCACTATTAATTTTTACTTTACCATGAAGGATCTGTGTACCTGGATCTTTACCTGGTTGAAGCGAATTATCAAATTCAACTTTTGAAAACTCCCAAGTTATATCAGTACTCTTCATTGGAGCGGATACATATACATCAACTTTCTTGGGATCCGCTGTCTCAGTAAAACCGAAATCCCAATCGCAGGTGGCGGTTTCGTCAGCTATATCCTCATTCGTGGAAATAAGATCTTCATGTGTGGACATATGATCTTCTAGAATTGCTGCAGAATCACATTCGACTGCCTGATCATTTTTCTGGCTGCCACCATCACAAGCGTTAAGACTGATAAAAAATGGCAATGCAAGAAGAGAAAAGAACTTTTTCATGGATAGGAGGTTTTAAGGGTTTTGCTAAACGTAAAGGAAAATTTGCTTCCAGACAATTTCATTGCCACAGTTGTTTTAAGTTATTGATTTATTGCATCTTGCAACTTAAATTCAAACCAAATGAAACCCGGTGAATTCTATCTGATTAACGCATTTACAGGTGAAAATACTCGAGGGAATCAGGCTTGTGTATTGATGCTAAAGGACATTTCTGATACTCAGAAGCTATTTCAAATAGCACAAAACTTCAACTTACCTGCTACCACCTTTCTTTGCGAACGAAATGATGGTTATGATGTGCGTTGGTTCGCACCTGAGGCCGAAATTGGTCTTTGTGGACATGGAACCATAGCAGCTACTTGGGTGTTGAAGAAACATTCCAACATTATAACAGGTCCAATTCGGTTTCATTATGCAACTGGTTCGTTATTCGGAGATCAATATGAAAGTGGCGTTCGAATTGAGGGGAAAGCTATTTATAGTATTGAATCTGAAATTCCAGAATACGTTCAGAGAGGTTTTCAAGGTAGAGTAAAGTCCTATTTCAAAAATGACAATAAGGATATTGTCTTGCTAGATTGTGAAGAATCTGTAATTGAAATGAAACCAAATTGGAACGCGTTGAGAGAGTCAAAAGCTTTTGGTTGCGTGATCACCGCAGACTCAAAAAAATATGACTTCGTTTCGAGGACCATATTGCCGCATATTAACTTTCTTGAAGATCAAGCCACAGGAAGTTCACATATGCTTCTCACCCCATTTTGGAGCGAAAGACTTGCGAAGTCAAAGATGCACGCATATCAAGCAAGCAATAGAGGAGGAGTGATGCATTGCTTAATTGCGGACGACAAAGTATCACTGGTGGGTGAATGCCAAGTTTTTGGACACGGATCGCTTATCTAATTTATCATTGGTTAATATTGAACTATGATCTCAGAAAAACCTATTGATTTTGATCGCTTCATTCGTTGGTTAATTACTGGCGGTATTATCGTCATAACATATTTTGCTCTAACAAAACTAAGCGGAGTGTTATTACCCTTTTTATTAGCTTGGTTAACGGCCTACATATTAGACCCCGCAGTTGTTTTTATTCAGCGATTGATCAAGAAAAGGGTGTTAGCAGTATTTATCTTGTTTCTTGTGTTACTAGCATTTGGTGCAGTTTTGATTCTATTATTCGTTCCAATTGTAGCTGAGGAGTTTCGGCATTTATACTTTCTGATAGACGCTCAATTAAATACCATTCAATGGCCAGCATGGATTCCAAAAGACATCGTCTTGAAAGCTCAATCATATATATCCTCAATTGATTATAAATCATTGCTTCAACAGGATGGAATATCAGATAAGTTGTTCGGAGTGGCGAAGGGAGTTTGGAATACGGTAAGTGGGGTATATGGCATTGTGGGCGCGTTGTTCGGTATCGTTACCTTTTTACTTTATCTAGTCTTTTTAATGTTGGACTTTGAATCGCTAAGTGAAGGCTGGAAGGATTATATCCCAGCAAAGAATAAAGCCTTCGTTGAGCAGTTAGCAAAGGATATCGAAGATCAGATGAATGGCTATTTCAGAGCACAAACAAAGATTGTATTGGTTGTTGCGATCCTTTTTGCCATTGGTTTCAAAATCATTGGATTACCCTTTGCGATAATGCTCGGTCTTTTGGTAGGATTCTTAAATTACATACCATACATGCAATTGGTTGGAATCTTGCCAGCACTTGGATTGGCTGCGATCAGTTCTTTAGAGACAGGAGGCTCTGCTTGGTTAGCAATGACATTGGTACTTATAGTTTTTGCTGTAATTCAATTGATTCAAGAGGTATTCTTGACTCCACGGTTTATGGGTGGATTCAGCGGTCTGCATCCTGCAATAATTCTATTATCTCTAAGCGTTTGGGGAGCATTGTTAGGAATGATAGGGTTAATCATTGCGATTCCAATAACTGCGATAATAATCAGTTATTACAGTCGGATCGTTATGCGCAACAATTGAATTCGAAATTAATTTCACTTGCATGCAAGGTTAAACGCCCATAATGCATCATGAGCAAAAGTGAAGAACTCGATCTATGGATAAGCAGCAACTGATAGAAGGTTGTTGTAAACAGGATATTCGAAGTCAAAAGGCTTTGTATGACTGGTTGCACCCTCAAATGTTGGGTGTTTGCATGCGCTATGCCTCAGATCGGGATCAAGCTCAAGATATGTTGCAAGAAGGATTCATCAAGGTTTATAATAAAATCGACACCTACAAAGGTGTGGGCGCATTTGAAGGCTGGGTGCGTAGAGTTGTTGTCAACTCTGCATTGGAGTTTTTGAGAAGTCAGAAAAACAATTCGAATGTTTCGTTTGAGGATGAATCAATTATGGTGGTGGATCATCGTGCCAATGCTCAAGATGAACTGCAGGCACAAGACATTCTCAAGACAATCCAAAGCCTACCAACTGGATACCGAATGGTGTTTAATTTATTTGCTATTGAGGGGTATTCACATGAGGAAATTGCCAAAGAACTAGGGATTTCGGTGAACACTTCATATTCACAATATCACAGAGCTAAGGCCTTATTGCAGAAAATCATTGAATCAGAAAAAAAAACGGTAGTTAAGACCGCTGTGTAATGGGAGATTTAAATCAAAATAACGACTCTTTTGAAGCAGGAATGCAGGGTATGTTCTCTGGACTGGAGCAAACGGCAGATGCACATGTCTGGAATAATATCGAAGCCGCACTTCAACAAAAGAGTAATCGAATAATTGCTTGGTGGTGGGGTGGTGCGGCAGCCGCAGTTTTGGGGGCTGTACTTTCTGTTTCGCTATTCAATGGTGGACCGTATTACGAACCCCGAATTTCAAATTACAAGTCCATCAATGATCTAGACTATAATGCTTGTCCCGATTCCTCGGTGCTAGAATGGTCCAATAATCCGTCCGATAACACTCGCGAACATGTTGATCAAATTGAACCATCATCAATTCACGAATCTAACATAGATCCTATTAGCCAGATTGCAGTGAATACAATTACGGATCATCTTCCGCGAGTAGTAGATTCTAAAGAAGGACAGAAAGATAAGGTCATGAAAACATCATTCACTGATAGTCCAGAATCAATCGACAAAATGTCCATAGCGGGAATTGAACTAGCTTGGAATGCAGATAGCTTAATACCTAGAGATGAGCAAATTATCAAGGTATATGATGAAGATGAAATAGATTGGCAAGGTTGGGATGAAAAAGACTATTCAGATTGGGGGATCGCGGCCAATTTGGGTTCTTCCAATTCGAGTGAACAATCAACCTCAACTTTCGGCTATCAATCCGAAGGATTAACAACACAAGATAATTCAATGGCATTCGGAATGTCAGATCAACGATCAATCCTTCAAGAGCTGACATATTTATCACCATTTGTGGTCGGAGTAAGAGGAAATTGGCGGTTTGCAAAGAGATGGAGCATAGAGTCAGGACTTTCTTACTCACTATTACCAACGGTTGGTGAGTCTTTTACTAATGGTGATAAAAGGATAAATAGATACAACGATCATTTCATAGGCGTTCCGATCTTGGTTAATTTTAATGTAATCGACAGAAAACGATTTGCACTTTATACCTCACAAGGAGCATTGATCGAAAAGGGTATTGCATCGCGTAATACAATCACAACCTATCAAGGTAGCGAAGTAGAGTCTAAACAAATATCAAAAGAACCCACACAAGGGTGGCAAATTGGGGCGTCAGTAGGTGTAGGTGCTCAATATAAAATCAATGAAACATGGAGTTTGTTCGTAGAACCGCGGGTAACCAGCTGGTTATTAAATATCAACGTTCAGGACAACATTCGAAACAGGCAAGCTATTTGGCCAACGATAGACCTCGGTGTACGTCTTAATCTTGATTAATTTCAAACTCGGTGCAAGGTATTCAGTGCAATTCGCATCTACAATAAAACATCATTACAATAATTCAAATGAACCGTATTTCACTTTCCACTTTTGTCCTTTTTTGTTTTGCATTGACAGCGTGTCAGGACAAGCATATTGAGGAAATCACCTATACCGCCAACGTCCCTGTTTACAGCACCCAAGAGCAGCTGAATGAATTGATTATAAGCAAGTCATCCAAGCCACTGGAAAGCCCGGGAAAAATTCACATAAACGGCAACAGGTTATTTATTGTTGATCGATTTAAGGGAATTCATGTCGTTGACAATTCGAATCCATCCAGTCCGGATAATATGGCATATATCAATGTTCCTGGCATTATAGACATTGCTTCAAGAGGAAATATATTATATGTGGATAGTTACGATGACCTACTAGCCATTGATATTTCAGATATCCAAAACATCAAGGTAATTGATCGTGATGAAGACGTATTCATTCCGATTTTACCTCCTACTGACAATGAATACCCATTAGCAGATATTGATCCTGCACAAGGTGTTGTAGTGGGGTGGACCGTTGAGCAAATCACCGAAAAACGAGAAGTGGACCAATGGAACAACGGTTGGGGATGGGGAGTCCAAGAAGACTTTAGCACAGGAGGTGGAAGAAATGATGGAGGAATCGTACCCTTAAGCTCTCCGACAATTAACAATGGTATTAGTGGGTCAATGGCTCGTTTTACAACTCATGGTTCAGCGTTGTATGCTCTGAATGAATCGGAATTACAGACATATAACCTGGCAGATATAACAAACCCAACATTCACATCCTCCGTGAGTATTAATAGAGTGGTGGAGACTATTTTTCCAATGGATGGTATGTTGTTTATTGGAACAACAACAGGTATGGCCATTTACGGACTGGAAAACCCTTTGAATCCAACATTTGTGTCTGACTTTAATCATGTGACCAGTTGTGATCCAGTCGTAGTAGAAAACGACATCGCATATGTTACACTGCGAACGGGAAGTAACTGTGGTGGATGGGTTAATCAATTGGACGTCCTAGACATCAGTAACATCAGTTCCCCCAATCTGATCGCCAGTTATGAAATGACGAATCCTCATGGCCTAGGAATCGATGATGATGTGCTATTTATTTGTGATGGTAGCGATGGATTAAAGATCTATGATGCTACAGATAAATGGAATATTACTGGAAATCAAATTGCACACTTCGCTGATATACAGGCTTATGATGTGATACCGCTAGAGCAAATATTACTTATGATAGGAGAGGATGGTTTCTTTCAATACGATTATTCTGATCTTCAAAACATTCAACTGATCAGTCAAATACCTGTTCAATAATGATCCTGACAAAACGATGGATAGAAATCGCAATCAAAGCGATATTAATTGGATTCATCATCCTATCCTCAGCTGAATTGATTCTTGCTCAACAGGCGGTGAATCTTACGAATGGCTCAATTATAAAAGGTGTTGTAGTTCCCACTGAAGATTCATCCAAAGTCAAGGTTCAAACAAGTGACGGCAGTCAATGGGTCTTTAGCGCAGCTGATGTCGCAAGCATTAAGGAATGGGAGATTGAAGAAGTCCAACGCGAATGGACAAGCAAGAAATCCGGTTTTTACAATGTATCCGATTTGGGGATGCTTTTCGGAAATGATGGAGTTTATACAAATGTTGCGATAAGTGCACAAACAGTGTCCGGTTACAGATTTAACCAGCATTGGAGCGCAGGAATTGGATTAGGGTTAGAGAGTTTTTCAGTTCCGCTAGAGCCCATCTTTCTTGAAGGAAGATACCATCTCTTAGATAGGCGTTTTAGTCCATTTGTGGCGATTCAAGGAGGCTATGGCGTGCCATTAGAAAACTACATGGGACCGGACGGAAAACGAATAAATAAAGGCGGTGTGATGCTAAACCCCATGATTGGTATCAAGCATCAAGTACTCAAGAATGTTGGATTAGTCCTTTCAGCAGGGTATAGACACCAACAGAGCATTAGCACACAATATTACTGGTGGTTTTCTGAAGGCGACACTGGACAAATTCGTACACAGTACAACAGGCTAGTATTTAGAGTGGGACTAATATTTAGTTAGAGTACATCTAATAATCGGCAACCTTCCTCACGGTATATCACCCAACCCCATTCACGTTTTCCAGTCTGGGTTTCGATTTCATAATAATACTCTCCTGGGAATCTGGTGACGTCAAGAGTGCTATCGTTGGAAGATTCACATTCTGGGATTTTCACCGGAAAGCTTGTGATTTTACCTTCATATACCAATCTATTGATGTTCGCGTTGTCCGCGGAATCTGATACCCAAAGATCTACCCAGCCTTCTTCACTCACTTCAGTATAAAACTTGCGCATAAAAACACATGTACCGTTGTCCCTAGTTGCCTCTGGACAATAATTCGCTGCTCCAAAAATTGTGCAACCGCTGCAATTACCGTCCCTTTCAGCTTTTGGATCGTAATTATCCACACACAATACATCACTTCTACATCCTGTTCGTTTACAAGCGGTGGTTGTGACAATGCCAAGAGCAAAAAATAGAAGCAGCAACTTATTCTAGGTATCCTTTTTGAAAAGTCAAAGCTAAAAATTTGAGACATGCCCAGAGTAGTGATAGTTTCGTGAATTATGAAGTGGGTATTGAAAATCGTTAAATGGTCATTTGTTATTGGTGTTGCCGTAATTGGTTTAGTGGCTATCTCATATCTCTGGGTGCATCAATCGTCAAGAGGTAAGATATATCGCTCCACCGATAAAATTGAAGCCAAATACACCGGGATTCTGCTCGGGAGTCTTGTTTTTGGAGAAAACACCTTGTCCGGAACAACTCAATTAAGGGCGGATAAGGCTGTTGACCTGCACAGAAATGGTAAAATAAAGCGCATACTAGTAAGCGGTGATCACGGTCAAACTGACTATGACGAAGTCAATGCAATAAAGAATTACCTGCTGAGTCAAGGAATTCCTAAATCCGACATATTTATGGATCACGCGGGATTTGACACCTATGATTCGATGGTGCGTGCAAAAAAGGTCTTCATGGTAGAAGATGTCATCATCATAAGTCAAGCGTTTCACTTACCCAGAGCAGTGTTCATTGCAAATGCGATTGGGTTAAATGCAGAAGGAGCAGTTGCTGCAGACTCACCACACCTAAGTTTAAAGTACATGGAGAACAGAGAGATCCTAGCAAGAGTCAAAGCTTTTTTGGAAGTTGTCTTTCACGTTTCACCAAAGTACTTAGGAGACGAAATCCCGATAACCGGATCGAGTGAACTAACCTACGACTAGTCTATATAATTGACTCAATAAAGTCGGTGGAGACACTTTCGTGTGAAGCACTTTGCACTGCCTTCCCATTTTGAATGACAATAATTTGCGGGCTTTGATGCACTATTCCAAAATGTGATGCAATATGGTTTGAAATATCACGATAGGTGATGAGGTCTAGGTAGAATATTTCTATCCTCCCACCTAATTGGTCCTTGCCCATAATTAGTCTCCTTTTTGCTGAAGAACTAATTCCGCATCGCGTGCTGTGCTTAAAAAGCACTACTGGCAAATCATTTGACCGATCGATAGCTTGCCTTAACTCATCCATGGATTGGATTGAATTCCAACCCTCTGGTAGCTCAGAACTGATTGAGTTCGAATGAATGGAATTCCACATTGCCTAGTTTTTCATCAAAGATAGGCTCAACAGTCATCACGATTAATTTAAACCGTATTCTCAAAACTACCAGCCCCAATCTATATCCAAAGGGTATAAATCGCGATTGTGAAGTAAATTCTAGGAATTAATTCAATTACCTATGAAAAAGTCAATAACCTTTCTATTTCTCGCTGTTTTATACATGGTCATCTATCAAGCCAAAGCTCAGAATGAGATCAAGACTTATCAAGTTTATGATGAATTGGGGCATCCAATTCCGTTTGTCAATGTGGCTCTATATTGTAAAGATGAATTGATCTCTGGGGCGGGAGGGAGTGAATCTGGTCTGGTATTTATTGAGTCAAAGGATATTCAGGCAACTCGAATTGAATTCTCATCGATAGGGTTTGCCAGTAAATCAATGAGTTTGGAAGAAAATAAGTCAATTGATACGATTTCTATCACTTTAAATAGATCACACATCACTCTAGACGAAGTGGTTATAAATGCCAATGTCGATCATGAAAGAGACGATACAGGATGTGAAGGGGTGACCATCACTGGAACAGTTTGCCGTAGTCTAAGATGCGGATTGTGTCAGATTCGTATCGATTCTACGATTGCGGCTGTTGATCCACCAGCAGAGGAAATTGGAGCCCCTATCGTCTCAGTTTATCCCAACCCTGCAAGAGATGTTTTGAACATTAAAAGTGAGATTCAAATAACTCAACTATATGTCATTTCTATGCATGGAAGTTTGATTGTTCAAGTTGATGGATTTAATAATAACCAATTGGATGTTAGTAGCCTAGATGCAGGTATCTATCTAATAAAAGCATTTGCGGGTGATGATTTCGTTTCAATGCCTTTTGTGAAAATCAGGTAATATTTCGTGAACGAGGTATTCTATAATTCATGACTTACAGTCTATTGTTTAAAACATTTCGCCTTGTGACTTGATAGAAAGGTTAAATCTTTCAGATTTGCCACTACTTAACATTAAGCAATCGATAAGTTAATCGTATGGAGAAGAGAAAGGGCAGACCACCAACCAAACCATCAGAATTAAAGGACGGATATTACCTTGAATTGAGAAACAAGGGTTCCAATTCGGCTGTGAAAATTCGCAGAGAAAACATGGAAGAGGTGGAAAAAACGATTAAACAGTACGAACGAGTTAAGATCGTGAACTACTTGGGTCAAGTTGAGAGTGGCCGATGGTTAGACGGAAAGAATAAAGGAAAGAAGACTAACGGATAAGTCACTTTTACGCGCTGATATTTCCATTATCTCTATTTTTAATTAATTCAAGCAAATGAAAATTGCTGTCGTTGGTGGAGGTGCGGCTGGATACTTCGCTAGTGTTTCAGCTAAGAAACACTTCCCAAATGCAGATGTTCATTTGATTGAAAAGACTGGCAAGACACTTTCCAAAGTCAAGATAAGTGGGGGAGGAAGGTGTAACGTCACGCATCATTGTCTGAATAACAGAGAACTATCTCAACACTACCCAAGGGGCGAACGTTTTCTGAGAAAGAGTTTCGAACAGTTTTCAGTAGCTGATACTATCACTTGGTTTGAGCAACATGGCGTTGAACTCAAAGTGGAGACTGATAATCGCATGTTTCCAAGGACGGATGACTCTCAAACGATTGTCGAGACTCTAACGAAAGCCATTAATGAGCATGGCGTCATCCTTCGACTGAACTCATCTGTGGATAGTTTTGCCAAGCAAAACGCTGGTTTTATCTTGCGCATAACAGGGCAGCGAGAACTCTTTAATCGAGTAATCATTGCGACTGGTGGTAGCCCGAAACGTCAAGGCATGAATTGGTTAAGTGATATTGGAGTAAAGGTCGTCTCTCCTGTACCATCCCTATTTACCTTTAACATTCCACAGGATCACATTACAACATTGATGGGAGTGAGTACCTCTGATGCCGAGGTTCAAATTGTTGGGAAAAAGCTATCATCAAAAGGCCCGGTATTAATTACACATTGGGGCTTGAGTGGTCCAGCTGTTTTGAAACTAAGTGCAATTGGCGCTCGCATCCTCGCGGATTGTGACTACAAGTTCAAGGTAGCCCTTAGCTGGGTTGGGATGAAAGAACATCAAGTTCGTGAAATTCTCGAATTGCACTCTCAGAATAATTCACAAAAACAAATCGGAAACCTTCACCTGTTTGAAATACCCAAACGATTATGGAGCTATTTGCTTGTAAAATCTGAAATAGCAAGTGATAGAACCTGGAATGAAATTTCTAAAAAACTTCAAAATCGTTTGATAAATCTTTTGGTCAATGACACCTACAACGTGAATGGTAAGACAACATTTAAAGAAGAATTTGTCACGGCTGGAGGTGTGGAGCTATCCGATGTAAATCCAGAAACAATGGAGTCAACAGAAGTCACAGGTTTGTACTTTGCAGGTGAGGTTTTAGATATTGACGGCATTACTGGTGGATTCAATTTTCAGGCAGCGTGGACCACTGGTTTTATAGCAGGAAAGCACGTTGGCCGATAGTTTATTGCTCCATCGTTCTACTTACCGACCATAATTATCCATTTACCGACAACCAACCTCAGTTTCGCGGAAAAGCCCTTTTGAGGACATGCGCTAGCCTATACATTTGGTCAAAATTCAAAGGAAATGGAAGAGATAGAGAACGATAGTCAAAATAATTATAGAGAATTCAAGAAGCGTTCAAAACGAGATAAGTGGTATACTAGAGATCCAAAACGAGAGCAAAGAAAGAAGACACTTTTTGGATTGTCAGTAGTGACCTTTGGTGTTTGGTGGCTGCTTCGAAGAATGGATATGGAAATCGCCCCAGATTGGGTGTTCACTTGGCCTTCGCTCATAATTGCGATCGGCATATTCAATATTATTGGCAATGGCCTTCGATCAGCTACAGGTTATATAATGGTTCTAATCGGTTCATTCTTTCTCGCGAGAAATGTGTTTGATATCCCATTATCCATTGAACCCTATTTCTGGCCGGCAATTGTGATTGGAATTGGATTGATCATTCTATTTAAACCGAAGAAACGATGGGATCCTGAAAAAAAAACTGCAACACGGATGATCGCAATCAAACACAGGAGCAACTGAATGAGTCAGATAGAGTGGATAGTCTTGTGGTGTTTGGAGGTGTGAATCGGGATGTCATATCAAAATCATTCAAGGGTGGCGAGTTGACAGCTTGCATGGGAGGTGCTGAATTCAACTTTGGCAAAGCTGACATTGAGACTAGTGCGACCTTAGACGTGACCATTATAATGGGAGGAGTGAAGCTAATAGTTCCTCAGAACTGGGATGTTCAAATCAATTGCACGAATATATTAGGGGGTGTTGATGACAAACGTAGGGGGAATGGAGCTCCAATTGAAAACTCGAAAAAATTGATTCTCACCGGAACGGTCATCATGGGCGGAGTAGAAATAAAATCAATTTGATCATGAATAGTACTTACATAGTAAAGTTTGTTTTTCAGATTCACACAAACTCAAATGCCGCTCAATTTGATGAGCAATGGAGAGTTATATTAGGTGAAAGTGAAGCAGAAGCGATCAAAAAAGCCAAAACTATTGGCGAGGCAGAGCAAGAGATTTTTATGCAAAAAAGACGGAAGTGAGATAAGGTGGGAATTCCTTAGTATCACAGATGTCATTCCTTTTGACAATGCGAGAAACGGACACTTTATTTTCTCTAGGACGGAAGAACCTGAGCATCCGGAGCACTATCTCCGAAGTGTTCAGTTAAAGTCTAAGCAAAATGAAACATTTACCTTGGTCTCACAGTCGTAAATCCAATTGAATAGTACTTACCATAATCAAGGATTTAAGTGGTGGCAACTTTTGATAGTGGCCGGCCTTTGGACCGTTTTCTATGCCTTACTGCTTCAAGAAACTTTTGCTTTAAATATTTCCACCGCATTTAAAGAAAGCGCAGGAACGAATATAGTTTTGGCAATTTCACTTCTGATATCAATTAGGGGTCTCCAATATTATCAGCCAAGCGGAGATAAGGTTTTTGTTATTCTATATGCGGCAGGTGTGCTAAGTGCGCTTGTAATAACAATCGACCGATATATATTCTCGCTCTTCGCAACCGCGGCATCAGAAATCGTCTATTTGGAGCGATCGATGATGTTGCATGGAGGCTGCTTTTCTAACCAATGCCGCTGCAATAAGTCTTTCTATGCAATCCAATCAGTTTAAAGAAATTGAGGATGCTAACGAAAAAAGTGAGCAGACTTTGAGGGTAGCTAAAGAGGTAGAACTCATGGACTTGAGGCATCAGTTGCAACCTCATTTCCTTTTCAATAGTTTGAATTCAATCAATGCATTAATCAAATCTCAACCAGAAAAAGCCAGAGAGATGATATTTCAATTAAGTGCTTTTTTACGAGGGTCGATTCGATCGGATCAAACTACACTTGTTTCTTTAAAACAAGAAATGGAGTATATCAATCTTTACCTTGCAATAGAGACTGTTAGGTTTGGACATAGACTTCAAACCAAAATTTCGTTTCCTGATGACGTGTTGGATAGAAAATTACCTCCTCTTCTCTTGCAACCCCTTGTCGAAAATGCCATAAAGTTTGGGCTGTATGGAACTACATCGAATGTGGAGATATCAATAAATGCGATTCCTAAGGAGAATGAGCTATATATATCGATTAGCAATCCATTTGATTCTGACGCGGACATTCAAAAAGGCACTGGTTTTGGTTTAGTTTCTATTGAAAGAAGACTCAATTTAATCTATGGACGAAACGATTTGATTTCAAAAGAAGCGGTCGACAATCAATTCACTGTGACACTTAAAATACCAAACAAATGATTCGATGTGTCATTATTGATGATGAGCCTTTAGCGGTTAATGTTCTAAAGGATTACCTCGAAACTCACGAATTGAAATCGTTGCAGAATGCAATGACGGATTCAGTGGACTAAAAGCCATAAACGAGCATGAACCGGAACTCGTTTTTCTAGATGTTCAAATGCCCAAGATTAGTGGGATAGAGATGCTGGAATTATTAGACAACCCACCTTCGATAATCTTTACCACGGCATTTGAACAACACGCGATCCAAGCTTTCGAGGCAAATGCAATTGACTATTTGTTGAAACCTTTTGATCAGGCTAGATTAGATAAAGCAATCGGTAGATATAAGTCGAGGACGAATCATGCTGGAGGGAGTTCAATCCAATCGAATCGTGATTAAAGATCAGGGACAAATTCGGATTATTCCAATAACTGAGGTTCTGTTCCTAGAAGCGGATGATGATTATATCAAAATACACACGAAGGACAGATCATATTTAAAAAAAGCCACGCTTTCTAGCTATGAAAAAAGGTTGCCTAATGATAGGTTTTTGAGGGTGCATCGATCTTGCATTGCCAATGTGTCGGAAATAACTCGAATTGATCCATACGAGAAGACAAGCCATATCGCCATTTTGAAATCAGGCGACAAACTACCGGTGAGTAAATCTGGATATCAAAGCCTGAAATCTGTTTTGTGTATTTAAGTTTTTGCAACCAGCCGTATCGAATCTTCTTCAAGCTGAATTAGACGTTTCTTGTACAAAGTACCAATGGCCTTTTTAAAAGACTTTTTACTCATTTCAAGCACAGCATGAATCTCCTCAGGACTACTTTTGTCAGTAATCTTTAATGTCCCTCCGTTGCTTTGGAGTTCTTTCAGAATTTTATCCGAAAAATCGTCAACACTCGAAAAACCAGGTTTTTGAATCAACACATCGATTCGTCCATCATCACGCACTTTATTTACGTAGGCTGCCATTCTGAGACCTAATTCAACGTCAATGAACGTTTGGTTTCGGTACAACATCCCATAATACGCTCCGTCTACAATAACTTGCCAGCCTAAATCGTGATGTTTCCAAATAAGAATTTCAATGGCTTGGTTTTTCTCCATCCCTGATACTTCGGAGGATAGGAGTGGAGCAATCTTGGTTGTAGCCACTAAACGATTCGTCAATTCATCTAAATAAATCCAGACCAAATAGGATTCTCCCTCTTCCATTTCATAGACCTGATTCCTTTTGGGGACAAACATGTCTTTGTCGATACCCATTTCCATGAAAGCTCCCATTTCCGTACTTTCTCGACAACGTAAATAGGCAAACTGGTTTACTGTTGCGATAGGTTTTTGCGTAGTACATATTGCCCGTCCTTCATTGTCTTGATATACAAAAACCTCAAGATCATCTCCAATGGCATAACTCTCCGGTTTATAGCGATTTGGCAAGAACACTTCCAAGCCAATTTCATTCTTCAGAAATAGGCCGATGTTAGTCTCGCGGCTGATGCAAAGCATATTGATTTCACCCAGTTTCATGTTACGAAGCTAGACTTATATGTTTTCAATTGAATAGAAAGAAACAACACATATTTTCGCCTCTTGTGAAGAAAACCTTGGCTTTCATAATTGTTGCGGTTATTACCAGTATTTCAGCTTGCAAACCATTGGATCCTTGTCTAAATGAAAACGAGATTGAAATCAAGCTTGGCGATACTGTAATAATCCAAGCATGTGACGAAAATGCTGAATTATATGAGTGGCAATTGAACAAAGAAGAAGTGAACACCATTATTAACCCACCTGAACCTTTCTACAATCATTATGTGGATAGTGGTGGCACTTCATGCGATCCGTTCATATCAATAATATTTAACGATACAGGTGATTTTCAAATCAGATGTTATTTTGGCAAACTGAGTAATGGAGGATGTTCGGATAACCTACCCTTGAAGAAAAGCGAATATCTCAATGCCGAGATTCATGTAAGGGATACGGCAAAATCCGGGCTTTAAAGAATAAATTTTTTCTTTTCAATGCTCTCGATTACAAAATTTATAGGACCACCATAGTTCGTTTAATTGGATTGAATCCCACAAAGTGCAATTTGTAAATTGCGGCCGTGAAAAAAATCGCTCTATTTCTGGCAATCCTTTCAATTGTTTCATGCAATCCCAAAAAGAACTCGTCCACAATGGCTGAAAGTGCCTCGAATACAAAGGTGGAGTCAAGTTCTGTGGATGCTGAAGATGAGGAACTAATGAAAAAAGGGCCAGAAGAGAGTAGACCTCAAAACTCAATCATTATTGGAAAGGTCATCGAACGAATTCCTTCTTCTGACGTTGATAAAGGGTGGGATCATTGTGATGGACATCCTTGCAGAGCTCAAATTCAAGTTTTGGCGTTGGCTAAAAGAGGCTCAAACTATCATTGTCAGTTTAATGAAAATGACACTATAGAAGCTCGGTTTATTTACACATTGGATCCCACGAAAGAGATTTTTCCTGAGTTGAACGAACCACTACCAGGCCTATATACTGCGGAATATTTTGAAGCAGAATTATTTGAAAATGATAGAGGAGAGTATAGAATACAAGTATATGATAAGAAGTAAAATTGAACTGAGCGTAATTCTGTTTACCACAATTTCATGTGGTTTAGGACTGGTAAATTTTTGGGATTCGCAGAATAGCATCGATTTGAATCCGGCTGGTGAAATAGCTTCCCCTGCTGGAAGAGCAGAGTATGAATACATGAGATTGGCAGATCCTAAAACAGGAGAAATTCCAAGTAATATTAGAATGCGTGAGTTGGCATTTGCCAGCACTTTACCCAAGTTTGGTTTTGACAGAGGGGCAGATTTAAAAATTGAATTCACTCAAGTTGGCCCATATAATGTAGGTGGCAGGACCCGTGCATTTGCCATAGACAAAGCAGATACCGATATCTATTTTGCCGGTGGAGTTTCAGGCGGAATGTGGAAATCGGAAGATGCTGGACAATCTTGGAGAAGAGTAACTGCTCCTGAGGATCACGCAGCCGTGTCTTGTATATCCCAAGATCCGCGATCCGGAAAGTCGAATATTTGGTATTACGGATCAGGGGAAGTGGCAGGAAACTCTGCTTCAAAGAGTTATAGTGCTTGGTATCGAGGTTCTGGAATTTATAAATCAACTGACTCAGGTGAATCGTGGGATTTATTGCCAAGCACAGCTGCACTAATGCATAAGGCTAGTGATTGGGACGCAGTATTTCGTGTGTTAGTAAACCCCATTCGAAATGACAGCGACATAGTCTATGCAGCTATGAGTGAAGGAATTATGCGTAGTAATGATGGAGGGACCACGTGGAAAACAAGTCTTCCAGCCGACAACGCCACATACACTGATGTGAAAATGACTTCTGTTGGTGTGTTATACGCAGCAATCAGTGCTGATGGTGGAAGCAATAACAAAGGATATTGGCGTTCTGAAGACGGACTCAGTTGGACAGAAATCACACCCGATGGTTTTCCAAATTCCTTTGGAAGAACACTCATTTCTATTTATCCAGGCGATGAATCAAAAGTGTATTTCTTTTCAGTAACACCAGGAAGTGGAACAATAGGTAACAGTCTCTGGAAGTATTGGTACTTATCAGGCGATGGCACTGGGACTGGAGCGGTTTGGGAAGATCGTAGCAGTGGTTTACCCCATCATGACCTAAACCTATATAATGGTTATTGTCATGTTCTAGCGGTAAAACCAGATGATGAAGATGTCCTGTTCGTTGGTGGAACAAATCTCTATAGATCTTCAAACGGTTTTCAAGACACATTATCAACCCATCACATAGGTGGGTATAAAATTCAATGGGATTCAACTTTCACGTATCGATCAGGCATACATTATCCTGATCAGCAAAACTTAGTTTTTGATCCTACTGATCCAAACACTATGATTTCTACAACTGATGGAGGCATACATAGAACCACAAATTGCGCTGATAGTGGATTTGCGTGGGAATCACTTAGCAATGGATATGTAGTTGCTCAGTTTTATGGAATTGCTATAGATCATGGCACACCTGGAAGTCAAGAAATCATGGGTGGACTCCAAGATCGCGGAACTTTTTGGACAAATGATACTGATCCAAATGAGCTCTGGACCTCGGTAAGGGGAGCAGATGGAGCATATTGCTGGATTGAAGATGGTGGTGCTCATCAATACTCGAGCACACAGTATGCAAATGTCCGCAGAGCTTCAATAAACGCTCAAGGGGAGTTAGATGAATGGATAAAGGTGATGCCCGAACAGCTCAATAATCAGGGAGGTTTTCTCTTTGTTCACCCATTCACATTGGATCCCATTGACAATAATATCATGTACCTACCATATTTAGGGCAAGTTTGGAGAAATGATGACTTAGAAGCTGCTGATGATGAAGACTTGTCTCCTTGGAGATTGATTTCTTCGGGAAGTGGAACCATTACAACAATCGCAGCGAGTGAATCGGAACAAGGGGTTGTTTATTATGGTACTTCGAATGGGTTGATTTATAGACTTGATGACGCTCAGACAAGCGGCTCTGTTACACCACAATTGATTTCAAATGGAATTAATGCAGGAGGTTATGCATCTTGCATTGCGATTGATCCGTATGATGCCGATCGAATTATTGTCGTTTATTCGAGCTATAACACCATCAGTTTATGGTTAAGTGAAGATGCTGGTGCAAATTGGGAACCTATTGAAGGAAACTTAAAAGGAAATCCGGATCCAAATGTTCCTCCTCAATTGTATTATATAGGAGATGGACCTTCCACACGCTGGATGGAAATTGCTATGACTGATTCAGGTTATGTATACTTCCTCGGTACAAGTGTTGGTCTGTTCTCTACAATGGAACTCACAGGAGACAGTACCGTTTGGACTCAGGAAGGAGCCCAGACTATAGGGAATGTTGTTGTGGATATGATTGAATATCGAGAAGCTGATCAATGGTTGGTTATCGGAACACACGGAAATGGTATATACACTGGAACTGTAAACTTCGTAAACACTGATACATCAACTGGAATTAGTAACAGGATTAATGAAGATTGGGAAATCGAGTTATTCCCAAATCCTGCTAGCGATATGCTTAATGTTGTATTTGCTAATGAGACAACAAGGAACGTCACAGTTTTAGATGCTCTTGGTAGGTCTGTGATACACACATCTCTGAATCAACGACATAATCAAATTCCAATCAGACATTTACCAAAAGGGGTTTATTATCTTAAAGTTGAATCGGGCGGAAATCAGCGAATGAAAGGATTCGTTAAACAGTGAATTGACTCTTAATTGCAAGTAGCCGGTTACTGCAATTCCAGGGGAATTGATCGCTTCTCTCTGTGAGGGTGTTGATTCGCACATCGAAATCATTCAATAATTGGTGTTTGTGCATATGAACCATTGCCTTTTCCAAACTGTTCTCTAATCGTTCATAATAAGATTCTGTCTTCACCCTTTTCTCACGGGCATATGTAACGGCAACCTCAGTAAAGTAGAGGAGGAGGTCGCATTCAGATTTTGGGCTTATTCCAAGTTTTTTGAACTCATTAATAGCTTTTCGAGATCTATACAATTTGAGCCGCCAGCCTCGAACTGGATAGAACCCTTCGCGCACTCGACCTTTGAACTTATCTAATAATTCATCTTCATCTGGATTGGCGAAAAAATCAAAATACTCCTTCACCGGCTTATACTTTTTATACAACTCGGCAATATGGTGGAGTAGTTCTTCTTTCTCCAATAATGCCAATTCCTTTCGCACTTCTCTTAATCCCATGTCTTTTGTTTAATATTTCTAGATCATGTTGGATTGACGAAGGTCAACAAACTCTACTTTAGATCGCAATCAAAAACTAGCATGACAAGATTCTTGAAAAAATCTCTCACCGAAATCGGTGAATCTCCATATGAAATTAAGTTCCGTGGAAATAAAAAAATCGATGAGGTCGTTTTGCGTGTCATTGATTTTGATGAAGAACAATTGCATGAATTGCAACTCTATGAGTTCGCGGAGATCAATAAGTATATTGACTCAGACAGTGTAACATGGCTGAATATTGACGGTCTACATGATCCATCCCTATTAGAACAGATAGGTAAAGCATTCGACCTTGACCGAATAATCGTAAGTGATGTTCTCAACACAGATCAACGTCCAAAAATTCAAGAATACGATGAATGTCTATATGTATCTATCAAAATGATGCGATATAATGAGGCAGAACGTGAGGTTGTAACAGAGAACTTAAGTCTCGTTATGATGGAGGACTTACTCATATCATTTCAAGAGATGAAAGGCGATGTTTTTGATCCAGTGAGAGAGCGTTTAAGAAAAGGCAAGAAAAAAATCAGAACATCCGGCACAGATTATTTGCTATTTGCACTACTAGATATTGTAATCGATCATTATCTATACATTCTTGCGCAACTCGGGGAAAGAATTGAATTCTTAGAAGATCAGATTATGACTGATACTTCAAGAGAATTATTGGAAGAAATAGGTGATTTAAAGCGTGAAATAAATTTCATGAGGAGGAATATAGTTCCAGCCAGAGAAATGATTCACGGAATTTCAAAAATTGAATCTGACTACTTTGTAGATGTAGAAAATGAAGTGCACTGGCAAGAATTAAAAGGCAATATCAGTTTGGCACTTGAATCAGCGGATGGCTATAGAGACATGCTTTCCGATATGATGAATATTTATCATACTTCAGTCAGCTCTAAATTAAATGATGTCATGAAATTCTTGACGATTTTCTCAGTCGTTTTTATCCCTCTAACATTCATTGCTGGCATTTACGGAACCAATTTTGACAATATACCAGAACTCCATTTTGAACATGGCTATTATGTCATGTGGTCTGTGATGATTGTAGTTGCCTTGGGCATGATCTATTATTTTAAACGAAGAGGTTGGTTCTAAGCCTAGCAAAGGGATTCGATGTTAAGTGATATACGGAAATACTATGACGATCAAGAAGAGCAAACACGAGAGGCTCTTTTGTACCTACGAAAACACATTTGAAACTCGGATAAATCCATTTCTGAAGAATGGAAATATCGACTGCCATTCTTTTATTTTAAAGGAAAGATGTTGTGCTATTTCTGGTCAGACAAAAAAACCAAATTGCCTTATATAGGGTTTATGGATGGTGTTTCAATGGACCACCCGGCTCTTGTCCAATCTGATCGTAAGCGGGTGAAAGTGTACACCTTTAATCCATCTGAGGATATTGACATTCAAACAATAGACGAGCTTTTAGGACTAGCATTGAGCATAAAAAAATGCGCTATTCAGAAATGAGAGGATTTTTCACAATAGACGGTGCTGCCTTGTAAGTCATCATTTCAGAGCTCAGTTTAATCTCGCTTAGCAATAATCCTTTTGGAGAAATACTAGACACTGTTTGTCCTGAATAATTGCTGATGTTATATGCATCTTTTTCATCAGTTGCTGCGATGATATTGTCATGCCCTGTCTTATCTAATCCTGAAATAACTGCTCCGTCAAGTAATGTTTCTTCTCCTGTTTTTAAATCAACTCGATACACTAGCTTTTGATCATTTCCACCACCTGATGCGGAACCCCTGATGATAATCGCGTAATCCAGTTTTTTGGATTTACAAAGCTTAATCAGCTTCTTTTTCATTTTGGCCTCCGGAATTGTTTTCGCCACATCTGATATGACTACGCCTGGGCCATATCCTGTCCCTGTTGGTTTGTGCATATCCTTTGCAACTGTCCTTGTGCACATCAGGTTTTTCAAGCTTCCATTTTCGATGAGCACTAATTCATCGATAGGTTTTACACCCTCGTTATCGAACGTATATGAGCCCAGTAGAAGTTTGTCATTAAACCTATGGAGTCTAGGCTGAAGCCGAATCGAAACCATTTGGTTCGTATAGGATTTGTCAATTTCATCCTCGATCGACTTAGACTTATAAGTATAGCCATATTCATCACTAGGGTTCTTTACATAAGTATTTGCATTTAAAGAATTTGCTAAGGCTAGATTTAAAAAAGTCGAAACTGGTTTGCCAATTAATAGAACTGGGCCACTGTACTCGTCATCGTATGTCTCAGCTGATTTTTTGGAAAACAACCTTTTCCTTAAGTCAATTATATCTTCTTCTATTTTGGATATTTTAGGCATATCCGATAGGTCATCCACAGTATAAACAATGCTTTCAAATATCTGCTCACCGTTCTCTCCAAGTACGGACGCATAAATACTTAGCTCTGCGATAGAAACAATCGTTTTAATTCTGGCTCCTTCACTACTAATGAAATAACTCTTTGTTGAGTTTGTATTAAAGTTGACCACAGAGCTTTCTATATCGCTGAACTCATTAAAAATATTCGAATAGTCTCGAAGCTTCGTTTCCCATTCCCCTAAATCTGGTTTTAAAAAATCACCTTCTTGCTCGTATTTTTCAATTTGCACTTTGGCAAAAGAGCGATGTGGTGTATCCTCAATACTTACTTTTTGTTTTGCCAATAGTTTGATATGTTCCTCATATAACTTTGCAGCTGAACGATAAACCCCATCGGTCGACTTCCAAAAGACTTTTCTGAGCCCCCAATAATCTTCATTCACTGGCACACGCGGAGTAGAATAAGGGTTGTAATCATAACTATCACCGTCCGCATTTAAACTTTCATCATTAAAGTCATAGTCGCCTACCAAAACTCGAACACCGGTAGTTCCATATGGGTAGGAGTTCGAATAGTAAATGGAGCCTAAGGATGCACTGATAGTGCTTGTATGCGATAACTGGCATTGATAGGATATAAAAAATGGAGCTTCCTTTTCGCCATCTCTTAGTTCTTCCATGTTTCGATTAAGCTCATCTGTCATAGCGGCAAAAACCACTGAGTCTCTGTATTGTCCTTGCGCACCTATTGCGGCTGCCATAAGGATTAAGAAATAGTAATATTTCAATAGATCCTTCATTTTAGTTGAACTCTGGGTCAGGTAAAAGAGGAAGGTCGATGTCATTTCCTTTGACTTTCTTTTGTGTTTCAATCCTACGCACAAGTAATCCTGGTGCAGTAGCGCTTACTGGAACGCTTCCAGATTCAGCTCCACAAAATCCATTGAACGTTTCCATTCTGTCGCTGCAACTTGATATTTCGGCAAACATGGCAAGCGGAGTTCCGATTAGATCTACTCCACGTACTAATTCATCTGGCCGACCATCTACATATACTTTATAGACGATGATAGGCGTAATATTGAATGCATTTGGCTGATATCTGCTTGTTTGTGTGAAGCCCCCCATCACATCAACGAAATAGTAACCGTAATCAAGTCCTTGATTCACGCATTCTTGTATTAGGTTCTTTCGCATTTCGATCTCGGATTCTGTTTTCGATGATGTCACTATCATATTGGATTGTCTCGAAACCGGATCCATGCCTGGTTGAGCTCGACCGTGTCCATTCGATTCCTTTATGTCTTCAAGTGGACTTCTTGACATTAAGAAGGTTTGAAGAATTCCATTTTCAACGATCGAAACCTTGCTCGCTTTTATTCCTTCGTCATCATAATTATAGTGTCCAATGAGGTCTTTACCATTAAATTCTTTTAATGTCGGGTCTAACTCAACATCGAATATTTCGGGCAAAATATGTTCATTGACTTTCTCCTTGAAAGTTTGTCCATCAGAATCGCTTCTTAGTCTATGGCCCTCAATTCGGTGTCCAAATATTTCATGAAAGAATACTCCAGAGGCTCTTGGGTGTAAAATCGCTGGACCACTATAGGGCACAGCTATTGGAGCTGATTGCAATTCAATCAGTAGACCCAACATTTTCATCGCATCTGTTAGAAGCGAATCTTTGCTCGGAAGTTTCGTAGGATTGAATGCGAAATATGTTCTGTAAAGGGGGAGGGAGGTTTTATCATCCGCTCGAATTGATGCGTTCATAGCAAGAATGGCGGATGGCTTATTCTGCACAATCTGACTTCCTTCTGTGTTGCAATAGTATTGTCGATCTGAGTTGAAATTAACATTGACACTTGCTTCCAAGATATCGGGGTTAGCCGTAAAAACTTTTGATATTTCAAGTGCCAAATCTTCCCAATATTCCACATCAATGTTTGAAATAAAACTTGAATCTGGTTCTATAATGACTACTGGCTGTGCTTTCGTGTAGTCATCTACATCGATTGTGTCATTTTCAAAGTCTAAGTTTTCGAATTGTTTTTCCGCGTTCTGATATGCCAACTTTGTCATTTTCCAAAATGCAAATTGCACTCCTTTTTCATTGTTGTCTAGGGGTAAATACTCATTGCCGCCATAGTAGTTGCTATAAGCGAAATAGCCATCCTCGGTTTTGTGTGTATTATCCCGATGGTAGTCTCCAACACGGACATTAGCTTTACCATTACGTTGGGTGTTTTGATTCTTCGAGGTAATACTGCCATCAGAAACCGAAAGGGAAAATGCTCTACTTTCAAAAACCGTATAATCCATAAAATACGCAGGTGGATCTTCGTTTTTTAGTAGTTCAAACTCTCGATTCATTTCAAATGTCATCGCTTTCAACAAAGCATCGTCTTGCGCATTACTCAGAAAAGAGGTGAGAATTATAAAGAAAATGCATAGCTGTTTCATTCTTATCAAATAACGGTAAAAATCCTATAATCCTTATAACGTCCTTTTGTATCAGTCATTATAGAGATCCTTAAGATTTGACATTTTTTTACATACTCAATTATCCTTTGCATTATTGCATTCATTAGATATGGATAGTACAATCTCAGATAAAGATTTTAGTTCGATCACTCACCAAGAATTGATTGAATTAGGACGGTTCTATGAGGAATGTGTTTTTCGAAATTGTATTTGGATTGAGACTGATTTGAGTTCAATGACATTCATTGATTGTCAATTCATCGACTGCGATCTCACTATGTCGATGGTTACCAACACAGCTTTACAGTCAATAAACTTCGCTAATTGCAAAATGATGGGTGTCAGGTTTCACGCTTGTAAAAGCTTCCTTTTAGAAATGTCGTTTGAATCATGTAAAATGGATTTTTCGTCATTCCAAGGACTTAAAGGCCAGGGGTTGAAATTTAATCAGTGTTCTCTTGTTGAAGCAGACTTTATCAATGCAGATCTAAGAAACGTACAATTAACAGACTGTAACTTAGAAGGAGCCCAATTTGAAAATACTTTGCTTGATTTTGCCAATCTCACAGATTCTGTTGGAATAGATTTAGACCCAGAAATTAATTTTGTTAAGGGAGTAAAAGTAAGTATGAGTAGTCTACCTGGACTTCTTACCAAATATCAATTGAACATACAATGAACGACACTAATAATATTGACTATAAGGCATTTATAGCTCGCGAAGACGCTGACGGTACATTCACAAGAGCAATTGAATCAAAAAACACCAATGAATTGCCTAAAGGCGAAGTTCTGATCAAAGTGAAATTTGCAGGCTTAAATTATAAGGACGCTCTATCTGCTAATGGGCATAAGGGAATCTCTAAAACCTATCCACATACCCCCGGAGTAGATGCGAGTGGCATCGTAGTGAATTCGAGCTCGTTGCAATTCAAACAAGGCGATGAAGTATTAGTAACAGGTTATGACCTTGGAATGAACACAAGTGGCGGGTTTCAAGAATACATACGGGTGCCGACCAATTGGGTTATCAATAAACCTAATTCCCTCAGCCTTAAGGAGTGTATGATTTTAGGAACTGCAGGATTCACCGCTGCTTTAAGTCTGCATAAAATGGAACTAATGGGACAAAATCCAAATGGAGGTGAGATTTTGGTTACCGGTGCAAGTGGCGGGGTAGGTAGTATGGCTGTTGGGATACTGGCGAAGGCTGGATATCGCGTTATTGCATCAACCGGATCTAATAGCATTGACCATTTAATGGCTCTTGGCGCCAAAAGAATTGAAGACCGATCATTCGCTAATGATGAATCTGGTCGCCCCCTTTTGAGAAGTCTTTGGGCAGGCGCCATTGATACCGTGGGCGGTAACACGTTAGCCACGTGTGTAAAAGCATGTAAAAGAGCAGGAAGCGTAGCTGCATGTGGATTAGTGGCCTCACATGAATTACACCTGACTGTTTATCCATTTCTGTTGAATGGAGTAAATATTTTAGGCGTGGATTCGGCAGAAACTCCTCGTCCATTGCGAGAAGAACTATGGACCAAATTAAGTTCTAATTGGAAAATTGACAATCTCGAATCCTATTCGGTTGAGATCAACCTTGAAGACTTAGATGAGTATATCGATTTAATCCTAAGTGGAAAAACCACAGGAAGGGTGGTGGTCGCTATGAATTAGTAATAGAGTTTTTTCAACTTCTTATTGAGCTTGACAATTTCCTTTTGAAGTTTGAGTTTCTTTTCATCTGCCTCGATTTGAGAAATTTCTCCTGACACTTGACCGGCATCAACATCAGTTATTTTTTCTTCAAGTTTGGTTCGATTCTTTAGGCATTTATCAATCTTGGATTGTGCCTTTTCCTGCGACTTTGCAACTTTAGCAAATGCTTTCAGATTTACCTGTTGGCTTGATGGTATTTCATCTTCATTTACAACATTGACACCCTGCGCCAAATATTCAGCAGGTATTTGCATTGATTTCACATCATCAAAGATTCGGGCAGTTCCAGAATAGGTCTTTTCGTTGAAAGGTAGTTTTTCAGCATTTTTATACAATGTGATTTTATACTTCCCGTCACCCTCGGCATGAACATTATGTATAACCTGGGGCATATATCCTTCCTTAACAATCCAAATTTCAAACAGTCTTCCTGACTCGAGTTCCAATTTTACTTCACCATCGGGATCAAGACTTTGAACCATTAGTTCTTTTTGCCTTTCTAGTACTTTCACTTTTGTTCCTGTTGGTGCCGCGTGATCGACAAGTTCAACCTGTATTTTTACCTTAAAGTCGTTCGCTATGCCGATTGTAAATAGTCCAATAAAAAGAGTCGTTAATAATGATTTCAGGATGCTTGATTAAGGGCACAAAAAAAGCCATTCAAAATTGAATGGCTTTACTTTTTATTAGACTTCTAATTATTTTCTGAATTCCAGAGTATGTGTTGTCCTTTGTTGAGGTAAGCTTGAATCTAAATACTCGTTAACTAAAATCATACGAGAATCTGTAAGGTTATCGATAAAATAAATCCCGCTTGGTCCCCAAACAAAAGATAAATAAACATAGTCCTTGTTTATTACATCATAGTAACCAGTAGAAACGTTTCCTTGAGCGTCCATTTGCACAATAGTACCATCTGACATAAACTCACCTTTAGAATCTCCTAGTTCTGGGCGATCAGTGAAGTTTGGATATGCAGCTTCATAATCAGTAAGATCCCAATCTCCGACCATCATTGCAATAATTTCGTCTTGCTCAGCTTGCTCTCCTTCAGAGATAGCACGCACTGTATCTAACACTGTTATTGATTGAGAAGCTGAAATACTCACTTCTACTCCCTTTTTATCAGTTACCTGAAGCGTAACATCATAAACTCCTTCATCATAATAAATATGCGTAGGATTGATGGCAGTTGACCATTCACCATCACCAAAATCCCAAACGTGGTTGTATCCGGCAGTTGAATTGTCGGTAAATTGCACAACTTCACCAGCGTTTACTGTAGTTGCATCCGATGTAAAGTCAGCCGAAGGGTCTTCGCTACAAGAGCTCAGCGATAAAACGGCTGCTGTCATTAGTAAAAAGCTTATTTTTTTCATGTCTTTAAATTTGAATGCAAATGTATTGCTTTTGAATTATGAAAATCAAGTCGCTTAGGCAATACTTGTTATAAATCACTGAGTACATTCGCGACTTATGTACAAAGGTCTTTTACGCCCACTATTATATTCTCTCCCCCCCGAAAAAGCTCATTATTTAACTGCAGGTTTGTTAGCAACTGCGGCTCAGATTATTGGTGTTCGATCAATCATTCAAAAGTCATTTGAATTGAATGACAAATCATTGGAAAGGGAAGTCTTTGGACTTAAATTTCCAAACCCCGTGGGACTTGCTGCTGGTTTCGACAAAGATGCCAGATGGATCGAGGCTCTTGAATTACTTGGATTTGGGTTTATAGAAATTGGAACATTAACACCTAAGGCACAGCATGGTAACGAAAAGCCAAGATTGTTTAGACTTGAAAAGGACGAGGCTCTGATCAATAGAATGGGCTTTAATAATGACGGAGTTGATGCGGCTGTGGAGAGAATAAAACAAGCAAATAGGAAAACTCCTCTGGGCGGAAACATTGGTAAAAACAAGTTGACATCGCAAGCTGACGCCCCAAAAGACTATCTAGTTTCCTTCGAAAAGTTGTACGATCATGTAGACTATTTTGCGGTTAATGTTAGCTCACCCAACACTCCTGGACTACGTGAATTGCAAGGAAAAGATGAATTGAAAAAGATTTTCGATGGCCTACTAGACTTTCGTGAAAGACAAAAATCTACCAAGCCCGTAGCGCTAAAAATTGCACCAGATCTAAATCCACATCAAATCGAAGATATTGTAACACTCGTAAAGGAACTAAACATAGATGCAATTATTGCGACTAATACAACCATCTCAAGAAGTGGCTTAAAATCTAATGAAATGCTTTTGCAACAAACGGGAGGTCTGAGTGGTAAGCCGGTAAAAGAAGTAAGCACCAACGTAATAAAGCAAATCAAGTCATTATCAAATGGGGATATTCCGATTATTGGTGTAGGAGGAATTCATAATCCTGAAGATGCAATTGAAAAAATGGAAGCAGGTGCATCATTAGTGCAGTTGTATACAGGTTTTATTTACGAAGGTCCAAGCTTGGTCAAACGAATAAAAAAGTCTCTGATTAAGAAATGAGTGTTTCAATAACAGAATGTCCGAGAGATGCGATGCAAGGCATCGAAGAATGGATACCCACAGAAATTAAAGTCAACTATTTGAATCAATTACTCAAGGTTGGGTTTGATGTACTTGATTTTGGAAGCTTTGTTTCTCCTAAGGCGATTCCACAGTTGAGGGATACAGCTGCTGTATTGAAATCGATAGATGTAGAATCTAGTCACACTAAATTATTGGCGATTATAGCCAACGAACGAGGTGCTCAAGACGCGTCTGTGTTTCCAGAAATCACCTTTCAAGGTTTTCCGTTTAGCATTTCAGAATCCTTTCAGCAGAGAAACACTAATTCATCGATCGAACAATCTATGAAGCGAGTGGGGCTAATCAATGACGTTTGTCACAAATCCGGTCAAAAATTATTAGTCTATATCTCAATGGCCTTTGGCAATCCTTATGGAGATCCTTGGAGTCCCGACATGGCTGCAAGTTGGATTTCAAAGCTGAATTCGGAGTTTGGCATCACTCATTTCGCGCTTGCGGACACTGTTGGCGTCAGCACTGTAAGTAACATTAAATCGATGTTTGATCTAATTATACCAGAGTTTGATTCCTTAAAAATTGGGGCACACTTACACAGTAATCCAAACGATAGTGAATCAAAGATTCAAGCGGCCTTTGATTCAGGCTGCCGTTCTTTTGATTCTGCAATAAATGGGCTTGGTGGATGCCCAATGGCAGAGGATGATCTTGTTGGGAACATCGATACTACAATGGTATTATCAAGTTTGCCAATCGAGGAGACGTCACACATAGATCGAAAAGCCTTTGAACAAAGTGTGATGGTTGCTAACTCAGTTTTTTCGTAATAACCAAACCTCTATAAAAAACCTACGTCTCAACTACATAAGCATTTTCCCTACTTTTGATCCGCGAATAAACACTTATGAGAAAAATAGCCCTTTATTTTGGACTCTTTCTGGCTTCGGCCTCAATTACAGTTTCGTCTTGTAAACGAGGAAACTCAGTGCTCACCGTTGGGCATCCTGACGATGGGCAATTCCCCGTTTTTGACACTTTCGATTTTCCAACATCACGCTATTTCTTTTATGGAAAGTTCGATGAGGGATATAAATTGTGGCAAAATGCTGAGCGATCAAAGTGGGATACTATCACGCGTTTTGGAACGGATGAAAAATGGACTGATCGGGACGAGTATTTCGACAATATCTATTATAATTTCACTAACCTTGAGGAAGTAATGGAGTGTGGGCCTGATTCAAATGACTCTTACTTGGGGTGTGAAAGTTATTTTATCCGTCCTGAAAATCCATATCAACGTCTTGAGATACTATTCTATGACTGTATAGATTTGACAGATACAACCAACCTCAATTGGCCAAATAACCAACTTTCTCTTTTCAGAAAAGGGGCTAATCCATTTACAAGTCCAGAATATGGCAGAAACGGCATAAAAGTGAGGTATATTGATGAAAACCTCGAAACTTGGGAAACACAAGACGGTAGTGGTCAACTTTTAGACACATACTTTAGAGTTACAGATTCGTATCTCAATGACACCATGGCGAATCCAACTGACACATTTGCGCTATATATTGTAGAAGGAGAGTTTGCTGGTCGCTTATATAATGGCTCTGAGTCTCGTACAGTGCTTGATGCTAAATTCAGGGTGCGAGCAATTCCAAGAGGAACTTTCTAAAATACTTCTGAGCTTTATTCGTTTATTATACGATGCCAATACTGACTAATCATCAAACGACAACGTCTTATTCGTAAGTTTGCTATTACTGATTTATGAAAATGAAAGGATTTATATATTTTCTAGGGTTACTGGTAATCTTCATTGGAGGTTGTAAACCTCAACCACCAGAAGTAATTATTGTTCCACCGGAAGAAACTCCACGAGACCTTATAGATAATTATTATTTCGTGAAGTTTGGATGGGGAAAAACATCAAACAAGGATACTATTACGATTGAAATTCCGGATGATACCCTAGGTTCAGACACCATGCCTTTTGAATGGGATCTGGAGCTTGATTACATGTTGACCAATTTTGATTTAAAGCATGAAAAAATCTACGATACTACTGGATGGTCAGCCGAACTGGAGTGGGATAGTGGCGATGAATTCAAAGACTTATTTCCCGATGACTACAATGACTTCAGAGATGAAGCAATTCCCATTGGATATCATTATGCTCCAGCAACATTTTGCTATCCGCGAGGACTTAGGGGTGAATGGGTAGACAATTCAGGTGGTTCATTTGAAGAGATATATCCACAAGAGGTTGAAGTAAATCCTGAGGCTACAGAAAAAGACTATTTACAGAAATATTATAAAAACATTTTTGGAATAATCTTTCCTTGGAATATCGACACTGATACGAGTGCCTTCTGGGATATACAGGATTATTTAGATAACCCATCTGCGAAAATTGGAAATCAAAGATGGGGAAGAGTAGGAGCGGAAGAATGGATTTATTACCCAGACACATTCTTAATGTGGAATAATGATGCTTACACCGGTGTTGTTATCACCTTTACTGATGACCAGCATATTGAATGGCGGTCTGACAATTACCCAACATTTCAAGATGGAAGTTACCTTATAATAACTGATAGAATTCTCAACCAACGAGATGGACTGACATATTTTATCATTGAAGGAGAATTTACAGTAAACCTCTATAATGAGAGCGGAGAGTTCAAGGTAGCAAAAGGTGGTAAGTTTAGACTTCCAGTACTCACGGATGTCTCACTGGATCCGCAGCCAGAATGATAAAAGCGTAGATAATAGAAGAAAAGAGCCACTTAATCTAATAAGTGGCTCTTTTAGTTTATACCTGAGTTTACATTGATTAATTTCGACAGAAGTATGTACGCCTATATGCGAGGATTAGGACTTCTGACACTTGCCTTATTTATTTCAAGTTTCATCATTGGACAGGACGCCAATAATCTAGCCTTGGACGCCACTGTTAAAGAACAAGATGGAGGCAAGTTACCTGGGGTTGATATTGTTGTAATTCAGGATGGAGCCTTAGTCAGTAAGGTTAAAACACGTTCAAATGGACGATTCGACTTACTGCTTGATTTTGATCACGAATACATAATCGAGGCGAACAGACCCGGATTTGTGTCTAAACGTATGTATGTTAACACCAATAATGTTCCTGAGGATGAACAACTTTGGGGTTATGAATATGGTGGTTTTGCGATTGATTTGTTTAAAAATATTGAGGGGGTAGATTTCTCTATCCTTGAAAAACCTGTTGCCAAAATCTACTATGATCCAAATGTGCAAAACTTCACTTATGACAAGGTTTATACAAAGCAAATAAAAGTTCAACTTGATGAGCTCCTTGAAGAGTACGAGCGTACAGAGAAGATGCAAGAACAGATTCTTGCTCAAAAGGAAAAGGATTATTTATTGGCTATCAAGGATGCCGAAAACGCATTAGCTGACGGAGACCTGTTAATTGCTAAGGAAAATTACCTTGCCGCGGCCTCTTTAAAACCAGATGAGTCGACACCAAAAAAGAAATTGCAAGAAATTGAGTCTAAGATTAATGCCGAGTCGAATACTGAGGAGAAATACATGTCATTATTAGCCAGTGCAGATCAGCTATACGCGGAAGAAAAATTCGAAAAGGCTAAGGCGCTTTACAATGAAGCAAGCAACCTAAAACCAGAGGAGATCTATCCAAAAACAAAGGCTAAAGAAAGTGCCAAATTAGCAGTAGAACTAAAGGATAAGCTTGCAGCAGAAGCATTGTTGGCTGAAAAGGATCGTAGGTATAACGAGGAGATCAGTAAGGCGGACAAAGAGTTTACATCCGGAAACTTCTTAAACTCTAAAGCTTATTACCAAAACGCCATTGGACTAAAACCAGATGAACAATACCCAAAGGATCAGATTCAGGCCGCAGACATTAAGATTTCTGAAATGCGGGCTGCTTCCGAAAAGGAAAAGGAATTGGCAATAATCGTAGAACGCTATAACGCCCAAATTGCGAAAGCAGATGCGGCATATGATTCAAAAAATCTGGAAAATGCCCTTGCCGGATATAACGAAGCGTTGAACATAAAAAATGACGAAGAATATCCTAGAAAGCAGATTTTAAAAATCGAGGAGCAACTAGCAGAAATTGCTCGAAACGCTCAGACCGAAAAAATCAATCAAGAAAAACAACGATCTTACTTAGCGGCTATAAAGGAAGCGGATGATCTATTGGCTAAAAATTTACTTGTAGAGGCGAAATCATCGTATGAAGAAGCTCTTCGTGTTAAACCTGACGAGAGCTACCCAGAAGCGCAGATCAAACTGATAGCGGAGCGCGTTGCTTTGGAGAAGGAGCAAGCTATGCGAAATGAAAATCTAAAAGCGGAAAATGAGGCATTTGAAAAGAAGCTTGCCGATGCCAATGATCGATTCAATCAAAATAAGTTTGAAGAGGCGATTACTATCTACGAAGAAGCTTTGAAACTAAGGCCAAGTGACCAATCTATAAAAGACAAAATTGCTGACGCAAAAGTTTTAATCAGCAAAAACGAAAGAGACGCTAGATATAATGAGGTTGTTGCTGAAGCGGATCGGTTGTTTAGTCAAAATAAATTAGCAGAGGCGAAAACTAAATATGAGCAAGCCATAGAAATTCTTGACTCGGATAAGTATCCATTGCAACAAATTTCGAAAATAGAGCAGCTTCTTAAAGATCAAATTGCTAGGAACGAACAAGATGAGATTACCAGGGAACGGGAAGAGAAATACTCTGAACTCATAAGAGTAGCTGATGAAGCATTTAGAAATGAAGAATTCAAATCAGCCATCAATTCTTACAAGGAAGCGCAAACCTATACTGATGACCCAAAATATGCCATCGATCAAATAGAGCTTAGCAACAAACGCATTCAGGAGCTTGAAAAGTCTAAAGCAGAGTCTGAATTGGTGGCGCAAGATCAAGCCGAATATGAGAAAGCGATTCAATTGGCTGATATGCAATTTGAAAATAAAGAGTTTGATAAGGCAGTCACTACATATAACCTCGCTGCTTCAATTCTAACTGATCAGTCTTATCCTAAAGAACAAATTACACGAATCGAGGGGATCTTGAAGGAAAAGTCTGAAAACGAAGCATTGCTTGCAGAACAACGTGAAGAAGACAAAAGGAATGCGAAACAAAAAGCCGCATATGATGATGCTATATCAATGGCAGATGCCTATATGGATTCCGAAGACTATTTAAACGCCAAGTTGAAATATGGAGAAGCGAAGGAGATTGATCCATCTCAGTCTTATGCAACCAACCAAATATCCGCTATAGATCAATTACTTCTTGAAATGAAGGCGACAGCCAAGGCAGAGGAAGATCAAAGAAATGCATATAACCAATTGCTTTCTGATGGTGATCAGGCTGTTATGAATAAAAATTGGACGAAAGCCAGAGAATCATTCGAAAGCGCACTGAAAATTTATGCAGATGAAAAAATCCCTCAGGCAAGGTTAGAGGAAATCGACATACTTGAGCAAAAGCAATTGGATGAACAAAAGAATGAGCTGTTTAAGCAACACATTGCGAAGGCCGATGATGCCTTTATGAAAGGTGATCTAGATGAAGCCAAGCTTTATTACAACAAGGCTCTAGAGATATTTCCCGAGGATGCATTTGCATTAGCACGAATTAAGAAAATTAGTGAAATACAAAATGCTGAAAGTGAAACTAAGATCGTTGTTGAAGACAAAGAACGCTCAATGGTTGAAGAGAATTATGATGAAGGAAATGCTAAAGTGACCATACGAAAAGTAACCATTGGAGATAGAACGGAAATCTACAAGCGGGTGGTTCACTCATGGGGTGGTAAGTATTACTTTTTAAATGATCTACCAATTTCGGAGCTGATTTGGAATCGAAACTCAAATAACTAATTATGGAATCAGGACTTAAAAAAATCACGGCATCGCTACTGATAATCGCAACGTTGTTCTTCGCAACACTTGCAGTTTTATCTATTTGGGATATTATACAAGTTGAAAAAATCTTTCAGAAGAGTTTTTTCACACTGATTGTGATCTTTTGTGCTTCAGGTATTATGCTTTTTATATTCACTAACTTCTTCAAGAATAACAGCAAAGATCGTAATGAATCGAACTGATATTGTTATTGTCGATTTCAGGGATAGTTCTATATTTAATAACTAAACAAACCATTGATGAAAACCACTATGCTGTCGCTGGATGATGCGCTGAAAGAATACTTCGGTTTTGATAGTTTTAAAGGAAACCAGAAGGACGTTATGCAAAGCGTTCTCGATGGTCATGACACATTTGTAATCATGCCCACTGGCGGTGGAAAGTCCTTGTGCTATCAACTGCCTGCGCTAATACAAGAAGGCACTGCCATTGTTATTTCACCACTAATAGCCTTAATGAAGAATCAAGTTGATTCCATGCGAAGTTTTGGCTCCAACGACAACATTGCCCACTTTTTAAATAGCTCCCTTAACAAAACCGAGATAACTCAGGTAAAACTCGATGTGACAAATGGCCACACCAAGATGCTTTACCTTGCTCCCGAGTCATTAAACAAACAAGAGAATCTTGATTTTCTAAAATCAGTTAAGATTTCATTTGTAGCAGTGGACGAAGCTCATTGTATTTCAGAATGGGGACATGATTTTCGACCTGAATACCGAAGAATCAAGGAAATGATAAAGGGAATTGACAAAACAATTCCCGTAATGGCTCTGACAGCAACGGCCACACCAAAAGTTCAATCTGATATTCAGAAAAACCTAGCGATGGTTGATGCTAAAGTTTACAAAGCATCATTTAATCGTCCAAACCTTTTTTATGAGGTCCGTCCGAAAATTGATGCTGTCAAGCAACTCATACGATACATAAAGGAAAATTCAGGCAAATCAGGTATTATATATTGTCTCAGTAGAAAAAAGGTCGAGGAAATTGCAGAAACACTGCAAGTGAATGGAATTAAAGCCTTGCCCTATCATGCAGGCTTTGATGCTGGTACCAGGTCAAGAAATCAAGACATGTTTCTGATGGAAGATGTCGATGTAATAGTCGCTACGATCGCTTTTGGAATGGGTATTGACAAACCAGATGTTCGATTTGTCGTTCACTATGATATTCCAAAGAGTTTAGAAGGTTACTATCAGGAAACTGGAAGGGCCGGTCGAGATGGCGGAGAAGGTCGCTGCATAGCTTTCTACGATTATAAAGACGTAGAGAAGTTAGAGAAGTTCATGCACGGCAAACCTGTGGCCGAACAGGAGGTGGGTCGACAGCTTTTAGATGAAGTCGTTTCTTATGCTGAGACAGCCGTTTCAAGACGTAAGTTTTTATTGAATTATTTCGGTGAATCTTGGGATGAAGTAAATGGCGAAGGAGCAAACATGGATGATAACTCTGTGAATCCAAAGCAGAAGGTTGAATTCATCAATGAAATGAAAGTCCTTTTCAATGCCGTTGACACAGTAAAAGAACGTTTCAAGGCTAAGTACATAATTAATGTTCTTATTGGAAATAATACCTCTGAGGTTTCAACTTACCGACATAATCAAAGCGAAATTTTCGGAATAGGGAAGGAAACAGACCCCAAGCTTTGGATGGCGGCAATTCGACAGGCCATTGTCAATGGCTTTCTGTATAAAGACATCGAGACTTACGGATTACTTAAAATTACAGATAAGGGGCGTGAGTTCATGAAGAACCCACCGGAATCATTTATCGTCTATAAGGATCATGACTACATAACTCAACTGAAAGATGCTGATGATGTGGTTTTAAACTCTAAGTCGGGCGGTGCAGCCATGGATGAGGTTCTTTTGAAACAACTTAAAGAACTAAGAAAGAAAATATCTAAGCAAAAGAATGTACCCCCATTTGTGGTTTTTCAGGATCCTTCATTGCAGGATATGGCAAATCAATATCCAATTACCATTGATGAACTCAAGAATATTCAAGGAGTTGGCTCGGGTAAGGCGATCAAATATGGAAAACCATTCATTGAGCTAATTTCCAACTATGTTGAGGAAAATGAAATTGAACGTCCACAGGATATGGTTGTTAAATCGGTTGTCAATAAATCTGGCACAAAGGTTTACATCATCCAAGGTATTGACAGAAAAATCCCATTGAATGACATTGCCAAAACAAAAGGGATGGAGTTCGATGATTTGCTTTCTGAACTGGAGCACATTGTTGACAGTGGCACTCGATTGAACATTGACTATTACATCAATGAGGAAATTGATGAAGATAAACAAGAGGAAGTCCACGACTATTTCATGGAAGCTGAAACAGCAGATATTGATGAAGCATTAGAGGAATTAGGGAGTGATGATTATACCTCAGAAGAACTGCGACTGTTAAGAATCAAGTTTATGTCGGAAGTTGCCAACTAGCAACTTGAAAAATCCATAATCTGCATTAAAAAAGCCCTAATCAACATTGATTAGGGCTTTTACTTTTTAATCCTCGTCCTTCTTCTTCGGTTTTGGTTTTGACTTTTTCTTTACTGAAATCAGAATTTGAGATGATTCTTTATCTAGTTCGGCCTTTAATTCATCTCCCTCATCAATGTTTGCCTTGATTATTTCTTCTGCCATCGGGTCTTCCAAATACTTCTGAATGGCTCTCTTCAATGGTCGAGCACCATATTTTTCATCAAATCCCTTTTCAGCAATAAAATCTTTTGCTTCATCAGAGAGTGTCAACTTATAACCCATTTCTGCCACGCGAGAATAGAGCGACTTTAGTTCGATATCTATGATTTTGTGGATATTGGCCTTTTTCAAATTATTGAATAGCACCACATCATCGATTCGGTTTAAAAACTCAGGAGCAAAAGCATTTTTCAAAGCCTTTTCAATGACTCCCTTAGCGATATCATCCGCTTGATCTTCCTTTGATTTAGTCGCAAACCCAACACCAAGTCCAAAATCCTTCAACTGGCGTGACCCAATATTTGAAGTCATAATGATGATCGTATTTCTAAAATCAATTTTGCGACCTAGGCTATCGGTAATTTGACCATCATCTAATACTTGAAGCAACAAATTATATACATCTGGATGCGCTTTTTCAATTTCATCCAGAAGCACAACAGAGTAGGGGCGTCTTCGAACCTTTTCTGTCAACTGACCACCTTCTTCATAACCAACATATCCCGGAGGTGCACCAACTAACCTGGAAACCGCAAACTTCTCCATGTATTCGCTCATGTCTATTCGGATAAGTGAATCTTCCTTGTCGAATAAATACTTGGACAACACTTTAGCCAATTGAGTTTTACCAACTCCCGTTGGACCTAAAAATATGAAGGTTCCGATAGGCTTATTTGGATCTTTAAGTCCAGCTCGATTTCTACGAATCGACTTTACAACCTTTTTAATCGCTTCGTCTTGACCAACTACCGATCCTTGAAGTTCCTTATCCATGTCGATCAATCGTCCGCTTTCTTTCTGAGCGATGCGTTGAGTAGGAACACCTGTCATCATTGCAACCACCTCAGCCACATTGTCTTCCGTAACCGTTTCTCGGTGGTTTTTTGTAGCCTCTTCCCATTTCTTCTTTTCAGAATCTAGATCCTCGATCAACTGTCGTTCTGTATCTCTTAGTTTGGCCGCCTCTTCATATCGCTGACTTCTAACGACCTTATTTTTTTCGTCCTTGATATCCTCAATTTTCTTCTCAATCTCAATAATTGCCTTTGGCACATTGATATTCGTAATATGGACTCTGGAGCCAGCCTCGTCTAATGCATCAATAGCTTTATCCGGTAAGTGACGATCACTTATATATCGATCAGTAAGCTGAACACAGGCAATCAATGCCTCTTCCGTATAGTTTACATTATGATGTTTTTCGTAATTCTCTTTGATGTTTTTCAATATCTGCAGCGTTTCTTCAGTAGTAGTCGGTTCGATGATGACTTTCTGAAATCTACGTTCTAGCGCTCCATCTTTTTCAATGTACTGTCTATATTCATCAAGAGTCGTGGCACCGATGCATTGAATTTCACCTCTAGCAAGAGCAGGTTTAAACATATTGGACGCGTCTAATGAACCAGAAGCTCCTCCAGCACCAACCAAGGTGTGAATTTCATCAATGAATAGAATTACATCTGGAGACTTCTCCAATTCATTCATCACCGCCTTCATTCTTTCTTCAAATTGACCGCGATATTTGGTACCGGCTACCAACGAAGCAAGATCAAGGGTAACAACCCTCTTATTAAATAGGACACGAGACACTTTTCTCTGAACTATTCTCAGTGCCAGACCTTCGGCTATGGCCGATTTACCGACACCGGGTTCACCTATTAATATTGGATTGTTTTTCTTCCTTCTAGACAAGATTTGAGAAACTCGCTCAATTTCCTTTTCTCTTCCTACGATAGGATCGAGCTTGTTGTCCTCGGCCATCTTGGTTAAGTCTCGACCAAAATTGTCCAAAACCGGAGTCTTGGACTTGGTCTCAGCACCCTTTCTTGGACTACCGCCACCGCCAGTAGCACCGCCTCCGAACGAAGACTTGTCATCTTCGTCTTCATCGTCTTGTGGTGAATCGGCATAATCGGCTCTCGGAGTATCCTGGGTCAGCATACTTTCCAATTCATTTTTCACCCTTTCATAAGTAACGCTAAAGGCTGATAGAGCTCGGGAAGCGACATTATTTTCATCTTTTAGAATTGAAAGCAATAAATGCTCTGTGCCAATAAGATTACTTTTAAAGAGCTTGGCTTCCAAATAAGTGATCTTTAATGTCTTTTCAGCTTGTTTCACCAAGGGGATGTTACCCAAACTGTTCAGTGGTTTTTTGGTTTTTTCTACCGAACGCACCGAGTTTTCTATCAGTTTTCGCAACTCAACTAAATCAACCTCCAAATTGGATAGTATTTTAATTGCTACTCCGTCACCTTCTCTAATCATTCCTAAAAGGAAATGCTCTGTTCCAATATAGTCGTGTCCTAAACGTAGAGCCTCTTCTCGGCTGAACGATATAACATCCTTTACTCTTGGCGAAAAATTCGTATCCATATTCTTAGTTTCTATACTACCTTACTCAAGGTTTGTGCCGCAGCAAAGTAGCAGATTTTTGATCTTATCCAAAACTAGGTGAACATTATTGTTGAAAACCTATGAGAACCCTCATGTACTAACAGAAATTTGTTTAAAAATGAGGTGATTTAAACAACCAAAAACCCAATCCACAGAGTTACTTTCGAACGCTTATGAAAGTCAGGCTAATTCTGACTTTATTGACCTTATATAGACAACATGGCAGAAGGAGAAAAGATTATTGCAGTCAATATTGAAGATGAAATGAAAACAGCGTACATCGATTATTCGATGTCCGTGATTGTGTCAAGAGCGTTACCCGATGTGAGAGATGGTTTAAAGCCTGTTCATAGAAGAGTATTGTACGGTATGCTCGATTTGGGAGTACTCTCAAACAGAGCTTATAAAAAGTCTGCAAGAATTGTAGGGGAAGTATTAGGTAAGTATCACCCACATGGTGATTCATCTGTATATGATACAATGGTCAGAATGGCTCAGCCTTGGTCTCTTCGATATCCATTAGTGGATGGGCAGGGTAACTTCGGTTCTATAGATGGTGACAGCCCGGCTGCGATGCGTTATACAGAGGCGCGTCTTCGGAAAATCGCAGAGGAACTGCTCGCTGACATTGATAAAGAAACAGTTGACTATCAACTAAACTTTGACGATTCATTAAAGGAACCGACAGTTCTGCCAGCAGGATTTCCTAACCTTTTGGTTAATGGTAGCGCAGGTATCGCTGTCGGAATGGCAACTAATATGCCACCACATAATCTAACGGAGATTATCAACGGAATAGTTGCTTACATAGATAATAGAGACATTACTATCCCTGAATTAATGCAACACGTAACCGCCCCAGATTTCCCAACTGGAGGAACTATCTATGGTTATGAAGGGGTGAAAGCCGCATTCGAAGAGGGTAGAGGTCGCATTGTGATGCGCGGTGAAACTACCATTGAAGAGGATGATAATGGAAGAGCAACAATCATCGTCACTGAAATTCCATACCAGGTCAATAAAGCAGATATGATTCAGCGTACGGCTGAATTGGTAAATGACAAGAAGATAGAGGGCATTCGGGATATTCGAGATGAATCGGACAGAAATGGAATGCGAATTGTGTACGAATTAAAAAGTGATGCCATTCCAAATGTGGTTCAAAATCACCTATTTAAGTACACTGCTTTACAGACAAGCTTTAGTGTAAACAATATCGCGCTGGTAAAGGGTAGACCAATTGCATTGAACCTTAAGGATATGATGATTCACTATGTGGATCACCGACATGAGGTTGTGGTTAGACGAGCTCAATTTGAGCTTAGAAAAGCGGAAGAACGCGCTCACATATTGGAGGGATTGCTCATTGCGTTAGATAACTTGGATGCTGTAATCAGCTTGATCAGAGGATCAAAAACTCCAGATGAGGCTCGTGATGGATTAATCGAAAAGTTTAGCCTAAGCGAGATTCAAGCGAGAGCAATTCTCGATATGCGTTTGCAACGTCTGACCGGACTTGAAAGAGACAAGATCAAAGAAGAGTTTGATGCAATGATGAAAACGATCGATGGCTTGAAAGAACTCTTGAATAATGAGTCTATGCGAATGGAAATGATCAAGAGCGAATTACTTGAGATCAAAGAAAAGTATGGTGATGAGCGTAGAACCAAAATCGTTCATGCCGCTGGTGATTTCCGTATCGAAGATATGATAGCCAATGAGGAAGTTGTGGTTACCATTTCACATATGGGTTACATGAAGCGCACCGCGCTTACTGAATACAGAACTCAAAGTAGAGGAGGAGTAGGAAGTAAAGGTTCGGCCACAAGAAATGAAGATTTCCTAGCGAATTTATTTATCGCCACTACCCATAATTATTTGCTCGTTTTTACAGAAAAGGGCAAATGTTTCTGGATGCGTGTATTTGAAATCCCTGAGGGAACGAAGGCTTCTAAGGGACGCGCAATTCAGAACTTATTGAACATCGAGACAGATGATAAAGTACTCGCGTATATTAATGTACCTAGCTTAAGTGATGAGGAATTTTTGAATAGTCATTATATAATGATGTGCACCAAAAATGGTGTCATCAAAAAGACACCACTTGAAGCGTATAGCCGACCAAGAACAAATGGAATTATTGCGATAGGAATTCGTGAAGGCGATCGATTGTTAGAGGCAAGATTGACCAATGGCGACAACCACATTATCATGGCACTTAAGTCTGGTAAGGCAATTCACTTTAATGAAAATGCCGTTAGATCTATGGGTCGAGGAGCGAGTGGTGTTCGAGGAATCACCCTTGGAAATCCGAAGGATGAAGTGATCGGCATGATTTGTATACAAGATGCTGCTGTTGATACCGTATTAGTAGTTTCTGAAAAGGGGTATGGTAAACGAACTGATGTAGAGGATTACCGAATCACAAATAGAGGTGGAAAAGGTGTCAAGACGTTAAATATAACGGACAAAACAGGTGGTCTGATTGCCATCAAAAATGTGACAGACGAAAATGATTTGATGATCATCAATAAGTCGGGCATCATCATTAGAATGTCGGTTGAAGAGTTGAGAACCATGGGTAGAGCTACTCAAGGCGTGAAGCTGATTAACTTGAGAAACAATGATGCGATCGCAGCCGTGGCCAAGGTTCCTGCAATGGAGGAAGAAGAATTAGAAGGTGAAGACGTTGAAGGATTAGAAAATGGTCCAGACATGGGTGAAACACCATCTGAAGACACCCCAAATGACGATGCCGAATCTTAATTGAAAGTTTGGCCTTGTCCTTGTTTATCTACATTTGAATCAAAATTTTTGAAACAACAATGAGACGACTATTAGTTTGCGTGCTTTTTTGTGGCTCGGCTGCAATGATTCATGCCCAAGGAGCGAAAGCGAAAGTCCTGAACGCCTACAACTACATGAACGACAATGAGTTGATCAAGGCAAAGGCGGAAATTGAACCCGCTACAACCAACGAAAAAACCATGGCTGATGCAAAGACTTGGTATTTTCGAGGACTGATTTATGAAAACATCTACAAAAACTCATTTGCAAAAAATGAAAAGACGGATGAAGCACTTTTCCCAGAATTAGAAGCTGAGAGGGAAGGGGCTGTAATCACCAGTATTGAATCTTATGAGAAGGCTATTGCTCTCGGAAGTAAGAAAATCAATATGGCGGAAGTGAAACAGCATCATGCAGAAATGTCTAAATGGGCATATCAAGAAGGTGTGAATTACTACAACCAGAAAAAATACACGGATGCAGCCAACATGTTTGCAAAGTGTTATGACGTCAAGTTGAAGTACGAAACAATAGACAACGAAGCCGCTTATAATGCTGGACTAGCTTACAAATTAGCTGGAGACAAAGCACAAGCTGAGAAGTACTTGCGCATGTGTATTGCTAATGAGTTTAAAGCTGAGCAGGTCTATCTAGATATACTTCATATGTATGGTCAAGATGAGGCAGATGCGGATAAATACAAGGCCACACTTGCAGAAGCGCGTGAAAAGTATCCTAACAACCAAGATATCATCCAAGAGGAAATCAATATCTATTTGGGAGCCAAAGAATATGACAAGGCACTGACGAACCTCAATAAGGCCATCGAATTAGATCCAAAAAACAAGCAGCTGGTATATGCTCGTGGTATTATCCTGGATAATCAACAGGCTACACTGAGAGGTGAGGGTAAGACAGATGAAGCCAACGTAGCCTACAAAAAAGCAGAAGCAGATTACAAAAGCGTAGTGGCTCTTGATCCAGAAGGATTTGACGGAAACTACAGCTTAGGAGCGCTATACTATAACCGTGGAGCTGAAATGTTAAATGACGCCAACAATATATTGGACGATGCTAAATACAAGGCAGCCAAAGAAGAAGCGGAAACAGAATTGAAAGCAGCTTTACCATTTTTGGAAAAGGCACATGCCATTGATCCAACGGACATTCAGACCATGAGCTCGTTAAAAGTGATCTATGCTCGAACCAATCAAATGGACAAATTTGATGCGATCAAAGAGAAATTGGAAAACTAGACAGTTCTCCACAAAGTTTCGAAGGACTTATTCATTGAATAAGTCCTTTTTTTATGTCTAAATTTGTGTACTTGAAAGCTAACACACTCATATTGTACCTGTTCTTGGGAGTTATGTCGCAATCATGCTTTGACCAATGTCGAAAGGTGGATTGTAACAATAGTGGATATTGCTATGATGGTGCTTGCATTTGCGATAAGTGGTATAGTGGTGAAAACTGTGATCTAAGATTCAACAGAAATTACGAAGGACTCTTTCAATCAAGCATGGATTTAATGGCAAGGAATGAAATAGACACTATTCGCTTTTTTGCGCATCAGTCTATACCAAACAGGGTTTACACCACGGGTGGACTTCAAATTGATTTTGAAACGGATTTTACATTGATTATTCCGGTGCAAGAATTAATCATCGATTCGATGCAATTTTCAATAGAAGGTAGCGGCCAGTTTGGTCTGGACTTTTATGAAATTGAATACGGATTATCAGGGGAGTATGATCCATTGGATTCAAGGACCAGCATTTATAATTTTTCGGGAACACGAGTAGCAGAATAGGTAGAACGATATGGATTTATGGTCTTTGTCAGAATACCCATACTTAACATAATATTAATTATAGTTTAAATGTAATTAAAAGCTGCGCCAGTACTTATGACCAATATCTATACACTTAAACGTTTATGATTAAAACGTTGCTTAAGCCAACAAACTAGTCATCCGGTCACACTCAGCTTCCTGAACTTGTTTCGGAACCTGTTTCGGAATTCGTTGAAGGCTGAGCAGCATTATTCAAAACCTGATCAATTTCTCGGAGTTTATTTTAAAGCACGATGTATTTCAATTCCAATTCCTGAATTTTCAAATTTCCGAGTTGTAGTTCATGTTGTGTTGGAATACGCGCAGTATGTTGAGGTAATTGATCCAAATCTTGCGAGTATTTATCCAGGAGCATTTCTTGATGATCAATTATTGCTGCATTGGCGTTGGTTGTGTGCAAATGCGACAAAGATTGATTGGTGACATCCAATAGTTTTTGCAGCGCATGCTGGGCAGCGTCCAGAACCTTTCTACGCCAGACGGCCTTCTCTAGCCTTGTCTTATGCTTCGCTATCGTGTCAGCCAATTCATAGGCCTCTGCACCGAGCTTATTTTGCAGCACTATTAAATCTGAACGCGATAACTGATCTGTATTTAACATAATGTTTAACGATAAACGGAAATAAACAAAGCCTTCAAGTCATCGGTGTCCATTTCATGCGTGAGTCTTTGCACGACCATTGCCGATGGCGCGATATGTCCGCTCTCAATGCAGCTCAGCTTTGAGGCAGCATCTTAAAGTCTATGTGCCAAAAGACCAACACTCCTACCTTTTTGCATCATTAAACGGCTATACAAACTCGCAGTTTGTATGTTGGTGCTGCTGTTCATACGAATACAAGACCTCAACACTCCCCTCCTATTTTATGTTGTGCAACAGGATTTAGTTAGGAATTGTTGTTGCAGGATTTATGAGAGAATTATTCTGATGTTGTGATGGAACCACGCGAGAGGATTCGATTGACTAATTCGCTACCGTCCCGACATCCTCCATAAACCAATGAAATTTAGATTGCAAAGCAGGCCAATCTTCCAACCTGTGGACCTTTCCACTGCAAAGGACAGAACCATCATGGGTAAAAATAAATTCGTTTGACATGTCTCTGATTAAGTAATAGTTACCTTCTACTTTATCAACTATGAATTCAATTCCGCTTTCATGCTTTTCCATGATGATTTTCACACTTTTTGAGTGGCCGAGTTTGTCATGGTAAATGAGGTAGCCATCTGGGTGAATGAACAAAAATACAGCAGCTTCAAAATCCGTGTCGGGTTGCGCATAAACCACCTCGTAAGCATACAACTCGGGCTTCTCTTTGCTGAATCCTTGTGAAAGCTGCAATCCCATTCCTTCTGAAATCAACAACGCAATGGCAATCATTCTCGTTGAAAGTTTTACGCTTTGATTTGATACAATCTTAGAAAGGTGGTCGATGTCTTTCAAATCAAGCGGAATGCCTGTGCTTACTGCATATAACAACCGTTTTAGATGAGGAAACAGAAGCGTGAGGTTCAGCGCCAATAAAAATGAACTGACCAGTTTGACAGAGATGTCGAAACCGAAGTTGATCATCACAATGTTGAGCAGCATGGCAAAGGAGATGTATAGGCCGATTACCCGCGTTCGATAAAACAAAACAAGCAAAGCGCCAATTACTTCCATGGCTCCCAAAAAGTAAGAATAGATCGGACTTAGCCCCATTACACTCCAATAGAGTATATCACGGTCGAGCTGACCAAAAGGCCGCATCAGAATGTTGGAGAAAGGCGTGTAAAACTGGCCCAGAAATAGCTTGTCAATTCCGTAGCTAAAGAGTTGAAAAGCCAGAAACCAAATCATAAGTGATTGAAAAACATGCCTGACTGTTGAGTCAGCGAGCCAGCGCAGGATCTGAAATTGAGATAGAAGACCAATCGCGATTGAAAGAACTGCGAGCAATATGAACAGCAAGAACATGCTGATGGAATCAGAGTAGAAGTTCAGATCGGGACCCTCAACTCCAAACAGCAAGTCTGAGAGCCATGTTATGATCGGACCGAAAAGCCATCGATTGACGCTATTGCGATCTGGTAATAAGAAATAGGAAACCGGCAGGAAGATCACTCCCAGCCCGAAGAACCAATAAAGAGCTGACTTCAGGAAATTCAGCACGGCTGTCTATTTGCGTATGGTAATAGATTGCAATTTTCGTTGACTCCGTAAACGGACAATGACTATCCCAACGGATAAAGCAAGTAGAACTAAGCCAATGAGTGGTCCTTGAAAATCAATAAACGGAGCTAAAAAAGAACCCTTCTCCTTTCGTCTTCCTTTCTTCGAATCCACTTGGATTTCTTTTGTGAGCTTATAACCATTGATCACAACATTTTTAGACGCGTATCCAAAGCATCCTGAGGAATCCAGCTCCGCTTTTAGCTCGTCAGCTGTGATGTCCTGAGAAAAGGTTGGATGATTCACCAGTGTGTATTGACCCGCTCTATGAAGAGTTTCTTTTGAATACCTCTCCAGATCAATCAAACAGTCTGCGTCCGGATAGGTAAAACCTTTTGATCGATCTCCATAGACTCGCTTCATCACGATAATCGTTGTTGAGTCATTGACTTTTACCATTGAGTCCAATTGCAACTGCATAAAAATCATCATTGGGGTTTCCCCCAGGTTTGAATTCAGAAGAACTTCATCGTTTTCAAGCGCCTTCTGGAAGTCAGCATTGCTGCCCCCATGGCTTTTATGAGCGATGAGTTTGGTTTGAGCAGAGAGTTGGCTTGCGCTGAAAAGCGCAAGAATAAGGATGGATAAAACGGATTTCATGTTTCCAAAAATGACTTTTACAGCGCTAGAACGCTCCTAATGAGATGTTAAACAGGGTTTTAAACAAGCTGATTAGAAAGTGTATGAGATGGGATTCAAGAGCTATCGAGTCGCGAGGCAGCGAATAGGTTACACCTGTAAATACGCGAACACTCCCCTCCTATTTCATTTTGCGGAACCCTATTTTGTTAGGAACTGTGGTTGCAGGTAACCACGCGAGAGGGCTCGCGCGGTAGCGGGGTGCCAGCAGGGATCCACATTAGGCTACTTAATTAGTATAAAGGTTGCGTTGATTTCTGAGCTCATTTAAACCCACTTCTAACCAGAATGCACAAAAACCGGAGTGGGATTTAAGACACGATGAATTAGACAAATGTTATTCGTGTTTAGCCATTGTACAACACCCTCCGCAATTCACACTTAGAGTGGAAAACGATCAGTATATTCTGCGTGTAGAAAACTCCAATTACGTCAAAGAATTGATGAAAAACAAGTGGGATGGTTTTGCTGTTGAGTTGGTGGTGTTTGATGACTACATGTGCGGCAATCCCGACTACTACACCAAAGCGAGCCGAAGAAATGGGCAATGCGAGATCAATGGCCGAATGCTACAGCCGCTTTATCGTGACGACCTCTACAGAGGTTACAAAAAGCGAAAAGTAGATAAGGATATTAAGTTTTTGAGCTACCTGGTCAAAGCAGATTCCGTTCCCTTCAATCAGCGCACCTACCAATTTAAGCTCGACCGATTTGAAAGTGAATACTTTGAGACAAAACTCGGTAGAGTCCCGAAGGACATGACTGGCTTTTGGGCGCATAACTTGGTTTACATTCAAGATCGACAGGTTTGCCACATTGACTACCTGACCGGATACTGTGGTCAAGTCTTTTCAGATCGGGTGAAGCCCAGTCGCATAACACTTGAACCTAAAGGTGAATATGCATTCAAACCCAAAAGAGGACAGTATTTTTTCCAGTTGAATTTTGAGAAGAATAAGGCCGAGTTTACGAAAGAGGACATCGCTCCCCTACTAAAGTCTTTGAATGCGGATGACTATCGAATTGATTCTATCGAAATAAACGCGAGTACCTCTATTGAAGGTCATACTGCCACCAATCAACAGCTCTTGAAGAGGCGAATGAATGGCATTTTGCAGGTCTTTCAGGCTCAGCAGCTGGCCAGTATCAAGCTTTTGGCGGAGGGACATGCCGCTTGGGATCAGTTTTATGAAGCCATTGCCAATAGTCCTAAATGGAAACACCTGAAAACATTAGAAAAGGAAAAACTGATCGAGCGACTAAATAGTGGATTGGCGGATTCGCTAGAGTTCATTCTCGCAAAACATCGGCTTGGAAATGTTCACCTATTCTACACCATTCCCATAACGGATGAGACCCTGCCAGGGTATATTCATAAGGAATATGAAGGTTTATCGAACAAACTCCAATCTAGCTTGCCAGGGGCAGATAGCAATGATTTTTACCTAGAAATGCTCTCGCAACTCTACAGTTTCGCGCATTGGGCCTTTATTGAGGGCAAAATAGATACCTCCGTACTGGCAGGCTTGCAGCCTCCTCCCTTCTACAACGAGCATCTCCCCTTTTCTGAAGAGCTGATCCTTTGCTCCTTTGAGTATCAAAAGTCGTTTGAAAACGCAGACTCTTGGTTGGAATCGCGTCCCGAGTTGATATCTGTTTTGATGGAGGAAAGTGAGTCGCTTTCTTTCGCATTCATCTACACACTTTACATGGAACAAGCCATTGATTTGAGCGAACGTGAGGAAATAACGCGCGAAGAAGTACAAGCCCACATTGACAAATTGGAAACCCTACAGCGTTTTTATGTGAGCGACTCATTTGCGCAGGTGAACATAGAGCGAATCAACTTCAACTTGAATATGCTGCTTTTAAATTCAGTGTTTATCGATGATCCAAAAGCCAATGAGGCAGACGCCTATGAAAGTCTAAACGAGGTGTATGATTGGTATCTGAAAAATGACGGGCTCAGCGATTCCATTGTGTTTCAATTGGCTCAAATGGCGGTTCATTATGCCAACAATCAATTGGCCTTATCCTTCATGAAGCCTCATCGAGATGTTGATTTTATTGATGCCTACGCCTTACCCTTGGAATACATACATGTCTCGACAAGTGGAAGTGACCGATTTTACAACTATTTGATAGAGGCCTCAGAAACAATGGCTCCCAATCATTGGTGTAACTTATTCTTTAGCGATTGCGGTATTCCCTTACAAGCCTTTGATCACGAACAATTGCGCAATACGTTTTGCGAAAAGTGTTTGGAGGTGAATGATTTTTTGATTGACGTTTTAAATGAACCATTTTAAACAAGTCTTTGCGATATTGGTTGTCTTAAACAGATTTTCATTTTATGAAATACATCGCGATTCTGCTAAGCACATTTATATTCAATTTTTCACTATTTGCGCAAGGTTGGGATGAAATTGCCGATATGCCTTCTGGTAAACACCATCCAGTAACTTTCTCTCTGGATGGCTACGGATATGCGGTCACGGGTTGGGATGAGCAAATTGGACCTTCAGATGATTTTTACAGATATGACCCCGGTCAAGACAGTTGGTCAATACTGCCTGATTTCCCAGGTGTCGCTAGAAGCTTTGCCATTGGCTACACATATGAGAATCGAGGTTATTTTGGATTTGGTGCTACATTGAACAGCTACCTGCGGGATATTTGGGAATACGATGCTGAAAGTGAAACGTGGGAACAACTGACTACCTGCCCTTGTAGCGGCAGGCGTCATCCAGCGTTTCTCGTGCACGACAGTACTATATATGTTGGATTAGGGGATGATCAAAGCGGAGATTTGAATGACTGGTGGCAGTATAACATGCGCAATGACCAATGGCTTCAGTTGGATGATCTGCCTGCACTAGCTCGTCACCATCCTTTCCAATTCGTTGTAGATGAGCAAATCTATGTGGGTTTGGGCCACGGTGGAGCAATAATATATGACGATTGGTACACCTATAATTACACAGACTCAGTTTGGGAAACATTGAATGATTTTCCAGGCGAATCCAGAGTTGCGGGAACACAGTTTGACCACGGGGGATTTGGATATGTGCTTAGTGGGGATGGCTCGAACCACTCATATATGGAAGAAGGTGAGTTTTGGCAGTACACTCCAACAGAAGATTCTTGGAAACAAATGCCATCACACCCTGGAATCAGTCTTTGGGCGCCCGGCTCTTTTGTGATTGAGGATACGTTATACTTGATTGGAGGTCAAAACAGACAATCCGGTTTTGTTCAAGGAGATTCTTGGAGGTTTGTTTTAGTTGAGGTTGAAGAAGAAGATGAAGAAGAGGAAGTAACTGGATTGGCGGATCTGAGTGCAGGCAGCTTAAAGCTTTATCCCAACGCCGCCTCTACCGAATTGTGGATTGAAGCTGACTTTGCCATCCAGTCGACTGCCATTTTCGATATATCAGGTAGATTGGTGCAAACATCTGGTCCAACCCAATTAATCCATGTTGCTGACTTGAAACCGGGAATCTATGTAGCCAATATCTCGGGCGGCTCAGGTATTAACTACCAGGTAAAATGGATCAAACAATAAAAGTTGTTTCACACATTAGAGACCCTTTAGATCTAGCTTGAGTTCTTTGTATTCAAAGAAATCTTGAGCTAGCTGAGAATTATCCACGCTACCCTCGCTGTTTTTAACCACACTTATGTATTCCAATTCTCGATTGGATGGCGCGGTAATCAGTTCGCTAATTTTATCAATCTTGTCATAGTCCCCTTGATCAATGGGCTCCAACCACTGATCGAAGTTTTCTGGATTCAGGATGATCGGCATGGTGTGCGGACGCTCTCCCCCATTATTGATTTCGTGAATTTTCTCATTCGCTTCTTGCGTAACCATGGCACAAGTCAAGTATTCTTTGTCATTTATCGTAGCGACATCCCACAATCCTGCCACGGGCAATGGTTCAAAATCCTTTAGTGTGATGTAGATTGGATATGTTTCATCATCCTGATAATGCATGACAAAAAAACCTTCTAGCAAAATCACGCAACGCCTGTCATGTGCGGAATCTCGCCAAGTTGGTTTTTCATCGTCAAACATGGTTTCACTGGCCGAATTCCATGTTTTGCGCCCAATGTCCAATGCTTTTCGTGCTCTATCCACCGCCTTTAATGGATCATCTTTTGGGCGGTCACTTCGCCAATTCGGAATAAAACCCCATTTGAGTTGGGCTAATCTTGGTCCACCAGCGCCTTTCAGCAAAGCCGGTAACTTGGCGTTTTCGATGCCCGGACTGAAAAACCTTTGCAGTTCCGATTCAACAGGCTTTTGCATATACCTGCCCGGCTCATTTTCTCTCCAAAGTGAATACTGCTCATGCAATTCCCTCATATTGTCAGAGGTAGCTGCATTTTTTATCAAATACCGAAAGGCCTTGTTGGTGTCGAAAGAAACATAATTACACATGCGCCAAAGGAACGGGTTTTGGAGTAATCGCCCTGTCAAAAATTACCATTTCGAGGATATTTTGGATAGGAATGTTGTAAGCTGAATATCGAATAATCAATGTTGAATATCGAATTTCGAAATGCGAGGCTGACACAACTTGTCATGCTGAGCGCGACTGAAGGGAGCTGGTCGAAGTGTGAACAAGTTGGAAAGGAGAACTGCATCATTTGAATCGCTTCTGTTTTCCCTTCGATTCGTTCCTCACTCAGGGCAGGCGAATACTGTCGAGTCTACAACACAACGCTCAAACTGACAGCGATTCAAAAGCATGAGCCAGTAGTCAATTAAAAATCTAAGTCAGCCGTGTAGGTCAACTTGACCCATTTATTCATTTTCTTCTGGATGACTTTGAAATGGTGCAGGTCTTCATCGCACACCAATGTGATGGCTTGACCAGGGTTCTCTGCCCTACCCGTGCGGCCTATTCTGTGGATGTAATCCTTAGGTGATCTTGGCAATTCATAGTTAATCACAAAGGGTAAAAATTCAATGTCGATTCCGCGAGAAATCAAATCCGTTGCTACCAAGACGTCCAGCTTACCCACTTTGAAATCGCGCAAAGCACTGGTTCTTGTCATGTGACTCTTCTTACTATGCGTTGCTTTTGCATCAATGCCGTTCTTAACGAGCTTCTCACACAATTTGTCTGCTGCCACAACCGATGAGGTGAATATCAACACCTGCTTCATGCTTTGACTCTTTATCAAATGCCTTAGAAATGGACCTTTCGTTTCTGGAGTCACATGATAAGCACTTTGCTGTATCAATTCAATATTATCCTCTTGTGGTTTGACCTTTACCACATGTGGATCTTTTAGTAGCAAGGATTGAATCTTTGTCACTTCCTCGTTCAAGGTGGCTGAGAACAGCAGGTTCTGCCGTTTCTTAGGCAACAAGGATAAGATCTTAGTCACCTCTTCTTTGAAACCTAGATTCAGCATTTTATCGGCCTCATCAATGACCAACATTTTTGTTTCGCTGAGGTGTATGGCTTTTGATTCTATCAATTCAATCAATCGGCCTGGTGTAGCGACCAATATGCTTACTCCTTGCAAGTTGATCATCTGTGGATTGATACTCACTCCCCCAAAGACAGCCATGGACTTTATTCTACCCGGAAGTTTGTGACCCAACAACTGAAAGACTGCATTGACCTGTTGAGCCAACTCTCTGGTCGGAACCAATACAAGCGTATGTATATGTCTATTTAATAAGAAGTTAGACTCCAACACATCCATGAGCACTGGAAGGACATAGCTGGCCGTTTTTCCAGATCCGGTTTGAGCGATTCCTAGGACATCACGCCCATCGCGTATGGCTGGAATGATTTGTTCCTGAATCGGAAACGGTTTTTTGTAACCGTTATCATGTAATGCCTTTTGCAGATGCTTCGAGAGCCTAAGAGAGGAAAATGGCATTACCTAAACAGAAATTTGTTTGATGTATGAGTCTGTGGGATTGGAGATCTGAATCTCGCCTTGACACTAAGAATCGCTATTGCGTTCTTCAATCTTCTCCTTTTCAGATTCTTCCTTATCAGAAAGGGTTCTGTTCACTGGAGCGCTGTCCCAATCAATTTCTGGTCCTGCCGGAGAGTCGCCTTCCGCCTTTTCAATCTTTTTTTCTTCCCTACGCTCACGCTTTTCCTTGTTTTTCTTCTGTTTGTCCTTTTCGCGCTGGCGCTTATTGAATGAGTGTGGAGATTTTGCCATGTTGCAAGGATAAGGTTATTTGAGCATTTGCTAGACGGAGGAACATCCAGTTTTCAACAAAACGTGGTTATGATTTTTGCCCCCCCCCCATGTCAGAATATGAATAATTGAATAGCTATTCGAAGAGTGCATCATTCACATTTACCTCCAAATTAGAACCATTCGCAACAATTTGAGTCTTTGACTATTCGTGCGAGCAACCATCTTGAAGGATTTGAAGTTTATTTATACAAGCACTATTAACCTAAATCTATCAACTATGAACATGAATAAGCGCCTCATCTCCATCATTGACGATGACTCAATTTGCAGAATGCTCGTTAAAAAGCAAATTGAGTGTAGTGAATATGAAACGCAAGTCTTTGAGTATGAAAATGGGCATCTTGCCTTTCAGGATTTGAAGAGTATTACTCACGATCCGAGCGTAATTCCAGATGTCATTTTCCTAGATTTATTTATGCCTGTAATGGATGGATGGGAGTTCCTTGATGAACTATCCAAGGTGGCGCACATCATGGCGAAGTCGCCACAGATTTACATCCTATCTACATCTATAAATGTAGTCGACATTGAACGAGCAGAAGAAAACCCACTGGTCACAGGATTCATTCCCAAGCCCATCAAACTCAGACAGATTCAACGAATCATACATAAAATAAAGTACTACGGATTGACCGGGTGATTATCTCAATCCAACGGGCCTACCCGTTTTTGATATGGTAATTTCATCATAAATCACCTTCAATTCTCCTGACTCGTTGCGATAGCGCAACTGAAATGGATATACTCCAGCAGAGTGCACACCTCCATTGGGATTAGAACCATCCCAGGCAGTAAATGGATTATTACTCCTAAAGACTTGGTGTCCCCAACGATCGTATATCGATAGCTCGAAATCTTCTGCTCCAATTCCCTCCCCCACCACACTGAACACATCATTCACTCCATCGCCATTGGGAGTGAAACTAGATGGCCAAAAAATGGCGGTCTCCACCAGGAATTCCAGATTTTTAATGATCGTATCAGTGCATCCATCTACAGAAATGGCGACCAGCATGACTTCGTATTGAGACTGCGCATCACTGAATTCATGGTCAAATAGTTCGACATTTTCTTCCTCCCTATTGTCAACATTCCAGTGCCATTCCGAGGCATCTTTGGAAGTGTTCTCAAATTGCACAAGGGGATGAATGGATGTTGGATGTGCTGGAAAGTGAGTGAACGAAGCCGTGGGTTGCTCCAATACTTGAATCGCACAGGGGTAACTCATTTCTGCTATACAACCAAAATCAGTGGTGATGTCAACGGACAAATCATGACAGCCGATGGTACTATACTTATGATACAAAACCGAGTCTACTCCTAGTGTATATCGAACCTCGCCATCACCCATGTGCCAAGCATAGGTGTAACCAGCTTGTGTTTCCTTCATAAACAAGGTAGCGCTGTTTTCGGCACAAGCTTCTTTTGGCCTGGCCTCAAGATCCGGGTACTCCGTTTCACCCACCCAAACCCTTACCGTGTCATAGCCGGGTTGAGAAAGACACAAATCGAATATGGTCACAATATAATCGCCTGTTTTAGTTGGCATGTCGAATTGATAACGATTTGAATCTGGGGTGTGGTTCCAATGGAATCGATATTCATTTGGACCACCGTAGCCACCGTAACCTCTTGCGATGAGGTAGATCGACTCACCTGGACACAAACTATCATCTTCCACTCTAATCTCAGCTCGTATTGGACTGTAACCTCCCACTTGTTGAAACACAGAATCAACATAAGGCGGGGTGCCGCAGAAATCACTAACCGTAATGGTAAACCATTGTGGAGCATCAGGGCCTACAGTAATTTGATTTCCAAATTGTCCGCTGCTCCAAGCGTATGAGTATAAACTGTCACCACCTATTCCTCCCGCAATGATGTCATTGACTTCATAAGGACATATCGTATCTAAATCATTGAACTCCACCCCTAGAGGATCTCGCACATTCACAAAGACTACAGATGTATCGCCAACGCAGCCATTATCATCAGAAGAGCTCACAAAATACACTTGATCTTCGATGGGGTCCACATTGGCTAAAACGGACGTAGAAACCACCGAACCTGCTAATGAGCCTTCGGTCCATATGTAACTATATGGAGGCGTGCCACCTGTGCTGGCAGCTACCAAAGCCGCAATGTTTGTTATGCAAATGGTTGTATCTCCAAATCCTTGTGTAACAATGGAATCAGGCACTCCTATGATGGCATAGGTGTCCACTGTGCATAAATGATCGTCAGTTACCGTCACCCAATTAGTATCCGAACATAAGCCAGCTGCTTGCGCTAAAGTCTCGCCACTTGTCCATAAAAATTGGTAGGGAGTCGTACCTCCATTCGCAGTGGCTAATGCCTCACCATCACAAGTTAGACCATCCGGACAACTTGTGTTTCCTGCGTTGGTTGTTATCACTGTCAACTCAGTCGGCTCATCCACCGTCCACGATTCCGACACAGTACACAAATAGGTGTTTGATGCTTGAACAATGTCGGTCACAGTGACAGTATAAGAACCAGCACAAACTCCAGCGATGTCTTGAGTTGTAGCTCCAGTACTCCATAAATAGGAATACCCCCCACTTCCGCCTCCAATGCTAATATCCACATTCCCGTTGCAATCATCTTTGCAAAGCAGCTCATCAATGGCCTCGATTATGGTAAAGTTGGGTTGTAGAATGGTAACGGTGGCTGAGTCATACAGTGTATCGCATTGATAAGAAACCGTCACATAATAGGTTTGTGTGGTCGTAGGTGTAGCGAATGGATTGGGAATGGATGACGAACTCAACCCCGTTGATGGCGACCATGAATAGGTACAAAGACTATCGCCCGCATTCAACTGAACCGTGTCTCCTGAGCACATGGTAGCATCGTTGAGCGAGGTCACCAGACTATCAATCGGCACAGTAAAACAAAAGCCCTGAACATTGTTGGCGCCTCCCGTTGTTCCTAGAAATCCCCAATGAACAAGTGAGTCACCTTGGAAAATACTGTCGATGAGATCACCTTGATATTGCAAGCGATAGTCACAATCCAAATAGACTTCCAATTCTTTCAGGTCTGGATCCCATTTAATGTTGAGCGTGTGATAATTTCCGTCCTCGACATTGGCGTTGTTTGCTGATGCTTGTATCGGACCAGCCAAAGAATTAACGGTGTTATGATTGACTGTGCCATTCTTGAAAATCCCTATATGATCTGCGGCTATGTCACCAAAATTGCCATTGTACCATGTATCAACCTCAACTCCTATGGCGTTTGCAAATCCAGTTCCCTGAAATCCGATGGCACCACCGCCTGTGCCGATGTATGGGTTACCGAGGCTACCTCTGAGGGTGAACACAATTCCATCAGCTCCTCCATTGTTTGAACCTAAGAAAACAGAAAACCTATAATCAAAGGGTTCATTCAAATTCAATGGAGCGTTTTGATAAACATAGCCTGCTTGGCTGTTTGAGGCAGCTGTAAGTTGGTAACAACCGCCACCTTGATTAGAAGCAGAGCCACCGACTGTAAATTGTGACATAAGTTTACCACTGGCCAATACCATGGTAAAAACCAGAATCATTTTTAATATATGGTTGTACCCTTTCAAATCGGCTACGAAGGTAATTCGACTATTGATTAAAAATGAATTAATAAATCGTGTTTATAGGTCTTTCTTAACACCTGATGAGGATATCACTACTTCATCATTAATCACCTTCAACTCTCCTGTATAATTGCGATATCGCAGTGCAAATGCATACACGCCTGAAGGAAGATGTTCACCGCTCACTGTTTTTCCATCCCATGCTCTATCTGGACGTGTACTTCCAAACACTTGTTTGCCCCATCGATCATAAACAATGAGTGAAAAGTCTTTGTATTGAATGGCCTCCCCCTTTATTTCGAAGAAATCATTGATACCATCTCCATTTGGAGTAAAGCTGCTTGGGTAATAAAGCGTAGTCTCAATGATATATGGAAAAGACTTCAACGCAGTATCTGAACACCCGTCTTCTGACCAAGCAATTAACTCTACCGAATATTCCGATTGAGAGTTGTCAAATTCGTAGTCGAACCGATCAGCATTTTCATCCGTAATGCCATCATAGCTCCAAATCCATTTGCTTGCGTTAACCGATTGATCTTCAAAAGAAAGGATGGGATGAATATTTGTTGGGAAGTCTGGCACCTTGCTAAAGTTGGCCACTGGTTTTTGCAACACCTTAACGGCACAATTAAAATGAGCTGTATCGATGCAACCAAAATCAGAAACATACTCCAAAGCCACATCAAAACAACCTGTATCGGAATACTGATGTTTGATTATACTATCCATAAAAACGGTGCTTATGGTTGTTTCATCGCCCATATTCCAATGGTATTTATAACCCTTGTGTCTGTTTTCAATGAACATGGTGGCGTCATTCTTCGCACATGCTTCTTTAGGTTCAAAACCCACCTCAGGTCTTACTATTTCATCCACATAAACCGTTACCGTATCCTTACCTGTTTTGGATAGACAGAGGTCCGAAATACTCACTTCGTATTGCGTTGTTTTTGTTGGTCTTACAAATTGAATTCGATTGGAATCTGAAGTATGGGACCAAGCAAATCGAAACTCATCTGGCCCACGAAAACCACCATTGCCACGGGCAATCAAATAAACACTCTCACCCGGACATAAGGAATCATCTTCCACAGATATCGAGGCTCGTATTGCGCTATACCCTCCTACTTGTTGTAAAACGGAATCAACATGAATGGGAGTACCGCAATAATCACTCACAGTAACGTAATACCATTTAGACGTATCTGGGCTTACGTCTATAGTCGGTCCAAACTCACCCGTACTCCATGCATATGAATAGAGTCCATCACCACCCAAGCCAAAGGCTGTGATTCCATGAACATCATACGGGCAAATGGTGTCCGGACGAGGAATTTCCGCATCCAGTTCTTCTCGAACTGTGATTAGCACTTCGGAAGTGTCGCCCACACATCCATTTTCGTCAGTGGAGGTCACATAAAAATATGTCGAGACCTCAGGATCAACACTCGTACTTGTGGAAGTTGCAATTACTGATCCGCCTAAAGCACCCTCTGTCCAAACATAGTAGTATGGCGGAGTTCCACCCGCAGATGCCGCACTGAGTGCAGCATAATTGGTAATACAAATCGTAGTATCTCCGAACCCAACAGTTTCTATTGAATCTGGCACCCATACATAGGTGGTTGTAGTGTCATCACATCCATTTATATCGGTAACAATCAATGAATTTGTGCCAGAACACAATCCCTGAGCTGTCGAGAGTTGCTCTCCACTTTGCCATAGATAGGAATATGGAGGTGTGCCACCTGTGGCACTCGCTTCACCACCACCATCACATCCCAGAGAGTTTGGACATGAAACACCAAAAGTGGTGTCAACCGAGGCGATGAGTAAATCAGGTTCGTTGATCACGATTGTATCCACGCTTTCACAACCTAGATCATCCGTAACTGTAACAATATACGTTCCGGCACAAATGTTTGATTGAACCGAGTCACTTGGCAGAGAGTTGTTCCAGTCAAAGCTAAACGGAGCCGATCCAGTGGTCGTTGAGGCATGTATAGTTCCCGTGCACAAATTCTTGCACAGCGGTTCTGTACCAGTGAGGTCAAACTCAACCAAACCATTGAAATAAAACTCGAGGCTATCCAATGTATCCAAGTTTCCGCAGACATCCTCAATAAATCCCGCGCCCGGTATTATTTTGAGCTTATAATTTCCAACCTGAGTTATTGGAGGCGAAAAATGAATGCTATACTCCATGTCATAGTCACCATTTTGACTACAAATAGGCGAACTGATGGCTATTATGGTGTGACTTCCTCCAGGGCCAACTAGTTGAAAATCTCCTGTATGCGTAGAATCACACTTAATGTTTTCTGAAAATTTTACCACCAAACTGTCCAATGCATTACACTCAATAGAAGATGTAATTGAATCCATTGTTGGTGGAATATTATCATAAATAACCGCAGTCGAACTGGAAAAGTCAATAGTAAAACCATAGGCAGAACCAGTCCAATTGGTAATATGAAGTAGGTACCGCTGGCCTGCCGTAACAGTCAAGTCTGAACAAAACTTTGGCCCGTTTCCAGTACCCGGTCCATTGCAGGTTCCTGTTCCACCTAATGGAGTGCTCACACCCGTTGATCCATTAGCACCCCAAGTTCCCCATGTATTTGAACGAACCATGGCACTCGAAGCACCAGAGCTAGAAGATAACTGAGAGCAAGTTCCATTTGTTAAATTAAATAATGTCCAATCGTGATCTTGATTGGCAGCAACAGGGTTAATTGAAAACCTCAAAATGCCAGATTGCTGAACTGTCCAGGTAAACCAAACACTTCGCTGCTCTGGTGCATAACAACTTGAAACATTTGCTATCTCATTTGAGTAATTTCCCATTCCATTATGGTTAAAACTAATGGTGATGGAGTCCGAACACACTGGAATTGCCCCAAAACAGTCTTGGTATGTAGGGGTTTGAGCACTTGTATCTAAGGAAACTAGTAACACAAGAGCTAATGAAATAGAACGAATAGACCTATAAAGAATGTGCTTAAAGGTCGATATCATGTTCATAGTTAATGGGGCTAAAGGGTCGAAGATATGACGCGATCAATGCTTTAAGTTGCCCGCGATTAAAAATCTTTATTGGTCGAATCTAAGTGTTTCCCCGGCCACAATATGCCCTGCATTTACAATACCATTTGCAGCGGCTATTTCAGAATTGCGATGGCCATCATCAAAATACTTGACGGCAATGCTCCAAAGAGTCTCTCCTTTTTCAATCACGTGCATGACTCTGTTAGAGGCGTTTTTCACACTTTTCCCCGTCTCAATCATCGCCTCAGAATCGCTATTTGATTCATTTTCAGAACGATCTTCGTCAACAGTTCCGTCCATTTCAGCAGATTCTCGCTCGGTTCTAAGTCGTGTGATTTCCTCTGTTTGTGTTTGAATAAATAATTCCTGCTCCTGTATTTTGGCTTGGATTTGTTTCAAAGAATCTGAGGAAACAATTACCTCTTTGGCGTCAAGGCTTTTCTGCATCTGAGTTTCACTCTGTAGATACAACCATCCAGCGGATAAGATGGCAATGACCACTGCTACAAATATGCCGGCTTGCGCAGCATTACGTTTTTGACGCACAGTTCTCTTAAGGTCTTCAATCTCTTTTTCTTGTTCTGTAGACATAGGCTTAGTGGTTTTAAATAGGATGGAAAAAATATTCTTTTTCTGTTCAACACCAAAAATTATGTCTGTCAAAAACAAAGGTCTGTGGTAGAATGCTTAAGTGATCTTATAAATCTACTATGGGACATAGACCATTTGATTCCACACATCACCTGCAATGGAGCATGAAATCATATAAACATTAGTGGCCAGCATCGATGTGGGGTAAGTAACTAATCGCGTACCGTTAGCATTCAATGACGCGTTTTGAATAAGCAAGCCTGTCGTATCTGATATGTTGATTTCGACTTCTCCAGAAATCGGCTCTGTTGATTCGATTAATAATCGCTGAAGGATCGTATTATTTGATATAGAAATTATGCTTTCAGGTTCCTTTTCAACCCAATTGTCTGAATCAATTAGGTTCAAGTTGTTTGTATCCTTCAAAAACTGCCTTTCTTGTGCATCTAATGTGACACAAAAGGACATACAAAACACTACAACTAATATATAAGGCCTCAATCTTTGCATAGCAAAGCAATAATAAATAGACCTATTGGTTCGACCAAGGAAAAAGAATCATCGATGAACAATAATTCTTTTACCCATATATAGGTGACCCAAACATTCATCCTCAAACTCAGCTATATCCTCAAACAAGCCCCAAACAAAATATCCATGTTTTTCTAGCAGGGCTCTACTGGCTACATTGGAATCTAAAAGAATCGCAACAAGGTGTTTATACCCTTTTGTGGAACATTCCTCCTCCAAGTATTCAATCATACCAGAAGCCACCCCTTTATTCCGAAAATCTCGATGTACGTAAAATGTGATTTCCTTTGTTTTCGCTAATGCTTCTCTACCAGAACGATAATCGGTGAGAGATGCCCATCCAGCCAATGCTCCATTGACTTCACAGACAATCAAAACGGCAGCGTTATTTCTCAAGCTTTTGTACCAATCTGCACCAGGAATCCAGTCCAATGGTTTCAAATATGCATTGGTGCGCTCTTCAATACCTTGATTAAAAATCTCCACCACAGAAGACTCATCATCATAAAAAGCAGGGCGTATAGATCGATCAATTTGCACTTTTCAAGGATATTGAAATTTTAAATCCAATCAACCTTCTATTTTCATCGCCTCAAAAAGAGCATATGGAGCAAAAAACACTATTCGGACACCCTGCGGGTCTTTTCATTTTATTCTTCACAGAACTTTGGGAACGCTTTAGCTTCTATGGCATGCGTGCGATATTGGTTTTGTATTTAACAGCGGAGACTTTGGGAGAAAATCCTGGCTTAGGGTGGTCAAACACTGAAGCCTTGGAATTATACGGTTGGTATGGCATGTTAGTCTATATGATGAGTATTCCTGGTGGTTTAATGGCTGACCGTTGGCTAGGTCAAAAGAAATCGGTTCTCGTTGGAGGAGTCTTGATCATATTGGGACAATTTACTTTAGCGATAGACTCTTTGTATGCCTTTTACACAGGATTGGCGCTTATCATTTGTGGTGTGGGCGCATTAAAACCCAACATCAGCACCATGGTCGGTGGATTATATAAATCGGGCGACATTAAAAGAGATGCTGGATTTACCATCTTTTACATTGGAATTAATGTAGGCGCCTTTTCAGCTCCACTATTAGTAGGCTATTTTGGAGAAAATGTAGATTGGCATTTGGGTTTCAGCTTAGCTGGATTTGGAATGATTTTGGGCCAAATTGTTTACGTTTTTGGCGCACCCTATTTAAAAGGAATTGGAGATTCTCACAAGGCCTCAGTGGAGAACACTGAATTGATGAAGAAACCGCTCACAAAGATTGAAAAAGACAGGATGGTTGTCTTGTTCTTGGCATTTCTGATCATGATTGTATTTTGGGGCGCCTATGAACAGGCCGGTGGATTCATGAACTTATATGCAAAACAGAAAGTAGATCGTTTCATCTTCGGTTACGAAATACCTGCGAGTTTCTTGCAATCCCTTCATGCTTTTTATGTCATCCTTATTGGAGTGCCCATGGCATCTTTTTGGCTTTGGTGGAAAAAACGCGGAAATGAATCATCCACCATTTTCAAAATGGCAATCGGGACGATTGTAATGGGTTTTGGATTTATGGCATTGATGGGAGCCGCTTGGGAGGTCTCTGTATCAGCTTTGGAACAAGCTAGTATTTATTGGTTGCTACTCTCCTACTTGTTGCATGTGGTGGGCGAGCTGAGTAGTTCTCCAGTGGCGCTATCCTTCATCACCAAACTGGCTCCCATGAAGTACGCGAGTTTTATGATGGGAGCTTATTTTGCCATCACTGGGCTTGGTAACAAATTGGCTGGTGAAATTGGAGAAGCTGCGGAAAAACTAGGTGCAATGGAGGTATTTACTGCCGTAACCATTTTCTGCATTGTGTTTGGCTTGCTCCTTTTGTTGTTTGTTAAAAAGCTAAAAGCATTGAGTCATGGAGCTGAGGAAGAAACTCCGCAGGACATAGTCGAAGTCGAAGCTTAATACCTAGCAGAGGTTTTGGATTTACAGCTCATCATCGGCTTTATGCTAGCCACGCTCGCCTTAGCCATGATGCCAGGGCCTGATAACATCTATGTGCTGACCGAGAGTATTTCCAAAGGTTGGCGGCAAGGTGTCGGAATTACTTGTGGTTTGATAAGTGGTGTGATTGTACATACAACGGTTGTTGCCACAGGATTCAGCCTCATTATCTTTCGATATGAATGGACCTATGATGTGTTGAAATATGCGGGTGCAGCTTACCTTCTTTACATGATGTATGGGGTTATAAAAGAACCGCCAATGCATATAGAAGAATCAAAAGAATCCACTAAAGAACCATTTCTTCGACTTTTTGGTCGTGGGTTTTTAATGAACGTTTTGAACCCCAAGGTCACACTATTCTTTATGGTACTCTTACCTCAATTTGTATCGAACAATCCTGATCATTTTTCACCATTCTGGCAAATGTCTATTTTGGGTCTGACTTTTATGTTAGTATCATTTCCCGTATTTGCAGGAGTTGCCGTGTTATCTGGTTCGGCAGCTGCTGCTTTGAGTAGCGATCGCTTTTGGACCATCACCAAATGGGTAAAAGTCATAGTGCTTTTGGCTCTATCTATATTGCTATTGATATCAAACAAACCAGATTCAATCATTGTTAATCTATGATGCGCTACCTTTCAATAATTACATTTCTAATTCTATCGCTTATGCCCTACTCCTGGCTGAATGCTCAAAATCCGACCATCATATACATTGGTGACCCTATGTGTAGTTGGTGCTATGGATTTGCTCCTGAAATAACTGAACTAAAAGACGCTTTGCCTGAATACGAATTCAAAATAGTTCTAGGTGGTTTGCGACCTGGAGGAACCGAAACTAATGAAGACTTAGGAGAATTTTTGGATCACCATTGGAGGGATGTTGAAAAGCGAACAGGACAGCCTTTCAACTACGATGTTCTAAAGGACACTAATCTTGTGTATGACACAGAGCCTGCTTGTCGCGCAGTGGTCACCGCTAGAAATATGGACCATGCAATTGAACTGAGTTTTTTCAAAGCGGTGCAATCGGCCTTTTATGTGGACGGTAAGGACATTAGAGACACCGAAACCTATGTTGAACTTGCAAAAAAGTTTAATTTGGACACGGATCAATTTCGAAAGGATTTCGAGTCTGAAGAAATGAGGTATGCAACGCGTGCTGATTTCCAACTATCGAGTGAAATGGGCGTTCGTGGATTTCCATCTATGGTCATGAGACATGAGGGGCAACTCTTTATGATTGCGAATGGTTTTACCACATCAGAAGAATTATTGAAGACCATCGAAAAAATCAAGAAGAGCTAGAGCTCAAAAAATCACACATAATTGTTTAATCACTTTCATCGAATGAAAAACTTACTTCAAAAAGGCCTGGTATTTATAAGCGCCACTCTACTCCTCGCAAGCTGCGGAGAAGAAAAAAATACTGAAGCAAACCCCGAATCAGAAATGACAGAAAACGTCTTACTTCAAGAATGGACCGGTCCCTATGGCGGTGTGCCAGCATTCGATAAAATGCAACTGAAAGACATCAAAGAAGCTGTGACATTGGGAATGGACATGAAACTAAAGGAAATCGATGCTATTGCCAATAACCCTGAACCTGCCACATTCGAAAACACAATTGTTGAAATGGAACGTTCTGGAGCTGCACTAGACCGAGCTTTTAATTACTATGGCATTTTCAGTTCAAACATGTCGAGTCCTGAGTTTCGAGAAATCGAAGGTGAGTTGGCACCGTTGATCTCTGAATTCCGATCTACAATAACCCAAAACGAAAAGCTATTTCAGCGAATCAAAACAGTATACGAAGCATCGAAAAAAAAACCACTTGAAGCGGATAAGCAGCGAGTAGTCGATTTGGTTTACAAAAGTTTCGAAATGAATGGAGCGGAATTGAGCCCTGAAAATAAAGAGCAGTACGCTGCCATAGCCAAAGAATTATCAAGTCTGTACACAGATTTCTCGAACAATGTTTTACATGATGAGGAAAATTACATCACCTATTTGAGCGATCAACAGCTAGGTGGGCTTCCAGAGGGCTTTGTAAAGTCGGCCGCTGCAATTGCCCAGGCAAACGGACACGAAGGCGAATATGCCATTACCAATACACGTTCATCTATAGATCCGTTCCTAACATATTCAACAGAAAGAGAACTGAGAAAGCAAGTTTGGACCAACTTTTACTCTCGAGGCGACAATGGTGATGAGTTTGACAACAATAAGTTGATTGCTGAAATACTCAGGTTGAGAAGGGAAAAAGTTGAACTGCTTGGATATAGCAACTACGCTGAGTGGAGACTGCAAGATAGGATGGCAAAGACTCCTGAGAATGCAATCAACTTAATGGAAGCCGTTTGGCCAGCGGCACTTGCTAGAGTTGCTGAAGAAGTGGCAGATATGCAGGCCTTAGCTGGCAATGAAATCACAATTGAACCTTGGGACTACCGGTTTTATGCCGAATTAGTTCGGAAGGACAAATACGATTTAGACTCAGATGAGGTAAAGCAATATCTGCAATTAGATAAGCTAACCGAGGCCATGCACTATGTTGCAGGCCGACTATTTGATTTTGAATTCACGCCTGTAACCGATGGATCAGTGCCCGTATTCCATGAAGATGTTAAAGTCTGGAAAGTGACCAATAAAAACACACGAGAAAACGTGGGTCTTTGGTATTTAGATCCGTATGCAAGGCCAGGAAAACGATCAGGAGCATGGGCCACAACTTACAGAAGCCACACCACTTTTGATGGCAAGAAAAATGTGCTGGCATCGAATAATTCAAACTTCGTAAAACCTGCGGAGGGCGAAGCCCTATTGGTTTCATGGGATGATGCCACCACATTCTTTCATGAATTTGGACACGCGCTTCACTTTTTCTCATCCAACGTAAAATATCCTACACTCAATAGCGGTGTGCGCGACTACACAGAGTTTCAATCTCAGTTATTGGAGCGATGGCTAGCAACAGATGAGGTTATTTCCAATTTCTTAGTTCACAATGAGACGGGCGACCCCATGCCGGCTGAGCTAGTCCAAAAGATCAAGAATGCGGCTACGTTTAACCAAGGATTTTCAACCACCGAATATTTAGCCTCAGCAATAATGGACATGAAATTTCACCTTGCTGATCCAAGCAACATTGATGTCGACAAGTTTGAACGTGAGACACTTGCAGAATTAAAAATGCCAAAGGAGTTACCAATGCGGCACAGAACTCCACATTTTAGCCATGTCTTTTCTAGCGAAGGCTATGCTACGGCTTATTATGGATATATGTGGGCAGATGTATTGACCGCAGATGCTACCGAGGCCTTTGCAGAGGCTCCAAATGGTTTTTATGACAAGGAATTAGCAGACAAGGCCGTTAAATATCTTTTTGCACCTAGAAATGCGATTGACCCGGCTGAAGCTTACCGATTGTTTCGTGGACGCGATGCGCGCATTGAAGCCTTGATGAAAGATCGAGGATTTCCTGTTCCTGTGTCCGAATAATTAATGAAAAGAGTAATAACTGTACTAGTCGGCCTCATCATGATCGCTGGGGCGTTTGGCCATGTGTTTTCGCCTGAAACCTATGTGGCAATGATTCCCGCATTTATACCATCGGCACCTGCCAACATTCTTGCTGCAATAATCGAATTCATCATTGGGTTAGCATTGCTTCATCTAACATATAGCAAGTATGGCGGACTAGGTTTTGCTGCCCTAATGATTGCGTTTATCCCAATACATGTATTTGACCTGTTTAGAGATCATCCCGTAGTCGGAAGCAAGGCTATTGCAATTGGCCGACTGGCTATCCAATTTGTGTTGATTTATACTGGCTGGTGGATTTATAAATTGCCCCAGGCGAAACAAGAAATGATGCAATAAGTGAAAGATTGTTTACCAAAAAACACATTCAGAGGAAAATCAGATTCGTGCATGCAATCAAGAATAAGGCTCGTTGAAAACGATTACTTAGACTCTATAACAAACCGCATTGATATTCATACCTGCGCCAACGCTCGCAAAAAGTATAACATCACCTGGATGCACGGATTGATCTTCTATTTCCCCTCTTCTAACTCGATCGTACAGTGTTGGTACGGTTGCCACCGAACTATTCCCCAATTCATGAACACTCATCGGCATAATGTTCTCAGGAGCATCCATGTCGTATAACTTATAAAAGCGTTTAATCACACCATCATCCAATTTTTCATTGGCTTGATGAATGAATACCTTTTTGATCAATTTAATGTCAATCCCTGCCTTGTCGACACATTGCTTCATTGCTGCTGGAACATTTGTTAAAGCAAATTCATAGACTTTTCGGCCTTTCATTTTTATGTAACGAATCCGACCATCAGATTCTGGAAAATACGACTTACCCATGTTGATATAATCCAATTCATCTACAGTGAGTGACATGCTTGCAGTGGAGAGCACCCCGGCACCATGA
>Ga0181607_10000041_pt1 | contig 94606 bp, 85 predicted proteins | sample 041ome_9_FD_132420 | JGI IMG/M metagenome (GOLD analysis project Ga0181607, IMG submission 132420) | Coastal salt marsh microbial communities from the Groves Creek Marsh, Skidaway Island, Georgia - 041413US metaG (megahit assembly) | ecosystem: Environmental > Aquatic > Marine > Intertidal zone...
AAGAAACCAACATGCTTCCGGCCATAGTTGGGTTGGTGTTTGGTATTCTTATATACTTTTTCATTTTTATGTACAGTGTGCAAGTGATGCGAGGAGTAATTGAAGAAAAGACCAACAGGATTATTGAAGTAATGATCAGTTCGGTCAAACCGTTCCAATTGATGATGGGAAAAATAATTGGTGTAGGCGCTGTTGGACTTACCCAATTCGCTCTTTGGATATTGCTAACTATTACGTTGGCTATTGGTGGTCAATTTTTACTTCTGGGAAACAAATACGATGCTTCCCAAATCAATGCCCCAATGACAGAGTTGGTGAAGGAGCAAGTGGAACAAGAACAAACAATAAACCTGAATCAGTTGAGTCAAGAAGACAATCTGTTTAATAAGATCAGAAGAATCAATTTTCCAGTCATGATCGCTGTTTTCATATTTTATTTTTTAGGAGGCTATCTTCTTTACAGTGCGCTTATGGCTGCCGTTGGTTCGGCTGTTGACAATGACACTGATACACAGCAATTCATATTCCCTATAACATTTCCACTTCTGCTAGCATATATTCTTTCATTCAATGTTTTCGAAAACCCTTCTAGCGACATGGCTGTTTGGCTCAGTATTATTCCTCTTACATCACCCGTAATCATGATGATACGCGTTGCGATCGGAATTGAATCTGCAGATATGTGGCAGGTATATTTATCGATGGCTCTATTAATCGGATCATTCTTAGGTGCGGTTTGGATGTCTGGTAAAATTTATCGGGTTGGAATTTTAATGTATGGCAAGAAACCGTCAATACGTGAAATACTAAAATGGTTAAACTATTGAAGCTATGGCTAAAGTTTTAATTATAGATGATGAACGTCCAATTAGGTCAACGCTTCGTGAAATCATTGAGTATGAAAAAATTGATGTAGACGAAGCAGAAGACGGAAGAAAAGGCATAGAAAAATTTCAAAACACATCCTACGATATAGTGCTTTGCGATATCAAAATGCCTGGTATGGACGGGATAGAAGTGCTAGACAAATTGCAAGGGATAAATCCAGAAGTCCCCGTAATTATGATTAGTGGGCATGGTAACATAGAAACGGCTGTCGACTCACTTAAAAAAGGTGCTTACGACTACATTTCTAAACCTCCAGACCTGAATAGGCTGTTGGTATCAATTCGAAATGCGCTGGATAGAAAAAATTTAATAAACGAAACGAAAGCATTAAAGAAAAAGGCAGGTATTAAAGTTGATTCACCAATTATAGGAAGTTCATCTGCTATTGAAGATGTTCGGCATATGATTGATAAGGTGGCACCAACTGACGCTCGCGTTTTAATAACTGGACCGAATGGCGTTGGTAAAGAACTCGTGGCGAGCCAGCTTCATAAAAAAAGTACAAAACAAAGAGGTCCTTTTATTGAGGTAAATTGTGCGGCAATACCTTCAGAGCTTATTGAAAGTGAGCTGTTTGGTCATGAGAAAGGTGCGTTTACTTCGGCCATAAAGCAGCGCATCGGGAAATTCGAACAAGCTTCAGGAGGCACATTATTTCTAGATGAAATTGGTGACATGTCGCTAAGCGCACAAGCTAAAGTTCTCAGAGCCCTTCAAGAAAACACAATTACCAGGGTTGGCGGTGATAAAGAAATTAAAGTAACACCGCGGGTAATCGCTGCAACCAATAAGAACTTGAAGGAAGAAATTGCTAAAGGAAATTTCAGGGAAGACCTTTATCATCGTCTTTCCGTGATCATCATAGAAGTGCCATCATTGAACGATCGCAGAGAAGATATCCCGATCTTAATTCATCACTTCTTAGAGCAAATAGCCAGTGAATCAGGAGCTCAAATTTGTAAAATAAATGATGAAGCCATAGGACACTTGAGTCAATTGGATTGGACTGGAAACATACGTCAATTGAGAAACACCATTGAACGGTTGGTTATTATGAAAGACGGTTTAATTGATCTGAAGCTGGCTAAGAAGTTTACCTAATTCTGAGACTTCTTACTTTATTCCTCCAAAATAGCATCAAGTTTGTCTAAAGCACTTAGCCTTTTTGTGTCTTGAATTGATCATATGTTTCGACCTATATCTATTTTTTTTCGACTAATGGTATTTTGGACAATTATTTTATTACTTTAGCTTAAACATTAACGCCAAAGTTTTATGGAATCAATTATCAACTCATTCATCGAAACTTTTCCGTTTCTAGAATCTTTCGGACCAGGTGTTCTTATTCCTCTTTCATGCTTTGCTCTGGTGGGAATATTGGCTCAATGGTCACTTTATGATAAATGTGGTCTTCCGGGAATTGATTGCATTATCCCAGTGAAAAATGTGATTTCATTTTTGAAGATCGTTGGCCGTCCAGCGTCACATAGTCTGCTGGTCATGATTCCACCTCCCGCAATAATATTAAGCTTGGTGTATATTGACAATACAATGACATCATACATTGTTGCTGGCACTATGGCTGGAATTTGGGCTGTTTTCATGATGAAAGTATACGTAGAATTATGCCAGAGCTTTGGTCACCATAAACTATTGGATTATGCTTTGGTGATTTTATTTAATGGCTTCTATGTCCTACATCTAGGATTGTCCTATTCTGAAAAATACAAAGGTCCGGTATACGGAAAAAAAGAAAAAAATGATCAGCTAAAGGGTCAGCTCGCCTGATTAAGTTAATGATTTAGCACGGTCAAGGGCTCTTTGGAGCCCTTTGCTGTTTTTACCCCCAGCCATGGCCAAAAACTTTTGACCTCCGCCCCCACCATCAATTTCTGTGGCAAGCTCACGTACCAATTTTGAGGCATCAATACCTTGGCTTTCGGATAATGCCTTACTCACCCCTACTACCAAATATGGCTTTGACTCATATTCGCCTCCTACAATTGCCACAAGATTATTCACCTCAAGTGTGAGCTCATATACGGTATCCTTCGTAGATTTTCCATCTATGCCATTTACTCTTTGAATCAAGACCTGTCTCTCACCGATGGTCTCAACCGACTGCAATAGGCTTTCCTTCAATCTACCTTTTTCGCGTTGTTCGAAATTCTCAATCAATTTTTGAGAATTACGCACTTCATGCTGAAGCTTTTGAATCGCAGCTAAAATATCTTTCGGATGTGCCAATTCTTCGTTAATACTATCAATCAATTCCAAAGCATGCGAGATGTAAGTTGAAAAGGCCTTCCCCGTAAGCGCTTCGATTCTTCTAATGCCACTTGCAACACTGCTCTCTGATACAATCTTGAATCCTCCAATTTCCGAAGTCTTATCAACATGTATCCCCCCACATAATTCGACTGAATCACCAAACTTCACCACTCGAACTTCACTTCCATATTTTTCACCAAATAAGGCCATGGCGCCCATTTGCTTTGCATCGTCAATCGGCATCTTCCTCCACTCTTGAAGTTCAATTTGCTCCTGAATACGCTCTTGAACGATTGTCTCTATTTGCTTGATCTGCTTATCAGAGATCTTCTCGAAGTGAGAGAAATCAAACCTTAACTTGTCTGGGGAAACCAAAGACCCTTTCTGCTCTACATGCGTACCTAGAACTTGACGAAGGGCATGATGAAGCAAATGTGTGGCAGAATGATTTTTCTTTATATCTGATCTTCTAGCAGCATTGACATCCGCCACCACTTCAGAAGCAGGAGATTTCACCGCTTCTGAAACGAAATGAATAATCTCGTTATTCTCTTTCTTAGTATCAAATACCTGTATTTGCTGCCCATCAATGGTCAATGTTCCCGAATCCCCTACCTGACCACCACTTTCGGCATAAAAAGGAGTTTCAACCAATACCAACTGAACCACTTCTTTACTTTTCACTGTCGCAGATCTATACTTCGCGATTTTGGTGGTACACAACAATTGATCATACCCAAGGAAAACACTATTCGGACCGTCATTTACGATCGTCCAATCGCCAAATGAAGTTTTGGTGGCACTTCGCGATCTATTCTTTTGAACTTCCAATGCCTTCGCAAAACCGGACATATCCACGTTCCATTCTTTCTCTGAGGCTATCAAATTGGTTAAATCGATTGGGAAGCCATATGTATCATACAACTCAAAAGCAACCTCACCTGATATTACTTTTTCGCCTCCGGCCTGAAAAATGGCATTCAATTTATCTAACCCCTTTTCCAAGGTTGACAAGAAGGAATTTTCTTCTTCCTTAATCACCTTTATAATTAGGTCCTTATTTCTCTTTAACTCAGGAAAATCTGTCCCCATTTCATCGATTAGTCTCAAGGCAACATTGTTGATGAAGGGCTCTTTCATATTCAACTGACTGAATCCATACCGAATTGCTCTTCTAAGCACTCTACGGATAACGTATCCAGCGCCAGTGTTTGAAGGCAATTGCCCATCTGCAATGCAAAACCCAACAGCCCGCACGTGATCAGCAACAACTCTAAATGCTACATCTGTAAGCTCAGAACTCCTTTTATACTTCTGCTTTGTTTCTTTTTCGATGGTTTGAATCAACGCAGCAAAAATGTCCGTATCGTAATTCGAAGAAACACCTTGAAGCACACGAACCAGCCTTTCAAGGCCCATACCGGTATCGATATGCTTATTTTTCAGCGGTTCCAATTTTCCATTTTCAAGTCTATTGAACTGCATAAAGACCAAATTCCAGATTTCAATCACCTCTGGATTATCCATATTAACAAGCGACCTACCATCTAACTTTTTACGATCTTCATCTGAACGCAGATCAACATGAATTTCAGAGCAAGGTCCACATGGTCCGGTTTCACCCATCTCCCAAAAATTCTCTTTCCTACCAAATTTTAATATCCTATCCGAAGGAACATGGCTAAGCCATAATTGCTGAGCTTCATTGTCAACCTCTAGCCCCAGTTCTTCATCTCCAGAAAAAATCGAAACGTAGAGGCGATCCTTATCTAGGCCATATACCTCAACCAAAAGTTCCCAAGCATAGTCAATAGCCTCTTTTTTAAAATAATCGCCAAATGACCAGTTACCGAGCATTTCAAACATTGTATGGTGATAATGATCTCGACCAACTTCTTCCAAATCGTTGTGTTTACCAGAAACGCGCAAACACTTCTGTGTATCTGCAATACGTGTGTATTGAGTTTCCTCATTTCCCACGAAAATGCTTTTGAATTGGTTCATTCCAGCGTTGGTAAACATCAAGGTGGGGTCATCCTTGATAACAATAGGAGCTGACGGCACTATGTGATGTCCTTTTTCCTTGAAATACTCTTGAAACCTTGATCTCACTTTACGCGTAGTCCACTCCATAATCTGTTAATTTCGCTGAAATTCCGTTTATTAAAGGATGCAAAAGTAGCTGTTGTCCTATTTTCGCAATCGAATATTTAAAATTTGGCAAAAGTTCGCTATCAATATAATGAGAGTTCTCTCAGCTATGAGAAGGTGAAAGTGACCCCATGGAAGAGGTTCTTGAACATCCTGTGGTTCATGATTGCGTCATTATTTTTTGGCGGTTTGATCTATATTGGATTTAATGTCATTTACGATTCACCGAAGGAGAAACAGTTGATTGCCGAGAAAGAAGAATTACTACTTCAGTACGAATTGCTGAACAACAAACTCGACCAAGCAAGCGTCATTCTTGCTGATTTAGAAAACAGGGACGACAACATTTACAGAACCATCTTTGAGGCTGAACCTATTCCAGATAACTTAAGAAAAGCGGGAATTGGGGGAATAAACCGGTATAAGAATCTTGAAAAGTTCAAGGGTGAAGCGGACATTGTGATCAGTACCACCAAAAAGTTAGATCGATTGTCAAAGCAACTTTATATACAGTCAAAGTCGTTTGACGAGATCTATGAATTGGCAAAACAGAAAAAGGAGCTTCTTGCGAGTATTCCTGCCATTCAACCCGTATCTAATAAAGACCTTACGAGGATGGCTAGTGGATATGGCATGCGTATAGATCCGCATTATAAAACCCCTGCTTTTCACGAAGGGATGGACTTTACCGCTCCTACAGGAACTCCAATTTATGCTACTGGTGATGGTATCGTGGAACGTGCTGATAATGGATCGAGAGGATATGGAAATCACGTGCGCATTGATCACGGATTTGGCTATTTGACTTTGTATGCCCACATGAGTGAAATAGCCGTGAAACCTGGTCAAAAAGTTTCTAGAGGCGAGGTAATTGGATATGTAGGAAACACCGGCAAATCAAGTGGGCCGCACTTGCATTATGAGGTTCATAAAAATGACAGACCTATAAACCCTATCAACTTCTATTTTAGCGATTTGAGTCCAGAAGAATACGATTTAATGATCCAGTTATCTTCACAAGAAAATCAATCATTCGACTAATCTACAGCCTATGCCAGTTAAAGAAAGAGACTCTTTTAAACTTTACTATTCTATTGGAGAAGTTGCAGAAATGCTCGATGTAAATGCTTCTCTACTCCGTTTTTGGGAGAAGGAATTTGATATCATTAGTCCACAAAAAAATGCAAAAGGCAACCGCATTTATAAGGATCAGGACGTGAAAAACCTAAAGTTGATTCATCATTTGGTGAAGCAACGGGGTTTTACACTCGAAGGAGCAAAAAAGAAAATCAAAGATCAGCACAAAGCACTGCTAGAAAAATCAGAAATGATTGAATCGCTGAACCATGTTAAGGACATGCTTTTGGAACTCAAAGAGTCTCTTTAAAAGTTTTTGCTTTCCCCCAAATAATTCTGAACGTAGTCGGAGACACCATCTTCTAGCTTGGTGAACTGTTTGTTGTATCCTGCAGCAATCAATTTAGCCATATTGGCTTCAGTAAAATATTGATACTTATCTCTGATGTCTATTGGCGTATCAACAAACGAGATGTTTTCTTCTTTTCCGAGCGATTTAAAAACACTTTTTGTTAAGTCTAGGAATGTTCGTGCCTTTCCTGAGCCCAGGTTATACAATCCATTCTGTGGTGCCTGCTCGAATAAAAACTGAATCACACTTACTACATCCTTCACATAAACGAAATCTCTCAGCTGTTCTCCATCCTTGAAATTAGGGTTATGCGATCTAAACAAGCGCATTTCTCCCTTTTCTTGAATTTGATTAAAGGCATGAAAAATCACCGATGCCATTCTGCCCTTATGAAATTCGTTGGGACCATAAACATTGAAAAACTTCAAACCATACCAATGTTTAGGAGCCTTTGTCTGTATCAATGCCCACTTATCGAATTCATTCTTCGATATTCCGTACGGATTCAAAGGTTGCAAGCGATCTACGACATTGTGATCATCGTCATATCCAAAATCCCCATTGCCATAGGTGGCGGCAGAAGACGCATAGATCAGCGTTGTGTCGTGCTTGGTACAATAGTTCCATACTTTCTTGGTGTATTCAAGGTTCAGCTCTTCCAAAATGGAATAGTCAAACTCAGTGGTATCGGTGCGCGCTCCTATATGAAAGATGGCTTCAACATCATGTTGTTTCTCTAGCCAATCAAAAAATGTGGTTCTATCCACTTGTTTTACACCGCTCAACCCTTTGAGGTTAGAGGCTTTTTCGGGGTGAGAGAAATCATCTACAAGGACCATTTCACCATCATACGATGACATCATTGTTTTCGCTAAAACGCTCCCTATAAAACCCGCTGCACCTGTAATTACGATCATTTTCACATCCGATTAGGCAACAAATGTACTCAATCACCTCTGCGCCCTATCTTTGCCGCCAATTTTGAAAGATGTCAAAACTGATATACATAACTAGAAGAGAAAGATTTTCTGCAGCGCATAAATTATCGAAGAGCGATTGGACAGATGAAAAGAACTATGAGGTGTTCGGAAAATGCGCGAACCCGAATTGGCACGGACATAATTACGAGCTTTTCGTAACGGTAAAAGGCGAAGTGAAGCCAGAGACTGGATTTGTAATGGACCTGAAAGTGTTGAGCGACTTGATCAAGGAGCGTGTAATCGAACACTTAGATCATAAAAATATAAACCTTGACACTCCTTTTATGAAAGGTATCATGGCATCGACAGAAAACATTTGCATAGCAATTTGGGATCAGCTCTCGGTTGAAATAGCAAAGCATGGTGCCTCTTTGCATTACCTTAAACTTCAGGAAACTGAAAACAACTTTGTAGAATACTATGGCTGATCATTCAGATGAAGCATTGGGTTTTGAAAGAAAAGACTCATATAATGAAGCCGATCTCAATGCACTAAAGAAAAGCTTTGAAGACATCATCAAGCATGTTGGCGAGGATGTTACTCGAGAAGGTCTATTAAAAACACCGGAAAGAGCTGCCAAAGCCATGCAGTTTATTACTCAAGGATATGAGCAAGATGCCGCAGCCATTCTTAAATCTGCTTTGTTCGAAGAAGAACATCAGCAAATGGTACTGGTAAAAGACATTGAAATGTATTCTCTCTGCGAGCATCACATGCTTCCTTTTTTTGGAAAAGCGCACATAGCTTATATACCGAATGGCAAAATTGTAGGTTTGAGTAAGCTACCCAGAGTAGTGGATGTATTTGCAAGAAGACTGCAAGTGCAGGAACGTCTTACTCATCAAATTCGTGATTGCATTCAAGAAACCCTTCAACCTGCAGGAGTAGCGGTTGTTATCGAGGCTCGGCACATGTGCATGCAAATGCGAGGTGTCCAAAAACAAAATTCGGTAACCACCACATCTGCTTTCACTGGAGAGTTCCTAAAAGACTCTACTCGAAAAGAGTTCATTAGTTTAATTTCAGCAAAACTTAGCTAAACATGAAAACAGCATATATATTCCCAGGACAGGGAGCTCAATTCTCAGGAATGGGCAAAGAACTTTATGAAACGAATAGCGAAGCCAAGAAGCTTTTTAATAAGGCGAATGAAATTCTCGGCTTCGAAATCACCAAAAACATGTTCGAAGGAACAGATGAAGAATTAAAAGAAACCAAGGTCACTCAACCAGCGGTGTTTTTGCATTCTGTAGTGTTGGCAAGTACAATTGAAAACTTCAAGCCAGACATGGTCGCTGGGCACAGCCTAGGAGAGCTTTCTGCATTAGTTGCCAACAAAACTTTGAGCTTTGAAGATGGATTAAAACTCGTGTACAAGCGTGCATTGGCGATGCAAAAAGCATGCGAAATGAATCCGTCAACCATGGCAGCCATTCTTGGACTAGAGGATAATGTTGTTGAGGACATATGCGCTACAATTGAAGGGATAGTGGTGGCAGCCAATTATAACTGCCCTGGTCAATTGGTAATAAGCGGTAGCAATGAAGCCGTTGAAGCAGCGTGCGAAGCATTAAAAGAAAAGGGCGCCAAACGTGCACTATTACTGCCTGTTGGTGGTGCATTTCATTCTCCCTTAATGGAGCCTGCAAGAGCCGAACTTCAAGAAGCGATTGAAAACACTGAATTCAGCACACCCATTTGCCCCGTTTACCAAAACGTGACGGCAAGCGCAATTTCTGATCCTTCAGAAATTAAACGTAACTTAATTGCTCAGCTCACCGCACCAGTTCGCTGGACACAAAGTGTTGAGCAAATGGTGAAAGACGGAGCTACGCATTTCGTAGAAGTGGGACCAGGGAAAGTATTATCAGGACTCGTTAAGAAAATACATAGAGAAGCAGAAGTGGCTCAGGCTTAAAGCTTCGCATTGATCAGATTGCCCGATTGTATCAGCTCGTGGAGGGGTTGAAACTGTCGGGCATGATTCATTAATCCGATATGCCTTATGTGGTGACAGTCAGACCCTAAGAGGCCTATCAATTCGGATGATATCAGCTTTTTAGAAACTGCTTTGACTTCAGGCGAATAGTGGCCTGTGATGGAATTGATGTTCAACTGAAGAATCACTCCTTTGTCAAACATTTGTTGGTATTTGTCAAATTGCATGTGACAAAACGCATAGCGCTCTGGATGCGCCAGCACTGGCTTGTAGCCCGCCAATTGCATTTCAAAAACCACTTCAGCCAAATTGGGCGGCTCGCTTAAGAAAGGCAATTCAAAAAGCACGTAATTGTCTCCGAAGGTGAGCAATTCTTTGGCTTTTATTTTTCCCATGAAATCAGCATCGAGATAATATTCTGCCGCACATTCAATTTCGATTTCAATTCCCGCAGCTTCGGCCGCTTTGCGCAATGCGTCCCTACCTGCAATGATTATTTCTGGAGTATTGCGATAATAATCGCTCATAACATGAGGAGTCGTAATGACTTTGCGATAGCCCAAGGCCCTCATCTCGCGCAGTAATTCAAGCGACTCATCCATTGTTTGGGCACCATCGTCAATTCCAGGAATAAAGTGAGAGTGCACGTCAGTTCCCAGCGCAGAAAGATCGATTGGGTCTGCAAGCTTCTCTGACTTTTTAAATATTTGGTTAATCTTTCCGAACATTGCATGCAAATGTATGCTCATAAATCCACGATTTACGGTCGAATGAAAACTGTTCTTACCTTTTTAACGATACTTCACATCATCTTGTTTTCTGGCTGCAATTCAAATTCAAGGAAAGATAACGGAGCAATGGTTGAAAAGGTAACCCCAGAATGTACAATTACTATTGAAGAAGAGAAAGAGAAGAAGGTTCGCAAACCGCACACTGGAAACGTTAAGGAGTTTTTCTTAGACTATGCCCAGAGTCATCCATCAACGTTGGTAAGGCTTAAAACACGGCTTGGTGATATGGACATTAAACTGTATGAAGAAACACCCATTCACAGAGGAAATTTTCTTTACAACATCAATCAAGAGCTCTATGACCAGACAATCTTTTACAGAGTAGTGCCAAATTTTATGATTCAAGGTGGAAACTCAGACCATGACAAAACATTAGAAAAGCGAGAAGAAGAAGCTGCCTATTACATCCCAAACGAATGTCAGCCTCACCTCATCCACAAACGCGGTGCATTAGCAATGGCCATGAGCTACGATGATAATCCAGAAAAGAAGTCAGCTCAATACAGCTATTACATCGTTATAGGCACTCGGTTGAGCGAAGATGGATTGTATGCGGTGGAAGATGAGTATGGAATAAAGATTTCTCAAGAGAATAGAAAAACCTATTCGAACATAGGCGGCACTCCGCACTTAGACGGTGTTCACACTGTTTTTGGCGAAGTGGTTAAAGGAATGGAAGTAGTTATTGCCATTTCAAATGAGAAGCGAGATTCAGGTGATTGGCCCATCAATGATGTATTAATCGAATGTGAAGTATTGAATTAGAAACACTACTTACATTTAAACTTCCCTGCAGGTGGTCTTTTGTGGTATCCGGAAGAGGAAGCACAACTCGCGATGAAAAACAGAAGCAACATAGCTGCAAAAGCTGTTCTGAGAAATCCTGAGATTTTTGCTGGTCTTTTTTCCATCGATCAAAATTAAGGTTTAGATCTTTTATCAATCACAATTGCAGCTGATAGACATTTTAATATTTACACTCGGTCCAAGTAGCGCTTTAATGGCATCTTGATGCTCTTCGTTCATTTGAATTCCGCGAAGGTCAATTTCTTCGAGATGCTCCAACTCTGAAATGCCAGTAGGCAAATAATAGATGTTATTGCTCCATAACTCTAAATGTGTCAAGTTTTTCAAATCACCTATGCGTTCGGTTATGTGATAAATTTCATTGTTCCCAACTCGCAATATTCTGAGCGACTGGAGATCTCCGATGGAACTTTGAAGTGAGTCTAATTTGTTACCGGTTAGATCCAATTCCTTCAAGTGGTTAAATGCAGACAAGTCAATTGGTAATTCGTCAATTCTATTATGGCTCAAATCCAATACCTTCAAATTTTTAAATTGATTCAATTCTTCGGGCCACTGCTTCAGTTTATCTCGCTTAAGGCTTAGAACCTCTACTTGTTCAGGATATAAAAGTGCTTCCTCTAGGTTATCAAACCTCACTTGCACATCCTGACAATAAACGCCAAAGCAAGAGGAAAGAACCATTATTAACATGATTGTTCTCCTAAACATTGAGCGCGTTTTGTTTATCTGTATCCATTTGCTTGATAAGTTCACCTAAATCGCTAAAACGTTTTTCTGTCCTTAAATATTTTAAGACAAAAACACGCAATTGCACTCCATAAAGATCACCATCAAAGTCAAAAATGTGTACTTCAATCGATCGTTGACCTTCATCTTCAAAGGTGGGGTTGAAACCAATATTCATCATACCTCGATGCAGCAAACCGTTTAACTCAGCTTCTACAGAGTAAACACCATTCTTCGGTATCAATTTAGTGTCGTCAATCTCTGCCAAGTTGGCCGTAGGATACCCAATTTGATTACCCCTTTTTTTCCCATGCACCACCTTACCCTCGAAAGAATACAAGTATCCCAAATAAGCGCTTGCTATTTCAACGTTACCCTCGTCAAGGGCTGCCCGAATCTTTGTGGAACTCACGTTGACATCATCAATATCCTTGGCTGAAATTTCTGTGACATTGAAATCGTAAAGAGGCGCCATTTCGCGCAATTGATCAATTCCACCTTCTCGATTCCTTCCAAAATGATGATCGTAGCCAATCACCATATGTTTCATATGAATTCCTTCTACCAATAAATCTCTAACATATTCCACCGCATTAAAACGAGAAAACTCTTTTGAAAATGGATGAATGATTACATCATCAATCCCTGCCTTTTCGAAAAGCGCAAGTTTCTCTTCCATAGTGGTCAAAAGCCTCAAGCCATGATCGTCAGGAAACAGCACTTTTCTGGGGTGAGGAAAAAAGGTGAGTATGACACTTCTTCTCCCTTCCTCTTTGGCAATCTTGTTCAATTGATCTATGATTTTTACATGCCCCACATGCACCCCATCAAAGGTACCTGTGGTCAAACAAGTTTGTTCGATGCCATCATAAGAATCAATCCCTTTAAATACTCTCAATTTATTAACGCGTGTAAATTTCCTAATAATCTGATTTACTGATACTTATTTCAGTTCTTAACGATGATCAAATGTATACAATTAAAAAAATGAATATAGGGGTCTTCATACAAATTGAAATACATAGATTTGCACCCGTTTTAAGGACGATTAGAAACTTTACGTAACTATCTAAAATTCAGCATAAATGGCTGTGAGAAAAGGAAAAATAATACAGATCATCGGACCTGTAATTGATGTGCGGTTCACTGTAGGAGAGGATGCCCTTCCGAACATATTGGACGCACTAGAGGTAACTAAAGGAACTGGAGAGCGTGTAGTTCTCGAGTGTCAGCAACACATTGGTGAGGATACTGTAAGAACCATTGCAATGGACTCTTCTGAAGGATTAACCCGAGGAATGGAGGTTACTGCTACAGGACAGCAAATCACAATGCCGGTTGGTGATCAAATTAAAGGAAGAACCTTTAACGTAATTGGTGAAGCTATCGATGGTATTCACAGTGTAGAACAAGCTGGTGGACGTCCGATTCATGCTGAGGCTCCTAAATTTGAAGAGCTCTCTACTGCTTCAGAAATTCTTTTTACTGGAATTAAGGTAATTGACTTGATTGAGCCTTACGCAAAAGGTGGAAAGATTGGTCTTTTCGGTGGAGCTGGTGTTGGAAAAACCGTATTGATCCAGGAGTTGATCAACAACATCGCAAAAGGATACGATGGGTATTCAGTTTTTGCTGGTGTTGGTGAAAGAACCCGCGAAGGAAATGACCTTTTGAGAGAAATGTTGGAATCAGGCATTGTTCGATATGGTGATGACTTCATGCACTCAATGGAAAATGGCGGTTGGGATTTGAGCAAAGTGGATGACGCTTCATTGAAAGAATCTAAAGCAACCTTCGTTTTTGGTCAGATGAATGAGCCTCCAGGTGCGAGAGCGCGCGTAGCCTTAACTGGTCTAACTGCTGCTGAATATTTCCGCGATGGAGATGAGGAGACTGGCGGACGTGATATCTTGTTCTTCGTAGATAACATCTTCCGATTTACCCAAGCTGGTTCTGAGGTATCAGCACTATTGGGCCGTATGCCTTCAGCGGTAGGTTATCAGCCTACGCTAGCATCTGAAATGGGTGAAATGCAAGAGCGTATTACCTCTACCAAAAGAGGTTCTATCACATCGGTACAGGCGGTTTACGTGCCTGCTGATGACTTAACAGACCCTGCTCCAGCAACTACTTTCGCGCACCTTGATGCGACCACAGTATTGAGTAGAAAAATTGCTGAGCTTGGTATTTATCCTGCCGTTGATCCATTGGATTCTACTTCAAGAATTTTAACTGCTGATATCGTTGGTGAAGAGCACTATGATACCGCTCAAAGGGTAAAGGCGATACTTCAAAGAATGAAAGAACTTCAAGACATCATTGCCATCTTGGGTATGGATGAATTGAGTGAAGAAGACAAGTTGGTTGTTCACAGAGCGAGAAGAATCCAACGTTTCCTTTCTCAACCCTTCCACGTAGCCGAGCAGTTTACTGGCTTGAAAGGAGTATTCGTACCAATCGAAGAAACAATCAAAGGGTTCAACATGATCCTTGATGGAGAAGTTGACCAGTATCCTGAAGCAGCTTTCAACTTGAAAGGAACAATTGAAGAAGTAATCGAAGCAGGTAAGAAAATGCTTGCTGAATCAAACGATTAACAATGACACTAGAAATTCTATCTCCAGAAAAACTAATCTTTAAAGGCGAGGCTGAAGCGATTCAACTTCCTGGAAAAGATGGTTCATTTGGTATTCTAGAAAACCACGCACCAATCATTGCCACGCTAAAACATGGCATGGTTAAGGTGACAAACGCAGGTCAAGAATCTGAATTTGAAATTAAAGGTGGTGTTGTAGAAGTAGTAAAAAACAAGGTGATTGTTCTTTCAGATTGATCTTATCACTCTAAAAATAAAAACAAAGGCTTCCTAATGGAAGCCTTTTTTATTTCTTATCAATACTGGACAAAAAAAAGACCCCAATATGAGGTCCTTTACTTTTTTGGGTTTAACGAATCAAAACAACCCGTGCAGCTCAGCGTCAATCTTTTGAATAATTTCTCCTAAGTCTTCTGGACTATCAATAAAATTGTTATTGTCTACATCGATGATAAGAAGTTTCCCCTTATCGTAAGTAGAAATCCACGCTTCATAGCGTTCGTTGAGCCTCTTTAAATAATCCAAGCGAATGGCCTCTTCATACTCTCGTCCTCGGCTTTGAATTTGACTGACCAATCGAGGAACGCTTGCTCTTAGGTAGATGAGCAAATCAGGAGCCTGAACAAACTTGTCCAGCAGGTTGAACAGTGAAAAATAGGTTTCAAAATCACGCGTGGTCATCAACCCCATTGAATGCAAGTTAGGAGCAAAAATGTATGCGTCCTCGTAGATTGTCCTGTCTTGAATAACATTCTTCTTTCCTTCACGAATCTCCATCACTTGGTTGAACCTATTATTGACATAGTAGATCTGCATGTTGAATGACCAACGTTGCATTTCCGCATAAAAGTCGTTGATATAGGGGTTGCCATCTACATCTTCATAATGCATCTCCCAGTTGTAGTGCTTTCCTAACAATCCAGTCAAGGTAGTTTTTCCAGAACCTATATTACCCGAAACGGCAACATGCAAATTACTTTTCTTTTCCTCCATATTTTCTAACGATAACTTCGTTTTCCCTGCAATTCAACGAATCACTTTGAGGTTACGAATTAAGATAAACCCATTGAAAATAAAAAGTCTTATTCCTTAGGCTTGTAAATTATTATTCCTTTCGCAGAGACTGCGCAAATCAAATTTCGATTTACATCGTAAGATGACAGAACGGGCGCATCCAATTGCACCGATTCTTCAGCTTGGTCAATCAAATTATGGCCATACAGTTTTCCACCTCGCGTGAAAAACAATCTTCTATCACTAATGCGCAATGAACTGATATCCTTCAGGGGAATACGCTTGATGTAATTACCGTATACATCGAATACATAGATACCGTTTTTTGGATCTGTGAGGTACACTTTATTATCTACTTCAATCATGTCTGTTGGGTAAAACTCCACGCGCAATAATTGGGCAATATTGAGTGATTCGCGTTCTTTTTTAAAATTCTGATCAAAACGAATCAACTTAAAATTGATGGGATCATATAACCAAAACCCGTTGCTATGTGAAGTAGCAGCCAAACTGATTTGCTCATAGCCCTGATTGAATAAATTGATCTCTTGGCGCAGCTCACCCAATCGGGAGTCCAGAAATATCAGCGTCATTTGATCTTCGGAGTAAAGAATCACTTTCATGGGATTCGTTACATCCAACTTCACATCTTCTCCAATGAGTTTATAGCTGTATCGAGTGAGTAACTTACCTTCTGAATCATACTTCACGATCTCGCCTTTGAGGACTCCATAAATGTTATTGAGCTGGTCAATTTTTACCTGCGCGGCAGCGCTCTCCAGCACTGATCGTTGCACCCACTTTGTACCCTGAGAAAATGAAGTTGCGCTGTACAATCCAAAACACAAAATAAAGACTAGGATATTAAGCATGTCGGTGTTTTAGTATTTGATCTATGTAGTCACGGTTATTCGAAAGTCGAGGCACCTTATGCTGCCCTCCCAATTTGCCATTGTCTTTCATCCAACGATAAAACGTTCCAGGAGAAACCTTATTGATGATTGGAAGTTTCAACACTTTATCGTGGTAGCGTTTTGCCTCATAATCGCTGTTTACATTTTTAAGTGCATTGTCGAGCATTTCGGCAAAGTATTCAATATCATCAGGCTCTTTTTCAAATTCTATCACCCATTCGTGCGCACCAGCTCCATTTGCATCCATATACTTCGGAGCGGCAGAATACTCTTTTACAACAGCATCGGACTTTTGACTTGCTGTACTTATTGCTTGATCAGCATTTTCTACAATTAGCTCTTCTCCGAAGGCATTTATGAAGTGTTTTGTGCGACCGCTGACTTTGATTCGGTATGGGTTGAGCGTAGTAAACTGCACTGTATCTCCAATTAAATAGCGCCACAGCCCACCGTTGGTCGAAATTACCAAAGCATAATTCACTCCAACCTTCACTTCGTCCAATTGAACTGTTTTAGGAAATTCTTTTCCATATTCACTCATTGGCATGAATTCATAATATATAGCGTAATCGAGCATGAGTAGCATATCATCTCGAGAGGTATCATCTTGAACTCCAAAAAAACCTTCAGAAGCATTGTACGTTTCGGAGTAATTCAAATTTTGGCGACCACCAATCACTTGCTTGAAACGTTCTCTATAAGGAGTGAAATTCACACCCCCGTGCACATACCATTCAAGGTTTGGCCAAACTTCCTTAATCGTTTGCTTGCCTGTTTTTTGGAGTACTCTTTCCAATAATACCAGCATCCAACTTGGCACGCCAGAAATATTGGTGATGTCTTGCGGTATCGTAATATCCACGATCTGCTCAATCTTCTCTTCCCAAGAGGGATTGAGCGCCACGTCTACATCAGGAGTTCGATGCAATTGGGCCCAAAAGGGAAGGTTTTTGATGATGATCGCTGATAAATCGCCATAATACGTTTCGTCATTAAGAGGCACAAAATTGGAGCTTCCGCCCATTACCAAGCCCTTGCCGGCCATCAACCGTGAATCGGGAAATTGATTGTAGTACAATGAGATTAAATCCTTACCGCCTTTATAATGACACTCTTCCAATGATTCTTCACTAACTGGAATAAACTTGCTTTTTGCATTGGTTGTCCCGCTCGATTTAGCAAACATCTTGATTGGTGTTGGCCACAAAATTCCTTGCTCACCTTTCAATGTACGATCAATATCGTTTTCTATGTCTTCATAGGTATTTATCGGCACTCGCTCTTTGAACTGAGCCAAGCTTTCAATCTCTCCATACTTATAACGTCTTCCCCATTCTGTATCCTTGGCGGTAGTGAGCAATTTATTGAGCCATTCGCCTTGCACATCATGCGGATACTTCATAAAGAGTTCTATCTGGTGAATTCTCTTTTTAATGTACCAACCGAATATGGAATTAATAATGCTCAAGAGGTAAGAAAATTATTGTGCAATACGATTAAGATTTCGAACGAAAATAGCTTTCTATATCCTTTAACGCTAGCGCATTTAATGTCATCCCCTTGGTCAAACCTCCCTTTCTCGCAGCCATGACCCCATACCGCATATGATGAAAGCCTTCCTTTCGATGCGCATCTGGATTTATCGAAACCATTACACCTCTTTCCATGCAATAGGGAATCCAGGTATAGTCTATATCTAGACGCATCGGATTTGCATTCAACTCAATGACCACCTTATTGGCAGCGCATGCATCAATTACCTTTTTGTGATCAATTGGGTAACCCTGTCGAGAAAGTAGGAGTCTTCCCGTTGGATGCCCCAAAATTGTCGTATAAGGATTCTCAACAGCCTTTATCAACCTATTGGTGGCCGTATTTTTATCCATTCTCAAAACAGAATGCACTGAAGCCACAATAAAATCAAATGATTGAAGTATATCATCCGTGTAGTCCAAAGAGCCATCCATTAATATGTCACTTTCTATTCCTTTAAAGATTTTGAATGGACTTAGCCTTTCATTGAGCAAATCAATTTCCTTGTGCTGCTTGATAATTCTATCTTCTTGAAGACCATTGGCATAGAAAGCAGATTTTGAGTGATCACATACTCCAAAATACTCATAATCCAAACTTTTCAAATAAACAGCCATTTCTTCCAACGAATGCACCCCATCACTGTAGGTGGTGTGATTATGAAGCGATCCTAATAAAGCATCATCAGTTACGAGATCAGATTCAGTAAATTTCTTTGACCAATCGATGAACCAAATATTGTCGCGCATTTCAGGAATGACGGGATCTATACCGGCACCATAAAATGCATCAAGGTGCACTTTGGTGCATGACTTTTCGAAGACAGTGTTCTCAAACTCAGCTTTTGAAACGCGGTGAAAAGCAACTTTGACTTTAGACCCAGAGGTATCTGGAAGTTCTTGAACGTCATCACTAATAACGAATTCAAGCTCACTGATAATGAGATCGCGCCTTAAAGCCGCTCCCGTTTCTGAAACATTCGAATTCGGATAGTGCCCGCTGATCCAGTTTTTAATGTCCTGAATTAGTGGTTCAACGGTCGCATATAAGAACTTGTCTTGGCTGTCCATCATAAATTCAATGGACTGCTTCACTTGAGCTTGTGTTTTCTCACCGAAGCCCTTTAAATCAATCAACCTGTTTTCGTTGCAAGCATACAGCAACTCACCAACGGTCTCGATCTCCATTTCCTTCCAGATCAATCGCACTTTGCTTGGACCAATACCTTTGATTCGCAAGATCTCAAGCAACCCTTCCGGTGTTTTTTCAAGCCATTGATTTAAATAGGACATTTCTCCCGTATCGATCAATTCTCGAATTTTAGGCACCAAGTTCTTTCCAACTCCCGGCACTGCGAGCAACTTATTATCATCTAATTCTCTCAGTGGATGAGGGTATTTACTAATCTGAAAAGACGCATTCGTATAAGACCGTGTTTTGAACTTTTCTTCATCATGCAGCTCCATCAACTGACCCACCATCTTTAGCACCGATGCAATTTCCTTATTCTCCATTCAATTTGCTCTTGTAAACAATTCGTATAACCCTTCGAAAATAGCTTTCTCTGTGAGAGCTATAAACTGAAAAAGCTCAAAGGAACATGTTTTCCTTCGAGCTCTTCAAAATGAAATTTGATTTGTGTAGATAATGCTACAATGAATCAGAATCAATATATGTTGATATCATACAGCATCCTTGATTGTATTCCTTCCATCTGCTTCATTTCATCAATTTTTTTGAGCCAATTGGCTTCATCACCAAGAACCCACTCTCCAATTTGAGCTTTCATGGAACCCCCAAAGTCCTTCATAAATTTCTCAAATGGATCAGATTTCTTAGGCAGTTCAAGCACATCATACTCTTTCAACTCAGCCTTATTGGCGGCATAAGCAATAGCTTCTTCAAGACCACCATACTCATCTACCAAGCCAATTTCAAGTGCGTCAGAACCTGTCCAAACCCTTCCTCTGCCTATGGAATCGATTTGTGCGTATGAAACACCACGACCATCGGCCACCTTTTGCACGAATTCGGTGTATATCTGCTCAAGGTATCCGTTCAACAGGCCTATTTCTTCTTCATCAAAATCGCGGGCAAGCGATCCAAAATCAGCATGCTTATTGGTCTTCACACCGTCAAAGGTGATTCCTAACTTATCATTAAAGAATCCTCTCAAATTAGGAATAACACCGAAGGCACCAATAGAACCGGTAATGGTATTCGGCATGGCAAAAATTCGATCTGCATTTGCACTAATGTAATAACCTCCAGATGCCGCCACATCACCAAAAGACACAACAAAAGGTTTCACTTCACCTGCTAAAACCGTTTCTCTCCAAATGACATCGCTCGCCAATGCGCTTCCACCTGGCGAATTCACTCGCAAAACTATTGCCTTAACATCTTCATCTAAACGTGCCTCTCTTATGGCTTTAGCCAACGTTTCAGAGCCAATATTCTCTTCATCTCCTTCTCCACTGTTGATACCACCAACAGCGTAGATCACAGCTACTTCATCTTTCAGTTCCCAGCTCTTATCTTCATTCTTCTTGGCTGCTCTTCGAGCACTATTAGCATACTTAGAAATACTGATAGCCTCAATGTCATCATCTTCTTCCAATCCTAATTTAGCGCGCAGGTTAGATTGAATTTGATCGTAATAGACGAGGTCATCAATGAGTTTCAAGCTTTTAGCATCTTCGGGCTTTTGAATAGCCATTTCATCTGCAATTCGATTAAATTCTTCCGTTGTTATGCCTCTTGACGCTCCAATGTCTGCCAACATTTCTCCCCATACATTATCCAAAATTCTTTGGATTTGGAGCTTATTTGGCTCACTCATATCCTCACGATACAATGGTTCCACAGCGCTTTTATAGATGTTGTCTGGACCCTTGATAATTGTTGCATCAATACCAAGCTTGTCCATTGCCCCCTTTAAGAAAGCGATTTCACTTCTCAAGCCTCGGAAATCGAGCGCTCCTTCCGGAAACATGTAAACTTCGTCCGAAGCTGAGGCGATGTAATATGCACCCTGAGTGTACGCTTCTTCATAGGCGATAATAAATTTATCTGATGAGTCTTTGAATTGAACGATATGGTCTCTCACGGTTTGCATGGTAGCCATTCCTCCGCTGAAATAAGCACCACGTATAAGTACTCCTTTTATATTGCTGTCTTTCGCAGCTGCATTCAAAGCAAAAATGAAATCATCCAGCTCCAATCCATTATCACCGCTCAAACCTTCAATTTGCAATCCTTCAAAAGGATTTTCTGGTGTGCGCTCTACAATGCCCTTGGTCAAATCAATCACCAATACACTGTTTGCTTTTACATTTACTTCTTTGCTGTTTTTGCCCGCCATAATTGCCGAACCAACAATTCCTGCGATGATCATTCCAGAAAGGAAAATTATCAGCACGAATCCAACTATAGTTCCGAGCGTTGATGCAAATAGGTATTTTAAAAATTGCTTCATCATTTTTGATTTTAATATTCGCAACAAATTTACCGGACGGCTGATATTATGCTGTAGATACTTGACAAGTGGTTTAAATTCAATTTTGAAAGGAAAAATGAAGCATACTGTATACCTACTTCTAGGTTCCAACATGGGAGATAGTATTGCTTATCTCGATGCAGCGCGCAATCTGATAGCACAAAAAGTCGGGTTAATCCTGAATTCATCTTCCCTGTACAAAACAGAGCCGTGGGCCATGTGTGCTGACCAATGGTTTTTCAACCAAGTTCTTGAAGTGGAATGCCTTTCAGATGCCGATCAATTATTGGAGACTTTGCTGGGTATAGAGTTGGAGCTAGGCCGAAGTCGGCCTCAAGAAAAATCAGACGCCTACAGCTCTAGGACCATCGACATTGATATACTCTACTTTGACGACATTACATTTGACAATGAAATATTGACCATTCCTCACCCAAGAATTCAGGAGAGAAAATTCGTTCTGGAGCCTCTATGTGAAATTGCACCTTCACTTATTCATCCTCTGATAGGCTTAAGTCAAAAAGCAATGCTCGATATTTGCACAGACCAATCATCCATCCAGCGCATATAGTGTCCATCTTATACAACAATATCAGCATTGAAGGAAACATTGGAGCAGGCAAAACAACCTTGGCCAAAGCGCTAGCAGAAAAGCTGAACGGTCGACTCATTTTGGAATCTTTTGAAAACAATCCTTTTCTAGAATTATTTTACAAAGACAAGAAGCGACACGCATTTCAAGTAGAAATGTTTTTTCTTGCCGAACGCTATCACCAGCTTTCCAAAAATCTTCTAGGCGATATATTTCATGCGCATACCATTTCTGATTATGTGTTTGCTAAGAGCGCCATTTTTAGTGGAATAAATCTTTCACATTCTGAGCATGAATTATTTCTGAACTTATATAGAATAATGGAACGGTTCATGCCTAAACCAGACATCTTAATCTATTTGCACATCCCATTGGAAAGAGTGGTTGAACAAATAGCACAGAGAGGTCGACACTACGAGCAGAATATACCATTAGAGTACCTCGAAAAAATTGAGAAAGCATACATCAACTATCTGAAAGAAGAAAGTCGTTTCCCAATTGTATTGGTTGAAGAAGATGATGAAACTCCACGCACGATTGACCAAAGCCTTGCTACTGTTGAGTCTATCGTAAAAATAGACTGGCCAAACGGTTTATCGCGCTTTTCTCTTCAAAACATTCAATGATTGTATTTCTAACACGCTACTGACTTATATAATTACTTAATATTGCACCCTACAAAACGCATAGATCAGTTATGATTAAACGAAAACCAATTAAGATGAGATCAACCTACTCAGGAATTGCGATTATAGGCGCATTAACCCTAATAGCAGTTACAGGATGTAACCCGCTAAACAAGATGAACAAGAAGCACGGAATTGTTAAGTACACACTTGACCCTAATCCATTGGAGCTTCATGGCGACTCCGTAGCTATTAAAGTTAGCGGTCGTTATCCAGCTAAGTTTTTCCACAAGAAAGCAGTTGCCAATGTAAAGCCAGTGATGGTTGACATGAATGGCAACGTTGTAAAAGAATTTGAAAATATCAAATTGATCGGTCAGGCAGCAGAAGGCGAAGGAACAAAAATCATGAAGGCTGGCGGCAGCTTCAGTGTTTCTAACAAAGTACCTTACGAGTCATCAATGGAAAACGTGAAATTGGAAGTTCGCGTAACCGCTGGATTCAAAACAAAAACCAAAGAGTTTGATCCTGTTGCTTTAGGTAACGGAACAGTTACAACTCCGCTTTGGGTTCAAAGTGACGAAATGCCAATCTTGGGTAAGGATAAATTCAAAAAAGTGTCTCCTCGCTCAATTACAGCTGAAATCAACTATGATCTTCAGTCAAGCAATGTAAAGGCATCTGAGCTGCAACAAGACGATATCAAAGCGGTTCAAGCCTTTATCGAAAAAGGAATAACTTACGAATACACTTGGAAAAGTGTTGATATTACTTCATACGCTTCTCCAGATGGTGAAACTTCTCTCAACGAGAACTTAGCAGGTGATAGAGCAAACACAGCTGCAAAAGCAATGACCTCACTATTCTCAAAAAAGAAAATCAAAGCAACTGACGATTGGTACAAGAAATCTCCTAAAGGAGAAGACTGGATGGGCTTCAAATCTAAAATGGAAGCATCTTCTATCGCAGACAAAGACATGATTCTTCGAATTTTAAGCATGTATAGCGATGACTCAAAAAGAGAAGAAGAGATTAAGAATCTTGCTGCTACTTATACCGTAATTGCAGAAGAAATCCTTCCTCCATTGAGAAGATCTGTGATCAAAATCAACGCTGAAGAAGAAGCAAAAACAGATGATGAATTGAAGCAATTGGTAAAAGAAAACCCATCAGAGCTTACGGCTGAAGAGATTCTTTACACTGCTACTCTATACAATGATCTAAATGAGAAATTAGAGGTATACAAAGCATGCGCTCAAGTGCATCCTGACGATTGGAGAGGACACAATAACGTAGGTTATATCTTGGTTCTTCAAAACAAAGTTTCTGAAGCAAAATCTCAATTTGAGAAAGCTGATAAAGCTAGCGCTGGAGAAAAAATTGTAATGAACAACATGGGAGCAGTTACTCGATTGATGGGCGACCGCAAAGGTGCTGCTGATTATTATGAAAAAGCCAAAGGAGCTGGCTCAGAAGTAAACTATAACATTGGTATTTTGAATATCATGGATGGCAATTACGAAGATGCTGTTAGTAAGATGGGCAGCTACAATACATTCAACTCTGCTTTAGCAAAAACATTGAATGGGTCGACTGAAGATGCAATCAACACGCTTGAAGCTTCTGAAGCTAAAGCTAATGCAGAAGGTTATTATCTTAAAGCGATCATTGGTGCAAGAACAAGCAACTTAGAAATGGTTCTTCAAAACTTGAAGGCAGCCATCGAGAAAGATGCTACCCTTCAAGCAAAAGCGAAGGGCGATGCTGAGTTCTTAAACTATAGAGAAGTTCCAGGCTTCATGACATTGATGGGAATGTAATCCCAAACAAAGGTTTTCGAAAAAAGGGGCGCGATGATCGCGCCCCTTTTTTATTTGCCGTTTGCTCATTTGAGGTTTCATCGCATTTATTAACCATTATATTTGTCCATTACATAATTGGTATCATGAATAAAGTTTACACCTTCATCTTTTGCGCAATCTCAGCCGTTGCGTTTTCATCTTGTGAGAAATGCTCTACATGTACAACCATTTCAGAAGATCCAGAAACACTTGGTGAGACAATTACTGATGAAATTTGTGGCAGAGGAAGAGACTATGACGACCAACTAGAAATTTACACTCGCTCTAATTGGGATTGCACGGAAGAAAGCAACTAAAGTTATTCTTTCAGGTATTTCTTAATAATTTCCCACAAAGCTATTCCTCCGGCAACGGTAACATTCAAGCTGTGCTTTGTACCCATTTGAGGTATTTCCATTACCATGTCTGAGATGTCTATTATGGATTGGTCAACGCCATTTACTTCGTTGCCCACTATAAGACAAACTTTTGCATTGAATTCTAAATCAAAATTTCTGGGATCAACACTCTGCTCACATTGCTCTAGAGAGACGATTTTGTAACCATCCGCTTTGAGACGCAACACCGTTTCTAACGCATTTTCATTGCAGCTCCACAATACGCTTTCGGTAGCGCCAAGTGCTGTTTTTTGAATATCGCGATGAGGCGGTTTTCCCGTTATGCCGCATAATAAGATCTCCTCGACATTGAACGAATCGGCAGTTCTAAAAAGCGAACCCACATTCGACAAGCTTCTTATATCATCAAGCAAAAGCTTGATTGGAAACTTCTCTTGATTCTTATAATCATCAACGGATGGTCTATTCAACGCATCAGTAGAAAGCTTTCTGTTCATAACTCGTAAAAATATAAAGGGCTCAATAACTAGTACTCCGCAGAGCGATTCTAACTTTACTGCTTCACTGAAATGGCTAGCAAAGAAAAAAAAGACCCTAAGGAAACCCCTTTAATGAAGCAGTATTATGCCATTAAAGCTCAACATCCCAATGCTCTGCTTCTTTTTCGCGTAGGCGACTTCTATGAAACCTTCAGCGAAGATGCAATTAAGACCTCGAAAATCCTTGGCATAGTACTTACCCAGAGAAAAAATGGCGCCTCAGCCAGTGTAGAACTGGCCGGATTTCCTCATCACAGTTTAGATGTTTATTTACCCAAATTGGTGCGGGCAGGACTGCGCGTGGCCATTTGTGATCAACTCGAAGACCCTAAACAAACCAAAACCATTGTGAAACGAGGAGTTACTGAACTTGTAACTCCAGGTGTGAGCTTCAACGCTCAAATCTTAGAGAGCAATGAGAACAACTTCTTGGCTGCCATCCACTTTTCAAAAGACATATTAGGAGCTGCATTTTTGGATGTTTCGACCGGAGAGTTTTATGTGGCCGAGGGTCCAAAATACTACATAGAGAAACTGATAGCAGGATTTAATCCAAGTGAAATTTTATTCGAACGTGGACAAAAAGCAACCTATACGGAATTGTTTGGAAGCAAGTACCATACTTATCATTTGGAAGATTGGGCGTTCCAGCACGATTTCGCCTATGAAGCCCTAACAAGGCAATTCAAGACACAGTCTCTTAAAGGGTTTGGTGTAGAAGACCACTTTCACGCCATTGTAGCTGCAGGAGCTGCGCTTCATTATGTAAGTGAAACGCAACACGATCGCATACATCATATTTCTCAATTATCAAGGATAGACGGCAATGACCATGTTTGGCTCGATCGCTTTACCCAACGTAACCTGGAACTGTTTAGCACATCAAATCAAGGCGGAAAAGCCTTGCTTGACGTTCTCGACAATACAATCACCCCGATGGGTTCTCGTTTGATGAAACAATGGCTGGCATTTCCCCTGAACAGCATTGAAACAATCAATCAGCGATTAAATAGTGTAGAAGCATTTTATAAGCATACTGATATCCGTCAATCGTTAAGAGACCAATTGAAGAAGGTTGGCGATTTAGAGCGGATGACTTCGCGATTAGCTATAGGGAAATTAGGTCCCAAGGAAGCCATTCAGCTTGCACGTTCACTATCTGAAGCTCAGCCCATTGCTCAATTACTTGATGGTAATAAAACCGTTCAACATCTTTCAAAAGGACTGGGCAACTCCACCCCAATCATTGATCTCATTCGGTCGCGTTTGAAGCCTGACCCACCCGCATTGCTCTCAAAAGGAAATGTAATAGCTGATGGAGTAAATCAAGAACTCGATGAGTTGAGGAGCATTGCATATTCTGGGAAAGACTTTTTGCTAAAAATTCAAGAAAGAGAATCTGAAAAAACGGGCATCTCCTCATTGAAGATCGGGTTCAATAACGTATTCGGGTATTACCTTGAAGTAACTAATGTGCACAAACAAAAAGTTCCTCAAGAATGGATGCGAAAACAAACATTGACCAACGCAGAACGCTACATCACGGAAGAACTAAAAGAGTATGAGCAAAAAATTCTTGGCGCAGAAGAAAAAATAATGGCTCTCGAAGTAGAGTTGTACGAGCAAATACTTGATCAATTGCAACCCCATATTTCTTCGATTCAAACCACAGCCAAAAGGTTGGCAACTATAGACTGCTTGACCACCTTCGCCACAAATGCTATCAATCACAATTACTGCAAGCCAACTTTAAATCAATCGCATAAAATTGTTATTACTGCAGGAAGACACCCTGTGATAGAGCAAGAAATGCCTTTAGGTGAATCTTACATCGCCAACGATGTATTACTCGATAACGAATCCCAACAAATCATAATGCTTACTGGACCAAATATGGCTGGTAAAAGTGCACTACTGAGGCAAACTGCGCTTATTTCGCTCATGGCGCAAATGGGCAGTTACGTCCCGGCTAAATCAGCTGAACTTGGACTGATAGATAAGCTCTTCACGCGTGTAGGAGCAAGTGACAATATTTCTCAAGGCGAGTCAACCTTCATGGTTGAAATGAATGAAACGGCAAGTATTCTCAACAATCTTTCAAATCGAAGCTTAATTCTGTTGGATGAAATTGGCCGAGGAACAAGCACATATGATGGTATATCAATCGCATGGTCGATTGCTGAATACTTGCATGAACATCAAGGAAAGCCATTGACGCTGTTTGCAACGCACTATCACGAACTCAATGAAATGGCTGAAAGCTTTGAACGGATTAAAAATTTCACCATTTCCATCAAAGAAACAAAAGACAAAATTGTGTTTCTACGCAAGTTGATCCCCGGTGGAAGTGAGCACAGCTTTGGAATTCACGTGGCAAAAATGGCTGGAATGCCGAGCTCTCTCATCAAGCGAGCGCAAATTATTTTGACTGAACTCGAGCAATCAGATCGAAGTGATTTATCCAAAGAGGCCCTGAAAAGCGCAAAAGAAGAAATGCAATTAAGCTTTTTTCAGCTGGACGATCCCGTGTTATCTCAAATTCGCGATGAAATTTCGAACATTGACATCAATTCACTTACCCCTGTTGAAGCGCTTTTCAAGCTGAATGAAATTAAGAAAGTGATTGGAAAAAGGTCCTAAAAGAGTTTTTTTTAAAAGAGGGTATACTATAAGCGAGAAACATTTATTTTTGCCGTCCTTTTGCGAGAGTAGCTCAGCTGGTAGAGCACGACCTTGCCAAGGTCGGGGTCGCGGGTTCGAATCCCGTCTCTCGCTCAAAGTCCCTTAAAGACCTCCCTCAAGGGAGGTCTTTTTTTGACGAAATTTCTGCCCGGGTGGTGGAATTGGTAGACACGCAGGACTTAAAATCCTGTGACCATTGCGGTCGTGCGGGTTCAAGTCCCGCCCCGGGTACAACGAGCCTCTTCTTCAGAAGGGGCTTATTTGTGTTCAGGAAATTGCCGTTGAATCCACGTCACAATCTTCTGAGTCGCTCCCTTTTGGTCTTGAAAAAATTCATTTGAAACAAGCTGCACGTGATTTCGATACGCTTCGTTATTCAAAGCATGGTCAAGGGCCTTTGAAAACTCAGGTAGAGATTTGACTTCAATTCCAATTTTCAACTTCTTCAATGACTGCACTTCCTGAAAGCGCTGATTTTTGGGACCAAAAACAATGGGGATGTTATACACGGCTGCCTCTAGGGTATTGTGGACAGCTTTACCAAACCCACCTCCAACGTAGGCCACCGTAGCGTATCGATAAAGCTTTGAAAGAAGCCCCATTCTGTCCACATATAAAATTCGTTGATGATTGTATTGTCCTGATTCAAGATCCCCAATGAAGATCAATTCATCACCAAAAGCACTTATCCATACCTCCTTTTGATCTTCTCGAATTTCGTGGGGAACTACAATAACCTTCAGATCAGAATGCTCTTTGAGAGCAGGTATGATGATCCGATCATCAGCACTCCAATTACTTCCCACAAGCAATAATTCTTGATTGCCTTCAAAAAACGCTGAAAGGAGGTCTGAACTCCATGTTTCGTCTTTGACAGCCAATACCCTATCAACTCTTGTGTCGCCAATATTTTCAGCATTATCAATCATAACACTGGCCAGAATATTACGACTCATTTCATCCTGGGTGAAGATCACATCGAACTGCTTCAGTCGCTCTCCCAATAAAATTCCAGGCCATTGAATGGTCCAATGCTTATCTGGAAAGTATGCACTGATTAAAGCCATAGGAATGCTTCGAGCATGAAGCGCATCCATAAAATTGAACCAAAACTCGTATTTCACGAAAATGGCAACATCAGGCCTCATCATCTCAAGAAAAGGTGTAACATTCTCAGGTAAATCAGAAGGCAAATAGGTGATAACATCAGCTAGCGGATAATCAGCCTTTGCCTCATATCCAGAGCTAGAGAAAAAAGTAACTGCAATTTGATGGTCACCTGTTTGTGCCAGCGCTTCGATCACAGGTCTTGCCTGCTCAAACTCTCCAACCGAAGCACAATGAAACCAAATGAGTGATTTGTTCTTCTCGAAGGATTCAAGGTCTCTTACCCATTGGTTTCTCGCCTTTACCCATTTTTTCACCTTTTCACTTTTTCTACTAAAAATGGGTACTAGAATCAATCCCATTCGAAGAAGTATGGTGTAAAAGCGAAGCATCATTCAATCAATAAAAGTAAAAGTCACTGGCTTGACGTTTATATAATGGGAAATACCATCTGAGCACCAGGGTGGCCAAAACATCTAACCTTTGCGTTGGATCGGCTGATTTCGTGTTGAAATTAATACTCCTTCTATTTTGAGTAAAGCCCTCATAAAACTCCGCCCCAACATAAAAATTGAGCAGCCTGTAATTACTGAAATGCTGATAGCCTATCGATTGAGAAAGCGTAAAACCATAAGTAAGATGATCATAACCTTTCTTGTATTCACCCAAAAGCTGTGGAACCTGCTCGGCTACTTCAATGATCTTTATTTTATGCTGCATAATCCCTCCTCCCAAAGCCACATGCAATCCTGAGTTGGGGTTGGGGCCAATTATCGGAAACACCTTCCCAATCCGCACCGTAGACACAAAACCTCGCTGGTATAAAAACACATCCGCAGGTCCTCCATCTTTTCCAATAATATCACCATTTTCGGTCCGCAAGGAGTTCAAAATGGAGTCTTCCTTAACTATGTTGCCGAAGAAAAAGCCATAATTAGCCTCGAGGGTATAATTTGAAGCCGATTTATACAAAAACGAGCCTCCTGCAATTCCTCCATACCCATACCTGTCACCCAAATCTCCAAATCCATTTTGGAGCCCTATTTCAGCTGAAATGGCAAAAAATCGAATGGCCGTATCTTGAATACTCTTCTGACCAAACCCAAGCGTGGTCAAAAAAAGAAGGATAGAAATAAATACTATTCTGCGCATACTGCGAAAATAGCAAAGGAATCAGCTGGGCAGAAAATCAAGCGATTCATTTGAGAATAGGGAATTCGTTGTAAAAAGAAGTGGCTTAAAAGAATATCTTTGCGCCTCATTTTTAGGACTGAATGAATCAAATTCAACTCGTAGATCTGCATACGCAGTATCTTAAAATCAAAGAAGAAATTGACACTGCCGTGCTCAATGTAATCGATAGCACTGCTTTTATCAATGGACCTGAGGTAAATTCATTTGCATCAGAACTGGAAAAATATCTGAATGTAAAACATGTAATTCCTTGCGCCAACGGCACGGATGCACTTCAAATTGCGTTGATGGCTATTGGAGCCAAACCAGGTGACGAAATCTTGACACCGAGCTTTACCTATATCGCTACGGCTGAGGTGATCGCGTTATTGCAATTAAAACCAATTTTCGTTGAGGTAGACACAGATACGTTCACCGTTGAGGTTGAAGATGCAAAATCGAAAATCACTTCAAAAACAAAGGCCATTATTCCTGTGCATCTTTACGGACAATGCGCCAATATGGATGCCGTAATGGAATTGGCGAACCAAGAAAATATTTTTGTCATTGAAGACACTGCACAAGCCATTGGCAGCGACTATACACATCGTTCAGGTAAAAAAGCAAAAGCAGGCTGCATTGGTCACATCGGAACTACTTCGTTTTTCCCATCGAAAAACCTCGGTTGCTATGGTGATGGGGGAGCAATGATGACCAATGATGATGACTTGGCAGCGAAATTGCGAATGATTTCAAACCACGGTCAACGTATAAAATATCACCACGACATTATTGGCTGCAACTCACGGCTGGATTCAATTCAGGCAGCAGTTCTCAGGGTGAAATTAAAGCACCTTGATGAGTACACAGAAGCTAGAAATGCTGCAGCACGCTATTACACTGATTCGTTTAAAGACGTAAAGGAAATTGCGACTCCTTTCCTCGCTCCTTACTCGAGCCATGGTTTTCATCAATACACGATTAAACTAGAGAATGTTGACCGCGATGCTCTTCAGGCTTATTTGAATGAAAATGGAATCCCAGCCAATATTTACTACCCTGTCCCGGTGCATTTGCAAAAAGGATATACCGAATATGGCTTCAAAGCAGGAGATATGCCCAAGACGGAAAGTTTGACATCGCAAGTACTGAGTTTACCAATGCACACCGAACTTACCGAAGATCAATTACAATACATTGTTGAACACGTTATAAGATTTATTAAAGGATGAATATTGCCGTAGTTGGGACTGGATATGTTGGATTAGTGACGGGCACATGCCTCGCAGAGACAGGCAATCATGTTGTTTGCGTTGATATTGATGAAGAAAAAGTTCAAAAAATGAAAAATGGGGTAATTCCAATTTACGAACCCCACCTAGACAATCTTTTCGAGCGAAACATTAAGCAAAAAAGATTGGAATTCACAACCAATTTGGCCGATGCAGTAAAGCACGCCAACTTGATTTTTTTGGCATTGCCTACGCCTCCTGGTGCCGATGGTTCTGCTGACCTTCAATACATCCTCAAAGTAGCCGATGATTTGGGGAAAATGCTCACAGCATACAGCATAATAATTGACAAAAGCACTGTTCCCGTTGGAACAGCCGATAAAGTTCACGCTGCGATTTCAGCAAACTATAAGGGTGAATTCGATGTAGTTTCTAACCCTGAATTTTTACGTGAAGGATTTGCAGTTGATGATTTTATGAAGCCCGATAGAGTTGTTATTGGAACGGAATCTAAACGTGCACAAGAATTGCTCGAAGAGCTATTCAAGCCATTCGTAAGACAGGGCAACCCCATCATCTTTATGGACGAAAAGTCTGCAGAGATGACCAAATATGCTGCAAATGCATTTTTAGCCACGAAAATTTCATTCATGAATGAAATCGCTAATCTGTGCGAAATAGTCGGTGCAGATGTAGATAAAGTGAGGGTTGGTATTGGATCTGATTCACGCATTGGAAATCGTTTTCTTTTTCCCGGAATAGGATATGGCGGTAGTTGCTTCCCAAAGGATGTTCAGGCTATCGTGAAAACAGCAAAAGACCACAATTACAACCTAGAAATTCTTGAGTCTGTAATGAAGGTCAACGAATCGCAAAAAACCATCTTACTTCCTTCTATACTCAACTCTTACAAAGGCGATTTGAAAGGAAAGCATTTTGCGATGTGGGGATTAGCATTTAAGCCTGATACCGATGACATTAGAGAAGCTCCAGCCTTATACATCATAGACAAGCTGATTGAACAAGGTGCTACGGTTAAAGCATATGATCCAGAAGCCATGAGCAATGTTCAAAAGCAAATCGGAGATAAAATCGATTATGCGCTGAATGAATATGACGCTTTAGATAATGCTGACGCACTCATCATTTGCACTGAATGGTCAGTTTTTAGAACTCCTGACTTCAAAGAACTAGACTCTAGGCTTAAATCAAAAACTATTTTTGATGGAAGAAACCTATATGAGGTGAAAAAAATGAGAGAAAAAGGATACTTCTACAGAAGCATTGGCAGGGAAACAGCAAATCAATAATCAGGTGAAAAGCGTATTAATTACAGGTGCAGCAGGATTTCTAGGTTCCCATCTATGCGATAGGTTTATCCGAGAGGGATACCGCGTCATAGGTATGGACAATATGATCACGGGCGACCTGAAGAATATCGAACACCTTTTCGCAGATGAAAATTTCTCATTTTATCATCATGATGTAAGCTCTTTCGTACATGTGCCGGGCAAGCTAGATTACATTCTGCATTTTGGATCGCCTGCCAGTCCGATTGATTACTTAAAAATCCCGATCCAAACTTTAAAAGTGAGCTCTCTGGGCACGCACAACTTACTCGGACTTGCTCGAGCGACGAAAGCCCGCATATTGGTTGCTTCCACTTCAGAAGTATATGGGAATCCTCTCGAACATCCTCAAACGGAGGAATATTGGGGTAATGTGAATCCAGTTGGGCCTCGAGGAGTATATGACGAAGCAAAAAGGTTTCAAGAAGCCATGACCATGGCCTACAACCGCATTCATAATCTTGAGACGAGAATCGTGCGAATTTTCAACACCTACGGTCCGCGTATGCGATTGAATGACGGAAGAGTGTTGCCAGCATTTATAGGTCAAGCCCTTCGAGGAGAGGATATCACCATTTTTGGTGATGGAAGTCAAACACGATCATTCTGCTTTATGGATGATTTAATTGAGGGAATTTACCGACTGCTACTCAGTGATTATTCATTGCCAATGAATATTGGCAACCCGGACGAAATTTCTATCAAAGATTTTGCCGAGGAAATTATCAAATTGACAGGAACGAATCAAAAAGTAGTTTATAAAGATCTACCTGAAGGGGACCCAGAAAAACGCAGGCCAGATATTTCCAAAGCAAAAGAAATTCTGGGTTGGGAACCAAAAGTGCAAAGAGCTGAAGGACTGAAAATCACTTACGATTACTTCAAGCAACTTTCACAAGAAGAACTACATAAAAACGAACACAAGAACTTTGATGCCTATTTCAGATAACATGGAATATTTCGCGCACGATACGGCTATTATAGACGAAGGATGTACCATAGGCAAAGGGACCAAAGTATGGCATTTCAGCCATGTAATGCCTAACTGCGTAATTGGAGAAAATTGTAATATAGGTCAGAACTGCGTGATTTCTCCTGATGTAATTTTAGGTAACAACGTAAAAATTCAGAACAATGTTTCTGTTTACACTGGAGTGGTCTGCGAGGATGATGTTTTTTTAGGCCCGAGTATGGTATTCACCAACGTAGTTAACCCCAGAAGTGGTGTAAATAGACGGGGTCAGTATACAAAGACCATCGTCAAAAAAGGTGTGTCCATCGGAGCCAACGCCACGATTGTTTGTGGTCATGACATCGGTGAGTACGCATTTATTGGTGCAGGAGCTGTGGTAACCAAAGAAGTTCCAGCTTATGCGCTTGTTGTTGGAAATCCAGCCAAACAAATTGGGTGGATGAGTGAATTTGGACATCGATTAAATTTTAATTCAGACGGCATGGCAACATGCCCTGAATCATCTTCAACATATAGACTCGAAAACGGAAGGGTCTCTATACTTTAATTATTGGATATGAGTAATCTGTACGATCAAATTTTGAAAAAAGAAGCTAAAATCGGAGTCATCGGTTTAGGTTATGTGGGATTGCCAATTGCCTTGGCATTTGCAAAAAAAGTAGCTGTTGTTGGTTTTGATATCAATGCAGAACGCGTTGCAATGATGAATAATCACATCGATCCGAGTGATGAATTAGAAGCAAGCGACTTCGAAAACAGTGACATCACTTTTACAGCCAACACAGATGACCTCAAGGATGTAAAATTCTTCATCGTTGCTGTTCCTACTCCAATTGACGACTACAACAAGCCCGATTTACGACCGTTACTTGGTGCTTCTAAAACTGTAGGCAGTGTTTTGAAAAAAGGAGATTATGTTATTTTCGAATCAACAGTATATCCAGGTTGTACAGAAGACGATTGTGTTCCTGTTTTGGAAGAGCTATCAGGATTGAGTTATATCAAAGATTTTAAGGTGGGCTATTCTCCCGAACGTATCAATCCTGGAGACAAGGAGCATACGATTACAAAAATCTTGAAAGTAGTATCTGGATGTGACGAAGAATCCTCTGAAATCATTGCTGACACTTATAAAATTATTGTGGAGCCAGGTGTGCACAAAGCTTCAAGCATTAAAGTTGCAGAGGCAGCTAAGATTATTGAAAACACTCAGCGAGATGTAAATATTGCCTTGATGAATGAATTATCAATCATTTTCAATAGAATTGGCATTAACACCTACGAAGTTTTGGAAGCAGCCGGTACAAAATGGAATTTCCTAAAATTCTCTCCAGGCTTGGTTGGCGGACACTGCATTGGAGTAGATCCCTACTACCTTACTTACAAGGCAGAAAAGCTAGGTTATCACGCAAGAATTATCAATTCAGGACGATATGTTAACGACAGCATGGGCAACTACATTGCTAAAACTACAGTAAAGAAAATCCTCGCCCAAGGCAAAAACGTGGCTGGCGCCAAAGTTTTAGTAATGGGAGCAACATTCAAAGAAAACGTAAGCGATATTCGAAATTCTAAGGTTGCTGATGTAGTTAAAGAACTTCGTTCGTTCATGGTAGATGTAGAAGTTGCCGACCCATATGCTGACAGCAAAGAGCTCGAGCATGAACATGGATTTGGTTTATCTGAAATTAGCAGTAAATCTTACGATGCTGTAATTGTGGCAGTCAATCATGACGAATATGTTACCATGGAAGAAACTGATTTCAAAAACTTAATGGTAGACGAAAAAGGAATCTTTGTGGACGTAAAAGGAATTTTCAAGTCAAAGATTAAATCCCTCAATTACTGGAGTCTTTAATCTGCTTATATGGATTTTAAGAAACGCATCATAGTTACTGGAGGTGCTGGTTTCATTGGCTCACATGTAGTGCGCAGATTGGTGAATCGATATCCCGATTATCTAATCATCAATGTAGATTTTCTAACCTACGCTGGAAATTTAGAAAACCTCAGTGACGTTGACTCAAAACCGAATTATCGATTCGAAAAAGTTGACATTTGTGACCAGGAGGATATCAATAACCTATTTGAAAAATACGATGTCAATGGTGTTGTGCACCTAGCCGCTGAGTCACATGTAGATCGTTCGATCTCAGAACCATTGGCTTTTATTCAAACAAATATCGTGGGGACGGCCAACTTATTGAATTGCGCGGTTTCGTCTTGGAAACAAAATTTCAGTGACAAGCTTTTCTATCATGTTTCCACGGACGAAGTCTATGGCTCCTTAGGTGATGATGGTTTTTTTGTTGAAACTACCCCATACGATCCAAAAAGTCCTTATTCAGCATCGAAGGCCAGCTCAGATCATCTCGTGAGGGCATTCGGGCATACCTATGGCCTTCCTGTAGTTATTTCAAACTGCAGCAACAACTACGGCCCAAACCAATTTCCAGAAAAACTCATTCCGCTTTTTATTAGCAACATCGTTGAGAAGAAATCACTTCCAGTATATGGAAAAGGAGAGAATGTACGCGATTGGCTATACGTGGAAGATCATGCAGAGGCAATTGACCTTATCTATCACAAAGGAAAAGCCCAAGAAACATATAACATCGGTGGTGAAAACGAATGGAGTAATATTAAACTGATTCAGTTACTCTGTAAAAATATGGATGAGAAACTCAATCGAAACAAAGGCGAAAGCGAACAACTCATATCCTATGTGAAAGATAGAGCAGGACACGACTTCAGATATGCCATCGATTGTTCAAAAATTAAGACTGAATTGGGTTGGTCTCCAAAGACCTCGTTTGAGCAAGGCTTGCGAAAGACTATCGATTGGTACTTGAACAATGAGGAATGGATTAAGAATATTAAAACGGGAAGCTATCAAGAGTATTATCGATCTCAATATGAGAATCGCTAATATTCCCACATGTCCATCTCTAAGTTTCTCAATAACTCCTTTTCCTGATAACCCGCGAGCAAGGCATCTAAAGGAAGTAAGTATTCGTTGATAGTCCTATTATATACGTTTGAAGTCTTCACAATATGACTGGAGAATCGTCTTTGTTCGAAAAGGTCACTATAAGACAAGTTTTGCAAGTCACTTGATCGGTTATAATACGGCCAATTAGCCATTGAGTATTTGGCATCGGGGTAATATATCCAAAACAGCCTCTTTTTACCTCTGAAGTTTCCTTCTTCGTCATAAATCGCCACCAGAGGGCAAATCCCAAGGATTTTCACGCACATACTAGATCGTTCTTTGTCAATGAACCAATGTTCTTTTATTTCATAACCTACTATGCTTTCCGAGCCTAATGCTGTGACTATTTTGACCTCAATCATGGTATCTGACAATACATCTTGTGTTTTACGAAGTTCTTCACGATAAAACATGCTATCTAAAGCTTGTTTACTCAATGCTTCAGTAAACATATCATCGTCACCTAAAGCTCCAACACTATACGCAGCCAAGCCAGATTCGAGGAGCACCGACTCCTTTATGTAATCAAACAGCGATTTCCTGTTTTGATCAGCTCTTTCCGGGAAATATAGGGGATGATTTATTTTTTCTCGTAGATCAATCTCTTGCCAAACGGTTTTCATCCACACAACATCGTCATCGCGAACATGATCCGTAGGCACTGGTTTTCCATCCAGTATATTAACTCCATGCCTCGTACCTACTTGGGCCATTCCATTATAAATGCAAAAGACAAGGGCGAAAAGGGGTGCTTTCTTTTTTAAAGGAAAGCTATTCATGCTTGATAAACGCAAGCAAGCGAAATTCATTGCATAAAAAAAGGGGCTCTAGGCCCCTTCTCATTGTAATCTAAATTCTAATAACTCCAAAGGTCATGTTCCATATTGGTGATCTTCGCCTTTATTTCCTCCGCTTCCAAAAGAGCATTGAGTCCTCTTTTGAACTGCGCTATACCTCTGTCATAAACATTCGAAGTCTTAATGATAAAACTTCCAAATTGTCTCTTCCAGAAAATATCCTCGTATGTTCTTCTTTCAACGTCATTTCCTCGATTGAAAACTTCAGACTTTACGAATACATAACGCGCTTCAGGATAATAAATCCAAAACAAAGGCTTCAAACCACGGTACTCTCCACCGTCATCTTTCTTGGCAACCATTGGACAAATTCCGATGATTCTCACGTCCATAACCGAACGCTGACGATCAAAAAACCACTCTTCCTTAATCTCATACCATTTCACGTCAGCAGACTTCACATCGATATTTACGATCACTGGCTCCATTTCACCTGTCATCAAGTTTTCTGTGTAGCTGGTATCCGTTTTCGAAAGTAGGTTTCGCACTTCATCCGTGGTCATTCTCTTAGTAAACATGTCGTCATCACCCAGTGCGCCCGGATCATAAGCAGTAAGTGTACCATCATTGAGAATAGCATCCTTAATCACATCGAAAAGTGACTTTCTTCCTTGAGCTGGCTTCTCCGGAAAATACATGGGATGATTGATTTTTTCACGTAGGTCTAACCTTCTCCACACGCGTTGAAGCCACATGATGTCAGCCTCACGAAGCGGGGGATAAGCAATTACCTTTCGCTCAAGCGTGTGTTCTGGTCTGTAAATACCATCAAGTACATCTTGTGCAGAAACTTGTGTCGATGTCAATACCATTGACGTCAATACAATTAAGGAAAAAATCAATCTTTTCATAACCTAACTATTTAAGCTTATATCACTTTTAAGGAAAGCGTACCTAGATCCCTTTGTGTTCCATCAGGACCTCGAGCCTTTATTTTTTCGATATAAATTTTCTGTCCTGACTTTAATTCACTTCTAATTTTCTTGGCATCCGATGATAAGTATGGACCGCTGCATGGAGCCTCTACTACCTTACCCTTGATTGTCGCAGACACAACGTAACTGATGATTTCGAACCTCAAATCGAATTCAAAGTTCTCCATTTTCGCTATTACACCACCTGCAGCCAGGAAGTCTTTCATTTGAATATTGTCTGAACCAGTAGCTCCACCAAAAAACGGTTTCGGATCAGGAACATTCTTCACACGGAACTCCTTCTTACCAAAGTTTTGTTTCTTACCGTTGATTTCTGCGCTTACAGTAACCTCACACGTTTGACCATTACCTGGTTTCACCATGAAATTACCATTAGAACCGCTTTTGTTAGCATTCGAAATAGCAATCTCAAGCTTGTCAGTAGGAACTCCAGGCACAGAAACTTCAACAGGATTTTCAAGACCTCTGTAGAATACGTTCATCGCTGTTGGAGATACTACTAATGCAGGCTTAGCAACAGTATATGTTTGCTTAGGGATTTTGAACGATCGGTAAGAACCGTCTGGACCTTTGATTTGGATAACGCCTCCCCATTCTTTAATACCCTCAGCTGATGCCGAAACAGCATAACGAGCAGCACCATTCACTACAGTGATATTGGAACTATCCAATTCATCAAAGCTTGAATAAACCGGCATGTCATTGGTATCGCTGAATTGGGTAGCCAATCGCATTCTAGGAGGTTGAGTGGTGCTAAATGCGGCTACGATCACGTCAGCCACGAAGCTATCGCCTTGAATTACATACGTTGATCTAGGAATAACTTTAGCTGCTAGCGTGTCGAACTTAAAGTCATCAGCACTAATGTTTCGATACAAGGCTTTAATAATATCAGCCTCAGCATTACGAATATCAGCTTGCATTTTAGAAAGGTTAGTTACAACTGCTGCCAAAGGCAAGTGATAGAAATTGGCTGTTACCCAAGTTTGAGGAACACCATCTTCCTTTCCAAAATCGCCTTCTGTGGCTAATCCAAGCTGCAAAGCTTGACGTTCTTCTTCGTTATCAAACAAATAAAGCAACTCAGACTTAAAATTATCAATTTTTGACTTTAGTTCCAATGCTGACCACTCGCCTTCTTTTGGAGCTTGTGGGTCGGAACCAACTAGCCATAAAGTTGGAATATCATAGTTGTCCTTTGAGTCTACATTTCGAAGATTAAAAAGTGAATCATCTTCTACCTCTTCGATTGATGCCTTGCCAGCTGTAACAGCAATAAGATATTTTTTTAACTCTTCTATATGCTGATAGATTTCATCGGATAGACCCTTCGCTCTCATGGCCTTGTTATAGAAATCGGCCACCTTAGCTGGATCGTTCGCTTTAGCTTTCTCGAACTGATTGTAGGTGAATTCATTCTTCGACATGAAATTCTGGTTAGTCACCTGCAATCCTTCGTTGATGATCACAAATGCATTAAGAATATCCTTTGATACGTTCATTGCCAGAAGAGCCGTGAGTACTAAATACATCATACCGATCATCTTCTGCCTTGGGGTTTCTTTACCGCCTGCCATAGTTTCTTGTATACTAATGAGTTAAAATAATACTATGAGTTATTTCCAGCGCCAACGTTCATTGCCGCCAACATATTTCCATATACTCTATTAAGAGCAGTCAAGTTGTTTGATAATTCAGAAATGCTCTCCTTATATCGCTTTGTATCTTCTACAGATGACTGCAAGTTGGACATAAGCTCAGAGATTCCAGCGTAGAATTGATTCGTAGATTCCATTTGCTCCTTACTTCCTTGAAGTTGTGCGTCATAAACGCTGCTCAATTCTTGTAGTTTAGAAGTAACAGAACGCAAACTATCGGCATATGCATTTCCATCATCCGAAGTCATACTAATGCTTGCCAAGCTCTCTGAAGCCTTAGAATAAGTCTGAGAAAGCGTAGTAACGTTGGATGCAGCACTTCTTACGCTGTCAACATACTCATTGGTTGCAACAGACGCATCAGAAATGTTACTCAATTTGCTTGCATTATCAGATAAAGATCTCAAACCACTACCTAGGCTTTCGATTAACTCAGGACCAATTTTAGCCTCTTCAAGCATATTGTCTAATTGCTCAGTGATTGGCAATTCTTCCTTTGAGTCGCTCCCAGAAGATGTTCCTTCAATCGCCTCGTGATCGTGATCACCATCTTCCTCTTCTGCCATTGCCAACTCAGGATAAACTAACTCCCATTTAGGCTCAGCATGCATTGGTTCAAACGCTGAAAAGAAGAAAATAACAGCTTCAGTCGAAAGACCTACAACGAGCAGAGGTCCAGAAAATGGCCAGTGCATAATTTTAAACAAAGCTCCTACGATTACTACTGCTGCTCCAATTCCATAGAGCTTAGCCATAAAGTTCTTCCAACTTTTACTTCCAGGTCTGAATCCTTTGACTTCTTGAGACATAATTGAATTTATTAGGTATTAATGATTAAGTTAAATTGTTTAGTTAAATATCGTCACCCTTGGCTCTTCCAAGGAAGGTCATTACGTTTCTAAAACCGATATAGCTCTTCGCTGTATCTTGGTATTCGTAAGTTCTTGTTCCAGTTTGAAGGTAATATCCTATATCCTTCCAACTGCCTCCTCTAATTACTTTTCTTTTCAATACAGGTGGATCATCATCCTTAGCATCGTACACATAATCCATGTTAAGGTCGTGTGCAAAATCGAAAGAAGACTCATCAAAGGCGTTGCTAGTCCATTCTGCTACGTTACCAGACATGCAGTATAGACCGTAATCATTAGGAGAATAAGAGGTCACCGGTACAGTGTGAAATCCACCGTCATCAACATAGTTACCGCGCATTGGCTTAAAATTAGCCAAGAAACAACCTCGCGTATTTCTAATGTAAGGACCTCCCCATGGATAAGGATCCAAATCCAACCCGCCTCGTGCAGCATACTCCCACTCCGATTCGGTTGGCAGTCTAAAGTCTTGAACTACTCCACCACCGATTTCTTTGAGGTATCCATTCAACAATTCTGTTCTCCAGATACCGAAAGCTCTAGCTTGCTTCCATGTCACACCCACCACTGGATATTCATCATAAGCAGGGTGACTGAAATACATCTTTGTCATCGGTTCATTGAACGAATACGTAAAGTCATGAACCCAGCAAAGTGTATCAGGGTAAACATTGATCAAATCTCTTTTGATAAAGATAGACCTATCCGTCATACCTCTTTGGCGAAGTGGAGCACCTGGGCCACCTTTGCGCGCTGCATCACGATAATCAATCCAGAAATACTCATAATCTAATTTACGAGAGTCAATCTCTCTTCGCCCTCTGAACCTTTCAAATTCAGGATAGTACATTACCTCTAATGCCTCTCTTTGATCAGGATCATACCAATCTATTCTAGAATTCCAGTTAATATGGGGTGGATCAAGATCTTCATCGTAATCATTGATGGTAATTAAATACTCTTCTTCATCTACTTCTTCACCAAGAATTCTCCTAGCAATACTATCCCGTACCCAAAACACAAACTGTCGATACTCGTTGTTTGTAATTTCAGTCTCGTCCATGTAAAAGGCTTGAACAGAAACTGTTTTTGACTTTGCTGTAGATGCATAAGGCACATCCTGATCGCTCGGCCCCATGTTGTATGACCCCATTGGAAGATAGAGCATGCCGTATGGATCTGGCTGATACCATGCAATTCTATTTTGAACACCAATAAGCTGTCCATTTCCAGAGCTGCCGCAACTGCTCAGGAAGATGGGCAATGCCGCTAGCACTACCATTGCGTATTTGAGCAAGTTTTTCATATTATCTCCTTTAATTATTAATATCTTTTTGAGGATGCTTTTAACGAAAAGTTACAAAAGTAATCTATTTACTATAAGAATCTTACGCTCTTATGTCCTGAAACAGGGGATTTCTGTTTTAGCTTCAAGCAATATTGAACAAATATTTCATGCGAACCATTGCTTCCTGAAGCCAGTTTATTTGTTGTTACATCGTAGGCATATCCAGTTCTAAGGGTTCCAGGAATGGTTCCAGGTTCCCAATTTACGCCCGCCATAAGAACAACTGCATCAATGTATCTGTATGTTAACCCTCCCCAGATGAAATTATTGTATTCTACCAATGCATTTACATCAACTTGTGCTGAAACCAAATCAGATTTCACAAAAACCGAAGGCTTCAATACAAACAAAGGGTTCGGCAATGGGAAATCATATCCTCCCATTACAAACAAATGCGACTTCATTGAAAAGCTAGTATTGTAATCCACAACAGTCGGATTGTTTGGGAACTGCCCTCCTAAACCTAAACCCGAATCAGAAAAAGAGGCACCATTTAAATGTGTCAAAGAAGCACCAATGAACATTCTATTGGTCTTATAATACAATCCCAAATCCATATCAAACGCGCTGGCTTGAAATCCTTCGTCTGGAATAGACGGATCGGAAAAATAAGGATTCGTGCTTCGCCAATTATTTCCAAGACCAAACTGCAACCACCCTGCACTCAAACCAATTCCTAAATACCCTGGATCACTTGCTATTATGTTCAAAGGAATGTGCGCGCTGTAAGAGGCCTTGATTGAAGTAAAGTGCATCTGTCCAAGAGCATCTCCAGTGATTACTAAACCTCCACCGCTTCGCAGATTGATGCCTGGGATAATGAACGTGCCATGTCCTCCAAACAAATAAGTCTCGGGACGACCTTCAAAACCAACCCATTGTTGCCGCGCAATGGTGTAAACACAAATCCCGTCATTCATACCTGCAAAAGCGGGGTTGAAGAACAGCTTATTATGCATGTTCTGGCTGAATTGCGGATCCTGTTGTGCATTAGATTCGTGAACTAATGCCAACACCATTATCAATGAAGCTACTCCGAATTTTAATTTCATATATAGATTGTAGGACTAGATGTTGAGACGTGCTAAATTACTTAAATTTCAAATCGAGTCAAGAAATTTCCACGAACGTAGCGCTTTTTCAACATCAATGGGTGAACAAATCCGACCAAATTTAATTTTAGAGCATTTTTTTGTAGGCTTTCCACCATCTTTCAGGCAAATCATCTTGCGTTGCTACAAGGTAATCTTCATAAGAACAAGGAATCAAATGATGCTTTCGGTACTTATTCGCAAACTGAGGTGGAACAGGAACTTCCATCCACCAGCGATCGGTGAAAAAGCTTTTGTAAAAAATCAACTGAAACTCATCGTTCCTTAGTGGAACGCGATATTTCAAGAAGCCATCTCGGTTGGATGTAGGAATCTCAGATTTTCGATTGTAAAATCCATCAATATGACACCAAACCATTTCGGCAATGAGCATTATGTCGCTGGAATAAACCTTTGATAGATTCAAATCCGTAATCAAAACAACCTTATTCTTTTCAGCCAATCCAGCATATTTCATTATTTGACATACTTCTTCGGCATACATACCATTGGGCTGAGGGTTGGCCGAGCTTCGAAAATCGCTTGACTTAATGACTTCAAGAGAGCATGAAACAATTTCAGCATTTCGAATGACCGGTTCAATGCTAGCTACTGATCCTCGCACTGACCCAAGCCGATATGCATCGAAAAACAATTCATCGGCTAACTCCAGTTCTTCTGGAGAAACAAAGTAGGTCTGAAAACCAACATTGGAATAATTAAATAAATAGTTGGGCTGCTCTTTGATGATTCTCCCCACATAGTCATTTGCACTTGATTCATCTAAATTTAGGTAGTTGTCTACAGAAGTCAGATTCACAATTTGCTCTTCTTTCTCAAATGCCTTGTAGGCTGTGTAGGTTAGATTTCTTCCTCCACCGATAATTATTGGAATTACTCTCTGACGCACTAAATGCTGAATAACATCCGACAGTCCGGCTTCGGTATCGGAGATTTCGCTTCCAATTTTAAAAATCCCTAGATTTAAAATCTTAGGCTCGCAATCATGCGTGTAGAGATTGCCAATGGAAAGATTTATTTGATTAAAAATCTCTGACACGTTGCTAATTCCTTGAAGTTCCCATCTGTTTTCAGGAACATACATAATAGCCAGATCAAATTCCTTAAGATCAATAGAATCTGAATACTGTATAATATCAGAAGAGAGCGAAGTTTTCTCTGATGAAAACTCAGTCAAAGCATCAAAGTAACTGGCTATTTCCATAACACTACTTTTTTGAGGTCTTTCGCCTTTTACCTTTGTTTGTAGGACTTGACGAAGCCATAATTTCAAGACATCTTTCCAAGGTCAGCGCCTCTGGGTCTTCGGTTTTAGGAAGCTTATAGTTATCCTTTCCAACGGTCATATAGGGCCCATATCTACCTTTCAATACTTTGATCTCAGGGTCATGATCGAAAACATGAATTATTGCTTTTAAAGCTTCCTCTTTCTTCTTTTTGATAACATCAACGGCCTGATCAAACGTCACTTCTAAAGGATCTAAGTCGCCCAAATTGTAAAACCCACCATCATAGCGAACGAATGGTCCGAAACGGCCAGCGGAAGCAACTATTTCATTCCCCTCCCATTCTCCTAAACTTCTCGGAAGTTTGAAAAGATCCATGGCGTCTTCAAAACTTATGCTTTGAATACTTTGCCCGTCTCTCAATTTTGCAAATTGAGGTTTATCTTCATCAGAGACATCGCCAATCTGAACCATCGGACCATACCTACCAAGACGCGCAACAACTGGTTTTCCTGATTTTGGATCAGTACCAAGAACCCGCTCACCAGTTGCTCTTTCAGAATTTTCTAATGTATCTTCTACTGTTTTATGAAATGGCATGTAGAATTTAGAAAGCATGTTGGTCCACACCAACTCACCTCTTGATATGTGATCAAATTCTTCTTCCACCGAAGCTGTAAAGTGATAATCTAAAATCTCTTCAAAGTGCTCTTGTAGAAAGTCATTGACTACCACTCCTATGTCTGTTGGGAAAAGCTTATTTCGTTCAACACCAGTGTTTTCAGTTTGCTTTTTCTCCTTAATTTGGGTACCATCAAGTGTAAACACTTTGTAATCTCTTGGCTGGCCATCCCTGTCTTCCTTTATTACATAGCCGCGCTTCTGAACTGTACTAATTGTTGGAGCATAAGTGGAAGGCCTGCCGATTCCAAGTTCTTCCAATTTCTTCACCAAACTTGCTTCACTGTAGCGTGGTGGGTGCTGTGTGAATTTTTGAATTGCTTCTACACCTTTCTGATTGAGGTGATCACCTTCTGAAACGTTTGGTAGATTGTCATTACTCTCTTCGTCTTGCTCATCGTCTGTACCTTCGAGATAAACTTTCAAAAAGCCCTCAAACGTTATTATCTCACCTTTCACTTCAAACTTCTCATCGAGTCCGGAGGCGCCAATTTTAATGGTTGTTCTCATCAATTTGGCATCGCTCATCTGAGAGGCAATAGCACGTTTCCATATCAACTCATACAACCTTTGCTCTCTTGCATCAGACGAACCATTCTTCTGATTAAAATAAGTAGGACGGATTGCCTCGTGTGCTTCTTGAGCATTAGCAGTTTTGGTTGAATACTTTCGTGGATTCAAGTAATCATCTCCGTATTGGTCTAAAATTTCAGCTGTTGCTCCTTCAATAGCCGTTCCACTGAGGTTAACGCTATCCGTTCTCATGTATGTGATCTTACCAGCTTCGTATAGGCTTTGTGCCAAACGCATGGTTTGAGCAACCGAGTAACCCAGTTTCCTTGCCGCTTCTTGCTGCAAAGTAGAGGTAGTAAATGGCGCTGAAGGCGTTTTCTTAGCTGGTTTTTTATCTACAGACTCTACAGAAAACTCTGCTTTCGAGCACGCTTCGAGAAATGCCTTCACCTCCTCATCGGACTTGAGTCTTTTATTCAGGTCGGCAGAAAAACTTTTTCCTTTGGCTTCAAAAATTGCTTTAACCCTGAAATAAGGTTCGGCATTGAACGCTTCAATCTCTTTTTCGCGCTCTACTATCAACCTGACAGTGACACTTTGAACCCTACCAGCTGAAAGTGATGGCTTCACCTTCTTCCAGAGTACCGGACTCAACTCAAAACCAACAATTCTGTCAAGTACTCTTCTAGCTTGCTGTGCATCAACCAAATTCTTGTCAATCAAACGAGGGTTTTGAATCGCATTGAGGATGGCCGGTTTCGTGATTTCATGAAAAACTATTCTTTTGGTTTTGTTTTCCTTTAATCCAAGAGCCTCAAATAAGTGCCAGCTGATGGCTTCTCCTTCTCGGTCCTCATCCGTTGCCAACCAGACTATCTCAGCCTCTTTACTCAACTTTTTCAGTTCGGTGATGACCTTTGTTTTATCGGGCATAACCACATAATCCGGCTTAAATTGATTCTCTAAATCAACAGAAAGCCCCTTCGTTGGTAAGTCACGAACGTGTCCATAACTAGATTTAACAACGTAATCTTTTCCAAGATAACCTTCAATTGTTTTTGCCTTTGCAGGAGACTCTACTATCACCAAATTCATAATCAACAGCGCTTTTCAATGAGTGCAAATAAAACGCAAAATAATGTGGTCTGCACGAAACCTTGATTTTGATGTCATGAATAAATCCAAAAATCATCGCCTGACATTTTTGCAGACGTCCGTAATCCATACCTTTGACACCCTTTTAAACGCAATGCCAAATGGAAGATAAATTGATAGCGGAAGATCGACAGGGCGAAGCTGTGATCACTGACCAAGAAACTAATTTCTTAAACGGCAAAAAACTCTACGTAGAGAGTTACGGATGCCAGATGAACTTTTCAGACAGCGAAATTGTGGCTTCCATAATGGGCAAGGCAGGTTATGAAACCACACGCAATGCAGATGAGGCAGATGTTGTGCTCATCAACACATGTTCTATACGAGATAATGCCGAATTGAGGGTTAGAAATCGACTTAAGCAATTTCAGAAAAGTAAAAAAGACAATCCTGACAAGGTGATCGGTATTCTTGGCTGCATGGCAGAGCGTTTGAAATCGCAGTTGCTTGAAGAAGAAAAGCTGGTAGATCTAGTTGCTGGCCCCGATGCCTACCGCGAACTTCCTGGACTGGTTTCAGAAGTTGAGTCGGGTCAGAAAGCTGTAAATGTTTTGCTCTCAAGGGAAGAAACTTATGCTGAGATATCTCCTGTTCGCCTCGATTCCAATGGAGTTAGTGCATTTATATCCATCATGCGAGGATGTGACAACATGTGCAGTTTTTGCGTTGTGCCTTTTACGAGGGGAAGAGAACGCAGCAGAGACCCCAAAAGCATCGTTGCGGAAGCCGCAGATCTTTTCAATAGGGGATACCGAGAAGTAACCCTTCTTGGACAAAATGTGGACAGCTACAGATGGAACCTATCCAAAAAAGGTGAGGTCTTAAACTCAGATGAAGAAACAGTAAACTTTGCTCAGCTTCTTGAAAAAGTAGCAACAGTGAATCCTAATTTGCGCGTGAGATTCTCCACTTCTCATCCAAAAGACATGACCGATGAAGTGCTCTATGCTATGGCGAAACACGAAAACATATGCGAATACATTCACCTGCCAGTTCAATCAGGGAACAGCGAGGTTTTGAAAAAGATGAATCGTGGCTACACGAGAGAATGGTATTTCGACAGAATAGATGCTATCAAGCGGATTATGCCTGAATGCGGTATTTCGACAGATGTGATAGCCGGATTTTGTGGCGAAACTGAGGAGCAACATCAAGAAACATTATCGCTGATGGAGGCAGTTAAATATGACTTTGCATATATGTTCTACTACTCTGAACGACCGAAGACTCTTGCGGAGAGAAAGTATGATGATGAAGTGCCGATTGAGGTGAAGAAACGTAGGCTGAATGAAATCATTGACCTTCAGATGGAACATTCTCTGATCAGCAATAAAAAAGCCGTGGGCAAAACCCATAAGGTTTTAATTGAAGGATATTCAAAGAGAAGTAAGGATCATTTTTGCGGAAGAAATACTCAGAATGTGATGTGCGTTTTTCCGGCAGGAGACTATAGCATAGGAGATTATGTGAATGTGCACGTGACCGAATGCACTGCTGCTACATTAATGGGTGAAATTGTAGACTAATAATGACAATTCAGCAAGCAAAACAACGATTTGGAATCATTGGGATCAGTCCAATACTGGACAGGGCCATTGAGACAGGGCTTCGCGTGGCGCCTACGGATTTGTCGGTATTAATAACTGGGGAAAGTGGCGTTGGTAAGGAGCGTATGCCTCAGATCATCCACCACAATTCCACTAGAAAACACAACGGATATATAGCCGTTAACTGCGGAGCAATCCCAGAAGGGACCATTGATTCGGAATTATTCGGACATGAAAAAGGCTCATTTACCGGAGCGCATGAAACTCGAAAGGGCTATTTTGAAGTAGCCGATGGCGGAACCATATTTTTAGATGAAGTTGCTGAATTACCTGTATCTACTCAAGTAAGGTTGCTGCGGGTTCTCGAAAGTGGAGAATTCTTAAAGGTTGGGTCAAGTAAAACACAGAAGACGGATGTAAGGATTGTTGCTGCAACCAACATCAATATTCCTGAAGCGATCAAGAAAGGAAAATTCAGAGAAGATCTTTATTATCGATTAAACACTGTCCCGATTCATCTGCCTCCGCTCAGAGAGCGTAAAGAAGATGTGCATCTGTTATTCAGAAAGTTTGCTGCCGATTTTGGGGAGAAGTACAGAATGCCACCAGTGAGATTAACTGCTGATGCTGTTGCCATGTTAGAAAGCTACCGATGGCCGGGGAACATTAGACAGCTCAAGAATGTTACGGAGCAGGTCTCTGTTATAGAGAGTGAAAGAGAAATCAATGGCCCAAAGCTAGCCACCTATTTGCCCGACTCGCAAGCCAGCAAACTTCCAATGGTTATTGAAAAAGAATCGCAATCAGACATGTCTGAGCGCGAGATCCTTTATAAAATCATCTTCGAGATGCGAAACGAAGTGCACGACTTAAAGAAGTTGGTGTCGAGCATCATCAGGAATGATGAAAATGCTTTAGACGAAGATGCTTACAAGAGACTATATCCTATAATCAAGCCAAGCAGTGAAGCTGAACCAGTTGGGAACAAAGATGCCTTTGAGTATGAAATATCAAGGGCTGAACCAGTCTATCACCAAGACGATGCCATCTACGATCCAGAGGTTGTAGAAGAAAGTTTGAGCATTGAAGAAAAAGAAAAGGAATTGATTAAAAAAGCTTTAGAGAAGCATCGTGGAAGAAGGAAGAATGCAGCCCAGGAATTGGGCATTTCTGAGCGCACCTTGTACCGAAAAATCAAAGAATATGAGCTCAACTAAACTCAGCTCCTTATTGTTTGTTTCGTTGCTCCTTGTGGCCGTTGGGTGCAAAGTGAGTTACTCTTTTACGGGGGCAAGTGTCTCTCCAGATACAAAAACGATTTCTATAGCCACCTTCCCCTCTTTTCAAGCGCCACTTGCACCACCATCGTTGAGTCAGTCTTTCTCCGAGTCGTTGAAAGACATTTTCTTGCGACAAACGAGCTTAACACTCGTTAAAAACAATGGAGATATTATAATTGAAGGAGACATTATTGGCTATAAACAGTCCGATGAAGCGGTTACAGGAAATGATGTTTCTTCTTTGAGCAGGCTCACAATTACTGTAAAAGTGCGCTACATTGACACAAAAAACGAGGAAAATAGTTATGAGCAAACTTTTTCCAGCTTCGCACAATTTGATTCAAGAAGAACTTTAGCAGATGCGGAGTCAGAATTGATCGATGACATCAATCAGCAATTGGCACAAGATATTTTTAATAAATCACTCGGAAATTGGTAATGCAACATGCCATTGATGAAATATTAGCCGGAGGTAAAATCAGCAATGATCACCTCGCAAGCCTAGAGAAATCATTTGCTGAGCATCCCTATTCGCCAAGTTTGGCTATTCTTCTTGCCAAGGCTTATTCCTTGAATGACGATATCCGATTTGAAGAACATATTCGCAAGACGGCCATTCTTACCAATAACCGTAAACATCTTCACGACTTTCTATTCAGTGAATCGTCTGATATGAGCGAGACTGCAGAAACCATCGATAAGGATGAGGTGACTGAAACTAAGGTGCGAGAAGTAGAGTTTTCCGAAGAAGAACCCAATGAAGCAGTTGAGGGTGAAGAATCTGACAGCGTCTCTATTGATCCCGTTGAAGATAATGACCCGCTGTTCAAGCAATTTATTACCGAAGCCATCAACGCTGGCGCAGCGTTAGACTTATTGGCTGAAGAACCAAAGCTTGACGAAGCGCCTGAAAGCGCACTGAATCATTCGAAGGAAGAGGAAACACTTGAGCCAAAAGAAAATTCCATTGAAGACACGAAAGTTCAGGCTCCATCAAGACAAAGCTTTTCGCATTGGATGAATTACTTATCTGACGAAGAAGCGAATTCTAATTCAAAGCCTGAGCAGACTCATCCTCTACAAACTGTTTTCCCGAGAGATGCAGCGGAAAAGAAAAAAGTAATCTCCATAATTGACAATTTCATTGAAAAGGAAGACAGTTTGGTGCCAAAACGGGCAGAATTTTTCAATCCGAGCAAGGCGGCCAAGGCCAGTTTAGAGGATAATGATTCTGTTGTAACTGAAACATTAGCTAGGATTTACGCGGCACAGGGCAACATAAACAAGGCAATTTCGACATATAATAAACTCAGTTTGCTGCATCCTGAAAAAAGCAGTTATTTTGCCGCCCTTATTGAAAAATTGAAATCAGAGAAAAAAGACAATAAATCATGATCATCATTTCTATCCTCATATTACTCGTTAGCTTATTGTTAATGGGTATAGTATTGATCCAAAACTCAAAAGGTGGTGGACTTGCATCCGGTTTTTCATCATCCAACCAAATTGCTGGAGTTCAAAGAACAACTGACTTTTTAGAGAAAGGCACTTGGATCTTAGCGATCTCACTCTTGGTCTTATGCCTTGTTTCAACTGCATTCATTGGTGGTGAAACGGTTGAGGACGCATCTAGTCAACTTGAATCAGTCATTGACCAAGAAGCTATTGCTCCCGTGCAAGGATTAGATGAGAACACTGTTCCTCTTCCTGAATAGATTTAGAGCTAAAAAAAAGACTTCATAAAATGTCAGCTTGTCACGTACGGGCTGACATTTTTTTTGCGTCCTGACAAAATCAATCATAAAAAGCCATTGGCATAATAAATGATTATGGCGATCATATTATCAAACATTCTAAAAATGGCAGAAGTGAATTTTAAACCAAACGAAGATCGAGTGCTTGTTGAAGCTGCTCGAGCAGAAGAGAAGACTGCAGGAGGAATTATAATCCCTGATACTGCAAAAGAAAAACCTCAAAGAGGAACTGTAATTGCAGTAGGCCCTGGTAAAAAAGATGAGCCAATTACCCTTAAAGTAGGCGATACAGTGTTCTATGGAAAGTACTCTGGAACGGAGATCATCATCGAGGGAAAGGACTATTTGATTATGAAGGCATCCGATATTTTAGGAAGCTTAAACTAAACCCAGATTATTAACATTCAAAAAACTCAAAAATGGCTAAAGACATATATTTTGATGCTGAAGCGAGAGACGGCCTTAAGAGAGGAGTTGACGCATTGGCAAATGCAGTAAAAGTGACCTTAGGTCCAAAAGGAAGAAACGTAGTAATCGATCGCAAATTTGGCGCACCAAACATCACTAAAGACGGTGTTAGCGTTGCCAAAGAAATCGAGCTGAAAGACGCTTTGGAGAACATGGGAGCTCAAATGGTGAAAGAAGTTGCTTCTAAAACCGCTGATGTAGCTGGTGATGGAACAACCACAGCAACTGTTCTTGCTCAAGCCATCGTAACGGCTGGTTTGAAAAACGTAACCGCTGGTGCTAATCCAATGGATTTGAAAAGAGGAATCGACAAAGCTGTACATGCTGTAACTCAGCACTTGGCAAAACTTTCTCAAGTTGTTGGTGACGACTACGCTAAGGTGGAGCAAGTGGGCACCATATCTGCAAACAACGATGCCACCATTGGTAAGTTGATTGCTGAAGCGATGAAGAAAGTTGGTAAAGAAGGAGTAATCACTGTGGAAGAAGCGAAAGGAACCGAAACTACGGTTGACTTAGTAGAAGGAATGCAGTTTGACAGAGGATACCTTTCTCCGTACTTCGTTACTGATACAGATAAGATGATCGCTGAATTAGAGAATCCATACATCTTGATTCACGACAAGAAGATTTCAAACCTTCAAGACATCGTTCCACTTTTAGAAAAAGTTGCTCAAAGCGGTCGTCCTCTTTTGATAATCGCTGAAGATGTAGAAGGAACTGCCCTTTCAGGATTGGTAGTGAACAAATTAAGAGGTGGATTGAAAGTGGCCGCAGTAAAAGCTCCAGGATTCGGTGACCGCAGAAAGGCCATGTTGGAAGACATCGCCATTTTAACTGGCGGTCAAGTGATCAGTGAAGAAAGAGGATTCACCCTAGAAAACGCTGACATGACATTCTTGGGTCAGGCTGAAAAAGTGGATATCGACAAGGATAATACCACTGTGATCAACGGTGCTGGAAAGAAAGAAGACATCCAAGCAAGAATTGGACAAATCAAAGCTCAAATGGAATCGACTACGAGCGATTACGATCGTGAGAAGCTTCAAGAGCGTTTGGCCAAATTGGCTGGTGGTGTTGCCGTTCTTTACATCGGTGCTGCCACTGAAATGGAAATGAAAGAGAAGAAAGATCGTGTAGACGATGCTCTTCATGCAACTAGAGCTGCTGTGGAAGAAGGCATCGTTCCTGGTGGCGGTGTATCGTTCATTCGATCAATCGAGGCGCTTAAAAACCTTGAAGGAGACAATCCAGATCAAACAACGGGAATAGCAATCGTACGTAGAGCATTGGAAGAGCCATTGCGTCAAATCGTAGCGAATGCAGGTGGAGAAGGTTCAATCGTTGTTCAACGCGTAATGGAAGGTAAAGGAGACTTCGGATACAATGCTTCTACAAGCATTTATGAGAACTTCTACGAAGCAGGAGTAATCGATCCAACGAAAGTTTCACGTGTTTCATTAGAGAACGCAGCTTCTATTGCCGGATTGCTATTGACAACAGAATGTGTTCTAGCAGATGAGCCAGAAGAAAACGCTCCAGCAATGCCTCCAGGTGGAATGGGCGGAATGGGTGGAATGATGTAAATCATTGCCGCTTATCAAAAACGCAAAACCCGAAGCAAATGACTTGCTTCGGGTTTTTTATTATCTACTACTGCTGCTCTTCCAACAAGCGCTCGTCATTTTGTCTTGAACGAAGTACCGCCGCGTAGTTTCTAGCTTCCTTGTTTCCGTATTTGGTGTATGCGTCTTGAGCATACTTAATCGCTGTCTCCAAATCGCCAAAAACTTCATAGGCTATAGCTGTGTTGTAGCAGAGAAAACCGGCTCTTTTCATATCGGCTCGGGTGATGGCATTCTCCCACGTTTCCCTCGCTTCCTTCCATTGATTGACATCGGCATAGCGCGTTCCAATTTCAATGGCGGGAGCTTTCTTGTGCTTGCGATAAAACATGCGGCTGATTCGAATTGGCATAGGCGCGATGCGGTGCACATAGTCGGTAGCAATAGCTTCACACAGTTGCGCGGTAGCATCAGATTTGCCAATGAGTTTTGCAATGGCTTCGGCCTTTGAGGCTGCTGCACCTTCGAATGTATTTGTGCGTCTAAACACCTGCTCATCAATGATGGAATGATTCACTTGATCGTAAACTCTAAGCCCAAAAACCACTTTCGAAACGCCTTTTGCATACCATTCATCTACTTCAATCTCCCGTTTCTGATCTCCTTCCCCTACGGTTCGTTTTGTTTTTCTCTTCCCGTCTGTAATGATAAAATCAGTATCGAATAACTCAACAGCGAGTACCGCCTGAGCGCCATAATTGGTACATAAATCATCAATAGTCTTCCAATCCAATTGCTGCGGCAGCGCGGAAGTGAGGTTGCTGCCCCCTTTTAGCCGATCATTGGCCAAAGAAGCAGAAAACCGAGGAGTCGTTTGAAAGCCTTCGTTGAACGCACTCAAAGCCCTTTGCACTGCTGCTTTATCTTCTTGAGGCAATTCACCTGTCAATACACTTTCGATTATTTCTATATGCGATTTCTTATCCGTTTCCGATCGGTCAAGCAGCACAAAATGCTCGATACTGGATGGAAAGGTAATTTGAGCAGGCCGCATGGCATTCATTGTAACACGTCCTGTTTTCGTGCATGCCATAAAGCCCAATGCAAAAAAAGAAAGGACAATAAAAATCGCTTGCTTCATTGAGGAAGGTTTAAGGGAAGTTGAGAAGACCAAAATTGGGACTTAAAGCTTACCGAGCTCTTCTTTTACGAGTTGAGAGATCAACTTACCATCGGCCTTACCTTTTAACTGACCTGATAATGGACCCATTACCTTTCCCATGTCTTGCGGACCAGTTGCAGATACGGCAGCAATTTTGTCAATGACCAATTTTCTCACTTCGTCCTCACCCATCATTGCAGGTAAATACTCTTCAATGACCGATGATTGAAACTCTTCATCTTCAGCCATATCGGCCCTGCCCTGCTCGCGATAAATTGAAGCTGAATCCTTGCGTTGCTTCACCAACTTCTGCATTGCAGCGATGGCATCTTCGTCATTCACTTCACTCCCTGCTTTTTCAGATGCGATGAGCAAGATGGCACTTTTAATTGCTCTTAGTGCTTCCAGCCTTTTCTTGTCTTTGGCAAGCATTGCCTTCTTTATGTCGTCATTGATTTGTTGCGAAACACTCATAGTCTTATATATTTTTCAATGGAACAAAACTACTTCAAAGGCTTCGATCGCTAAAGGCCATTGCTGGCTTTTATTATCTACCGACAATAAACCGCTTGGTCGCAACATTGCCGTTCATCTGGATATTCAGCAAATAAATACCCGTGGCCACTTCATCCAAATTCAACTGAACTTCATTGGGATTCACTTGAGTCCATTGATCACGGTCAAACGCTTTCACAAATTGACCCGTAGAGTTCATCAATGTCATCTTTACATCTTCCTCGATTGTCCAATTTCCAAAGTTGACGTTCAATACATTAGATGCAGGGTTAGGGAAAATGGAAAGCTCATTCATCGAGAAAAATTCCGCAATGCCAGGAGTAATGATCGTATCACAATCCAGCAGCGCAATACTGATTGAATCAAATGTCTCGCAGCCGTTAACATCACTAATGCTGACAACATAGATACCTGCACCAATTCCAGTGAGAGAATCATTCGTTGATCCATTGCTCCATTGAAAACTATAGGGCGCATTGTTGCCTTCAACCATAACCGATATAAATGCTGAGCTGTCTCCAGCGCACAATGAATCGACAGAAGCTGTTAGCAAAGTTGCATATGGTTCTGGTTCAGATATGCTGATAGAGTCACTTACTGAGCAACCTGCCGCTGAAGTTGCCGTAACAAAATAGCTACCTGCGCCCAAGTTCGAAAGTTGAGCTGTTGTATCTCCAGTATTCCATATGAACTCATATTGTCCGGCCATGCCAGAAGGCAATGCTGAAATCACACCTGAGCTATCGCCATGGCATAAAATTTCAGCGTCTTGAACGATTTCGATTTGGCTGATGCTATCGAACACCACGACAGAAAATGTAGCTGAAGCAACGTTCCCAGAACTATCGGAAGCGAGAAGTGTGACGGTATTAAGTCCAATTTCAGCGCATGTAAAATCTGTTTGGCTCAACCACAACGAATCCAAATCACAGTCTGCGGTGGCGCTATCGGCCTGGGCCACTGAAAGCGAAGCTGAACCATTGGCATCTAAGCCCAACGAAATCAGCTGAAATGGATAAACAGTTGGAGCAAAGGTGTCGAGTACAGTAACATTCATCTGAATTGAGGACTGATTTCCTGAAACATCCATAGCATTAAATGTCACTGTATTTACTCCAATATGCGAACAATTAAAGCTGTCTTGACTTAGCCAAATACTATCTACGCTGCAGTTATCAAAAGTTCCTGCATTTGATGAATCGACTGAAACAGAAGTGTTTCCTGCAGCATCTAAATAAGCGGTCAGGTTATTCGCAATTATCGAAGGGACTATCGTATCAAATACACTCACGGTGAAGTCAGTTTGACCTATGTTACCATTAACATCAATTGCAAAGAGCGTTACCACATTAGTGCCTGTATCGTTGCATTGGAAATCCAATTGACTGAGGTAAAGTGAGTCGATTCCACACGAGTCCGAAGAACCTCCATCAACAGAAGCAGGCGTAATTGAAGCTAAGCCCGTAACATCTAAATACAATTGAACATTATTAGCAACAACGTTTGGAGAGATCGTGTCAAACACAGACACAATATTGATCGAAGAATCAATGTTTCCATTTACATCAATGGCATAAAACATCACTTGCTGAGGCACTCCTATGTCACTGCAATTAAAAGTGTATCGACTGAGGTACATCGTATCAATTCCACAATTATCAGAGCTAGACACATTGATGAATGTCGTGTCAATCGTAAACGTTCCGTTAGCCCCCAAATAAATCGAAGTATCGGTAGTTTGAATCACTGGTGCAATGGTATCTGCGATAGTGACTAAAGCCTGAGCAAAGCTCGTATTTCCATTTACATCCGTTGCAATAAGGTTAACCAAATTGGTACCGATATTAGCGCATGTAAAGGTTGAATAATCAAGAGTCAATGAAGCGATTCCACAGGCGTCAGTGGAACCATTATCAATCATCGCTGAAGTGATATTAACAACTCCTGAAGCATCAAGATAAGCCGTAATATTTTGCGCACTCACTGCAGGGCTGATGGTATCCAACACAGTAACATTCACTACATCGTTGCTCATATTTCCATTTACATCAATCACTGTTACTGTAACCGGTAAAATTTGACCTGCTGAATCGCAGTCGAAATTTGTTTGACTTATGGAATAACTGGCAATACCGCAGTTATCAAACGTTCCTTGATCAATCATGGAAGAATTTAAAACTGCAGTTCCAGAAGCATCCAAATACAAGGTAGTGTTGGAAACTAGAATCGTTGGTGACGTTGTGTCTACAACCACAACTGTTGCTGTCTCCACTGTAGTATTTCCATTATTATCTGTTACAGTGAGCGTTACTGTATTCGGACCAATTTCTGCACACGAAAAAGAGGTTATATCCAACACTTCTGACTGAATGCCACAATTATCCGTTGACTGCAGTCGCACAGAATCGAGTGTTATAGAAGCTGTTCCCAAAGCCGATAAGGCAACAGTATCATTAATCACTGCAACCACAGGAGCTATGGTATCTGAGTTAATTATAGAAATTGATGCTGTATCTGTACATCCGTTGCTACTATTCACCGTAACGCTGTATGAGCCGATTGACAAACTAGAAATTCCAGCTGTATTTGCACCGTTACTCCATGCATAGGTATAAGGCGCAGTACCTCCCACAACAGAAACCTGTGCTGATCCATCATTTGCAGACAGGCAAGTTGCATTACTAAAGGAAGATATACTTGCCACCGCAGCCGTTGCTGCTGGAATAATGTCGACTGATGTTGTATCAACACATCCACTCGCATCGGTCACGGTTAGTTCATACGTATCGATCACTAAGCCATTGATTGAAGATGTGGTAGAACCATTGCTCCAAGAATAAGAATATCCCGGAGTACCTCCTGATGCGGTTGCTGTTGCATCTCCGTTATTGCTTCCAACACAAATAGCATTGGTTGAACTCACGATAGATGCCGACACTGCGCTTGCCGGCTCAGAAATAGTAATGGATTGCGTTTCTTGACATCCATTCGCATCGGAAAGCGTAACGGAATAATTTCCGGCAGATAGTCCGCTGATAGAATTAGTGGTAGAGCCGTTGTTCCAAATGAAGGAGTATGGAGCCGTTCCACCTGAAGCAGATGCTACAGCAGAAGCATCATTCCCTCCGAAGCACGAGACATTTGAAGAGCTAGTAATTGAAAGGATCAAAGCAGAGGCCGGCTCAGCAATTGTGAATGCATCAACAATTGAGCAACCATTTGCATCTGAAGTTGTTACCGAATAGTTCCCTGCAGACAATCCTGAAACGCTGGCATTTGTACTTCCGGTACTCCACAAATATGAATAACTAGGAGTGCCTCCAGAAGCTGAAATTGCTGCTGACCCATCATTACCTCCAAAACAATTAACATCCGAAGAAACAGGTGATGTTACAAACTGTGTAGGTTCAGTAATTACTATTGATTCAATAGTGCTGCAACCATTTATGTCAGTGATCGTTACTGCGTAGGATCCCGCTGAAAGACCAATGGCAGTGGGAGTAGTTTGACCATCACTCCACAAATAAGAATATGCTGGTGATCCACCTGAAATAACAGCAGAAGCAGTGCCATCGTTAGCCGTATTGCAAGTTACATTGGTTGACGACAATGAAGCGGAAAGCAACGCTGGTTCTGTAATCGTTGAACTCAAGGCAACCGAACAGCCATTCGCATCTGAAACAGTTACTGAATAGCTTCCACCCGTCAATCCACTCAATGAACTGCTTGTTGAACCATTACTCCAGATAAAGGCATAAGGCGGAGTTCCACCGGAGCCAGTCACAGAAAGCGATCCATCATTAGCACCAAAACAAGAAACATTTGAAGATGCATTGAATACAGCCGTCAAGGCAGCTGAAGGTTCGGAAATAGTGAAGGCATCAACAATGGAGCAACCATTAGCATCCGTTGTAGTTACCGTATAATTACCAACAATCAACCCTGAAATGCTTGCTCCCGAGCTGCCATTACTCCATAAATGCGTATAGCCTGGTGTACCTCCAGACACATTAATACTTGCAGATCCATTACTATTTCCAAAACAAGTGACATTGTTCACCACTAGATTAGTTGAATAGATGGCAGGCTGAGTAATTGTGACTGATTCAACTGTGCTACAACCATTTGCATCCGTCACAGTTACACTGTAAGAACCAGATGATAGCCCAGATATTGTAGGAGAGGTTTGTCCATTACTCCACAAAAATGAGTAGGCAGGAACTCCTCCAGAAACCACAACTGAAGCTGATCCATCATTGCCAGAATTACAAGCAACATTGGTCGATGTGAGGCTAGCCAAAAGTGCTGATGGTTGAGCTATGGAGAAAGTAGATGAGTCTGAGCATCCATTCGCATCAGAGACTGTAACTGAATAATTTCCTGCAGACAGCCCAGTAACGGCCGCTCCAATGGCAGCGTTGCTCCACGCGTAGTTGTATGGTGCTAGGCCGGAAGCAGCAGATGCTAAGGCTGCGCCATCATTTAGTCCATTGCAACTTACATCGGTCGAGGTTAGTGATAGAGTTGGATTTTCATTCACATTAAGAACAGCAGATGCTGAGTCACTTCCACAGGAATTGGAATAGCCGTATTGAATGGTAAAGTTTCCTATACCTGATAATGATGGATCAAATATGGAATCATTGCTCATACCAACTCCAGAAAACACTCCACCTTGAGGCGTGGCAAAGTCAACAAGAGAAATGGCATCGCTGCCTTCGCAGAGATCTGGAAAACCTGAAATCACCACATTGGGAATAGGATCTACAACCAACTGAAAGGTGTCAAAATCAGTGCATCCACTAGAGGTGTATGAATACACTATTTGATGTGTACCCGCTCCGGCCACCGCAGGATAGAAGAAATTAGAAGAAACTCCAGGTCCTGTAAAAGTTCCTCCAAAAGGAGAACCATAAGCTGCCAGCGGCAAGAATAAATTGGAAATGCATTGGGTTGGAATCGGTGAAATACTCACAGTAGGAGCTGGAGTTACCACCGCAATTATTGAGTCATTTGCCTGACAACCAGCGGCCGTAGAGTAGTAAATAACGTGCGTTCCTACACCGGCTAATGAAGGATTGAAAAATGAACCCACCACCCCTGGTCCGGAGTGCATTCCTCCTTGAGGAAAACCATATCCTGGTCCAGCAAGAGATATTGGCGCACCATTCTCGCAAGCTGAAATACTATTGATAAAAATAGCCGGAGTTTGGTTGACCACAATGGTTTTGGTTATACTATCAGAACAAGAATTGCCATCTGTATAGGTATAGGTAATTAAGTTGGTACCAAGGTTGGCTATGGAAGGATCAAATGTTGTGTTTGAAACAACAGCAGAGCCAGAATAAACCCCTCCGGCAGGACTTCCCCCTTGAAGGGTAAATGCAGGATCATTTTGGCAAACCGGGCTAAAATTAGCGTGTGTTACATTGGGTAAAGGCGAGACAGTAATTGCAATAGCGTTGCTTGTATCAAGGCAACCCAAGCTATCGATTGCTACAGCATACGATCCACCTGCAGTTGCAGTGAAGTTACTGTTGATCTCGCCAGCAATCGGAGCTCCATTGAAGAGCCATTGATAATTGAAATTTGAAGCAGTATCAGCTTCCAATAAAACCGAACTTCCCGCGCAAACATTGGTTGATCCTGTTGCGGAAATTTGTGCATTCAGATTCGAACAATCACCTAATCGAGTGACATACACATCATTAGAGCCAGCAGTAACCAGTGTTGTATTGTTGAATTGGAGCGTACCAGAGAACACGCCAGTGACGAAAAGGTCACCTTCATCACCAACTACGATGGAGTTACCTTCTGCTGAGGGTGAAAAGGCTTGATTATAATCTGGAGAGATGGCCCATTCAAAACTGCTGGTGTTGCTATTAAACTTTACGATGAAATACTTTGTACCTAGATTACCGTTATTCAGCGTGAACGGTCCAAAGGTGATAGGATTGAAGAAGTTTCCAGTAATATATATGAAGCCATTGTTGTCAATGTCAATCCCATTTGATTCGTTGGAAGTTCCGGTAATAGTTTTAAAGGCATATGTTGCCGTACCGCCAGAATTGTATTTAGCTATATAGACATTGTTATTTCCGCCACCTGATAGACTGATAATTCCAAAAGCAGCAGAAATTCCGATCATACCAGTAAGCCAAATGTTATCGGACGCATCCACTGCAATTCCATTGGAATAATCCACAGAAGTGCTTCCAAAGCTTTCTGCCCAAAGCACAGATCCGCTTGCGTCAATCTTCGCAACGTAACCATCATAATCGAAAGGTGATCCACTAGCCGTCAAGGTGACTGAATCAAAATTTATTGTACCCCTGTAATTTCCAGTGATAGCAATATCATTTGTAGCTGTCATACAAATTCCTCCGCGTTTTGAGCCAAAACCAGAAGCTATTGAAGCTTGCGTGTCGTATTGCCTAGCCCACTGAAATGTACCACTGGTGGAATACTTTGCCACGTAAATAAACTGTCCGGAAGCCACTGTGAGTGTGGCAGTGTCAATGGACAAGGAATCTGAACCGATACCCATGGCGTAAACGAAACCATTGGTTTCATCGATGGCCACGTCTACAGAATTATCCGAACTAGCACCAGAAAACCCTTTTCCCCATACAATGGTGCCAGCGCTTGAAATTTTAATCAAGAAAGCATCTGGTCCGAACGAGGTGTAGGGCAATGTTGTCCCGGCAACAGTGAATGCTGCATAGTATGTTCCAGTAACATAGATATCTCCAGTAGATCGATCAACCTTCACTCCGGTGACTTGATCGCTGCTGGCGCCTCCAATTTGAGTAATCCAAAGCGGATTCCCGTCTTGGTCAATCTTGGCAACAAATCCATCACTTCCTCCATTGGATGTGATGGTGGTCGCATTGAAAGTGATCGAACTAAAAAACTGTCCTACCATCACTGAGTTATTCGCGCTATCAATGTCAATATCGCTTACTACATCGAAGTTTGGCCCACCTATTTTCTCCGCCCACAGGTAATTCTGAGAGACTCCGATTGAGGGTAAAAAGAGCATTGGGAACAATGCAAGTAGCAAGTTCTTCATGAAAAGAAAGGATTTAGTAAAGTAGAGGTCCGATTTATATTCTTTGTTTAAGACGCATGACGCGTTGATATTGTTGGCTGTCGTCCAAAAAAAAATCCGCCTGCATTTTATGCGAGCGGATTTTCGTTATCGTCAGTGTGAAGATTAATCTACATTATCATGTAAAAAGCCATTGTTTGGTCTGAGCTTTCCTCTTTTTTCGCCATCGTCTGATTCCTCTTCTCCCAATGTGAATCGGCTGGTAGAAGATTCTGAAGAATGTGGAACATCATCCAAATTGATTTGCTTTCTTTTAAACGCAGGCTCATTCTCCAAATCAGACATTCCTGAAGGCGTGCGCAAGCGCATGCTCAGCTCTCTCAACCTAGCAAGGCGAGCGTTGGCCCGTTCTGCCTGCTCTTCTCTAGATGGCCGGTCATCGCCATTGGATGTTTGAGTGCTTGAGGGCATAGTGGTTTTAAAAATGGGCTTCTTTTCGATTATGGGCTCTATATCCTCCGTTTTTTGCTCTTCATTGCTGCGGATAAATGGCTCCCATTCGGGGCGTTCTTGGTCTTCTTCATCTTCTGCATCATTTGATGATTCAGAAGAAATATCAGAATGATCTTCCTCTTCCTCACTTTCTTCATTAGATTGAACAGCGCTTCCTAAATCGAATTCAAAAATTCGCTGTGAATCTTTCACTTCTTCTTCTTCCTGTTCAGTTTCTTCAGCCAAGGTGAAGATGTTTCTCTCTTCAGTTGGAGTTTTCTGTTGCACAGGTTCTTCGATCTCTTCTGCCATTTCAACCGTCTTCAAAAACGGTTCAGCCTCATCTTTCTTTGGTTCTACAACAGGTGAAGCGACAGCCTGCTCTTCGCGCTCTTCTTCCAAGTTAATTCTTCTCTTCTCGGGCTTCTTCTCAAAATTGGATGAAGTAGAAGAGTTTTGATGAAAACCTGTAGCTATTATTGTGACTGAAAGTGCATCACCGAGACTTTCGTCCATTCCATAGCCCCAAATAACATCGGCACTGGCACCTGCTTCTTCCTGAATATAGTCAGTGATATCGCTAATTTCATCCATCAACACTTCTTGGTTTCCGAAAGTGATGTTGAGTAAGACGTAGCGAGCTCCTTGAATGTTGTTGTCATTCAACAATGGTGATGCCAAGGCCTTTTCAACAGCTTTGGTAGCTCTATCTTCCCCTTCAGCAGAGGCAGAGCCCATAATAGCAACGCCAGAGTCGCACATTACGGTGCGCACATCTTCAAAGTCAACGTTGATGTATCCTGTTCTAGTGATTATTTCTGCAATTCCCTTGGCCGCAGTGGTCAGAACGTCATCGGCCATCGCAAATGCTTGAGCGATAGGTAGATTGCCGCACATCTCACGCAACTTTTCATTGTTTATGATCAACAATGTATCAACCTGCTCACGGATTTCTTCTATTCCGGCTTCTGCCTGTTGGCGTCTTTTTCTCCCTTCAAAAAAGAAAGGCATCGTAACAATTCCTACGGTCAATACGCCCATTTCTTTAGCAGCTTTGGCAATAACGGGTGCCGCCCCAGTTCCGGTGCCACCGCCCATTCCAGCGGTAATAAAAACCATCTTGGTGTTTTTATTGATGATATCCTTGATATCGTCAATATTCTCGATGGCAGCATTTTTCCCTACTTCGGGGAGTGAACCAGCGCCCCTTCCCTCGGTAAGGGTAGCGCCCAATTGCACTTTGAAGGGAATCGGACTGATATCTAATGCCTGCTGGTCAGTATTGCACACAAGGAAATCTACTCCTTTGATGCCTTGACGGTACATATGGTTAACGGCATTGCTGCCTCCACCGCCCACACCAAGGACCTTGATTATGCTTGAGTTTTCTTTTGGTAAATCAAATTTCATATCGGATAATTTTCAGCGATTGATACTTCTTGGTTAAATGTTATCATCCTCTTCAAACCATTCTTTACCCTTGCTCAAGAGCTTATCGAACAGACCTGAAGTGGCTTTTTTCTTTGGTTTGCGGGTTGAAACTGATGATTCTTTTCTATTATTTCTTTCAGCGTACTCAAATCCTTTCAACACGAGACCTACACCTGTTGCATACATCGGACTTGCTACTTTATCATTGCCAGACGCCAAATGCTCGGTTGGATATCCAATCCGTGTATCCATGCCGGTCATGTACTCAAATAATTGCGGAAGGTGCTTCAATTGAGCTCCACCGCCAGTAATGACGATGCCAGCGATTAGCTTGCGTTCGAAACCAGAGTTTCTAATTTCGAAGTACACTTGTTCAATAATCTCCTCCATTCTGGCCTGAATGATGTGCGCCAAATTCTTGACACTTATTTCTTTCGGCTCTCGTCCACTCAAACCTGGTATGACCACAATATCATTCGCTTGATTCTCGCTGGCTAGTGCAGAACCAAATTTCACTTTGAGCAATTCGGCTTGCTTACTAATGATGGTGCATCCTTCTTTGATATCATCCGTAATGATGTTTCCACCGAACGGAATGACAGAAGTGTGGCGAATGATGCCGTCCTGAAAAATTGCAACATCTGTAGTTCCCCCTCCAATATCCACCAAAACAACTCCTGCTTCTCTTTCTTCATCGCTTAATACTGAAGCAGCTGAAGCTAACGGCTCGAGAGTAAGATCGGCAATTTCCAAGTCTGACTTTTGAACGCATTTAAAGATGTTTTGAATTGCCGTAACGAGTCCGGTTATGATATGAAAATTCGCTTCCAATCGAATTCCGCTCATACCCACTGGATCTTTAATGCCAGACTCATTATCAACAATATAATCTTGAGGCAACACATGAATAATGGATTCACCAGGAGGCAATACCAATTTGTGCATGTCTTGAATCAAAGCATCTACATCTTTGATTGAAATCTCATCATCGAGGTTGTCGAGGGTGATAACTCCACGATGCTGTAAACTTTTGATGTGCTGACCAGCAATACCAACATTTACTACCTTGATTTCACATCCAGAGTTGAGGCCCGCCTTTTCGACTGCTTTTTTAATGGCTTCAACAGCCGGAGTAATACGAGATACCACACCTCGTCTTACTCCTACCGACTCAGCCTTGCCCATCCCCAACAATTCCAATTTACCGTACTCGTTTTTCTTTCCTACGAGGCAAGCAATTTTGGTTGTTCCGATGTCTAAACCAACAATGATTTGTTCGTTAGATTCCATAGATTAACTTTTAGTGCAAACCACCTGGTTTGCATACTTTAGATTGATAGTTTTATATTCATTCCAGCCCGTTTTGTCAAGTCCTTTCGCATAAAACAACTTCAACTTATTGAGCTTCTTTTCAAGATCGTTTGAATTTCCGATAAGGATATGATGATCACCAACGCGCGGAATCAATTCAATTTCTTTTTGCCTATTCACATATAGCTGACTAATCTGAGCCGACCAAAACTTGCTTTGACTGCAAGTGCTTGCTACATTAAAGATGTCTGCCAGGACAGCTGCATCAGGATGATTCGTCAATTCAGCCAATTCACTGATGTTCTTTCCGATAAATTGATGGAGCATCAAGGTAATGTTGCCGTTTGCCACCGGCACGCGTGCCGTATACTTCGATGAAAGCGGCATGATGGACCCTTCGTCATCAATGTAAACACTTATACCTAAATCATTGAACACTCGCACCACTGGCTTACGTGCAACCACGTCAAGATGGAGGGTGCCGTTCAATTCATAATAAACTTCAGCCCTTTGAATGAATGCGTTGTTCTCGAGCAATAATTCGAGGTTGCTTGGATTGATGTCTCGCAGAAATGTAGAATCAATTGAGTAGCCCAAGTCGAATACCGTCTCTTCAATTTCCTTTTGATCGATAAAAAAGTTTTCTCCTGCAAAATCAATATTCACTACAACGTGCTCTAATCTGGCGTTCTGTGAAGTAGAAACTGCAGCAACCAAGAGCACAAAAAGGGCGCTTACGCCCAAAACTGCACCTGATATTTTAAAAAATTTACTCCACATTAAACTGCGTTTTTACAGCATTAGCAATAGGTTGAACGAAACGATCGATATCACCGGCACCTAAAATCAATACTACTTCTGCATGTAACGATAATACAGCATTTAGCAAGTCTGATTTTTGCACCAATTGCTTAGTTTTCAACGTGAGTTTATTCAAAAGATTCTCGCTCGAAACCCCATCGATAGGTGTTTCTCGAGCAGGATAAATTGGTAGTAAAATCACTTCATCAGCTCGCGAAAGACTTTCCACAAAACCCTCTTCTAAATCTCGGGTGCGAGAGAACAAATGCGGCTGAAAAACCACCGCTATTTTCCTTTCCCCATATAACGTCCTAGCTGCAGCCAAGGCGGCCTTTATCTCCTCCGGATGGTGGGCGTAGTCGTCAATAACAACTTTACTCGGTGTTTCTAGCACACGTTCAAATCTGCGCTTAATTCCAACAAAAGAGGCTACTGCCTTCTGCGCGAGATGAACCGAAACCTCGAGTTCTTCGGAAACTGCAATGGCAGCTGTGGCGTTTTCTACGTTGTGCTCTCCTGCCAAGCTCAATGAATAGTGATCACTTCCATGAATTGTAAAATTGAAAGCCCCTTTCACCACATTTAAATTGCTATATCGAATTTGAGATTTTGCCCCCTTACCGTAAATGCGCTTATTCGGATGATCAAACATATCAGCGACATCTTCATGAACAATCAGAAATTCAGCCCTTAAGGCGAAGGTTTTGTAATCCTTCTTCATTTCTTCGAATGTTCCATAAATGTCTAAATGGTCAGGATCTAAACTTGTGATCACGGCAATGTTTGGATGGAGCCTCAAAAATGATCGATCATACTCATCTGCTTCCACTACAACATAGTTGGGAGATTTTGCAGTTATGAGGTTAGAATTGTACCCCGTCATAACTCCTCCAACAAATGCTGCGATATCGCCTCGTGACTCGTGTAGCAAATGCGCTGTAATTCCAGTTGTGGTGGTCTTTCCGTGCGTTCCTGCTATGGCGATGGTTTTGATCTCTCTAGTAATCCACTCTAACACTTCAGAGCGCTTGTACCATTTATTACCTTTTGATTTTACATAGTCAAACGCAGTGTGATCCATCGGAATCGCGGGCGTGTAAATAAAGAGATCCGCTTCATCTAATACATTCGAACTCTCTTCAAAGCCAACATCAATGCCTTCTTCTATCAACTGATCGGTGAGCGCACTTGGTGTTTTATCATATCCAGAAACCTTGGCGCCCATTCCCTTAAAATACCGTGCTAAGGCGCTCATACCTATCCCACCGATTCCAAGCAAATAAACCTTCTTAACATCCCTTAAATCCATCATTGGGCCAGGTTTATTACATGTTGAGCGATAGCTGTTGCCGCGCTTGGTAGTGCGTGTTTCTTTATATTTTCAGACAGTTGATGTTGGAGCGAGGCATCCTCAACCAAACCTAAAACTGCTGGAATAAGGTCGTGAGACGCATTATTATCTGCCACCATAATGGCCGCATTGGTTTTGACTAAGGCTTGCGTATTCTTTGTTTGATGATCCTCTGCTGCAAATGGAAATGGGACCAATATTGTAGGCTTCCCTATGATACACAACTCACTTACTGCTATCGCTCCTGCCCTTGAAATAACTACATCAGCAGCCGCATAGGCCATGTCCATATCGTAAATAAATTCGGTGATCACCAGCGGTTGATCTCTTCGTGCGAGCAATATATGTTTCGACTCAGCGGCAAATAGCTTACCTGTTTGCCAAATCACTTGGACACCCGCATTGAGTAAAGCATCAATACCATCCTTCAAAGCCAGGTTAATGGACCGTGCTCCAAGGCTTCCTCCTACTGCGAGCAACACAGGTTTTGATGGATCAAAACCAAAGCTATTTAAGGCGAGCTCTCGTTTGCCATTGATATCCACCACGTTCTTTCGAACCGGGTTACCCGTTTTCTCGATGAGGTCGATGGGGAAGAATTTTTCCATTCCATCGTAAGCCACGCACACTTTGCTCACCGATGATGCCACCCATCTGTTCGTTATACCCGCGAAGGAGTTTTGCTCTTGAATGAGTGTTGGTATATTCATCCATGTAGCCATGCGAAGTACTGGTCCGCTTGCAAAGCCTCCGACACCCACGACCACATCGGGATTAAATTCTTTGATTATAGCTCTAGCTTTAATCAAGCTCATCAAAAGCCTGAAGGGAAAGAGAAGGTTACTCACACTCAAACTACGCTGGATGCCGGTTATATTTAAACCAATGATTTTATATCCTGCAGAGGGGACTTTTTCCATCTCCATTTTGCCCTTGGCACCCACGAATAAAAATGCCGTTTCAGGTTTTAGTTCTTTGATGGTATTAGCAATTGCAATCGCAGGAAAAATATGTCCACCTGTTCCACCACCACTGATGAGCACTTTAAGCGACATGAGCCATGGGTTTATTGGTGAAACTTTTGTCTTCATTTTCAGCTCCTGCACTTACGCTGAGGATAATTCCCACTGCAAAGCAGGTAAACCAAATGGATGTTCCTCCCATAGAAACCATGGGCAATGATTGGCCTGTAACTGGAACAAGGTTGACGGCTACCGCCATGTTTATCATGGCTTGAAACACAAGGCTAAAACCAATTCCAATGGATAGCAATGAGCCGAATGTTCGTGGACAATTGAGTCCGATTTTTATCGCTCGAAATAGAAGCATTAAATAGAGTAAAAGGATAAAAACCCCACCAATCAACCCATATTCTTCGAGGACTATGGAATAAATGAAATCAGAATAAGGGTGTGGAAGAAAGTTTCGCTGTGTACTCTTTCCAGGCATCTTGCCTACAATACCTCCAGTGGCTATCGCAATCTTTGATTGATCACTCTGATAGCTTTGATTCATACTGGATTCATCCGGTGAAACAAAGGATTCTACGCGACTGATCCATGTATCCAAGCGCCCAAATGAGCCTGGCAATGCTTTTCCCGTCAAATAAACCATCCCCAACGCAAAAACACCCGAAAGCACAAGTACACCGAGGTGCTTTAGTTGAACCCTGCCGATGAACATTAGCACGAGGCAATTGACAAAGAGCATTGCAGCTGTAGATAGATCCGCAGGAAGAATAAGGCCACACACAATAAAAACAGGAACCAATAGGGGCAGAAACCCACGTTTAAAGTCTTTGATCTCATCCTGCCTTACGGCTAGAAAACGGGCCACAAACATGATCAAAGCAACCTTTGCCAAATCCGATGTTTGAAACGTTTGATTGATTACAGGAATGGTCAGCCAACGATTCGCACTATTGATACTGGTTCCCATGAGAAGGGTTACAAGCAGTAAAGGAATGCTGACATAAAGCGCCAGTTGAGCAATTTTTGAGTAGTAGGTATATTTTATTCTGTGGGCCAGGTACATTAACCCAAGACCTGCCACAAGAATAAATCCATGCCTGAAAAGGTAATAAAATGTATTGCCATCATGGTGACGATAGGCCAAGGTGACAATACTACTGTATACCAACAACAAGCTCAACACTGAAAGCAGCAGCATGATCAACCAAACAGGTCGATCTCCTTTTATATATTTCAGTAGTGCTTCCAAAATTTTACAATTGCATTTCTCTAACCGCCTTTCTGAATTGCTGTCCGTGCTCTTTATAATGAGTGAAGTTTTCTAAGTCGCTAAATCCAGGAGAAAAAAGCACAACATCCCCTTGATTAGATAGCTTTTGCGCTGCTATGGTAGCATCCAGAATAGAGCCACTCTGAATGATTGGTTTACTCGCAGCACGCATAGAAGCTTGCACTTTTTCAAAGTGATTACCTATAACAATGAATGCCTTAATGTTACTGACATCAATCTCATTCATCAATGAATAATCTGCATCATCTTCAGATGAACTCAATATCCAGATGACTGGTTTTTCCATGCAATCCAAAGAGTACCAAGTAGAGTTTAAATCTGTTGCTTTTGCGTCATTCACATATTCCACTCCATTCACCACATCAACATACTCTAAACGATATTCTATATCTCCAAGTCTGCGAATGCTTTGCTTTCTAGCGGCAATGAGGCGTTCATTAACTTTTGATTCCAGTATTGCTGATTGTGATTTCATGGAATTGTATTAAAGGTTTCTAACTGCCTCTTTAAACTGACGTCCTCGATCTTCGTAATCATCGAATAAATCGAAGCTTGCGCAAGCTGGGCTCAATAGCACAGCATCACCCTTTGCTCCTGCCTTATAGGCTTGATAAACCGCATCTCGCATATTATCTACCTCAATGATATTCTCAACGTAAGAACCAAAAGCTTCTTTCAATTTTGCATTGTCTTTACCAAGGCAAACGAGGGTTTTTACTTTTGCCTTCACCATGCCTTCGAGCTGAGAATAGTCGTTTCCTTTATCAACACCACCAGCAATCCAAACCACTGGTTTATTCATACTTTCAAGCGCATACCATGTAGAATTTACATTGGTTGCTTTGGAGTCATTGATAAAAGAAATACCATACACATCATTCACAAGCTCGAGTCTGTGTTCGATGTTTTGGAAATCTGACAAGCACTCTCTTATCAAGTCTTTTCTCACTTCGAGTATTCTAGCTGCGATGCCTGATGCCATCGAGTTGTAGAGGTTGTGTTTGCCCTGAAGGGCCAGTTCTTGCATCGTCATAGTAAATTGGTTTTTATTTGGGTTAATGGTTATTTCATTTTCATTGGCGAAGGCTGCGAGGCCTTCGTGATTTTGTTCTATAGAAAAAGGAGCTTTCGTTGCCTTTGATTCAATTGTCTTCATGATCTCGCGCGTAACAGGATCATCAGCATTGTAGATGAACCAATCTGCGCTGGTTTGATTTTGAGTGATCCTCATTTTGGCACTTGCGTACTTCATGAGGTCATAGTCATACCGATCAAGGTGGTCTTCTGTGATGTTGAGCAGCATGGCGATATCGCATTTGAAATCGTACATACCATCAAGCTGAAAACTGCTAATCTCCAGTACGATCCAATCATAGCTGTCCCCTTCGGCCACAATGGCGGCAAGGCTTTTACCTATGTTTCCTCCGAGGCCAACATTGATTCCTGCGCGCTGAAGGATATGGTATGTTAAAAGCGTAGTTGTGGTCTTGCCATTGCTTCCTGTAATTCCAATAAACTTGGCTTTAGAATAGCGGCCGGCAAATTCAATCTCGCTTATTACAGGAACACCTCTCTCTCTCAGCTTCACGATTAAAGCAGCCGAATCAGGAATCCCTGGACTCTTCACCACCTCATCTGCATCAAGTATTCGATCTACTGAATGCCCTTTTTCTTCAAACAGAATGTCATTATTTAAAAGAACGTTTCTATACTTTTCTTTGAGCGCACCTGCGTCACTCACCAATACTTCCCAGCCTTTTTGCTTTGCCAAAAGAGCCGCACCAGCACCACTTTCTCCACCACCGAGCACAATCAACTTTTTCACTACCGCAGTTTTAAAGTGATTATGCTGATTACTGCTAGCATCACGCCTACAATCCAAAATCGCGATACAATCTTGCTTTCGTGCATGCCTTTCTTCTGATAGTGATGATGGAGTGGTGCCATGAGAAAAATCCTTCTACCTTCCCCATACTTATTCTTGGTGTATTTGAAGTATGCCACCTGCAATACCACAGAAAGGTTCTCTACTAAAAACACTCCACAAAAAATTGGAATGAGCAATTCTTTCTTTATCGCAAGGGCGAAAACTGCGATGATGCCTCCTATAGCTAAACTTCCAGTATCGCCCATGAAAACTTGAGCTGGAAAAGAGTTATACCAAAGAAATCCGATGCAAGCCCCACCAAAAGCACCCATGAAAATCACAAGCTCCTCAGAGTTTGGAATGAACATGATGTTGAGGTAATCGGCAAAAATGAGATTAGAAGATAGGTAGGCGAAAATGGCCAATGTAAGTCCAATTATGGCTGATGTACCTCCCGCCAATCCGTCTAAACCATCGGTCATATTTGCACCGTTGGATACAGCAGTAATCACAAAAATTACGATGATGATGTAAATGATCCATGCATATTCTGCAATGGAATCGCCCATCCAGTCCAACAGCCATCGGTAGTCAAACTCATTATTCTTGATAAATGGAATAGTGGTTTTTGTAACACCAGTTTCTGCCCACATTGGCTGTTCGATGGTATTTCCATTTTGATCGATTACAGATTCTGTGATGACAATGCCGTTATCATCATAGGTCTTGTGTTTAACGGTAATCTCTCCATTGAAATAAAGTATCGCACCAGCCACGATGCCCAAGCCCACTTGACCTACCACTTTAAACTTTCCCGCTAAGCCTTTCTTATCTTTTTTAAATACTTTGATATAGTCATCTGCAAAACCAATCGCGCCCAACCAAACTGTAGAAATGAGCATCAACCAGATGTAGGTATTGTGCAGTTTTGCGAAAAGTAGAGTAGGTATGATGATGGCAGAAAGAATAATCAAACCACCCATGGTTGGTGTTCCTTGCTTTTGAAGTTGGCCTTCGAGACCAAGATCTCGCACAGTTTCTCCAACTTGCAATTTTCTTAAGTAATCAATAATGCGCTTGCCGAACACAAGGCTGATAATCAACGATGTGATCACCGCCATTGCCGTTCTGAACGTGATGTATTCAAACACCCCCGCTCCTGGCACATCAAGTTCATTCAGGTATTGAAATAGATAATAGAGCATTAGCTTACTAGATTGAGCATTTCGGTTAGAATCTTCATGTCATCAAAATCGAATCGCTCGCCTTTGATTTCTTGATAGGTTTCGTGGCCCTTTCCAGCCACGAGGATGATATCACCTGGCTCAGCCATAGAAGCCGCGGCCTTGATCGCTTCTTTGCGATCGGTGATTGCCAATGATTTTTTCTGCTGGGTAATTTCAAGTCCCGCCTGCATATCCTTAATGATAGCCTCGGGCTCCTCTGATCTTGGATTGTCGCTGGTGAGCATCACTCGATCGCTCAGATCGGCAGCGATTTTTGCCATTTCAGGTCGCTTGGTTTTATCGCGATCACCACCGCAGCCAATAACCGTGATCACCTTCTCATTCCCACCCTTAATTTCTTGAATGGTTGAAAGCACATTTTTCAACGCGTCAGGCGTGTGGGCGTAATCAACTATGCCGATGATTCCATTTTCAGAGCGGATATATTGAAAACGACCAGATGGTGGATTCAAATTAGAGAGCATGGTCAGCACCTCCATCTTTTCCTCGCCTAAAAGAATGGCTGCAGCATAGGTTGCCAAGAGGTTATAAGCATTGAACTTTCCAATGAGCTTACTCCAGATTTCTCTATCATCGAGAATCAGATTCAATCCTTGGAAATGATTCTCAAGAATCTTGGCTTTAAAGTCAGCATCGGTTCGTAGCGCAAAGTGATAAACCTTCGACTTTGTGTTCTGCACCATGATCTCACCATGCACATCATCTACATTTACCAATGAAAATGCATCCGCAGGCGTATCATCGAAGAATTGCTTCTTTGCCTTGATGTAGTTGTCGAATGTTTTATGGTAATCGAGATGATCGTGGGTAATATTGGTGAAAATTCCTCCAGCAAATTTCAATCCCGCAATTCTGCGCTGATGAATGGCATGGGAACTCACTTCCATAAAGCAATACTTGCATCCTTCTTCTACCATTTGCTGCAAAAGGCGATTGAGTTGAACAGAATCAGGAGTGGTGTGTGTGGCAGGTATTTCCTTCGTCCCTATAAGGTTCACTACCGTACTTATCAAGCCTGGCTTATTTCCAAATGCACGATACAATCGATGCAGCAATGTGGTTACTGTCGTTTTTCCATTCGTTCCAGTAACACCAACGAGTTTCAACTTTTCTGAAGGATTGTCGTAATAGTTAGAAGCCATCACGCCAAGTGCTTCTGCCGAATTCTTAACTTTTACGTATGTAACCCCTTCCACCAAATTTGACGGCAACTCTTCGCACACAATGATTTTGGAGCCTTGCGCAATGGCTTTATCAATAAATAGATGCCCATCGGTTTGTGTGCCACGAACCGCTACAAACGCACTCATTTTCTCCGCCAAGCGACTATCAAAACAAATGGTCTCTACCGCTAAATGCGTATTTCCGATCACTTCTTCGATGCCCGCCTTATATAATATGTCTTTCAGCAGCTTCACGATAACTCCAGTATTATTTCTTGACCTCTATGAATATTTGCGCCCGGAATAATCGATTGGGATTTTATCATCCCACTTCCCCGCAGCTTTACTTTCAATCCAGCATTCTCGAGTATGAAAACCGCGTCTTGCGCTGACATTCCCTTCACGTTCGGAACGAGATTTTCGACAATTGTTCTTCGTCCCATTTCCACCTTATCCGTTCCGGTTTGGGTGACTATCCACTTGTTTTCAGCATTTGAAGATTCCACCTTTACATTCAGCTCCTCGAAAACATTGTTCAGATCGTTCTGCATTCCACTTTTAGAAACTGGAATTTTGGTCAAGGATGTAAAGTCAGTGGAAGGCTCGAGCTCATCATGAATATTGATACTTGTGGCGTATACCTTATCGGCAATCTCAGCGAAGATTGGGCCTGCCACATGGCTCGCATAGTAAACACTTCGGTTAGGAGCGTTCACCACCACAATGCAGCTGTACTTCGGATTATCAGCCGGAAAATACCCAGCAAAGGAAGCTTGATATGTGATTTTGGTTCCATATCCAGCGCTTGACTCTGCCACACGAGCGGTACCTGTTTTGCCAGCAATGGTATAGTTAGCGTTTTTTAGGTTGGTTGCCGTACCCTCCTTAACAACGGCTTCCAGAAGCTTTTGAGCTTGTTTAACTGTTTTCTCAGAGCAGATGCGTGGGTTAATCACTTGTGGATCAACTTCTCGTATTACTGAACTTTTGTCGGTTATTCTCTTTATGAAAATTGGCTTCATCATCTTGCCGTTATTCGCGATGGCATTGTAGAACGTTAAGATTTGAAGAGGCGTCATTTTAACCTCGTACCCGATACTTGTCCATAAATAGGATATCAACGACCAGCTTTTGTCGGAAGGATCTTTGATCAATGGAGCACCTTCACCCGCTATTTCGATTCCGATAGAATCGCCAAGATTCATCCTTCGCAATCCATTTATAAACTTGGCTGGTTCATTGGCGTAATACTTTTCAATGATGCGCATAACACCGATGTTGGATGACACCGCAAAAGCTTCCTCAACTGATACCTTACCATGGCCACCTTCTTTGGAATCACGCATTGTCTCACCGTGAAATTCAGCCGATCCATTGCCGGCATCAATGCTATCGTTGAGTTTGATGTAACCATCTTCGAGCGCAACCACCAAAGAAGGGAGCTTGAATGTTGATCCAGGCTCAGCGCTTTCTCCTATAGCATAATTGTAGTACTCATAGTAATCACCATCGTTATCCTTACTTAAATTGGCGATTGCTTTTATCTCGCCCGTTTCCACTTCCATTAAGATAACACATCCATGATGCGCATCGTGCCTTTTCAACTGATCTAGAAGCGCGTTTTCTGCAACATCTTGAATATTGAGATTAATGGTGGTATGGATATCATAGCCATCCATAGGCTCAATTTCATTTTCATCGTTGATTGGCATCCACAACCCACCTGATATTTTTTGCATCAAGCGCTTTCCGCTTACCCCAGCAAGCTCTTTCCTGTAAGCACCTTCTAACCCAACTGGAGCAACCCCCTCCCTATCGTAACCGATCGTTCGTGCTGCTAGCATTCTGAACGGGCGCTCTCTTCTGTTTTGCTGAAGCACAATCAACCCACCTTTAAACTTACCCAACTTAAAAATCGGAAATTCACGCAGCGCCTTCATTTGGTGAAACTTCACCCTTCGCTTGATAAGGTGGTATCGCTCGCCATTTTGCCTTCCAGCCACCAATTGCCGTTTCCACTCTAGAGGAGATTGATCTTTAAACAGCTCAGAAAGTTTGATAGACAACGAATCGATGTTTTCGTTGAATGTTTCGTCCGTCAATCCATCCGCATTCAAGTCCATGCGCACCTCATAAATTGGAACCGAAGTAGCAAGCATACTTCCATCATCCGAATAAATATTCCCTCTTACCGCATCAATATCCCGATACACAGTGGTTAAATTTTCGGCTTTCTCTCGCCAAAAAGAACCCTCCACAAATTGAATAAACAGAACCTTTGCGATGATTGAAACCCCCACCAAAGCCATGGCGAAATAGACCACGTAAGATCTATTCATCATTTCCTTATTAGTGCCGTTTGCCATCAGTTAATCTCTTCCAGTTGTGTTGATTCGAGTACTATTTTTTTCGGTGGATCAAAAGACTCGTCCAACCCCATATTGCGATCTTGAATAATCTTCATCAATTCTGATTCGATGATGGTGTTATTCAATTCGCTCTTCATACTAATTTGCTCCGAGCGCAATTCCTTAATCTCTTGTTGAGTGCGATTTATCTTCCTCACTGATGACTCTGCCAAATAGCCATTGGTGATGTAAATCAATCCGATAAAGGCAATGAACAACAAAAACGGCAAGTGCTTAATCACGGCATCTTGCGTCAGAAGTCGCCCAGACAGCAAAGCCGCTATCGGGTTACTTTTTGACTCGTTTTTCTTTTCCTTTTGATCCATTATCGTTTTACTCCTATTCTCATTTTGGCGCTGCGCGCTCTCGGGTTTACTTCAACTTCTACTTCAGAGGGCACAACCACCTTTCCTTGCGGATCAAGCGGCCGAATGATGTTTCCGAAAACATCTTTTTCAAGCGTATCATCAAAATTGCCCGACCTTAAAAAGTGTTTCACCATGCGATCTTCTAGTGAATGGTAACTGAGCACCACGAGCTTTCCACCCTGATTCAGCACTTCCGGTACCTGGGTCAGAAACTCTTGCAGCACGAGCATTTCTTCGTTTACTTCGATTCTTATCGCTTGAAAGATCTGCGCAAGCTCGCCCTTCACCTTTCGTTCTGGAACTATCGACTCTACAATCGCCACTAGATCGCCTGTGGTTGCAATTGGTTTTTCAATCCGCTGGCGATCAATCATTCGCGCAATAGGCTTCGCAAATGCCGACTCACCATACCGCTTGAAAATTCGGATCAACTCTGACACTTCGTAGTCATTCACCACATGCATGGCATTCTTTTCTTGGGAAGTATTCATCCGCATATCAAGCGGTGCATCAAATCGAAATGAAAATCCGCGTTCAGCATCATCGAAATGATGCCCAGAAACACCGAGATCAGCGATAATTCCATCCACCTTGAACACTCCTTTAGCGAGAAGAAACTGTTTCAAGAACCTGAAATTGCCGAAGCACAACTCAAAACGATCATCAGCAGGAGCATTGGAAACCGCATCAGCATCTTGATCAAAACCAAGAAGTCTACCATCAGATCCAAGGCGTTTTAAAATTTCATTGCTATGACCCCCAGCACCAAGTGTAACATCTACATAAATTCCAGCAGGCTTCACTTCCAACGCATCAACACCCTCATGTAAAAGAACTGTTGTGTGATAAGTCATGCCTACGAATCAGTATGTTCTAAACCACCCATCACATCTTCAGCTAGCGCTGCAAATGCATCGGCATCTTGATCCATTACTTCTTCATACTTATCCTTAGCCCACACCTCTATTCGATCAGCGTATGCGAAAAGCACCGCTTCCTTATCAATTCCAGCAAACTTCATTAATGACTTAGGCACCAACACCCGTGCATTGGAGTCCAATGAAATGGCCGTAGCGCCATTATGAAACTGTCGATAAAAAGCTCGATTCTTCGCTACAAACAGATTGAGGTTCTTGAGCTTTGAGGTGATTTTTTCCCACTCGTTCAACGGGTACAACACCAAACACCCTTCAAAACCCCTATTCAAGACGAACTGCTCTTTAGCTGAAGGGTCAATTTGTTTGCGCAGCCCAGCTGGCAGTAAGAAGCGAGACTTACTGTCCAATTTGCAATCAAATTCACCTAAAAAGCTTGTCATGAAATCGTTTCAATAATGAAAGCGTAAAAGTATACGAATTTTACCACATTTTACCACTATATAGCCAATTGTTAATAAATTACATCAAAACAATCGAACAAAATTCCTGGATTACCTTTTTTAAAGGCATTTTAAAAGGTGGGAAATTGTGGAAGCAAAATTTCACCCAATATCCACATTTCAGGTGTCGCTGTTAACATTTGGGTGTTTACATACTGAACGATTACCCCACTCGCTAACATCTATTTCTTTATTTTTGGGAACTTGCAACACTGCAACTACCATGAAGGTTAACATCATAGAAGAAGGCGGATTTAGCTACATTGAGGAAGGTCAAGGAGAAACCATAGTGGTGCTCCATGGACTTTTTGGGGCCCTAAGTAATTTCAAGGGAGTATTTGAATATTTCACCAAACGCTTTAGAGTGATTATTCCAATCATGCCCCTTTACAACATGCCAATTATTGACACCAACGTGAAGAACCTATCGCGGTTTCTTGCTGATTTTATGGATTACAAAAAAATCGATAAGGCGCACTTGCTGGGTAATAGTCTTGGTGGACATGTAGCATTAATATATGCCTCCAAGTACTTAGATCGTGTAAAGAGTCTTATTCTAACGGGCAGCAGTGGACTTTATGAGAATTCTTTAGGTGGTTCATTCCCGAAGCGCGGCAACTATGATTTTGTAAAAGAAAAAGTGGCCATCACATTTTACGACCCTAAACATGCCACAAAAGAATTGGTAGATGAATGTTTCGACATTGTAAATGACAAGGGAAAAACGGTTAGAATTATTTCTTTGGCTAAATCAGCTATCCGCCACAACATGGCATCAGAGCTTCCAAAAATGAATGTTCCTGCCTGCTTAATCTGGGGAAAAAACGACACCATTACTCCACCGGATGTGGCTGAAGAATTTGCAGAATTACTTCCTGATGCTTCACTGTTTTGGATTGATCAATGTGGTCATGCGCCTATGATGGAGCATCCCACCCAATTCAACGATACCCTCAACTCGTTTTTTAAGGATCGTTTCGATTACGCTGCCTGATGTTTATTCACACCGCAGAATTCGAAAAAAGCTCATCGAAAGTCAAAGAATGTCCTGACACCGGGTTGCCAGAGTTTGCTTTTATAGGACGATCCAACGTTGGTAAGTCAAGTCTAATCAACATGTTGATGCAACGTAAAGACTTAGCCAAAACTTCAGGATCACCCGGAAAAACCAGACTCATCAACCATTTCAAGGTAAATGATTCATGGTATTTGGTAGATCTTCCAGGCTATGGGTATGCCAAAGTTTCGAAAACCGACCGTGGTTCCTTCATGAAAATGATCTATGATTATTTCGAAAACCGTGAGAACATGGTGAATGCTTTTGTATTGATCGACTCAAGGCACGCTCCTCTGAAAAGCGACCTCGAATTCATGGTTTGGCTTGGCGAGCATGGAATTCCCTTTAGTATCATCATGACTAAATTGGATAAGCTATCGAGCTCAGACTTAAAAAAGAACAAAGACATCTACCATAAAAAAATGTTGCTGGAATGGGAAACCCTTCCGCCTTTCTTCTACACCTCATCGTCATCAAAGCTTGGTCGAGAAGAAACTCTTGGATACATTGAGCAATGCATTAAGATGTATCAGGCCGCTGAAGAAGAATAATTTGACCGATTTATTAATGCTCATTGAAACTCACAATTGCATTTTCACTCTTCATCACTCACTTTGTTTTATCGTCCTGTCAACCACACTCCCAATCCTTTTCTTCTATGGGCAATAATATCGAGTACACCAACGACTTAATTCACGAATCAAGTCCTTATTTACTTCAACACGCCCACAACCCCGTGCATTGGCTACCCTGGAGCGAAAAGGCTCTGCAAAAGGCGAAGGAAGAAAACAAGCCAATGCTTATCAGTATAGGTTACAGCGCTTGCCATTGGTGTCATGTGATGGAGCACGAAAGCTTCGAAGACACAACAGTGGCCAACATCATGAACGCGCATTTCGTTTGCATTAAAGTAGACCGAGAAGAAAGACCCGACATTGATCAAGTCTATATGGATGCCGTGCAATTGATGACCGGAAGAGGTGGATGGCCGTTGAATTGTTTTGCATTGCCTGACGGCCGGCCCTTTTTCGGTGGAACATATTTCAATAAAGACCAATGGATCAACGTACTGAACAGTGTCAACGAAACCTTCATATCAAACCCTGAGAAGGTTGAAGATTACGCCACTAAACTGACCGAGGGCATCAATCAAATGGATGATATGCCAGTACAGCCCATTCCATCAGAATTTTCAGATGAGGCCGTGGATGCAGCGGTAGGAAGATGGAAACAAAACTTTGACACAAAAGAAGGTGGAGCCCAAGGTGCACCTAAATTTCCTTTACCCAACAACTACCTTTTTTTGCTCCATTATGCCATGACTGAAAACGATGCCGAATTACAAAAACAGGTTCTTCTTACAATCGAAAAAATGGCTTTTGGCGGGATCTACGATCAATTGGGGGGCGGCTTTTCACGCTATTCTACCGATGACATTTGGAAAGCACCCCACTTCGAAAAAATGCTTTATGACAACGGGCAATTGCTTTCATTGTATGCTGAAGCCTACAAGTCTGTCGGCAACCCACTCTACAAGCAAGTAATAGAGGAAACCTCAACGTTCGTTCAACGCGAATTGACTGCTACCAATGGCGCCTTTTATTCAGCATTGGATGCAGACAGTGAGGGTGAAGAAGGTAAGTTTTACGTTTGGACCATAGATGAAATCAAGACAATCTCTGGTGCAGATTTCGAACTCATCAAAACCTACTACAACATCAATAAAAAGGGACTTTGGGAACACAACAACTACATTCTGTTGAGAGATCAAAGCGACTCGATAATCGCTGAAAAATTCAACTTGAGTAATGAAGAGCTTGGTGAAAAAATCGAAGTTTTCAAGAAAAAAGCAATGGATGTAAGGGATAAAAGAATTCGTCCGGGATTGGACGATAAAACCCTCACGAGCTGGAATGCGATAATGGCTAAAGGCTTGGTGGATGCCTATATCGCAACGCGAAACCAAGCACATCTAAAGTTGGCAAAAAACAACCTTGACTTTTTGCTTAACCAACAACTCATGGATGATGGAAGCCTTTACCACTCTTATAAAAATGAAAGATCAACCATCAATGGCTATCTGGAAGATTACGCTCACCTAATAGATGCATTGATTAGGTATTACGAAGCCACATTTGAAGTATTCTATTTGAATAAGGCCAATGCGCTAGCTCAATACGTCATCGAGCATTTCGATCGCAATCCAGCTGGCTTCTTTTACTTTAAGTCAAAAAATGACGATAGGCTTGTTGCCCAAAAGGCTGAAATCACGGACAATGTTATTCCGGCATCCAACTCGGTTTTGGCCACATGTTTATTTAAACTCGGCCAATTGTACCTAAACGAAAAATTCATTTCCATCACTAAAAGCATGGCAGCATCTGTTGAGCCTAATTTTAGCCGTTATCCTGCCGGATACAGTCAATGGATGAGCTTGATGCTCTATTTATCTGAACCCTACTACGAAATCGCGATTGTGGGAGAAAAATGTGAAGAAAAAAGAGATGCACTCCTACAGCACCATCTTCCAAAAGCATTGATTTGTGGCGGAATAAATGCCGGAGATTTACCCATACTTCAAAACCGAAAAGTTGAAGGAAAAACCCTCATATATGTATGCCAAAGCGGTGCTTGTAAGCTACCTGTTTCGGACGTGGAGCAAGCGTTGCAGCTTATCGATTAGTGTTTTTCTTATCGTTTCTTTCCAAGCACGAGCACAAATCATCGTTCCAGGGAAATTCATTGATGAACGATACCCGGTTTTCAACGACAGCATCATTTCCGAACAAAGCATAGAAAGCATTACCATACGTGTAATGCGCAAGCCTTCAAGCAGGCCCATTTATGATGATGGACGCAGAATTTCATACCATTTCAATGATCAGGGAAGATTGATTTCCTATCAAAAAGTGTTTCCAAGTAGAGCAGGCAGAGTAGACACAAGCAGTATCACATTCATTTATCGGAACGACATACTTCAAGCGCGTTCTGAAAAAATTGGAAAATACAGGAAGAGAATAGCATTCAATTATATCAACACCCACCACATTGTAGAAACCATAAAGGTTAAGCATGGGGATATGGATTGGGATGAATTGGGGAAAGAAGAAGTACAGCGAAGCGAAACCCTCTCAAACCAACAATGGATCATCACCGAAAAAAAAGGAGGCATAAACGAGACTCCCTATCAACAGAACATTACCATACTCAACCAAGCATTGAAACCCGTTCGAAAGGAAATGTGGCACAGATCGAGACTCATTGGTACGGAGACATTCGAATATTCAAATAATTTACTCTACAAGTACTCCATTGAAAATATCCAAAAGGGAAGCTCGATTCAGGTCGAATATAAGACCTCATCGGTGCTCCAAGATGAAGGAAAGTGGTGCGAAAACGAGATTTGCAAGACATGGAGTATTGTTTACCACGAAACTGGTCTCCCGAAAGCATTTATTTTAATGAACACGGAAACACAAGACATGGAAATTTGGGAGTACCGATACACCCATCGATAGTTTCTACTCTAAAACAACAAACTTGCACTGGGTTGCACCGATGGATATTGTTCCTGAGTAAACCAAATCACCACCTACGGAAGTTCCACCAGGGCGCAGGTAAGCTTCATAACTATATGTGCCTGGTTCCAGGTCCAGAATATCAATCCTAGGGCAGCCAGATTCACAACCTGTTACGGCACCATTGCATGCTTCGAGAAAGCGACCCACATATTCATCCTCAAAATAGAGCTCAATCTGGAAGCCATTTTGGATGTCAATCAGGTTAAAAAACAAAATATCACTGGGATATAGGCAGGTTCCATCATCGGTCAAGGCGCGTGACCAATAGTTAGACGCATCAGGGTCGGTACATCCTAAATACTCGCAACTGCCATCGTCTGATGTGGCCGTGTTGTCATAGTTTGTCGCTGAAAAGTCAGTGCAGCCTTTGTTGCAAGAAGATGCAACAAAACCTACTGCAAAAATTGCAAAAAGTAAAATCCTCATACCATTCTTTTTTTAGGAGTCGTAGCCTGAAACTCCTTCAAATAAAAAGGTTCGAAGTAAGCCACATCCTCGTAGTTTTCTTCAAGATAGGATTTCTCTGAAAGTAATGTCATTTGAGATGCCGAAGGCCAAATATCATTTAGGAAACGGCTGTTTTCATCAAGGCAAAGGGATCTAAATTTTTCAGAACCATTTCCAAAGAACACGATGCTATGGTTTTGCAACTCATTCGCAAAAGCATTCTCATCTAAAATCACGGGTGAGGCATCGGCTACAGTATTTCCATCCTGATCGAACAGCGCCATATACACCTCCATCCTTCTAGCATCTAACATCGGACACATCAATACCTTGTCCAAACCTGACACCGCAGCCTTTACTTGAGGATGATAGCACATTTCTTGCAACGTATCGATGGCAATCAATGGTTTCTCAGCTCCGAAGCACAATCCCTTTGCTAAACTTACACCAATCCGCAGTCCTGTATAGCTTCCTGGACCTTTGCTCACGGCAACGGCATCCAAATCAGTTGAAAAAAGGTTGTTCCTTTTCAATACATCATTCGCGAAAACAGCCAACTTCTCCGCGTGGCTATAACCATCGTTCACTTCTTCCAGATCGATGCAAACACCATCTTTTCCGAGCGCCACGGAACACATGGTGGTTGCAGATTCAATATTGAGAATTAGCGCCATTAGGCTGCGAAGTACATTAAAATTTTGAGAATAGTTATCAAATGGATGCTAACCTTCAAATCCTAGAGGCTTGCCCATGTAAAAATCCAAAACCTTCGTTTTGAAAATAAAATCATAACGCGACTGTGAAAGTTGAGCCTGTGCAATTTGAAGGTTGTTCTTTGCAATATTAAACTCCGTAACATTCAATGCACCTGCTTCAAATCGAACTTCAGCAAACTCGAATGACTTTTGAGACGATTTCAATACCTCAACATTTGCCTTATACAATTCGCGTGCTGCCGCAGCATCTGCTCTGGCTGTTTCAATTCGCTGTCGCAATCCGAGTTTTTCTTGTTCAAGCTGCAATTCAGCAATCAATTGATTGATTTTCGCTTGATTGACAGAATTCTTTACGCTATATCTATTAAAGATGGGCACGTTTAAACTTAGTCCTACGAATTGATTGAAGTTGTCGTTCAATTGAGTGGTAAATGGAACGCGCCTCATGGCAGCATCAAACGTGGAAGTATATACTGGTTCTCCCGACTCTAAAAATCCAATCTGCTGATCAGGCCCTTGGGTTGCCGATTCTACTTCTGTCCGTAATCCTGAATACCCACTACCGATCGATCCGCTCAGCACCAATGACGGGTAGTAGCCGCTTTTCGCTACCCCAAGCTGCTTCTCCCAACTTAACAATGAACGCTCAGCACTTTTAATCTCTGGCATGGTTGATTCTGCATAGCCATACACGGTTGCTGCACTTTCTAAGCGTATGGCGCTGTCAGCATCAATTTGAGGTCTGATTAAGTTGATGGTTTCGTCTGCTGGCATCATCATCAACTGCTTCAATTGAAGCTTGGCAATCTGATAATCGTTTCTGCGCAAGGTTAAGTTTGATCGATCGCGCCCTAATTGAGCTTCGAGTTCGTATTGATTGCCCAAGTTAGAAGCCCCCGCCTCCACCATTTTCTTGATGCGATCCAATTGACGCTCGGTAATGTTCACTTGCTGCTCTGCGGCTATGATCAAATCTTCGATCAAGACCACTTGCAAGTATGCTGCGGAGACATTCAATGCGATGTTGTTCTTTTGAGTTTCCAGGTCATACATCGCAGACTCCATTCCTGCCTGTTGGGCCTGTATGTTCTGTTGGTTTTGAAAACCATTGAACAAGGTTACACTTGACGACAAACCAAAAGAGTTGCTTTGAACGCGAGTAGTGGCAAATTGATTCGTAAACGGGTCGATACGCTGACCCCAGTTATAATTATGTGATGCAAAACCATTCACATTGGGCAAGGTATTGGCCCTGCTAGCATTCAATTGAGACTCACTTGCATCCAGGCTCAGTTCAGCTTGCTTTACTTGCAAATTATTCTGCCAAGCGAGATCAATGCACTGTTCCAATGAATAAATCTCTTGCGCATGATTACTAGTTGAAGCAAAAAGGCAAATGACGAATAGAAAAACGTACCTCATTCAACAAATGTATAAACGCCTTTTAGTGGAACTAAGAAAATAATACGAACGGCAGGAAATGGTGATAAACGAATTAAGACTGTGAGTCTGAGTCTACCGTATTTTGATTCAATCGCCTAAAAAGGATGATGCCCATACCAATGAGCAATGCATATGGAATTCCCATCAAGTAAAGGATGCCCGCATTCAAGCCTTCAGCCAACTCACTGCCCGTTTTGAGGTTGGACTCAACTACTGCACTGCACATGCTACACTGAGCAAAAGCATCAATGTATGCAAAAGCTAAAATCAATGTGAGAAATAATAGTTTCTTGATCATAAATACCTAACAAATGTAAATATCTATTGGTTTAATAGTAAGGCGAAATCATAAAGTAAACGATTACACCTGTAACAGAAACATACAACCAGATTGGAAATGTGATTCGAGCGATTTTCTTGTGCTTGTAAAACTTATTAGACAAAGCACGTGAGAATGAAATGAGCACCAAAGGCACGATGACAATTGCTAAAACGATGTGCGTCAACAGGATGAAGAAATACACATTTCGAATCATTCCCTCACCTCCAAAGGCAGTGCTTTCATGCGTAGTATGGTACAACACATAGCTTACCAAAAACAACGCACTCAACACCAAGTTTGTGGTCATAAGCGTTTGATGTGCCTTTCTATTTCCTTGCTTGATCATTAACACCGCAACTACGAGTAAAATGCTAACCGTTCCGTTGATGGTAGCGTTCAATGCCGGCAAAAAATCGAAGCTTCCTTCAGCCACCTCAAACTTTGGGGTAACGTAAATAATGCCAACGGCTGAGGCTAAAACTCCAGCCACTATATAAATCCACTTATTGATATTTACCTCTTTGTTTCCTTCCATGTCATGTACGGTTCTTTAAGCAAAAGCTTGATGGCATCTTGCAACTTCTTGTTCTCCTTGTGGACACGTGAATCAAAAAACTCCCGAATTACACCTTGTTGATCAATCAAAACAAAGTGCTTCGATGGGAGTTCATCTCGGCTTTTCAATTGCCCAGTGCTAACGAAAGTATACTCCAAGAAAGCATTCAACTGGGGTTTATCCATGGCTTTCGCAAACTTCCAATTACCCATCTCAGGCATATGTTTGTTTTGAAGATCTTTCAATTCTTCAAGACTCGTTTCTTCATTCAGGCAAATACTTAATACTTTCCATTTGTCCTGTTCTGAAACATCGTTGAGGTAATTTACCAACGTCACGCCCTTTTTCATGCAGGCCTCATCACACGGTAATTGAAAAAAATCAAACAAGACAGTACTGCCTTTAAGATCTTCTAAAGAAAAGGTGTTGCCATCCTGATCTTTCATAATCATATTCGGAACTGGCTTGAAAATGGAATCGCCCTCACCCACAACTTTAAATGACCCATACGATCGCATTTTCACCACATGATGCTCTCCCAATGAAAAAATCATGAACAGAATCGATGGAAAAAGAAGAATCAATATGAGGTAAAATCCTTTGCGCATAAATCATAAAAAAAAGCCCTTAAACAACAATCAAAGGCCTCATTTTGTTTTTAATTTTCGAGTGTTATACCCAACCTATTAGGTCTTTCACATAGTAGATAAACGTTGATTCTGTAAGCAGAATAAACAACAAGTATCCGATGAACAGCCCGTAAGGAATCAAGATCACATTGCGCAATGATTTACGCTCATCACCTAAGTGCATGAATACCATCACGATGTAACCTGCCTTTAAAAGAGTAAGTATGATGAAAATGGATTTTATGGTTAACCAACCCATGCCATCCACATCGATGTGGGCTTTCCCCCAAATAATACCCATGGCCACTTCTACAGCCGTTACTATAGATAACAAAGCCGTTACGAAGTAGATTTTCTTTCTAATCTTTTTTCCAGCTTCCTCATCGTGATGAGCGTGAAGCGAATATTCTATGATGTCGTCTCTTTCCATGATTTGAAAATTGATGAAGTTATATCAAGTAGAAGAATGTAAATACGAATACCCAAACAAGGTCTACAAAGTGCCAGTAAAGACCAACTTTCTCCACCATTTCATAGTGGCCTCTCTCTTCATACCAACCCTGAACTGAACGAATCAATACGATCAGATTGATAATCACACCACTCAATACGTGTGTTCCGTGAAAACCGGTAATGAAGAAAAAGAAGTCGGCATACAATTGTGGACCGTAAGGATTCGAGCTCAACGATGCGTTATCCGCAGAAGTTGACAATAACCCGTCAGGTCCAGCAATGAACGTTGTCCACTCCCAAGCTTGAGAACCTAAGAAGATTGCACCGCCTACAACCGTAAACGCCATCCACTTAATCACACCTTTCTTATCCATTCTATGACCTGCCTCAACAGCCAAAACCATCGTCACAGAACTGATGATCAAAATAAACGTCATCAACGCCACGTAAAGCAGCGGAAGATGCGCGTGCGTAAATGGAAAGTGAAAGAAAATGTTTTCTGTAATCGGCCACGTATCTTCTAAGTGATGACGTGCAAAGGCTAATGCTGATAAGAATCCTCCAAATGTAAGCGCATCTGAGATGAGGAAAAACCACATCATCATTTTACCATAACTCACACTGAATGGAGAACGACCGCCTCCCCAAAGTTCTGCTTTGTCGATTGCTTGTGTTGCTTCTCCTGCCATGATAGGTTAAAAAAGGTTTTTAGGATTTCGGTGCAATGTTAACGAATAAAGACTAAAAACAGCAGCAAGTATATCCAAAGGATATCAAGAAAATGCCAATAAGTGGCAGCAACCCCGATACCTACGTGATCTTCAGCTGAATATTTTTTCAAAATCGACTTCACCGAGGTGAAGATTAATGCCAACAAGCCACCCGCCAAGTGGGCCAAGTGCAGGCCTGAAAGCGCGTATAAAAATGATCCAGAGGCATTGCTTTCGCGTCCTGCGAAAAACACACCCATATCTACCAATTCGCCCCATGCTTTAAACTGCAGCAGGGTAAAAACAACTCCCAACACTAAAGTCGAGATCAACATCACCGTTGTGAGTTTCGTATTATCTCTTTTAATGGCATATTGCGCACCCATCATCGTTAAGCTACTGATGATGATCACCACCGTGCTCACATAAAATGTGTCGGGTAAATCGAAATACAACCAATTGCCTTCTGCTTGACGAACAATATAAGCACTTGTCATACCCGCAAAAAGCATCACCATACCTACTATGCCCACCCACATCAATGGTTTAGCCGTTTTGTTCTTAATGTCTTTTAATTCCTGTTCTGAAATGTATGTTGCCATCTTCTTCTGTTTAAATGAGGTATAATAACTGAACTATTGGGAGATAAACAAACGAAGCGAACATGAGTTTAAGCGCAGCTTTATCGTCCAAGTTATTGAAAAGCTTGATGGCATACCACGCAAAGCCCATACCAACCAATGTGACTAGTGTTAGCAAGATTGAATTCCCCGTGGTGAAGATGATTGGAAATAGACTGATTGGAATCAAAAACAATGAATAAATCAAAATGTAAAAAGCTGACGTTTTGCTTTTTCCTTTAGACGAAGGCATCAATATAAATCCAGCTTTGGTGTAATCGTCATCGGCCTTCCAAGCTATCGCCCAAAAGTGCGGAAACTGCCAAATGAATTGGGTTGCGAATAAAACTCCAGGAATCAATCCAAAATCATTGGTAGCAGCAACGTATCCTAACATAGGAGGAATTGCTCCTGGGAATGCACCGACAAATACGGCAATCGGACCAACCCGCTTCAGTGGAGTGTAAACGGCAACGTATAAAAACAAGGCCAAAGTGCCAAGCAATCCGCTCAATGGATTCAATCCAAACCAAAGTATAAGAACACCAACTATTCCAAGGAGACAAGCCACCACAAATCCTTCCATAGGCTCCATGCGGCCATCGGGAATGGGGCGATCGGCAGTACGCTTCATTAGTTTGTCTAAATCGCGTTCAATGATTTGATTAAAGGCATTCGAAGAACCCGTAACCATAAATCCGCCTACGATTAAAAACACAATCTCCAACACATTCACTTGATGTAAATCGATGGCGAAAAAGTATCCTGTAAGTGCACTGAAAACCACCAACGAAGCCAATCGCATTTTTGTCAACTGAGCGTAATCTGTGACTTTAGTTTTCAATGAGACGGTTATGGATGCTGTGCGGGCTTTCATTCGAAGAGGTGCAAATGTATGAAGCCAACCGAATTTTCGGTTAAGAATCGCTCTAAATTTCATCGTGCAACGAACGCATCAAATCATACCTTCGGCAACTGATGGCTGGTATTTATATCCATATTCCGTTTTGCAAACAGGCCTGCACCTATTGCGACTTTCACTTTTCTACCAATCAGAAACTGCGTCAACCATTGATCGATGCACTTTGTCGAGAAATTGATCTGCGGAAAAACGAGCTCTCCGAAGCGCCAACCACACTCTATTTTGGGGGAGGTTCACCCTCCATTTTAAGTGCCGAAGAATTGCGTCAAATCCTTGATGCATTAACCCTGGCATTTGATCTGAGCAAGCTGAAAGAAGTTACCTTAGAATCAAATCCAGACGACCATTCTTCTGAAAAACTTCAGCTATGGAAATCACTCGGAATAAACAGACTGAGCATTGGCATTCAATCGTTCATTGACCGTGATCTGAAATTCATGAATCGCGCTCACAATGCGCAGGATGCTCAACTGTGCGTGCAAAAAGCACGGGAAGCAGGTTTTGAAAAAGTAACGATCGATTTGATTTACGGCATCCCGAATCAAACGGCCGAAGAATGGAAAAACAACATTCAACAAGCCATTGATTTGAACCCAGAACACATCAGCGCCTATTGCCTCACCATAGAAGAAAAAACGGCTTTGCACCATCAATTGGAAACAGGAAAAATCATTGAAAAAGAGGATGAAAAGGTAGAACAAGAATACTTGACCTTGCATGCCATGCTCACCCAAGCAGGCTATGCACATTACGAAATCTCGAACTTCGGAAAGCCTGAGCACTTAGCTACGCACAACGCCAATTATTGGAAAGGACTGGCCTACATCGGATTTGGTCCTTCGGCACATTCGTTTGACGGAGCCAACAAACGATCGTGGAATATTTCGAACAACGCGCAATACATCAAAGCAATAAATTCAGGCGGGCAATTTTTGGATGAAGAAACCTTGAGCGCTGAAGACCGAAGCAACGAGCAAATCATGACAGGGCTGAGAAGAAGCAAGGGTTTTGACCTCGACCAACTTCCAAAAGAGCATGCACTCTTAGTGCAACAAAACATCCATGCGATGGACGATCAATTGAAAACATGCATTTGGCAAAATGAAAGTCACGTGGGAATCCATCCTGAGAAATGGTTGCTGGCCGATGCGGTGATTCGAGAAATCATGATCGACTCTTAAAATTCGTTTTATTTTTCACAAAAATTTGATCGCATGAACTGGAAAAACGGTATTGACATCTCCGTTCCATACAGAACTGAAAATGATGCTACTTCGGCATGGTATGTTGGACCGATAAAAATTGAGCCTGTGCGCGCTGATGGTTGGGTAGGTTCAGTTAAAGAAGGCGGTTCCGTAAACTTCAGAGACATTACATTGAATCCACACGGCAACGGCACGCACACAGAATGTGTGGGCCATATTGCACCCGAATGCGAAAGCATCAACCAGCATTTGAAGCAATGGATGTTTGATGCTGAACTGATTTCCATCACTCCTGAACAGCGAGGCGAAGACTTGGTGATCACCAAAGATCAAATCACAACAGCATTGGGTAATAAACGTCCAGAAGCACTCGTGCTGAGAACACTGCCCAACGAAGCAGGAAAGCTACACTTGAACTATTCCAACACCAATCCCGCCTATCTTGAAGCAACTGCCGCAGCATGGATGGCCGAAAATGGTATCGATCATTTGTTGTTGGATCTTCCGTCTGTTGACCGTGAAGTGGATGGTGGAGCATTGGCTGCGCACCGTGCGTTTTGGACCTACCCCGAAAATACAAGGCTCCATGCTACCATTACTGAATTGATTTTTGTACCAAATCACGTAAAAGACGGAAACTACTTACTAAACTTGCAAGTAGCGCCCATAGAAAATGATGCTTCACCGAGCAGGCCAGTTCTGTACTCTAACTACATTTGATCAGCAGAATTAGGAATTAAGTTTTCCCATAGCTCAACCTCCTCAATATCAAGCGCTCTTAAAATTGTTGATATCATTATTCGGTATTTGCCAATTATTATTTGGATAACACATTTTCAGTCTTAATTTTATTCGCTCAAAAACCACAACTACAAAACAATACGATCATGGCACGCCCCTTAGACGACATCGACCGCAAGATCCTTCGAATTCTTCAAGAACGCGGTAAAATATCCAACATAGACCTCAGCAGAGAAATTGAGCTTTCTCCAGCACCAACGCTAGAACGCGTAAGAAAATTAGAAAATCAACGCATCATCGAAGGCTATCACGCCCAGGTGAATTTGATGAAAATGGGCATCACGATCAAAGCATTCATCCAAGTAACCTTGATGCACCAACAAGAAAACAATATCCATCGCTTTATTGAGGCCGTATTGCAAATACCTGAAGTGGTAGAATGCAACCAAGTGACGGGCGATTATGACTACCAGCTCAAAGTGTATACAACCGACATTGGGGCATTGGATCGATTGATCACCGAGCGCATCAGCAAGCTGCCTGAAGTAGGTCAAATAAAATCGCACATCATTTTGAGCGAAATCAAGCATTCGAAAGTAGTGCCGATGCTCAACAGCGAGTTGGAAGAGGCGTGAACATAGAAGCATATCGAGAATACTGTATCGCCAAACCGGGCGTCACAGAAGGCACGCCTTTTGGCCCGAGTGTGCTGGTGTTTAAGGTGATGAACAAAATGTTTGCACTATGCGACATAGATCAATATAGCTATGTAAACTTGAAATGTGATCCAGAACGCGCGATACAATTGCGCGAACAATTTCCGGGAATAACCCCTGGCTATCATATGAACAAGCAGCAATGGAATTCAGTTTCTACGGATGGTAGCATACCCGATGATCTTTTCAAAGAATTGATCGATCACAGTTATGAACTGGTGGCTGCCGGACTCAAAAAAGCTGATCGCGAAGCACTAAAAAATTTGCAGTAAAAACAATCTGTAACAATTCAAACCCTGCTTTCTTTGCGGAAAGATTCAATCGAATGAAAAACTTCTTTTCTGCCCTTCTTAGCTATTTTCTCCGTGGAGTTATTTTCCTCACTCCTGCAGCCGTTACCGTTTACGTTATCGTGCAGATTTTCATCATAATCGATGGCATTATCCCTATCGACATTCCTGGATTGGGTTTATTGACGTTGTTAGGAGTAATCATTCTTTTCGGCATTTTGGCCAGTACTGTGTTGGCACAGCCTTTTGTCAACTGGGGAAACCGCATCTTGAAATCGGCCCCGATGATCAAAACCATCTATTCGGCCATCAAAGATTTGGTGACGGCCTTTGTTGGGACGCAAAAAAAATTCGACCGACCTGTATTGGTAAAGATGTATGAAAAGGCCGAAGTGCAAAAACTAGGCTTTTTAACCGGAACCGATTTGGATGACTTGGGAATTGGGAAAGACAAAGTAGCGGTGTATTTGCCGCACAGCTACGCGTTTTCTGGAAACCTTTTTATTGTTCCAGCTGAAAATGTAACTCCCTTAGACGCCAAACCGGCCGACATCATGAAGTTCATAGTATCAGGTGGTGTAACAAGGCTGAGTGATATCGAGCAAGAACAAGTTGATTGAATTTCATTAGAAAATACAAGTACTATTTCTCGCTCCATGCGGTGATCTTCATTTGGGGGTTCACGGGTATTTTAGGAAGAATTATATCGATTTCTTCCACATCCATCGTATGGTATAGGATGCTGATTGCATTCTTAGGGTTGATCCTTTTCATGATCATCACCAAGCGCGGTTTTTATACAGGCAACCTCAATAAGCTCAAATACTTGGGCACAGGTGTAATCACGGCCGCACACTGGATCTTCTTTTTTGAAGCATTGAAAGTTTCCAATGTTTCCATCACGCTTACCACGCTAGCTTCAACCTCGTTGTTTGTAGCCTTTCTTGAGCCCTTCTTTTTCAAGCGAAAAATCATCCCTTATGAAATCATCTTGGGAATGCTCACACTTGTCGGTTTGGCCATCATTTTTCAAGCGGAAAGCGATTACTCCATCGGCATCCTTTATGCTTTAATATCGGCCTTTTTTGCCGCCTTGTTCGGAACGCTCAATGGAGTTTTTGTAAAGAACGACCGCCCGACCTTGATCACGGCCTATGAAATGATGGGTGGAGTGCTGTTCATCAGTATTTACTATCTGTTTACAGGTGGATTCGAAAGCCTTCAAATACCAACCACTATAGATTGGTTTTGGTTATTGATATTAGGATTGGTGTGCACCAGCATGGCCTTTGTGGTGAGCATTGAAGTAATGAAAGAGTTGAGCCCGTTTACCGTAAGCATGTCCATCAACATGGAGCCCATTTACTCGATCATTTTCGCGCTCATTATTTTTCAGGAAGATGAATATATGA
>Ga0181607_10000058_pt1 | contig 87560 bp, 77 predicted proteins | sample 041ome_9_FD_132420 | JGI IMG/M metagenome (GOLD analysis project Ga0181607, IMG submission 132420) | Coastal salt marsh microbial communities from the Groves Creek Marsh, Skidaway Island, Georgia - 041413US metaG (megahit assembly) | ecosystem: Environmental > Aquatic > Marine > Intertidal zone...
AGCATAGTCTTGAAACGTAATTTCTACTACAGACCCCTTATTGAGATACTTGCCCGTAAATGATGCGTTAATTCGGCCATATCTTCTAAAGCCATCATCGCAAATCTTCGTTTCATTTTCCTTTAAACTGTAGTCTTTAAAGCCATATTTAATAGACATATATAATGGGAAGACAGCTGCCGTATCGCTCATGTTTATTTCTTCAACGCAGCTATTAAGAAAATATCCTTTGATTGTTGCAGAATCTGGGCTGCCGATGAGTGTGTCTTGCATCGCGATCCGATGTACTTCGCGCCAAGCATCGTCTAAAATATGATAGGCTAAGGACATTTCTCTCACTGTGAGAGTTTCTAGGTCTTCATCTCGTTCGGAGTCATTGCAACCTAAAGCAACAACAGATACCAATAGGATTACAATAAAATTACGCACGTTTGAAATATTCAGTTTAGACATAGATCTCCTCACTATAATGCACAAATGTAGTGAATGACCAATATCAATCTATACGTGAATAGATGTACGTTTTAAATGCGTAGTTGTGAACACTATCTGGTTCCTGCTCTAACACTAACTCTTTTGTCCATTTTTTTGGGTCGAAGCTGGGGAAGTGTGTATCGCCTTCAAATTCTGCATCTACATGTGTGATGTACAGTTTATTAGCTATTTCAATAGTTTGCGAATAGATCTCACCACCACCAATAATGAATAGTTCCTCTTCACCTTGATCTTTCGCGAAATCAATGGCATCGTTTATCGAAGTGAAAATGTCGATGTTACTGTCAAAAAACTCAGCATTTCTCGTAATAACAATATTGGGTCGGTTGGGAAGTGGTCGATATTTATCGGGTATGGAGTCATAGTTTTTTCTTCCCATTATTACATAATGTCCTCGAGTAGTAGTGGAAAAGAATTTGAGATCACGGGGTAGGTCCCATGGTAAGTCACCCTTGACTCCGATTACAGCATTCTTGGCGACAGCAGCTATTAAAGATATTATCATAATTATACGGCAACTGTGGCTTTAATATGAGGGTGAGGATCATATCCGACCAATTCAAAATCATCGAATTTGAACGAAAATATATCCTCCGCTTTGCGATTTATTTTCATGCTTGGTAATGATCTGAATTCTCGACTGAGTTGCTCTTGGGCTTGTTCAAAATGATTAGAATAGAGATGAACATCTCCGAATGTGTGAACGAAATCTCCAGGTTCTAGGTCACAAACCTGCGCCAGCATTAAGGTCAGTAATGCGTATGAAGCAATGTTAAAAGGAACACCTAAAAAGACATCAGCGCTACGTTGGTATAATTGGCAACTTAACTTTCCATCAGCAACATAAAATTGGAATAGACAATGGCAAGGTGGCAAGGCCATGTTTTCAATGTCGGCCACGTTCCAAGCGCTTACAATATGTCTTCTTGAATTTGGGTTGGATTTCAAGCTGTTGACCAGCCTTGATATTTGATCAATTGAGCCACCATCAGGACTAGGCCAAGATCGCCACTGATGTCCATAAACTGGGCCCAAATTGCCATTTTCATCTGCCCATTCGTCCCAAATTCTAACACCATTCTCCTTTAAATACTTAACGTTTGTGTCTCCCTGAAGAAACCAGAGTAGTTCGTGGATAATAGATTTTAAGTGGAGCTTTTTAGTGGTAGTAACAGGGAAACCTTTGCCAAGGTCGAATCGCATTTGGTAGCCAAAAGTGCTTATGGTTCCAACACCCGTACGATCCATTTTTTTTGAACCATTATCAATAATGTGCCTTAGTAAATTATGGTATTGCTGCATTCATCAATGTTTGCGTCAAAGGTCTATTTCATTGGTGGGCTTTTCAAGCTACCACTTCAATTAATATCAAGAATCTATTCACAATTAGTAGAACATGCCTACTATGCTAGCAGTGAATAGGCATGCCAGAGTTCCGCCAAGTAATGCATAGAGGCCTAGCTTACTTAGATTGGATTTTTGTCCTGGAGCAAGTGCCCCAATTCCACCTATTTGTATGCCAATGGATGCGAAATTGGCGAAGCCACATAAAATGTAGGTGGACATTACAATTGATTTTTCGCTCGAGAATACACCTGAGGCTTTCATTTCACCCAATGTGGCATAGGCGTAAAACTCATTTAAAATTGTTTTTTCTCCCAACAATTGCCCCACTAAAACAATGTCCTGGCTCGGAATTCCCATCAGCCAAGCAATTGGAGCAAATGCGTATCCCACAATAAACTGAAAAGTTAGACCATCATAGGCGGTGTTTGCAGATATTATTTCATTAAGTCCAGACCATTGACCAACTAGGTCTGACAAAATATAGTTTCCCATATAGATAAGAGCCGTAAAGACCAATAGCATAGCTCCAACGTTAACGGCTAATTTTAATCCATCGCTTGTTCCATTGGAAATCGCTTCCAAAACATTGCTGCCAATTTTATTATCAGAAATTTTCATGGATCGATCAAAAGATTCCGTTTCTGGAACTAGAATTTTGGCCGCCACAATTGCTGCAGGTGCCGACATCACCGAGGCGGTGAGCAGATGCTTCGCGAAAATTGCCTTTTGTATTGGATCTCCGCCACCTAAGTACTGCATGTATGCTGCAAGTACTCCTCCTGCAATCGTTGCCATGCCTCCAGTCATAAGGCACATGATCTCCGATTTGGTCATATTCTCAAGATATGGTCGAACCAATAGGGGAGACTCCGTTTGACCTAAGAATATGTTTCCAGCAGCTGAAAGGCTTTCAGCGCCACTTAAATTCATGAATCGCTTCATGATCCAGGCAAACCCAAAAACCACACGCTGTAGAATTCCGAAATAATAAAGTATTGAGCTGAGAGCGGAGAAAAAAATGATGGTAGGAAGAATATAGAAGACAAAATTCATAAGCTCAGGAGCTACCTCGCCAGAGGCAAAGGATCTGAGTAAGAAGTTAGAACCACTGTCCGTAAACGAAATAATCTTTGAAAATCCTCTACTTAGCCAATCGAAAATTGCGGTTACAAAAGACACCTTTAGGACTAAGATTGCGATTATAAACTGAAACGCTAACCCTTTGTAAACAATTGACCAGTTTATTTTTTTTCGATTGTTGCTAGCTAGAAATGCTATTCCAACAAGCACTGCAATTCCCAGTAAACCTTTTAAAATGGAGATAAGCATAGAGTGAAATTGATTTGCAAAATAGACAAACCCAATTTTACCCCCGTTTATTTATTTCGTCCCTCAAAACGGTAGCTCGCTCATAATCTTCATTTTCAAGCGCTTTTTCCAATTCCTCGTTTAATTCAGAAATTGTAAAAGATCCAAACGATTCTTTGGATTCAGTAATCATTTCTATTTCAGACGATTCAGAAGAAGATTCTTCTATTTCAAAATCATCGTCTTCCAAAATGATGCCTGCAGAAGAAAGAATGCTCTCAAAGGTGTAGATTGGGCAATTGAATCGCACAGCTAGTGCAATCGCATCACTCGTTCTAGTATCTATTTCAATGGATGATTTCCCTTCGCTAGAGCAAAACAACTTCGCGAAGAATATTCCCTCAACAAGCTTGTAAATCACCACCTCATTGATCTTGATTTCGAATCCATCAGCAAATGATTTGAAAATATCATGAGTTAAAGGGCGGCTGGGTTTCATTTGCTCCAATTCAATAGCAATCGCTTGAGCTTCGAAATTTCCAATAATAATGGGAAGACGTCTTTTACCCTCAGACTCACCAAGAACCAGTGCGTACGCACCTGTCTGGGTTTGGCTGTAGGACAAACCAAGAATATCAAGCTTGATTTTCGTCTTATCCATAGTTTTTAATCCTGTTATTTAAGCTTGATTCGCTTTAAAAGCCTTAACAGCTTCAACTAATTTCGGCACAACTTCGAAGGCATCGCCAACTATACCGTAATCGGCAGCTTTGAAGAAGGGAGCTTCTGGATCTGTGTTAATCACAACGATCACTTTACTTCCATTTACTCCAGCTAAGTGTTGTATAGCACCAGAGATACCTGCTGCTATATAGAGATTCGGTCTAATTGCCACTCCCGTTTGTCCTACATGCTCGTGATGCGGTCTCCAACCAATGTCAGCTACTGGTCTTGAACATGCCGTGGCTGCGCCAAGCTCTTTAGCTAAGTCTTCAATCATACCCCAATTTTCAGGGCCTTTTAACCCTCGGCCAGCAGAGACCACCAGTTCTGCCTCAGTTAAGTTTATGCCGTCTCCACCTTTGATTTTGAACTCTTTAATAGTCACAGATGGCGCACCAACTTCAGTGTTGAATTCAATGATATTCGCTGTGGTACTGCCTTTTGTTTTTGCCACAGAATTGGGCAAAAGGCTAATCACCTTCTTGTTAGAATTGATTTTGACTTGGGCAAATGCCTTTCCTGAGAACACCGCTTTTTTTACAGTAAACCCATTTCCAGTTTCAGGGTAATCAATGACACCGCTAACCATGCCTGCACCCAGTTTGGCGGCTACCATTGCCGCTACCGATTTACCCGTATAATCATGACAAAAGACGACCAATTCGGCTCCGGTTTCTTCACATGCTGCTTTAATTAGCGATGCGCATTGTTGAGGGTCCATGGTGGATAAAGATCGAAGCACTCTAATGTCAGAAGTTCCATATGCGGCAAGTTCGTTCAAAGCATCATTGGATGGATTTCCGAATGTTACAATCGAGCTTTTTCCTCCTGAATCTGAAGCAACCTTAGATCCAAAAGAAACTGCTTCGAATGCGGCCTTTGCAATGTGGCCATTTGTGTTATCTGCAAATACTAATACGTTCATGATTAAATGACTTTAGCCTCTGTGTGAAGCAGGTTAATAAGTTCTTCAGCATTTTCTGGATCAATCAACTTTACTGATCCCTTTTCTGCTGGCAAGCTGAATGATACGATTTCTGTGTTTGAAGTAGCCCCTGAAGAAGGAACCACATTTAATGGCTTTGATCTTGCAGCCATAATTCCTCTCATGTTTGGAATACGCTGTTCAGCCATTCCTTTTGCGCAAGAGATAACAGCTGGTGTGTTCACGTCCAATAGTTCGCTACCGCCTTGCATGTCTCTTTCAACACTAGCAGTAGTGCCGTTCATGTCCAATTTAGAAGCGTTGGAAACGTATGGCAGGTCCAGGTGAGCTGCCAACATTCCGCCCACATTAGAACCATTGTAATCAATAGTTTCTTTACCGCAAAGCACTAGGTCAAACGCATTGGCTTTCGCGTAATTGGCAATTTCAGCAGCAACTTGATCGGAGTCAACGGCTTTTGTATCAATGCGAACTGCTTCATCAGCACCAATCGCTAATGCCTTCCGCATTATTGGTTCATAGTCCGCTTCACCCACGCTAATTATTGTGACCTTTCCGCCTTGAGCCTCCTTGATTTCAAGAGCTCGGACGAGGGCATACCATTCGTCATATGGATTGACAATGAATTGAACACCATCTTCATTGAAGGCCTCATCGGCATCTTTGAATGTTATTTTGCTCGTGGTGTCGGGAGCCTTACTGATACAGACTAGAATATTCATGTATTGAGCTTTTCGATGTTAATTTTCAAGCGAGCTGCAAAAGTAATTTTTAGAATACAAAACCTTGATGGAAAGGAAGGATTTGCGATTAATCAATGTAGATAAAGACGATCTAACCCTCCAAATGTTCTATTTCGGATGATTCAGAGCGAAATGATTATTCAAATTTGATCGATGCTTTAAGACTGCACCTTATTTTTGCGCCTTTCGTAAAAACGAGATATTATGCGAACATTACAATTTCGAGAGGCGCTGAGAGAGGCAATGGTTGAGGAAATGAGAAAAGACGAACGAGTTTTTCTCATGGGTGAGGAAGTTGCCGAATACAACGGTGCTTATAAGGTCAGTCAAGGAATGTTGGATGAATTTGGTCCAAAAAGGGTGATTGACACTCCGATTGCTGAGCTTGGATTCGCTGGTATTGCTGTTGGAGCGGCCATGAATGGGCTTAGGCCGATTGTGGAATTCATGACTTGGAATTTCGCGATTCTGGCAGCGGATCAAATTATCAATAGCGCGGCAAAAATGTTGCAAATGTCTGGTGGACAATACAATGTTCCCATCGTTTTCAGAGGTGGAAATGGTCAGGCAGGACAACTAGCCGCTACTCATTCACAGAGTTTTGAAGCCTTTTATGCACACGTTCCCGGATTGAAAGTATTGACTCCCTCAAATCCTGCAGACGCAAAAGGATTGTTGAAGGCAGCAATTAGAGATAATGATCCGGTAGTTTTTCTAGAATCGGAGAAAATGTATGGTGAAAAGGGTGAAGTGCCCGATGGAGAATATATAATCCCAATTGGAAAGGCAGATGTGGTTAGAAAAGGAACAGATGTTACCATTGTTTCATTTGGTAAAATAATGAAGGTGGCATTGGCTGCCGCTGATGAATTGGCGAAGGACGGAATTCATTGTGAAGTGATTGATTTGCGGACTATTCGCCCATTTGATGTGGAGACCGTTGTACAATCAGTTAAGAAAACGAACCGGTGCGTCATCGTTGAGGAGAGTTGGCCATATGCTTCAATCTCAAGTGAAATAGCATATCGCATTCAGAAAGATGCTTTCGATTATTTAGATGCCCCAGTAACTCGTGTTACGCAGACAGATACACCATTTCCTTTTACCCCAAATTTGATTGAAGTAGCTATCCCCACAGTAGAGCGTACGGTTCAATTAGTGAAGGAGTCGATGTATTTGGTATAAACTGGTCGATAAAAATATTGGAAGGCCGGTGATCAAATTCATCGGCTTTTTTGTTGCCTCCGTTCTAAAATAGTAAAGGCCCTTGCATTGGATATCTCGCAAGGACCTTTTACTAAACTAAACCTACTAACCTATGCGTATTTAAACGCTAACCTGATTAGTTTATTTCAATGATTGTGCCATTAATTTGTGAATGGATGTTAATCCAAACTAATTGTACTCAATTGAGTTAATTGGCCAGACTCTGTATAGCTATACTGCACCAGACCCTCGCTTCCGATAACATAGACTCTGTCATTTGCCGTGATAGCATCGTATGAATCACCACCTCTTGTGGCAAGAGCAACCAAGCTTGTTGCATTTGAAACATTGTAAACGTTCATTCCAGCATCTCCATCACAAACAAAAAGTAAATTCTTTTCTGCGTCAATTGAAAGTCCATGTGGATTTGTTAGTGGAAGAGTGTGCTCTAAATATGGATACATCATGTTGTCTATGTTGACAATATCCAATTGATTGATGTCATTTCTTCCACAGTCAACTCCAGACCGAAGCGAAACAAATGCGTATTTTTCATTTGCTACAACTGGATCGCATGAAGTCATGTGCTCATAGTTTGATATGTAACTTGGGCTGCCAGGATTTGAAACATCATAAGCGTGCATGCCGCTAGTCGAACCAATTAATAGATAGTCATTTAATAGAAACAATGTTTCAATATCACCAAATCCAGTTCCATCAGTCCAAGGATTAAAAGAAGCGCTAAGCGTTAAGCCGTTTCCAGCAAGTGAAAAAACCTTCACTGTAGATCCATCAGAAATAGCATAGAGGTAATCACCTACAAGTAAGAACCTAGACATGGAACCAGCCAAGGCATCTTCTGAATTTGAACCTGAAAGACTTCTAACAACATTTGAGTTATCTGCGAAGTTTACCACAGTACCATCCTCAGACATCATACTGCCTCCCCAACTACCTTGATTAACCATTACTGCATCATAATACGCTGATCCACATTCATCATTTTCACAGTTTTCCTCTACCTCGCCTATTGTGTAGGCGACAACGACACCCTTATTTCTGTCAACATCCGAAACGGGATAGTTATAATCCATTTTAGTCGGGATTGTATAAGAAAGTTCATCTGTGGCTCTTTGAATTTCTCTGACATTTGTTGGGTCGGTTATATCTAACGCAACCATGTCAATGTAGCTATCTGCGTATAGAGTGTTGTCCTTTACTGCCATGTCAACATTGCCAGGAATACTTATGAAGCCAATATGCTTAGGCGAAGATGGATTTGAGTTGTCATACACATGTATACCGGCCTCGAATTCATTTATAAATACAAAGTTGTCCTTTACTAGAATTTTTCCCGGTCTGACCAACGAACGGCTATTGTCATTAGAAATGGATGATCTTAAATCATCATAGCTCATATACACTGGCTGGTTAGCTGTATACACTTTTGTTTGGTTGAATTTTTGACAGCTTGAAAAAGCCATGGCCAAAATAATAGAGGTGCTTAGCAGCTTAATGGATGTTTTCATAATTTGATGTTAATTAGGTAAAAATAGTACTCGAAAACGGAATAGACAGGGCTGTATTGCAGTAAGTTACCGAATTAACAAAATATTTTTCTGAGGCATAGGGCTTTCATATCAATAATATTCAAAACAAATAAGAGTTTTGTTTCATCTTGAAGTTAGCTACATTTTTAATCGGCTGTTTATTCATCTTGACTCCAATTTTGGGACATGCTCAGATCAAATCTGAAATACATATGTATGATGGGCATGTGAAGACTGGCGATTTGATTCTAATTGGTGAGGATTATATCCTGTTCAAAGAATCGGGGAACTTAGTTTCAATATCGAGGGACTCCATTAAATACTATGTCAATCCAATTACCAGAGACGCTAAGAAATCAAGGACTCCACGAATTTCACTTTCACCGATTAGCAAGCGATTTACAAGTGAAGTTGATGCAGGAATTACAGTGGCAATGCCTTTTGCCTTGAGGATGGGATATACAAGATGGGCTAATGTTGGAAGACACTGGCAACTTGGGCTTGGTACTTCTATGCAATTTTATCGCTACACCATGTTCAGTGGTCACACGAGTATTAGGTATAACATAGGACAAAGTAAGTTTTACAAACCGTTTTTTGAAGGTGGATTCGGGTTAAGCTATCTATCGTATGTCAATGGATTGAATTTTAGATCGACAACACAAGTAAGTCAGTTCCCATTTGGATATAGGGCGGATTTCAAACCAATCAAACAAGTGTTGTTTGGGCCTGGAGTTTATTTGGATACTGGGTTAGGAGTGGCATTCACAAGTAAACTGCTATACAATGCAACATGGTACAAACTGAATGAAAATCCTTCGCCATCTTTTGAAATAAGAGGGGAGTATTTTTTCAGTTCTGCCTCTCTCTTATTTGGCTTCATTTTTTAAATGAAAATCAAAGGTTGATTATTTAAACAGGCTGCTATCTTTGCGCGCTTTAAAAAACGAGGGTGTTCCTTGTTTAACCTATTAAAAATCAGAAGATAAATGGATAATTTGATTTATGCTATGCCAGCTATGGGAGTTGTGGCATTGCTTTATGTAGCTTGGAAGAGCGCTTGGGTATCAAAACAAGAAGTTGGTACAGATAAAATGGCAAAGATTGCCGACAACATAGCTGTTGGGGCGATGGCCTTTCTAAAAGCAGAGTATAAAGTGCTTGCCATTTTTGTGGTTGCAGTCGCTGCATTGCTGGCATTTAAAGGGGCAAGTGAGGCTAATTCAAGTCCACTAGTTGCACTTTCATTTGTTGTTGGAGCAGTTTGTTCTGGTTTAGCAGGATACTTAGGTATGAAAGTAGCTACCAAGGCAAACGTAAGAACAACAAACGCAGCTCGTACTTCACTTGGCAAAGCATTAGAAGTCGCTTTCGGTGGTGGTTCAGTAATGGGTATGGGTGTTGTTGGTTTAGGAGTATTAGGTTTAAGTCTACTCTTTATAATCTATTCACAAATGTTTGGTCTTGGCAATCAAGATCAAGTAGCTACAGTATTAAATGTTTTAGCTGGATTCTCGTTAGGAGCTTCTTCAATTGCATTGTTTGCGCGCGTTGGTGGTGGTATTTATACAAAGGCTGCAGACGTTGGAGCGGACCTGGTGGGTAAAGTTGAGGCTGGAATTCCAGAAGATCACCCATTGAATCCAGCAACAATAGCAGATAACGTTGGGGATAATGTTGGTGATGTTGCAGGTATGGGCGCTGACCTTTTTGAATCTTATGTTGGTTCTATTATTGGTACAATGGTCTTAGGAGCAGTTTTCGTAACAGGTTTTATGGAGATGAATGCTGGTGACTCCTGGTTGGGTCTTGGAGCAGTAATGCTTCCGTTGGCTTTAGCTGCTGTTGGAATTATCGTTTCGATTTTAGGAACGTTCTTCGTAAAAGTGAAAGATGGAGGTAATCCTCACACAGCCTTGAATATTGGTGAATTTGGATCTGCTGGTGTAATGGTGGTTCTATCTTACTTTATCATTACTTATTTCCTTCCAGAAGCTTGGAGCTTTGATGGCACTGATTATACCGCTAACGGGGTGTTCTTCGCCACATTGGCTGGTTTGATCGCTGGTTTGGGTATCGGTAAAATCACAGAATATTATACGGGAACTGGAACTCCTCCAGTACTTTCAATCGTTCGTCAATCATTAACTGGTTCTGCTACTAACATCATTGCTGGTCTAGGAGTGGGTATGATGAGTACGGCTATTCCAGTAATCTTGATTGCAGCTGCTATTTTAGTTGCGCATCACTTCGCTGGACTTTATGGTATCGCAATTGCCGCGGTAGGGATGTTAGCAAATACAGGTATTCAGTTAGCTGTGGATGCTTATGGACCTATTTCTGACAACGCTGGTGGTATCGCTGAAATGGCTGACCTTCCTAAAGAAGTTCGTCAACGTACAGATAAGTTAGATGCTGTTGGCAACACTACTGCGGCTATCGGTAAAGGATTCGCAATCGGTTCTGCTGCTCTTACAGCTTTGGCATTGTTTGCTGCTTTCATGCAACAAGCAAACGTGCAAACGATTGACGTTGCTGTTCCTAAAGTAATGGCCGGTCTATTAATCGGTGCAATGCTTCCATTCGTTTTCTCAGCAATGAGTATGAATGCTGTTGGTCGCGCTGCTATGGCGATGATCGAAGAAGTAAGACGTCAGTTCAAAGAAATTCCAGCATTGAAAGCGGCATTAGAAGTAATGAAGCGTAATGAGGGTAAAGAGCAAAGCGAATGGAGCAAAGAAGATCAAGCTACGTTTGACGCAGCTGATGGAGTTGCTGAATACGATAAGTGTGTAGAGATTTCTACGAAAGCATCAATTAAAGAAATGGTTCTTCCTGGTTTGTTAGCGGTAGTTGTACCAGTTGCTTTTGGATTCCTTGGTGGACCAGAAATGCTAGGTGGATTACTAGCAGGTGTGACGTCAGCAGGTGTTTTAATGGCGATCTTCCAATCAAATGCCGGGGGTGCTTGGGACAACGCGAAGAAAATGTTTGAAGAAGGCGTTGAGATCAATGGTCAGATGTATTATAAAGGTTCTGAGCCACATAAAGCAACCGTTGTTGGAGATACAGTTGGTGATCCATTTAAAGATACTTCAGGTCCTTCATTAAACATTCTGCTTAAGCTAATGTCTGTTGTAGCACTTGTGATAGCTCCATCTATCGCTTTAGATAAGGTTATTATTGAAGAAGCTGCTATTGATACGAAAGTTGAAACAGTTTCTGAAACTGCAGAAGTTGAAGTTGAGCAAAGCGCTCAATTTTCAGAAGTAGTTGCTGAATAAGGCCACCTGATAAAATTTCGGAGCCGGTAACCTTATGGTTTACCGGCTTTTTTTATGTTCAGTTTTTCGTTGTTTTTGTGACGATCAAGGTCTCTGTTGGTTTTCTTAGCCAAATTGCCTTCCAATGCTTGGGTAAGATCTACACCGGTTTGATTGGCCAGACAGATCAAAACGAACAAGACATCGGCCATCTCATCTCCAAGGTTTGCAGATTTGTCTGATTCCTTTTCGCTTTGTTCGCCATACCTCCGAGCGATAATCCGTGCGACTTCCCCAACCTCCTCACTTAGCATGGCCATATTAGTCAATTCATTGAAGTATCGAACACCGATGGTGTTGATCCATTGATCTACTTTTTTTTGCGCCTCTTCGATTGTCATTATTTGAAATTTAGATTCGTTGACCATGCAGGACTTGCGAATGCTTTGCTGTGATGTTTTCTTAAAGCAAACGCTACATAGGATGCTATCAATTTCCGCCCTTGCTCATCATAGTGTTCGGTTGGGAAATCCTTATCCGTGAAATGTTGAGACGACAGAATCGCTATGTTATTCAGGACTTTCACATGATCCAGGTGTTCATATCTGTGCTTAATCCATTCTGAATTTGAATACATCAAATTAATGAGTTTAGCTCCAACCAATGAATCGGCCTTATTAATGTTCTCTGGTAAAATAGATAACACAAGGTTCCAATTTCGTTCCGCTGCCAGTTCAACTATTTTGTCTAAGTCTTTAATTCTTTGATTGTTGTCATCCACCACAAATGCATATTGTTTGATGAATTGATCGGCAAGTTGTCTTTTTGGATTTGACCAATCGCCCCATTTTTCAACCGCACACCAATTGCTGACCGAATTCATGGGGGCTTCATATGGTAATGTTAACTCTGACCACTCCGCCATTCGTTGCTCAGCTCTTTCCTCTTGACTTTTATTGTCGTAGGCGTTTAAGCTGACAAGCAATCGGTTCAGGAGAACAGGTCGGTTAGGAGACATGACGAGTGATTTATTCAATGCCGTTTCTAACTCCGAATGCCTCCAATCTGCTCCAAATGATCGCAGATTAACGGCACAAATCACAGTCTGGACGTGGTTTTCTTTTGGAATGCTCTGGAGTAATTTGTAGTGAGTTCCGACATGAGTGGCGGGAATGTTAAAAGCTTCCATGGCCAGACTTGGGTAGAATTGCCCTATATATTGACTGAGCTTTCCTTTGTCCTCAGTCGTTTTTTGTGAAAAATTACTCGATGCCGAAGTGTAAACTAATTCGCAGTTCTTGACTTTGTTAATTTGAAAGTATTGATCAGCGTTATCATATGCGTATTCTTTAAAACTGGTTTTTTCATAAAACCAATTCATGACTACAAGCATGATTAATCCCAATAATATTTTAAATAGCCACCTCATTTAGAACTGAAAATAAATAAAGGGATGGCTGACGGTGCCTGCATGGGCCAAGATTGAATAGAGTAGAAATGCGTAAATGAGCCAACGCCATGTAGAAGGTTTGGTTTCTAACCAAGAATGTATGTTTCCATTCTGCCAAATGAAATCCGAAATAAGAAATAGTCCGATAAACGAAGCGATTATTGGATTCCACACTAATTGAAGGGATCCTTCAGTGAATTCAGACATTCGAATAATGTAGTCCAAGGCACTTTGTATGTTATCACTTCTGAAAAATACCCAAGCCAGAAAGACAATGATCATTGTTAATACCCATCCAATCAGTGACTTAGATTTATTTAGTCCACTCCATTGAAATGCTAAGTATGCTGTGCCATGTACAGCCCCCCAGACAACAAAAGTCCAATTGGCACCGTGCCAAATGCCACTGATAATAAAGACAATTAGGATATTCGAGGCAAGACGCAGGTGATTGACGCGACTTCCTCCCAGTGGAATAAATAAGTAGTCTCGAAACCAAGTAGAAAGAGAGATATGCCATCTATTCCAAAAATCGCGGATTGATGTTGCGGAGTATGGAGAGTTGAAGTTGTCAATTAGTTTTACTCCAAATAATCTTGCAGTTCCGATGGCAATAAGCGAATATCCGTGAAAGTCACTGAAAATCTGAATACCAAAAAGGAGCATTCCTGAAAACAATTGTGCGCTGGAAGCATTTTGCTGCTGATCGAAAATTTGATCCACGATGGGTGCAATGTTGTCGGCCACACACATCTTGATGAAAAAGCCATATAGCATCAATCGAAGTCCAAATGTTATGTTATCACCCGATAGCTTGATGGGTGTAAAAAGTTGATTGCGAAGGCGACTGTATCGTTCAATGGGTCCAGCCACCAATTGCGGAAAATAACTAACGAATAAAGCGAACTTGAATATGTTCTTTTCTGGTTTGATTTTACTGGAATACACATCAAGCGTATAGCTGATAGTTTGGAATGTGTAGAATGATATCCCAACAGGTAGAATGATGTTCAAACCGGAACGCCATTGGTTTGCTGAGTCAACTAGCGACAGGTTAAATACATCTACTAGGTCTGAGAGAAACCAGTTGGAGTATTTGAAAAAGAATAGTAATCCGAGATTTGTCATCAAGCTTATTGCTAGTGCCAATTGTCGGGTCAATCGCTTTTTAGATTCATATATGATTCTAGAAGAAGAATAGTCAATTATGGTGCTAATGGATATTAGAGATAGATATTCAATTTTCCAAAATCCGTAGAAAAAATAGCTCGCGAAGAGCATCAGTACCCAACGAAAGCGATGGGGAATGGCATAAAAAACTAGGAGCACTGATGAAATGAAAAACAGGAATGGAAGCGAGTTGAAAATCATCCTTATTCCTTGTTTTTAGAATCCATGATGATAGTGACTGGACCATCGTTCGTGATCTTCACCGCCATATCTGCACCAAAAATGCCCGTCTCCACTTTGAGTGTAGAGGTTTTTTTTAGGTCTTGACAAAACCTCTCATATAAATCCTTGGCTTTTTCGGGTTTCGCAGCACGTAAGAAACTAGGTCGGTTTCCTTTTTTGTATGAGGCGTGCAGTGTAAATTGACTGATCACTAGAAAGGCCCCATTAATATCTATGATGGACTTATTCATTTGCCCATTTTTATCTGCGAATATGCGGAGCGCGCAAAGCTTTTTTATAAGCCATTCAGCATCGGAATAATCATCGTCTTGGTCAACACCAAGAAGGATGGTCATGCCAGAGTCAATGGTTCCAACAACTTGTTGGCCAACCCGCACTGATGATTTTGAAACTCTTTGAATGACTGCTCTCAATGTGCGTTCAAGTCTTTTAATTCATCAAAAAAGTGAAGGTAATTTTCGTATCGGAACCAGGGCAATTCACTGTTTTCATATGCGGGTTTTACTGCACAACCGGGCTCATTGATATGCAGGCAATTATGGAATTTACAGTTCGAACTTCTCTCCACCATTTCGGGAAAATAATCCTTCAATTCTTCCTTTTGCATGTCAATAAGGCCAAAACTTTTGAGTCCTGGAGTATCGATCAGGAAAGTGGATGGATTCACTTCATACAGTTCTGCAAAGGTGGTGGTGTGTTGTCCTTTTTCATTGAAATCACTCACGTCTGTCACACGCGCTACTTCAATGCCAGTGAGTGCGTTTAATAGCGATGATTTTCCCACTCCACTGTGTCCAGATATGGCACAAGTTTTATTGTGAATTGTAGCTTTTAGTTCCTCAATGCCCATGTATTCATTCACTGATATCTGCAGCATGGTATATCCAAAATTCTGATATGCCTTTGAAAGCTCATTTAGATAGTCCCGTTCCACATCATTCAGCAAATCAATTTTATTGAAAACGATGAGGGTTGGGATATTGTATGCTTCAGTTGTGATTAACATACGATCTAGAAAACCAAATTTGAGTTTCGGGTTTTTCAAGGTAACCAACGCAATTGCCAGGTCAATGTTTGCGGCCACAATATGTGTTTGTTTGGAAAGCTTTGTGGCCTTTCTGATGATGTAGTTTTTGCGCTCTTCTAAATCATCAATGCTCCAGTCACCTTCAGAACGCTGGCTCAATAATACCATGTCGCCAACCGCTACAGGATTGGTGCTACGAATCCCCGTAGTTCGGAGTTTTCCGCGTACCCTAGCATCAACAATTTCCCCATGTGCTATGCGCACTTTATACCAACTTCCAGTACTCTTTACTACAATCCCTTTCATTTCTCGATTAATCACCAATGCATTGTTGAAAACCACGCAATAGTTGTTAATAACTATGTTGATAAGCAGTTATCTTCGTTATAAGACAACGTATCTACCATGCAAATTAAACCGCTCAGCACTCTCGTTATCACACTACAAGTGATATTTATTTCTGCCACTGCCCAAAGTCAGCCGTCAGAGCCTCGCATGTCCAAAGTTGACTATATAAGTCAATACTCCGACCAAGCCATTCGCGAAATGCATTCGAGTGGTGTGCCAGCAAGCATCACTTTGGCGCAAGGTATGTTGGAATCAGATTATGGCAATAGTCCTTTGGCGAAGTATGCTAACAATCACTTTGGGATCAAATGCCACAAAGGGTGGGAAGGGCCAACGTTTATTCAGGACGATGACGAGCGAAACGAGTGTTTTAGAAAGTATTATCAGGCTTATGATTCCTACAAAGATCATAGTGAGTTCCTAAGAACAAGAGATAGGTATGCGTCTTTATTCGAATTAAAAACCACCGATTACAAAGGATGGGCAAAAGGATTGAAACAGACTGGATACGCTACTAATCCTAAGTACGCGGATTTATTGATTCGAATAATTGAGGAAAACGAATTGAATAAATATGATGAGGTTGTTAAACTAAAGGATACAGAACTGGCAGTTACAGTTGATAAAGTTGATATGAAGCAAGATGTGCCCGAGGTGTTAAGTATTCGTTCGGTAAAAGTCAGCAGCAACAATATAAAATATGTCATTGCTGCGAAGGGCGATTCACCTGCATCAATTGCAAAAAAGAATGAAATGGGCGTTTGGCAGATATTGAAATACAATGACTTGGATAAAAGTGATCCTGTTATGGAAGGCGATATTATCTATTTACAACCAAAACGTAATTATGCTTCTGCAGACCTTCATATTGTGAAATCAGGTGAAACCCTCCATTCCATTTCACAGGAGCAGGGGGTTAAAATCAAACGTTTATTGAAAATGAACGACTTGTCTCCAAACTACACTCCAAAGGCGGGAGAGAAGCTAAAGCTTCGTGAATTGAGTAAAATCAACGAGCAGTTGACAGGTCGTTAATAGCTCAATTTATAGCAACTGATTGTTCCGTCTTTATCATGGCTTACCAGCTCGAGTATTTCGTTTTGATCAACGTCAATAAGAAGACAGCGTAAATCTCCAGATACGGGCATTCTATCCAGTGGGCCATTCTCAGCATGCATAACGTAAAGATCATCTCCAGTAGATAACGCTATCAGCTCTTCTCTTTCGCTTAACCACTTGGTGCTTGCTTGAATATTTGAAGGAAATAAGTATTCAAAAACGGAATTAAAATCTGAGTCAAAACTGGAATAGAAATCTTTTCCAATCACCGAATACTTTGCATCATTACTATTGTTTATAGTAATCGTGCTGTTGGAGTCCGTTGGAAGTGATACTGGGCTTTGTTTTCCGTTGAAATCCATTTTGATCACATTTCCTATCTCGTCAATTGCAATTACATAGCTGCTATTTAAATCGCCATTAGTAACTAAAAATCGCTGTTTAGTCCGCATGTCCAATGAGATGGCTTTCTTGCGCTCCTTGCCAGATCTGTCAAGAAACATCAAGGTGTCTCCCATAGTTAAGGCTACCAGATAGTCTTTATTGCCTATTTGAAGTAATTGAATGGGGGTCACAAGTCTCCCGACTTTTGGTGAATTCCAGCCTTCCGTATTTTGGCCCTCGGCAGTATAATTTTGAACTTTTCGCCCTTCGGAAACTAAGATTCTTAAATCACCACCTCGCTCATATCTGATGCCGGCAGGACCGCATAAGGGTTCGGCCGACAGTCTAACTGGAAATCCATCTACGTTGTTGCCGTTCCTATCTAATAAAAACAACCTTTTTTGAGTGACAAACAGCATTTGTTGTTTTCCAGAATCGAATGCATCTACCATCTGAATTTCGCCCACAATGGTATTATCTAGCTGCTTCTTCCAAAGGATTTTTCCATCGGCATTTATCAAATACAATTGATGTAGTTTGTCCTGGAAAATGAACTCATCTTCATCTGTGTAATGGTTGATAAATTTCCATGGGCCGGCTTCCGCTGCCTTATCCAAAACAAAACTCCAAATTTTACGAAGTTCCTCCTTGGTTTCGCTATGATGAGCAATGCTCAGTGCGTATGATTTTGTGTCGCCAAACTCCGCGTTTGTTTGAAATAAAACGGTAGAAATTGCATTATCTTCATCTATATCACCCAATATAAGTCGATGAGCATTTAAACTGGGCTTCTGAATGTATAGGCTAAAGCCAGCATCAGATGATTGATCTGAAACCTGTCCGAAGGCTGCCGTTTCACTCAATCGATTGTATGCCTTGTAGTCGTTTATAAACCTACTCGAGGCTTCTTTGTCTTTACTCAATAATTGTATTGTACCAATGGATGCGATTATCGAGTTACTAATCCAGTTATGATCAAAATAATTTGAAGCAATTTGTGAAAGTGAACTTGTCGAATCTGACTTGTCCTCAACAAGCATAAAAATGTTTGCTGAATCATTCAAACTATAGTTGCAATAGGCTATCGCAATATTTGAAAATGGGGCGGAGAATAATACCGCAGAAGTGGTTTTAGAAGGGAGGTATCTAAATAAATCGACAGAATTTGTACTTGGTTCTCTTGCGTTTGTTTTTGAAACAGCCGTTCCAAGGAGTCTCGTCCCAATGTTCAGATCGAATGAAACCCATTTTTCTTTTGGGAATTGTGCAAGAAGTAATTCCTTGAAAGGGCCATTTATGCTATTTCCTAGAATTTCATTCGCTCCTTTAGAGTTGAACATCATACGATTAGGTGCTGTTTGATTTCGTATCGAACTAAACTGACCTTTATTGGCTTCTGTTAATGGCGTGTAACTGTCAAAATTCGTAAAAACGCTCATTGGCGAGGACACGCCATCTATCAAACGCCACCCCTCAATAGAGGTTGGTTTTCCATTCAAGAGAATTACAGTGATTTGAGGTGTAGATAATGTTCCAGACACTACTACGTAACCAGGCCCCACTGCATTTTTTAGAACGGCATTTACATTTTGAATGATTGGTTCAAACTCAGGAATCGCACCAAAAATGGAATTGGAATCGGAAAGGCCATCACTCAGCATTTGACCATCTTGAAATTTGAAAATTAACCAAGAGTTTTCTTGGCAGAAATCAAGCGGATCGCCTTCGGCTTGGTGTTGATTTGTGTAATAATAGTAACCGCCAGCTGCAGCTATAATGAAGATGAGGAATGTGATGATCCATTTCATCAGGCAAAACTATGATGAATGGGAGGCACGATAGCCATCAATATGGCTCAAGTATGAACAACCATTGTTCAAAGCCCCAATTCGAGTTGCCTAGGCAATAACTGAAAACTCTGCCGATGAAAATGGGTTGTACCATAGGAGATGATTGCGTCTCTATGGTGTTTGGTTGGGTAACCAACGTTCTTGTTCCAACCATACACCGGATGCTGTTTGTGCAATTCTGTCATTAGACCATCCCGATAGTTCTTTGCTATAATGGAAGCCGCAGCAATTGAGCCCAGTTTAGAATCTCCTTTAATGATGCACTCAAATGGAATGCTTAGCGCTGATCTGAATCTGTTACCATCAATCAATAAAAACTCAGGCTGTATATTCAGTTTTTCAACTGCCTCGCTCATTGCAAGGAAAGATGCATTGAGAATGTTGATCTTGTCAATTTCTTCAGGACTCACCTCTGAAATACCCCAAGCAATTGCCTTAGACTTTATCAAGGCATCCATTTCTAGCCTTCGTTTTTCGCTGAGTTTTTTCGAATCAATAAGCCAGGGATGCTTGAACCTTGGGGGAAGGATGACAGCTGCCGCCACAACCGGTCCAGCTAAACAACCTCGTCCAACCTCGTCACATCCAGCTTCTAATCTCTTCGAATTCAATCGGGCTTTCAGCATAAGACGAAACTAGCTATTCGGTATAAAAAAGCCCTGACCAATATTGGACGAGGCTATACTTAATCAACCAGAATAGTTATAGCTTGGCTCCGATGCTCACCTTCAGCGTAAATTCATCCATAATCGCTTTGTCGCCAATACTCTCAAAAAAGCTTGCGGATTTATATTTTATATCATACTTCGTTCTGTCCACAACCATTTCTCCATAAGCTGCGAGCTTGCCATCAGCAATTTTCACGTTGGCAGGAAATGAAATAGGATGGGATATACCCTTGATGGTCAACTGTCCAATGATCTCAGTATTGAACCCATCTTTAATTGTCATTTTTTTCGTTTCCGAAATCACAAATTCGGCTGTGTTAAACTCCTTAGAATTGAAGAAATCCACTGACTTTAAATGGCCATCTAACTTGTCCTTCATATTGCCTTCTAAGTCCGTAGTATTAATGGAAGTCATATCAATCACGAATGAACCGCCAACGATTTGTTCACCGTCTATTTCCATTTTTCCTTCTTTGAGAGATACCAAACCGTTGTGCGATCCGGTTACTTTTTCAGCGTACCATTCAATTTTACTTGCCTCGGGTTTTACATCGAGGACAGTAACTTTATCTACGGTACTTGACATTAGAAGGATTCCGATTGCAAATGCTGCGAGCGAGGTTGATTTTTTCATGTGGGTGTTATTCATTAGGCAATTATATGTATCAACATTAAATCATGTCTGACATAGGTGTTAAGAAGATTGAATTCTAGCAAATTGTTTGCAGACTCCATTAGTTTTGACATAAGAAGATACAATATCATGGCCCTTACAGAAACAATTTCGATACCTCTGGGATTCATAGCTCCAGAATTCAATTTACTAGATACTATCTCGGGTGAAATGATGAGTTTGAATGACAACAAAGGAGAATGTGGCACAGTTGTTATGTTCATTTGTAACCACTGTCCATATGTTGTCCATATCCGAGAAAAACTGATTGAGTTGGCTTTGGAATTTGAGCCACAAGGCATTCAATTTATTGCGATTTCATCAAATGATGTGATAAATTATCCAGATGATAGCCCAGAAAAGATGTACCTACTGGGAACAGAAATGTCGTTCCCATTTCCATATTTATTCGATGAAACACAGGACGTGGCGAAGGCTTATCATGCCGCATGTACACCAGATTTTAACCTTTTCGATTCAAAATTGAAGTGCACCTATCGGGGCCGGTTAGATGATAGCTCGCCTGGAAATGGTCGTCCCATAACTGGGAACGATTTAAGGATAGCTATGAAAAGGTTAATACAATCCGAACCAATCGCTGATGATCAAATTCCAAGTATGGGTTGTAATATAAAGTGGCGATAGAGTGGCTATTCTAAGATGAACGAGGCCCTATAATCGTTTCCATCTGACGTACTTGCCTTTAGTAAATAAATGCCGGGACTTAAGTCTGACAGGTCAACTTGTGATGAATTTCTTTTTAAGCCGATGTACTTTACCTGCTTTCCAGAAATGTCCAATACAAAGAGTTCCAATGCCGAATTATTCTGAGTGTTATCAACCGTGATCACTTTACTTGAGGATGGATTTGGGTAAATTCTCAGGGAAGTCATGGTTGTTTGAGTTTCGATGCCATTTGGATTGTGATGTGGATCAATGATTGGATTGCAAAAAGTATCCAGCGCCCATGTAGCATTTACAATCGCACCATCGAACTGGTTCCCACTGCTATCATATGCTATAAGTCCAGTACCTGTGTTGAAAAACCACATTCCTTGGGTTATTGCATCGACCGTGTCATTTGGACAATCGGGCGTGAAATTGGATGTATATCTGGCTGTGTTTGAAATCCTGAGATTTTCTATGTGCCCTTGAAAATATCGCGGATTGATTTGTGATGTTCCCCAAGACCCAATTCGAGTCGTAGTATCGCTATTAGTAGCTGCGTCCAATTGATTTGGGGCTGTATCTAATTGTTTAATACCATCGACATAGAGACGCATCCCTGTGACAGGGTCTATGACACCAGCCACATGATACCATTGGTTTGCTAGCCAAGAGTTTTGATCACTAAAGACTTTAATTGCATTTCCACCATTTGAGTTGTTCCATCCAAAACGTAATTGTCCAGTATGGTTTGCATCAAGCGGTGCAGCAACCAACGCAAGTTGAATTTCATCACATGAGTTGCAATCTGTGGTGTTTCTTGCAATTAAGGCTTGTGGGCCGTTAGCTGATTCGTCAAATATGGAATCGAGTTTAAACCATAGCTCGATCGTACGAGCGCCATTCATGGCATCTGGACCAAGATCGACATAGCCATCACCATTGAAGTGCAGCACAGGCTGCTGAGATATAGCAACAGTGCAAAAAAGTAGTGCGATAAAAAGATGAAGTAGTTTCATGATAGTTGATTCAAAGTTCACCAAAACTATTGATAAAGATGACGTTGGATACTAAGTCCAAACACTGAGCGGACGCCATATTGCCTTAAATTCGCGTTCTTGCTAAAAGAAATGAGGATTCTTCTACTAATGTTTTTTACACTTTCCATGCTCTTTGCTAAGGCTGGGGAGCCTTCTGATAAAGAAGGGTTGAAGCGCGATACAATACAGGCTGTTGTGCTATATGGAGAGGAAATTTTATTTGACGCTGTTGAAGGCTTAACTGATAACCAAGTCGGTGACCTTCGAGATTCCGTACTGAAGTATCATGGTGCAAATGAACTGACCAACTACATCAGTCTCTACCTTTCACTGAAAACAAAAACCGAAGATCAGCTTAATAACTATATCGATTCGTTATTCGAATTGGAAGGCGAAGTGCCTTATGCGCTGATTAACCAAATCAACATTTATTTGGCGAACAAGCCAGAGACCATAGAGGTGATCCTACCTAAAGATTTGTTTGTTGGAACTTCAGATGCTCCTATACCGGCCACGGAATTTTATCCAACCTGGACATCAGATAATCCGAATCCATACGGAGCGGAAATTTGGAAGAGTGACACCACTTTGTCTCTATTGCTCGCGAGTCAGGAGCTGGGAACATTTCATATACCTCATGACGATGTTATGACTTCTAAGTTTGGATGGCGGGATGGCAGAATGCATAATGGAGTTGACATTGATTTACAAGTTTGGGATACTGTTGTTGCAGCCTTTCCAGGAGTAGTCCGAATGGCAAGAGCATATGGTGGATATGGTCGGGTGGTCATTATCAGGCACTACAACGGCCTGGAAACCACATACGCTCATCTGCATCGATTCAAAGTGAAAGAAGGAGATAGGGTAGAAGGTGGTCAATTGATTGGCTTAGGCGGAAGTTCCGGACACAGCACAGGAAGCCATCTTCATTTTGAAGTTCGATTCAAAGGAGTGCCATTAAACCCTCTGAGTTTCATTTCTTTCAAGGAAAAGGAATTGTTGAATGATACACTTGTTTTAAAGCGCACTCAGAACGGTTACGTGGCATATCCTCGTGGAATTTTGTTCCACACTGTGAAACGGGGCGACACTCTTTATGATATTGCCAAACAATATGGTACAACCACTTATAAACTGGCGGAAATCAATGGTATTCGAAGGAATCGTTACTTATCCGTGGGTCAGAGATTGAGGGTGATATGATCGATCTGGAAGAACAATTCAATTTCACGAATAAACGTTCGCATCCTACAAATCGAAAGATGATCGTATATCGTCATCACGTCAAACAACAAGCTGAATATTTTGCAGAATTAATGATCGATGTCAATATCGATTTTGAAGTTCAAGTGGATGAGGAACATGAAAAGAAGCCAACGTATTTTGGTGTTGCCAGAGTTCACGAAAAGCAAGTTGATAACCTCAACTATATTGCTTTGGGAAAAGACAGAAGAAAGTTTATTGATTCTGCAGCACTTCGTTGGATCATAATTGGATCCTCAATCTTGGTGCTATTCCTAGGTGTTGTTGGTGCCATTGTCTCGAATTAATCCAAAATCTAAATCTAGGTAGGTCAGTGAGGCGCATTTTCCGACATTTGAACAAGTGAAACGCATTCTCCTTTTTCTCGGGCTAATTATTGCGCAATCTTATTCTTATTCCCAAGAACGTGTAACCACATTCGGCATTCAGGTGAAGCCATTGATTCCCAGTACTTTGCTGGGCACTGGGCTGGAAGAATTGGCTGGCGAATCGAATGACTACCAAATGCAACAACGTGTCGGTTATTCGTTTGGAGGGGTGATGCGAAAGGGGTTGACTAAATGGCTTTCCATCGAAACTGGAATCAGTTATGTGAGAAGAAACTATGAAGCACGAGTATTCAACCCTACATCTAATTTTTCGGATACAACTCAGTTTAGAATTATTGGTTACGAAATCCCATTAACAGGTCTTGTTTTTGTTCAGTTGGCTGAAAGGATTTACATGGATGGAGCGCTAGGAATTGCATTAGATATGTTTCCTTCGGATGTGGAGAGTACGGGAAAAAACTACAGCTTTTACCAACGAAGTTTTAGGAATTCATGGTCGAAGAGTAAAGAGGTGATGCCCTGGGTCAATCTCGGACTTGTAGCCAATGTTGGTTTCGAATACAGAACTAAATCATCGGGTTATTTTTATTTAGGAGGTTCTTATCACCTGCCATTCAAGTCTTCTTATAATTCATTTTTCGTTTACGACTATAACGGATTGAAAGAGGAAGGTTTGCTTCAGCTGTCTGGAAACTATTTAACGCTGGACTTGAAATATTTCTTCCACGAAGAGCCTGAAAAACCAAAGATTCCGGAGGATGAGCTGCCCGCATGGATGAGAAAAAGTCAATGATAAATCCACTGCAAATAGGGCGAATGACCTAGGTTGTATTGACAAGTGTTGGCATAAATTTGATGTAAATCAAAAAACCATGAAGTCAACCATTTTATTCTATTGCCTGCTCTTTCTGACTCTACATTCAAGCGCCCAATGGACTCCAACAAATTTAGGAGGAAGCAAAGCCATTACTACTCATAAGGGAAAGGTGTACGCATTGACAAGTGCACAAGGATTGCAAGTCAGTGCAGACAATGGAGATACCTGGACGATAGTAAATACAGACACCATTGTTCATCGAAAGGATCACTTGGTTTCTTGTGGAGATCGTCTTTACATCGGAACGTACGATATTTTTACGGCCAATGGGAATGTATATTATTCGGAGGATGAGGGACTCACTTGGTTGACAGATACGGTGGGATTGCCAGATGCGGCTTTTCAGTCTTCGGGTAAAATGGATGTGCACACGCTTGTTTCTTACGGAGATGGTGAACTAATTGGAACTTTTGGTGGCATAGATGCCTACTATCACAAAAATATTTCGGATTCAGAGTGGGAGATAATTCCTGAGCTCGCTAGTTTAGATCCTGATGATTATGTAGGTAGTGAGGATAAAATCATAGCCTTCGGATCTTCACCAACCATTAAAGTGAGCACGGACAATGCTCATACCTTTACCGATGTCATAGCAACTGGGTTACCCAGTTATTTTGTTCCTACTGGTGTTTATTGGGATAGGGGCGATCGAATTTTTTTAGGAGTAAACGCACCCATTCTGAATAAAACCCAATTTTATTTCTCAGATGACGAAGGGGTTAGTTGGGATAGTTTAAATATTGCGCAATTTGTTGGTGTCGACTTCACAAGTTCGCGTCAGAAATTGACAGCGGTGTTTGGCTTAGACGACAATGTGTACTTCGCACTTTAAAATGATCAATCAAATACCACTGCAGATATTTATAGCTCAACCGATGCGGGTGTCACTTTTTCCAAGGATACGACTGGCCTAACCGTTGATGGCTTTTCCACCGAGTTTGTTACAATGTTTTTATATAACGATCAGCGGCTCTTTAGTGTCCATAGCAACACAGATGTGCATCATACTGGATTGGCAGGGCCAGTTGCCGGCATCGTTGAGTCAGAAACTACACCACTTGCACTTTACCCAAATCCCACTAGCAAGTTTGTAAACTTCTCTGCACCCGTCACTAATGTTCGGGTCTATTCTTTGCAAGGTTCCCTGCTTCTATTTACTAAGAGCCAATTGCAATCATTGGATTTCACGAATTACCAGAGCGGGATTTATTTAATTGAATGCCTTGATCAGCAAGAAAACCAGCAGATACTCAAATTGATAGTGGAGTAAAGGGGTACGTCACCTCTCAAACCCTTGTTGGTAGTGATCCCCATAGCTTAAGACTTTTTCGACATGATTGATGGGCTCGACACCTCTGCAATAGCCATATTGAACCACAGGATCGTTGTAGAATTCTGGTTCGGATAGTTGAAGCAGGTAATGGGAAACATCTTCCCATTTCTGAGGATTTCTTTTGTATTTCTCGGCCAGTCGCTGCGCGTCTTGTACGTGCGCTACCCCAACGTTATATGATGCTAGAGTGAATTTGATCAGTTCAAGAGAGTCGGTGATTTGGTCGTCCCATCTACCTATTACAGTACTCAGATATGAAACACCCGCTTGGATGTTTTGCTCAGGGTGATAAACACTGTCTGCTCCAAAATGTGCAGCAGTGTTTGGGATAAGCTGCATGAGGCCAGCGGCCCCGGATCCTGAGGTAGCCATAGGGTTGAAATTCGACTCCTTTTTTATCAAAGCTGCCAATAGCCTCCAATCCCAATCTATTCGTTTACTCTCTTCTTTCAGTAACTCATCGTATTCTGAAACCATCGTTCCATTGATCGAGCTAAATCGGCTCATCACTTTGTGCTTGTGGGCAGTGCGCGCCTTAAAATACTTAAGATGAATCGCACGGAATGCCCTGCCTTTTTGAAACACTCGAACCCATTCATTTAATGAATCTAAAAGCTCTGTAGAATTTTTTCTTACCGCCCAGGCGATGTGTTGCGTATCGCTGATGATGGTGCTGATGTCTATATTGGGATGATAGGCTTTATTGAGTCTTGCTACGTTTTCGTCAGCCACAGTATAGTTTATATTGCCACGGGCCACCTCAGCGATCAAAGCCTCTGTGGATTTATTTGCAATGGGTTTGATATAGTATGGGCAGGCTGATTTTGTTACCTCAGATTCCAACTTAGGAAAGAATGAGCTTTCTCTGCGGACATAAATCGTGTCGCCATCAATTTCCATTAAATCTTTGATCAAATGTGGTTTTGATTCACTCAGCTGTCGATTTTGAATAAGGACTTGATGCGTTTTTAGAATAGGCATGGAAAAATTGACCCAAGGTTTCCTTTGATCCGTGATGGTATAATTGGCAGCTATTAAATCGCCTTCGCCATTTTCCAACATTTCAATCACACAATCCATGTCTTCGACCACTTTCATTTCGAGCTGCACACCCAGTTCTTTCGCAAACCGAGATAGAAGATCATATTCAAAACCAATGGGTGTTCCTTTGTAAACGAAATAGCTGCTGCTGCTTTCATCTGTCAAAGCAATTAGTTTTCCATCGGCAATGATTTCCTCCAAGTCTCGGCAAAATGGTGAATTCGCTTGTTTTTTAGGCTCTTTTTCAGTGCAGCTAAAAAGCAATAGGAGGCAAGGTATGAGCAGAAGCTTGTTCACCAAGCTAGATTACGCTTTTCTGCCAAATGTTTAGGTAAGTCGAACGAATGTGTAGAATGCAAGCCAGATTCCGAATAGAATCAACAGGATATAGCCCGCGCCTTTGAAATACTTGCGTTGCATTTTGTTGTCTTTGGAATATGCCCAAATCAAATAGATGGCAAATGCTGCAATAAAGCAAAGAGTAAAGATGATTCTTCCTGTGGTAAACATAGCTGCGAATTTAACATCTGAAATCCGCGGATGTTCTGGCAAGGAAGATTTATTCAATACACCGCAAAGAACTCAAATTGGCTTGTTAAATTCGACCGCTCAAACTATTAGACATGGCAAAAACAGATAAAACCAAAAAGCCCGCGAAAAAGGCTGTATTGACTGCAAACTCGATGAAGTTCTTAGAAGCTTATCTTAATAACGCTTCCCCCACTGGTTTTGAGTGGCCAGGTCAAGAATTATGGTTGAAGTATTTGGAGCCATATATCGATGAGCATTTTGTGGATACTTATGGAACGGCAGTGGGTGTGATCAATCCTGAAGCGGAGTTTAAAGTTGTGATCGAGGCTCATGCGGATGAGATTTCTTGGTTTGTACATTACATAACAGACGATGGGATGATTTATGTGAAGCGCAATGGCGGTTCAGATCATCAAATTGCTCCGTCAAAGCGGGTATTGATTCACACGGACAAGGGAAGAGTTCCCGCAGTGTTCGGTTGGCCGGCAATCCATGTGCGCAAGTCTGGAAAGGACGAAAAGATTCCAAACACCACGAACATTTTCTTAGATGCGGGAGCACGCAGTAAAAAAGAAGTCGAAGAATTAGGTATTCACGTAGGATGCGTAATTACGTATCCAGATGAGTTTATGATTCTCAATAAAGACAATTTTGTAGGTCGTGCAATTGACAATAGAATGGGTGGATTTATGATAGCCGAGGTTGCTCGAATGCTTAAAGAGAATAAGAAGAAATTGCCATTCGGACTTTATATCGTAAACGCAGTGCAGGAAGAAATTGGATTGCGCGGGGCGGAGATGATTGTGGAGCGCATTCGTCCAAATGTTGCCATCGTGACAGACGTTTGTCATGACACAACTACACCAATGATGAATAAATTTGAGCAGGGTGATTTCAAATCAGGTGACGGCCCCGTGTTAAGTTATGCTCCGGCAGTACAGAACAATTTATTGAAATTGATCATTGGCCAGGCAGAAGCGAATGATATTCCATTTCAAAGAATGGCTGCCTCTAGATATACGGGAACAGATACGGATGCATTTGCATTTGGAGCGGGCGGTGTAGCCTCGGCCTTGATTTCGTTGCCACTGCGATACATGCATACAACAGTAGAGATGGTGCATCGAGACGATGTTGAAAATGTGATTCGATTGATTTACAACAGCGTTTTGAACATTGAGAACAATCACGATTTCAGATATATTAAGTAACTACAATTCGGTTTTCTTGACCTGACAAAAGGCTCTTTGGTTTCATCTTTGCTTTTCGAGTCGTCTCTTGGCGGAAGCCTTGCAATGCATTGAAATTTATTAGCTCTTAAAAAATACCTTTGCCGCCCTTATTCAAAGCGGGAATAAGGCAAAGAATAGGATAATATGGATAAGAATACGATAACAGGTTTATTGCTCATTGGTCTGATCTTGGTGGGATATAGCCTATGGATGCAGCCCAGTGAGGCTGAAATCGAAGCGGCTAGGCAAAAGCAAGATAGTATAGAGATTGTTCAGGCGGAGCAAGCCGCTACTCAACTAGAAAATGAGACAGCTGTATTAAGTGCTGCCGATTCAACGAAGGCAGTTGCAAATGCCACTCCTTTAGATTCTGTTGAGCAGGCATTACGAGATTCCTTGGCTCGCATCGAAAAGAAAAGACAGTTCGGAGCGCTCGCTGGGGCCACAACGGGTGAGGTTGAGTTTCACACGATAGAAAATGATTTTGTGAAGCTTACTTTGTCCAATAAAGGTGCTGCTCCGGTCATGGCTGAGTTGAAAAATTACGTCACCTTCGATAGCTTACCGCTTTATTTATTTGACAAAGAAACCTCAGAATTTAGTTTCAGTTTTTGGTTAAATCAATCTCAAGAGGTCAAAAGTCGAGATCTGTTTTTCGAAGCAGTAGATGATGAAATGTCTTCAACGAAGGCGGTGTATCGCATGTATGGCGATACAAGAGATCAGTTTTTGGAGCTGGTATATGAACTTCCAGCTGGGGAGTCATATTTAGTAGATGCTCATATTCAGTCTGTTGGTATGGATGCTTTGCTAAGCGCAAGCGAAGATCAATTTGAACTGAATTGGCAAATTCAAGCTCCTTTTCATGAAAGAAGTCGCGAACAAGAGCAGCAAAAGACTACAGTGTTTTATAAATACATGGACGATGAGGCGGATTATATTTCCGAGTCTAACTATGAAGAGGAGGACCTTGAAGCCAGCGCACATTGGGTGTCATTTAAGCAACAGTTTTTCTCGGCAGCAATTATTGCCGAACAGGGTTTTTCGAAAGACAATGCTGAAATCGAAACCATTGAATTAGAAGATGATAACTATACCAAGGGCATGGCGGCTCGACTTACGTTGGAATTTGACAATGAACGAGATCCTACTTTCCCATTTCAATTTTATCTCGGTCCTAATCACTATCAAACCCTAAATAATCTTGAAATTGGTCTAGAGGGACAAATCGATTTGGGTTGGTTAATCTTCGGTTGGGTCAACCGATGGATGGTTATTCCAGTTTTTAATTTCCTAGATACATATACAGGACTGAGTTATGGAATCATCATTTTGGTGTTGACCATTTTGATCAAGCTTCTCTTGTTTCCACTCACTTGGAAAAACTACGTTTCCAGTGCTCGAATGAAGGCATTGAAACCAGAGATTGACGAGATCAATGAGAAAATGAAGGATAAGGATGCCATGGCAAAGCAACAAGCTACTATGACACTTTATAGGCAGGCAGGAGTGAACCCAATGGCAGGTTGCATTCCAATGCTGCTCCAGTTGCCCATTCTGTATGCAATGTTTCGTTTCTTCCCCGCGAGTATTGAACTTCGACAAGAGAGCTTTTTGTGGGCAGCAGACTTGAGTACTTACGATTCAATTTTTTCTTTGCCCTTTGAGATTCCTTATTACGGGGCGCATGTCAGTTTATTTACGATACTTATGGCCATTTCTACTTTCTTCTATTCCAAGTACAACATGGATATGGCTGGCGGTGGTGGTAGTGCTCAATTACCTCAAATGAAGATGATGATCTACTTCATGCCTGTAATGTTGTTGTTTTTCTTCAATAGCTACAGTTCTGGTTTGAGTTACTACTATTTAACAGCCAACGTAATTTCCATGGTACAGCAATTTGTAATTAAGCGCTACTTTATCAATGAGGATGCGATTCGAGCCAAAATTCAAAAAAATAAAACCAAGCCAAAGAAGAAGTCTAATTTCCAGCAGCGCTTAGAAAAAATGGCCAAGGAGCGAGGTTTGAATAATCCAAAATAACATGAACACAAGGATTTTAACATTAACCGGGATTGCATTTCTAGTAATCTTGGCAACCGCATGTAAGAACGGTGAAAAGGCAAGTAACCCTTCACAGGATGCCGCGCTTGAAAAGGCAGAAAATGCAAAGAAAAAAGAATCAGCAGTGAAAAATGAAGAAGCTTCTTCAAAGGCTGCGGTAATCGAGGCACCAAAAGAACAGGTAAAGCAGACAAAACCAGAACGACCTGCACCTAATTATCCTGATACGTTAGTATTCAGAATGGATCGGACACCGTGCTTTGGTCAATGTCCTACTTATACCATCAATATTTATCAGAGCGGTTGGTCGTTATTAGAGGGAAAGCAGTTTTTCGATTACGAGGGTTTCTATACAACCAAATTCACTGAGGAAGATTTGATTCAAATTGAGAAATTGGCTTTGAAGTATGGTTATCAAAAGATGGATCATGTTTATGATGGGCCAGTAACAGATTTGCCTTCTACCACAACCATTGTAAACACAGAATCAATGAATAATTGGGTTTACAATCGTTTTAATAGTCCAGATGAACTCCGGTCATTCGAGCGCGACATGGAAACTATGATCAAGGACAAGCAATGGAAGCCGAGCGCCAAAGGCGGAGGAAAGAACAAGGGCGACAATCCTGAATAGTTTTTTTATTGAAAATGAGTGTGTTACTCATTTGTTCTATTGTAGATTTGAGGACAACCAGTTTTAGGATATTACGTCCAAAGGTTGTCACACATGATCAGATCGAATTCAAATAGATTTTTAGCGGTTAAAAGACTTGCCATAGTGTCTTTATTACTGGTATGCTCAAATGTTGGGTCAGCTCAGAACTACTACGATCACTGGGCATTTGGGACCAACGTTCATATTGATTTTACCTCTGGAACTCCTTCTGTTTCGTGCAATTCATCGATCAATTCTTCTGAGGCAGCAGCTGTTTGGAGTAATCCTGCAACCGGTTCATTTATAGCTTACACAAGTGGAAATGTGGTTTATAACGGACAAACCCATAATGTCTTGGCTAATGGAACCGGACTCACCGCAAATGCTTCTTCCATTGAAAGTGCTTTAATCCTCCCCAAACCGGGAGCTTCCATTGACGTATTTTATATTTTTCACAACAACATCACGAACACTTATTGGTCAGAAGCGGATGTATCGATTGGAACAAATGGAACCGTTACATCAAAAAATAACTTCTTACAGGCGACAGGTACAGAACGATGTGGCACAGCTCCGCACGCCAGTATCTGTCCCGCTTATTGGCTAATGATCAGTAAAAATGGTAATGACTCAGTTGCTGCTTATTTAATTGATTCCAATGGTATTAGCTCAACACCAGTCGCAACGTCAACAGGAATTTCTGGAGGTAACGCCAGAGGTAATATTGTGTTTTCTGAAGATTTCACCAAGATTGGAATGAGTGTTGAAAATAAGGGAATGTATATCGCCAATTTTAACAACGCCACTGGCCAAACCAGCAATTGGGTGAAAATTGGATCAACTACCAGCGGTTTTGGTTCGGCCTTTTCTCCTGATGGTACAAAAGTGTACTACACGAGCACCTTTGGTGGAACGCTTTACCAATATAATTTGAGTAATTCAACTCAGACCGCACTTGGGGGTTCTGGTCTAAGTTATCTGGCGTTGGCTCCAGATGGGAAAATCTACATTTCCAAATATGGCCAGAAAACCTTGGGGGTTATTCAATCACCAAACAGTGCGGGCACTGCTAGCTCCTTTGCCATTTCTGGACTGACTATTCCAGGGGCAAGTACTTGTGTTTGCAGGTGGGGGCTTCCCAATCCTTTTCACGTAGATATAGGATACCATCCAAGCGAACCAGACACAATCACTCTTTGTCCAGGAGAGGATACTTTGTACACTTCGGTTGTTTCGGGCGATACCTTCTTATGGAATACAGGGGCAACAACACAGTCGATATTACTGGATTCGCAAGGATTGTATTATGCGACTATTGGTTTTGGTGATTGCTCAAGTTCGGATTCGGTGTATTTACAATACGTGGATGGAGTAGAGATTTCATCGAATACAGTATGCCAAAGCGATACGACCAGATTTGAGCATTCCACACCTATGCCAGCTGCAAATATCGCCAGTTATAGTTGGGATTTTGGCGATGGAAATTCCTCATCATTGGCTAATCCAAGCCATGTATATAGCTATGGTGATACCTTTCTAGTCACTTTAGAAATCGAAACTTATTCGGGGTGTGTTTTGGACACCTTTATGAAGGTAGTAGTACATCCCAACCCCATACCAGAGTTCAGTTTTGAAAATGTCTGCGATGGAAATAGTGTGACCTTTCTAGATCAAGGAATAGAGGGTAGCGCGACTGTGATATCCCGTTCTTGGGATATTGAAAATGATGGAACTACGGACTACGCGCTCGATTCAATAAATCACTTGTACAGTTCCTTTGGAACCTATTCTGTTGAGTATAAATTACTTGACGCGCTGGGGTGTGCAGATTCAATGGTGAAAACAGTGTATATACACCCAATGCCCGTTGCTGATTTCGAGGTGGAAAATGAATGCCTCAATGTGGTGCATCAGTTCGTTGATAGTTCAGAAGTGGCCTTAGGATCTTTCGACAGTTTTACATGGAATTTTGGTGATGGCAATTCTAGCACGCTACAAAGCCCAACGCATACTTATGTAACTGCGGGATCGAAAACGGTCACGCTAACGGTAGTTACGGATAGTGGTTGTGTGGATTCAAAGACATTGACTACTCAAGTTTATCATTTGCCAGTAGCAGATTTTAATGCAGATTCTGTTTGTGAAAATGTAGCAGCATCATTTAATGATGCAAGTACCACCCAGAGTGGAATTTTAACACAATACTCATGGACTTTTGGTAATGGACAAAGTTCGAATGTCATGTCACCGTCACACGATTATGATAATCCAGGCCTATATAATGTTAAGCACATTGTAGTTTCCAATTACGGTTGTCGAGATACGGTGGAACATAAGATTCGAATTTATCCAGCGCCTCAAACTGCTTTTGGTTGGTTGAATAATGTGTGCCAAGGGGACCCATTGCCATTTTATGATCAAAGCATCATCCAGCAGGTTACTCCGGGCGGTGATCAAATTGTGGATTGGGAATGGATTGTCAATGATGAGTTCTTTTCAAGTGATCCTAGTCCAACTTACCAAACTGTAGATTACCAATCTTTCCATGTGCGATTGACTACTTTTTCTAACTATGGCTGTAGCACGTTTGTAGAGAATGTAGCTCAGATTTTCCCATTACCAAAAGCTTCCTTTATTCAAGATCCAGCTTGTCAGGATTACCCAAGTAAATTCGAAAGCACAAGCGTCATACCATTTGGATTGGTGGATAAATGGCAATGGGATTTTGGAGATGGAGGTATATCAAATGTTGAAAAACCTGAACACGCATATGCTGACCCAGGAGAATATGAAATCAATCTTCAAATCCAATCGAACAAAGGATGTGTGGATTCAGTGAGTGGGAAAATTCTCATTCCTGAAACGCCCAAGGTTGATTTTAGTGTAGATCCAAGCGAAGGTTGCACACCATTGCAAGTTACGCTCCGAAACAAAAGTGTAATGTACACTGGTGACATGGCCTACAATTGGTACGTCAATAATGAAAAGGTGAGTTCGGCATCAAATCCGAACATCACATTAATCAACGATACATTAGAACCGAGATATTTTAGCGTGCGCTTGCAGGCAACTTCTGAATTGGGTTGTACTCGATCTGCCAAATTGGAAGATGTGATAACAGTTTACCCAGCGCCAAAAGCGAAATTCAATTTCGCTTTGGACGATTTCAATATGTTCAATCCGGCTGTGTCATTCACGAATATTTCTGAGCATAGCGTGAGGTGGAATTGGAGTTTTGGAAATGGCGAGTCGAGCACGGATTTTTCTCCAAATTACTATTACGAGAAACATGGGAGGTACAATGTTCATTTGAAGGCTTGGAACGCTTACGAATGCACGGATACAGTATCTAACCTTTTAGTGTTGGATCCTGTAACTATGCTCTATATTCCAAGTGCTTTCACACCAAATAATGACGGGGACAATGACACCTGGGGAGTGAAAGGTCACAATGAGAATAATGGATTCCAGATTAAGGTTTGGGATAGATGGGGACATTTAGTCTTTGAATCGGATGACATGAATTTCGCGTGGGATGGATATATGGTCAATGGCAAGTTAGCTCCAATCGGTGTGTATGCTTACCATATTATCTACAGAACTTCTAAAGACGAGCCGCGTGAGCTTACAGGTCAGTTCTCAGTGGTGTACTAGACTCAGATTCTAGGCTGATCGTAGAAGCCACAGTGGCAATTAATGCCACAAATCCAGAAGTAATCGGTCCTATAAAAGGAATCAACATCCAAAAAGCAAATGGTGCTCCAATGCCGATTGTTTTGAATTTGTTTTTCCAAACGAAACTGCCACTATCAGAGGCAGTCAATCCTTTTCGTTCCAAGGAATAGTCGATAAAGTTATAGCCAAAGAAGTAAGCGCCAATGACAAACATCAATACTGGTGAAGCCAATCCTACAAAAGGAATGAATCCAATGAGGATGCAGGCCAGGGTCAACCCAAATTGAATAACTCCGTTTTTCATTGCTAGCCAAGCTGCTCGAGCTAGATCGTGCAAAAAACGTTCGATGGAAAAAGGAGGAATGTCTGCTCCAAGTTTTTCCGCAACCAATTCACTGGCGTATGTTAACAGGGGAGACATGAGAAGCAGAATGACTGAACCGCCCACAAAAGCCATTAAGAAATACAAGGCAATGCGCAGAATGATCCATATTATCCAATAGAGAATGGCTCCAATGGTCGCGGTGTGATCTCCAAACCACTCTATGGATTCAATCCAATCTTTAAGGTAGGAGGTGATAGCATCGGTAGCCATCGATGTGATTTCAATGCCACCATATAACACCAGTGCCGTAATCACTATTGGAAACCAAAACAGCCACATTAAGCCATTTTGTCGCATAAACGACAAGGACTTGAAATATGCTCTGATGGATTCAATCATGGATTAATCCCAATTGCCGAGGAGTTCAATATGGTGACGTGAAAGAGCAACGCGGCCGTTTTGCTCCATTTTTTTAAGCAGCCTGGAAATCACCTCTCGCGAGGTGCTCAAGTCGTTGGCTATTTCCTGGTGAGTGGTTGTCAACGTATTTGTGTCGAGGGTGTGCCCTTCTTTTTTGAGGTAAAACTCCAAACGTTCGTCCATGGCCTTGAAGGCAATGGCGTCAACGACAGTAAGGATTTCTTCGAATCGCGATCTGTACGTTTCTAGCACAAAGTAATACCATGATTTGTACTCCGTCATCAGCGCATCCATCTTATCGATGGGAACCATTATTGCCTTTCCTGCCGTCATGGCGCGAGCCATTACTTCAGAGGTTTTTTGTTGGGATGCGCAAACCATGCTCAAAGCACAGGCATTGCCCGGTTCAATATAATAGACAAAGAATTCTTCGCCATCGTCACCCTCACGATAGAGTTTTACCAAGCCATTCACAATCAGCATGGTAGACTTGAAATATTGACCGGTCCTCATCAGTTCGTCACCCTCATCGAACTCTTTAATGGTTCCAAGACTGGCAAGAACGTCAATCAGTTCAGATTCAAATACGGGGAAAGATTCAGTTAGGATTTGTTTGATCGCATCATTCATGATGCAAACTTACTTCCAACTGCCGTATCCTCGCTTTAGATTGTGAACTTCCTTGAAACCGTTTTCTTGCATGATTTCTTGGGCGGTTTTGCTTCTTCCACCTGCAGCGCAATAAACCAATACAGGCGCATTTTTATCCAATGTTTCGATTTGCTCATAAAAAGCAGGCTTCGAAATATCCATCTGAACCGCGCCTTCAATCATTCCTTGAGCTACTTCAGCATTTTGCCTAACGTCAATGATTTGCAGGTTTTGATAGATCGCCATGAGTTCTTTGGCTTCGTCATTAGAAACGTCTCTATACTTCTCAGAATTAGCTCCTTTGTCCTGTGCAGAGCATGATAGAAGTACGATAGAAAAGAGAATGGAGATTATTGATTTCATAAGTTCAAATTTGATTAAAAAGTAAAAGATAATAAAGCGTTAAGTAAGGAATTCAATGCCTAAGATGAATATGCCCATCACCAGAACAAACCAGCCGAAACTTTTCTTAAGAGAACCTGCATTTACAATGGTTGCTAGTCGCGAGCCAATAAAAATACCTACAATGGCAAGAGCTGTGAAAAGACCTAAAAAAGACCAATCGATCGAGTAATTGCTGATGTCACCCGTAAAGCCAATGAGGGACTTTGCGGCAATTATGAACAGCGAGGTGCCCACCGCTATACGCATGGGTAGTCCAGCAACTACTACCAAAGCGGGTATGATTAAAAATCCCCCACCCGCTCCGACCAGTCCGGTTAATAGGCCCACGACCAAGCCTTCCAAAAGCACAATTCCCCAAAATTTTGGCCCTTTCATTTGACCCGGTTTGGACTTGCTTGGTTTGATCATGCTATAGGAAGCAGCAATCATAAGCAGCGCGAACAGCGCCATCACTAGGCTGTCCTTTGTAAGTACAAATGATCCTAGCTCAAAGATGGTCTCCGGAATGGCGGGAATCACAAATTTTCGGGTAGCGTAAACGGAAAAAATACTGGGCACGCCAAAGGCCAAGGCAATTTTAAAGTCAACCAATCCTTTCATGGAATACCGAACGCCACCAACCAGACTTGTGGCACCGATGATAAAAAGTGAATATCCGGTCGCCATCGTTGGCGAAATTCCAATCAAATAAACCAAAACGGGAACGGCCAAAGTAGATCCACCTCCACCAATCATTCCCAAAGAAATGCCGATGGCTATGGCTAAAACGAACCCGATGATTTCTAACATGCCGCAAAAATGGAATTTAAGCTGAGTTGTGGGTGTGACAATTGTTGCTTTGATTTGTAATCTGTGTGTTATTTGGTGTAATCAACAATTTCAAGGCATAATTCAATACCGTACTTTTGCCCACCTCAAAATCAGACCCATGTCACGTACTGCCTTAGCTTCTGTTTCTCCCGTTGATGGTCGATATGCTCGCCACACCGAATCACTTTCTGAATTTTTTTCTGAGTATGCTTTGTTCAAGTATCGTGTTCGAATTGAAATAGAATATCTGATCACCCTCTCAAACCAAGGATTACAGAACATTGCTCCGCTGACCGAGGATGAGCAGTACAAACTGCGAGGCTTGTATATGGACTTTACGCTACAAGATGCTGAACAAATCAAGAAGATTGAGCAGGTAACCAACCATGATGTGAAGGCGGTGGAGTATTTTGTGAAGGAGCAATTGGAAGCGTTGGGGCGGAAAGATTTATTGGAGTTTGTGCATTTTGGGTTGACCAGTCAAGACATCAATAACACTGCTGTTCCGTTGAGCATAAAAGAAGCACAAATACAAGTAATGCTGCCTCGATTATTGTCCATCTTAGAAATTCTTCGAGAGCAAGCGAAGAGTTGGAATCAAATTCCAATGTTGGCTAGAACGCACGGCCAACCGGCATCACCAACTAATTTAGGCAAGGAGTTTTACGTTTTTGTGGAGCGCATTGATCAGCAGTTGATCCAATTTCAACATATTCCATTTGCCGCTAAGTTCGGAGGAGCTACGGGTAATTTCAATGCACATAATGTGGCTTATCCCAACCACGATTGGGTGGCTTTTAGCAACCATTTTGTGAATGAGATATTGGGATTGTATCGTTCGCAGACTACGACACAAATCGAACACTACGATCACCTGGCTTCGCTGATGGATTGCTGGAAGCGATTAAACACCATTCTGATTGATCTGAGCCGAGATATATGGACATACATCTCCATGGATTATTTCAAGCAAAAGATTAAAGAAGGAGAAGTAGGGTCCAGCGCCATGCCGCACAAGGTGAATCCGATCGACTTTGAAAACGCAGAAGGTAATTTAGGATTTGCCAATGCCATGTTTGAACATTTATCCGCGAAGCTTCCCATCAGCCGATTGCAGCGTGATTTAACGGATTCGACCGTTTTACGGAACATAGGAATGCCGTTCGCACACACACTCATTGCCTTGGCTTCCATTGAAAAGGGACTTGGTAAGTTGATTTTGAACGAAGATAAATTGGCTGCTGACCTGGACAATCATTGGGAAGTTTGTGCAGAAGCCATTCAAACTGTTCTTAGAAGAGAAGGCTATGAAAAGCCATACGAAGCGTTAAAAGCCTTGACACGTGGAAATGCAAAAGTCAGTCCTGAGTCACTTTCTGCATTCATTGACGGACTGAATGTGAGCGATACTGTAAAGGCAGAGTTGAAGTTGATTACTCCCCACAACTATACTGGCGTACCTTTAGTCTAGCATTGAAGAAAATCATTGAAATACTCGGTTATCTGCGTAATTACAAGGCGCGGATTACCTTAAACCTCGTTTACAATCTGTTGAACGCAGTGTTTTCGGTGATTTCATTTTCTGCTATCATTCCGTTTCTTAAGATTTTATTCGATCGTGCTGAAAATGGTCCTGGTGATCAAAGTGCCGACTTAGGCGATGGATTTTTGGATTCGCTAAATCGATGGTTTGACATTTATATCACGGAGAATGGTACGCGTCACGCGCTGATGATTTTCTGCATCGTGGTGGTTATTCTCTTCATGGTGCGAAACCTGTTTCGATACTTGGCCATGCATCAAATGGCGTTTTTACGAAATGCGGTGGTTCACGATGTGCGGCAAAGCATTTATGCCAAGTTGTTGCAATTACCCATGGCATATTACACGGGTGAGCGAAAGGGACACATTTATTCACGGTTTACCAATGATGTAAGCGAAATTGAATGGTCTGTGATGGGAGCATTAGAGGCGCTGTTTAAGCAGCCCGTGCTGATCGCATCCTACTTGGTTTCACTGCTTGTGATCAGCTGGCAATTGACATTGTTTGTTTTGGTGGTGTTGCCTCTGGCTGGTTTAATCATTGGCCGAATAGGGAAGTCACTTAAAAAGACAGCTAAAAAAGGACAAAACGAATTGGGTCATGTTGTATCAGCAGTAGAGGAGACCGTAGGAGGAATTCGAATTGTGAAGGGCTTCACTGCCGAAGAAAATTTTTACGCTCGGTTTGTGAAAATGAATAACTACCATTTCCGATTGATGGTAAAGTTGTTCCGAAAGCAATATTTAGCCTCACCGATCAGCGAAACACTTTCCATTTTCACTGTGGCTCTGATCCTCTGGTTTGGTGGAAATTTGGTGCTAGAAGGTAGAATGTTGAATGGTGAAATGTTCATTCTATACATCGCCATTTTCTCTCAAATGATTTCGCCATCTAGGTCTTTGACTGAGGCATTTACTAGAGTGCAACGGGGTGTGGCCGCAACCGAGAGAATTGATGAAGTGCTGCTGGCGGAGGAACAAGTTCTTCAGCCTGAAAACCCCATTCCGCTTGGACAATTCGAAGGAGAGATTGAGTTCAAAAATGTAGGTTTCAAATACGATGACCAATGGGTGTTGAAAGGGATCGACCTGAAAATCGGAAAGGGACAATCTCTGGCCTTGGTCGGCCCATCAGGGGGTGGAAAATCCACCTTGGTTGACCTGCTTCCACGCTTCTACGATATCATCGAAGGTGAGCTGTTGATTGACGGAAAGGCGATCGATACATTAGATGTAAAAGAACTCCGCAGTCAGTTTGGAATAGTAAGTCAGCAAAGCGTTCTATTCAATGATTCAGTACGAAACAATTTATTGATAGGAAATCCGAATGCAACCGATGAACAAATCATAGGAGCTTTGCACGCAGCAAACGCACATGGGTTTGTGATGGCATTGCCGGAAGGGCTTGATACAACAATAGGTGAGTCTGGCAACAAGCTAAGTGGAGGGCAAAAACAACGATTGAGCATCGCTCGGGCCATCCTAAAAGACCCACCGGTTTTGATATTGGATGAGGCAACTTCTGCGCTGGACACTGAGAGTGAACGCCTGGTGCAAGACGCTCTAGCTAAAGTAATGGAGGGTCGCACTACCTTCTTGATTGCACATCGTTTGAGTACCATAAGCCATGTGGATAGAATTGCCGTAATCAGTCAAGGTGAAATCATTGAAATTGGAACACACGAGCAGCTCATGGTTCTGAATGGGACATATCGCAAGTTGGTTGAAATGCAGGAAATCGATGGCTAACGATAGGGTCTCCATAAGCGGTTTCAGCATGTGCAGGAATGCGGATTCCTTATACTATCCGATTAAGGAGAGCATATTGTCCATTTTACCCATTGTGGATGAATTTGTGATAGCCGTGGGCAAAGGTTCGGTAGGAGATAAAACCCGTGAGCTGATCGAATCGATTGATAGTTCTAAAATTCGGATTATCGACACGGTATGGGATACTGAAAAGTTCAGAAAAGGTAGTGTACATGCACAACAAACGGATCTTGCTAAATCGGAATGCAAGGGCGATTGGTTATTTTATTTACAGGCGGATGAAGTGGTTCATGAGAAAGACCATAAAACAATTGTAGAAGCTTGTGAGAAGTATAAATCTGATTTAAGAGTGGATGGATTTGTGTTCGATTACATCCATTTCTGGGGTGATTACAATCATTACCATAACTCACATGTTTGGTATGATCGAGAGATCAGAATTGTTAGAAATGACCCGACCATTCACTCTTGGAAAAGTGCTCAATCTTTTCGCAGATACGATGACTTTAACGAGTCCAAATATTTGGAAAAGGAGGGGACATCTAAATTGAAGGTACATTGCTTAAAGGCCAAGGTTTATCATTATGGATGGGTCAGACCTCCAGAAATGATGACGAAAAAAATCAATGCTTTAGATAAGATTCACTCACACGCAAAAGAAAGGCAGCTGGCGCCTTTCAGTTATGGGAATTTGAACGCTATACCTTTATTCAGAGGTACTCATCCATCTGTTATGAAAGAATGGATGCTGAAAGCAGACTGGAAAAACGATGGCAGCCCGAGTCCTGGTTATCTACGCCACAATAAGAGGAAGGCCAAGTTTATGACGTGGATTGAAACAAAAATTTTGGGTGCAAAACGGATTTTCGCGACCCACAATTTCAAGAAATTGTAAATCTACTTAGGACAACTCTTACAGGCTGACTTTCCCTTCTTCTTATATTTCTTACAACATTTCTTTTTACACTCAATAGCATATTGATCTGGAAAAAACTGCATCATCATACAAGGTGGCAGTTCAACCTTTAATGAGTGAGAATGTCCTGAAATGGATGTCATACCTTATTTAGAATAATTCCAAACAAAGGTATTCAGGATGGGTTATATGCCAACCTGATATTCATCATTTTTTCAACGATTAATCAAGGCAAGACTCTGCTGGCTCAGTCTCTGGAGTTTGCGCGGCATTAGCCGAAATACCACCTGCAGCAAAATAACCATAAGCCGCAATGCCGCTTGTTACGTTCATGACGTTGCCGGTTATTGGAGCCGGTGGCGCGTCAAAAGGCCCACCTACAAATGCAGTTTGACTTTGCAGTGTGCTCAGGAAATTATAATAACCTTCCGTGGTGTGCATTTGAAAGACAACTAAAGAATCGCCTAAATCAAGCTCATTTCCATATACGTCAAAATCAAGCAAGCAAAATCCATCAAAGTTTTCATCGCCAGTAATGGCAATGCTTCCTGGGTTTGAGACATACTTATTGTTAACGTAGAAAAACCAGCGGTAGTGATCACCTAGCCCAGGCTTCTCAAATGTGTTCATGCTCATGTAAAATGCACATGAGTCTTGGATGAAGTTCGGGCCATAGTTGGTGGTCAAACTCAACAAGGGAGGCACCGATTCATATAACTCTGGGGTCGTTTCGTAAAAGTTACCCAAAGCTGAAATCGTCAAATGATAACTCGACCCAACCTTAGGTAGGTGCGTTATTCGGTAAGTTCCAGGAATGCCTGGGTCCTCCACCAAAGACTCCACCTGATTGCCATCTTCGAATAGAAGTACTGTGGCGCCTGAAACTGCGGGGGGCTCTTGGTTAGCGAAATAATCACCTGTTGTGGAAAGCACCACTTTGTTGAATGGGAAAACATCCGTTTCGGCTTCAATAGAATCGATATTGATGAATGCATCTACAAAGGCGGTAACGAATTTCAATGTGTCTAACGAAATCGTGGTGATGCCAAAACAGTCCAAATCACTTTCTGGGAAATAATAGTCACGTTGAGTTAGGTATCCCTCAACGACCAATTCAGGTTCTGTTGACGGCAAGTCAAGATCTATTTCTTCCTGACAACCAGTAAAGGAAATTAAGGCAACAAAAAGGCTGAAGATGAATTTTCTCATGACCCTAGAATTTGAAATTTATGGTGATGTATGGAATCGGAATGGCATATATCGAGAGCCTGAACGCTTTGGTGATTTCTGGATTATCTTGGTCCTGTTGGAAGTAGATGGAATATGGATTCTTCCTTCCATAAACATTGTAAACACCAGTGGCTAAGTCGATGGTGTAATTGTGCTTTTCAGGATCTACTAAGTTGAAGGTGCTCGCTAAATCTAACCTGTGATACGCGGGGGTTCTAGCACCATTTCTATTCTGATAAATTGGAGCGGTAACACCACCATATTCAAATCTAGCTTGTGGGTACGTAATGGGACGGCCTGTCATGTAGGCAAAGCTGGAGCTGAAATTGATCCGTTTTGTTACATCATAACTCGCCACGAGACTCACATCATGTGTTTTGTCCCAATTGGCAGGATACGGATCACCATTGTTTATTTCTTCTACGAATCGTTCAACTCGCGATAAGGTATAACTCACAAAACCAGTGAATTTTCCACGCTTTTTCTTGAATTGAAATTCCATACCATATGCCTGCCCATCTCCAGAATACAATTCTGTTTCTAAGGTGTTGTTTAATAGCAGTTCAGCTTCGTCCTTATAGTCTACCAGATCTCTGAAGTATTTATAATACACCTCTACCGATGATTCGTATGAGTTGGAGAAGAAATTTCTGAAGTATCCTAATCCAACTTGATCAACATTAGCGGGATCAATATATCGGCCTGCAGGCATGTATATGTCAACCGGTGTAGCCGCTGTGGTGTTTGAGATCAAATGGATGTATTGAATCATGTGATTGTAGCTGCCCTTCACAGAAGAAACTTCGTCAATTTGGAAATTGACGGAGAATCTAGGTTCGAGTCCCTGGAACGGTTTTACTATTTCCCACTCGTCAAATTGGATGGTGTCTATGGGAGTGACGTCTGCGGAAGGATTGTCAGGATTGATAGGCGCACCATTCGGGTACTTGTAAACTTGGCCTGCACCTAATTGTGCGAATCCACTGTAACGAAGACCATAGGCAAGTGTCAAGCGAGTGCCAATTTTTTGTTCGTTGCTTAAATAAATGGCCGACTCAAGGGCCGGGATAGGTCTGACTTGAAAATAGAAAGTAGTTCGCTCTTCACCAGTGGTTAAGTATCCATCGGCAGTTCCAGGTTTAAAGTAGTAGTAGGTTGTATGCAGTCCAAACTCTATTTTGTTGTTCGGATTCAAGAAATAGGTGAAATCTGCCTTGCCGGCAATATTCTCAATAGAAGCTCGCCAGTCAAATCCAAATGCATCCTGCTCAAACCCTAAGGAATAGCTGTAATTACTGTAGATGGCGGTAAAGTTTGAGAAGATCTTGTCAGAAAACAGATGGTTCCAGCGTAAGGTCGCAGTGCGATTACCCCATTGAGTTCTGAAGAGTCCGTCCAAATCAAACACATCATCACCCATGTAGCCAGCTAAGAAGACGCGGTTGTTTTCATTGATGGTCCAATTGACCTTTCCGTTTAAATCGTAGAAATATAGTTTACTGTCTTTTATCGTTTCGTTATTTGCCAGCGGAAAGAATATGTCAAAATAGCTTCTTCTTCCTGATACAATAAACGAAGCTTTATCCTTTACAATAGGGCCTTCAAGCGTTAAGCGGCTAAATAATAAGCCCACACCTCCAGTGGCAGTATATTTTTTGAGATTACCCTCCTTTTGACGAATATCCAACACGGAAGACAGTCTGCCACCATACTTTGCCGGAATTCCGCCTTTATAAAGTTTTGCGTCTTTTATAGCATCCGCATTGAATACGGAAAAGAACCCAAATAAGTGACTGGAACTGAAAACCGGGCTTTCATCCAAAAGAATCAAGTTCTGATCAATGTTTCCTCCACGCACATTAAAACCTGTAGCACCTTCTCCAACAGTAGTCACACCTGGCAGCAATTGGATTGATCGAATAATGTCAGCTTCACCCAGCAGTTGTGGGATTTTTTTTACCTGAGCGATGTCCAGTTTTTCAACGCTCATTTCGACACTGGTAATATTCTCGTCTTCCTTTTCTCCTGTCACAACAACCTCATCAAGCATGGTTTGTGAGAATCCAATCTCCGCATTCTTGGTGATGTTTTTTGTCAATTCAATTTGCTCGCTCACAGTCTCAAATCCAATGAAACTGTATTCGATGGTGTAGGTCCCAGGGGGAATTGACAAGGAATAGAATCCGTATTCGTTGGTTACTGTTCCAGCGTTAAGCTCCTTTACCATAACGGTTGCCGCAATCATTCCCTCACCAGTTTCGTTGTCCTTGACATATCCACTGAGAGTTACTTTATCCTGTGCGAAAGAAGTGATGGTAATAAAGAGAGCAAACAAGCTCAAAAACAGGGTCTTCATCCAAAAAATTTTAAGGGCGCAAAGGTATTCTGATTATCCACTAATAAGTGCCCAATTGGATGAATGGAACAATAGAGCGGAGGAATGGTTGTGATTTTTCGGTAAGTTAATTTTTGTAAAGCTATGCATGCATAGTAAATTATTATATATTCATTCGACTCAATGAAACCAGAAGAAACATTAGACTTTCATATTCGATGGGCTTGGCTTAAAATATCGAAGATGTATAATCAAGAAGCATCAGAGCATGGGCTTACTCAAAGCAGTGGTTTCATTTTGCTAAACATTGATCCAAAATGTGGAACTCCAGCCACACAATTGGGGCCAATGATGGGGATGGAGCCAACCAGTTTAAGTAGGACTCTAAAGTCGATGGAAGAGAAGGGTTGGATTGAAAAGAAACAAAATGACAATGATAAGCGCATCACTCGCATTTGTTTATCTGCGGAAGGAAAGCGATTAAGGAACATTTCTCGAAAAACAGTTGTTGGGTTCAATGAAAGAGTTTTAAACGAAATCGGGCAGAAACGATTCAATGATTTTAAGGAGGTCATTCAAATCATTGACCAACAAACAATGAATTAAAAAATGAGTAAAAGAAGAATAAAAAAAGTAGCTGTTTTAGGTTCTGGAATCATGGGGTCTAGAATTGCCTGTCACTTTGCCAATATCGGAGTGCAAGTACTATTGTTAGACATTGTTCCGAGAGACTTAAATGAAAAAGAGACTGCAGCTGGTTTAACATTGGAAAATGTTTCCGTAAGAAACAGGATTGTCAACGATAGCCTGACAACCGCTCTGAAAAGCAATCCATCTCCTATATACAGCAAGTCTTTTGCTAATCTAATAGAAACCGGGAATTTCGATGATGATTTGCATCGTATTAGCGAATGTGATTGGGTAATGGAGGTGATAATAGAGCGCCTTGACATTAAGCAAAGCTTGTTCGAACGTGTAGAAAAACATAGAAAGCCGGGAACACTTATCACATCAAATACTTCAGGTATCCCAATCCACCTTATGAGTGAAGGTCGTTCTGAAGATTTCCAAAAACACTTTTGCGGAACTCACTTTTTCAATCCTCCTCGATATCTAAAATTATTAGAGATTATTCCTGGGCCGAAAACAGATACTGCTGTTTTGGATTTCTTAATGGATTATGGGAAACGATATTTAGGAAAAACGACCGTCTGGGCCAAGGATACCCCAGCTTTCATTGCCAACAGAGTAGGCGTGTTTAGCATTATGTGGATGTTTCATTATGTGAAAGAGAAAGGCTACACAGTCGATGAAATTGATCGATTGACTGGGCCAGTGATTGGTCGGCCAAAATCGGCCACTTTCCGAACGACAGATGTAGTTGGGCTCGACACTTTGGTGCACGTATCTAATGGAGTGAAAGATAATGTCTCGAATGATGAAATGTCAGATCTGTTTCAAATTCCGGAATACGTCCAAAAGATGGTCGATGAAAAGATGCTCGGAGATAAAACGAAACGAGGATTCTTTAAGAAAACGAAAGATGCTCAGGGCAAACGTGAGATTCTTGTTTTGGATCTGAATTCGATGGAATATGGCCCTCGATCCAAGCCAAAATTTGCTTCTATGGAAGCGGCCAAGTCCATTGACGACTTAAGTAAGCGACTTCAATTTTTATTTCAATTCGATGATCGAGCTGGAGAATTTTACCGCGCTCATTTTGCTTCAATATTCGCATATGTGAGTCATCGAGTTCCGGAAATTAGTGATGAAGTCTATAGGTTAGATGACGCGATGAAAGCTGGTTTCGGATATGAAATTGGTCCAATCGAGGCATGGGATGCAATTGGAGTTAAAACGGGTTTGGCTGAGCTTGATAAGCAAGGTCTTTCAGTTGCTCCATGGGTTCGAGCAATGGTCGACTCTGGAGTTGAGTCATTTTACAGGATTCATGATGGTAAGCGACAGTTTTGGAATCAGAAAACATCCAAATATGAAGACATTCCTGGCCAAGAAAATACGGTAAACCTAATGGTTGCCAAGCACCAAAATGTGCTGTGGAAGAATAGCGGAACCACCATCACTGATCTGGGTGATGGAATTCTTAACGTTGAATTCCATACGAAGATGAACACCATTGGAGGCGATGTTCTGCAAGGACTCAATAGGGCCATTGATATGGCTGAAGCCGACTATGACGGTGTTGTAGTGTACAACGAAGGAGGGAATTTTAGTGCAGGAGCCAACGTGGGTATGATATTCATGATGGCAGCCGAGCAAGAATATGACGAGCTAGATTTTGCCATTCGACAATTTCAAAACACCATGATGCGGATGCGCTATTCGAGTATTCCAGTCGTAAGCGCTCCACATAATCTAGCCTTAGGGGGTGCCTGTGAATTGAGCATGCATGCCGATAAAGTTGTGGCGAATGCCGAGCTATACATGGGATTGGTTGAATTCGGAGTTGGGGTAATTCCTGGCGGAGGAGGTACTAAGGAATTTGCGCTGCGACTATCTGACGAACTTCGAGATGGTGATATCAGAACTAATCAGTTCCGACATCGACTGATGACCATCGCACAAGCCAAGGTGGCAACATCTGCTCATGAAGCCTTTGAATTGGGCTATCTCAGGCCAGGAATAGACGAGGTGGTTGTAAGCCGCGAATTACAGCTGACCCGCGCTAAAAGAGTAGCATTAGACTTAGCTGAAAAAGGATATACAATGCCGAAGAAACGAGATGATGTCAAAGTGCTAGGTAATGAAGGTCTAGGATTAGTTTATGTAGGAGCAGAGACGATGAAATCTGGTAACTATATGAGTGAACATGACCGAGTAATTAGTGAAAAATTAGGTTGGGTGCTTTGCGGTGGAGACTTGAGTTACCCTCAAAATGTATCCGAGCAATATCTTTTGGATTTAGAGAGAAAGGCATTTTTAGAATTGTGCGCGACTCGTCCAACATTAGAGAGGTTGCAGAGCATGGTGAAATATGGTAAAGTATTAAGAAACTAAGATTATGGACGCATATATAATAGCAGGTAAAAGATCAGCAGTTGGAAAGGCTCCAAGGGGTAAGTTGCGATTTACACGACCAGATGATTTAGCTGCGGCTGTCATCAAGGGCATGTTGGCTGACTTTCCGGATTTGGATAAAGATCTCATCAATGACGTCATCGTTGGGAATGCGACTCCAGAGGCCGAGCAGGGACTCAACATCGGACGTATGATTTCTCTAATGAGCTTGAATACGGATAAAGTTCCCGGTATGACAGTGAACAGATATTGTTCATCAGGTTTGGAGACCATTGCAATTGCAGCAGCGAAGATTCATTCGGGTATGGCCGATGTGATTATTGCGGGTGGAGTTGAAACCATGAGCCCAATTCCATTTAGTGGATGGAGAGTAGTGCCTAATGCTCCTTTGGCCAATGCCAACCACGATTATTATTGGGGAATGGGTCTGACCGCAGAAGCGGTTGCAAATGAGTTTAAAGTGAGCCGAGAGGACCAAGATGCATTTGCATATCAATCACATATGAAGGCTATTCAAGCTATCAAATCGGGTGCGTTTAAGGATGAAATTGTTCCTATTGAAGTGGAAGAAATTTTTGTGAAGGATAATAAGAAACAATCCCGCAAATACATTTTTGATACCGATGAAGGTCCGCGACCAGATACAGCGATGGACAAGCTCGCAAAGCTGCGTCCTGTATTTGATGCCAAAGGTTCTGTAACAGCCGGAAATGCATCTCAAACGAGTGATGGCGCGGCATTTGTGTTGATAGTGAGCGAAAAAATGCTGAAAGAATTGAACGTCCAACCGATCGCTAGGTTGGTGTCCTATGCTGTAGCGGGTGTACCCCCAAGAATCATGGGAATTGGTCCAGTGGAGGCTATTCCGAAGGCATTGAAAATGGCTGGTTTGAAACAAGATCAGATTGATTTGATTGAACTAAACGAAGCCTTTGCCTCGCAGTCGTTGGCTGTGATGAGGGAATTGAAATTAAACCAAGATATTGTAAACGTAAACGGTGGAGCCATATCCATCGGTCATCCTCTAGGTTGCACGGGGGCGAAGTTGAGTGTGCAGATGTTTAACGAATTAAAAAGAAGAAAAGGAAAATATGGCATGGTGACCATGTGTGTGGGTACAGGGCAAGGAGCTGCAGGGGTTTTTGAAATGTTATAGCATAAAAAAAGTGAATCCATTATGGACTCACTTTTCACTATGTTCTTTTAATTATTGCTTTCTGCAATCGTATCCGCTGTCCTCGTAACTCTCCACTGCATTTTCAAAATTTTCTTTTGAGAAGTAGCTGGAGGCGCAAACGTCAGTCGTAATAAATGTTCCTAGAATTTCGTACTCACATTCGTAACAAATGTCGGTTACGGTGATGGCGTTTGAAGTTACATCGCTCTTCTTTTCGTTCTTTGAGTGTGCTTCTAATTCAACATTGTATGTTCCGGCAACATCCCATGAAAATTGAGGGTTTTCTTGAGATGAACTACTCTCGAAAAAGTCGGTACCAATGGTCCAGTCGTATGACTCAGCATCTTCAGAACAGTTGTTGAAAGTAACCACTTCAAAAACCTCTGGGTTGTCGTTAGAAAAAGTAAAGCATGCAGTGGGTTCTTTAACACAAGAGGTGAAAAGTAGAACAGACGCAAACACAGTTAAAAGAGAATTGAATTTCATAATTGAGATTAGTATTAATGTATTTTAAACAAAGTTAGATGAAAGCAATCAAAGGAGGAGAGTTCCTCATAAGACAAACTAGACCAGAAGAAATCTTTACACCAGAAGAATGGGGTGAAGAAGAAAAAATGATCGCGCAGACTTGCCGAGACTTCTTGGCTCAGGAGGTACTGCCACTGGTCGATAAAATCGACTCAATGGAAGATCCAACACTTATGCCATCATTGTTAAAAAAAGCAGGTGAGCTCGGAATACTATCCATCTCTATTCCCACTGAGTATGGTGGAATGGGTATGGATTTTAAAACGTCAATGTTGGCGGCTGAGGCCGTTGGCGGAGGACATTCATTCAGCGTAGCGATAAGTGCTCACACTGGAATTGGCACCTTACCGATTCTATATTACGGTTCAGACGAACAAAAGCAGAAGTATATTCCAAAGTTAGGATCAGGAGAATGGCTAGGTTGCTATTGCTTGACGGAGCCAAGCGCTGGCTCAGATGCAAACTCAGGGAAAACCAAAGCGGTAAAAGATGGCGATCAATGGAAAATCAATGGACAAAAGATGTGGATCACCAATGGTGGATTTGCGGACGTGTTCACTGTCTTTGCAAAGATCGATGATGATAAAAATCTAAGCTCTTTCATTGTAGAAAAAGGAGCAGTTGGATTGTCCTTAAACCCAGAGGAAAAGAAAATGGGTATTAAAGGATCATCCACTCGTCAAGTATTTTTCAATGATGTAAAAGTGGATGCCAGAGCTCAATTGAGTGATCGTGAAAATGGATTCAAGATCGCCTTGAACATTTTGAACGTGGGTAGAATCAAATTGGCAGCGGCAACCTTAGGTGCGGCTAAAGAAGTGGTAAGCGTAAGTGTGAAATATGCGAATGAGCGAAACCAATTTGGTAGGCCTATTTCGAAGTACGGTGCCATCAAGTACAAATTGGGAGAAATGGCAATTAGAACATATGCGTTGGAAAGCGCGGTTTATCGAATTAGCCAAAACATTCAAGACCGCATAAAAGGACTTGAGGACGAGGGAATTGAAAAGGGCAAGGCCACCTTAAAAGGGATTGAAGAGTATGCTGCTGAATGTGCAATGATGAAGGTGTTGGGTTCAGAGGTACTTGACTATGTAACTGATGAAGGCGTGCAGATACACGGAGGTATGGGGTATTCCGCTGAAACGATCGTTGAAAAGGCATATCGTGATAGCCGAATCAATAGAATTTTTGAAGGTACGAATGAGATTAATCGAATGCTCACTGTCGATATGATCCTGAAAAAGGCAATGAAGGGTGAGCTTGATTTAATGGGTGCGGCAAAAGCGGTGCAAGATGAGTTGTTGAGTATTCCAGATTTTGGAAATGACGACAGCGGACTGTTTGCAGAGGAGTATAAACTCATCGAAACATTTAAAAAAGCTATCCTCATGGTTGCGGGATCTGCAGCGCAAAAATTAATGATGGATCTGCCCAAAGAACAGGAAGTGCTGATGAATATAGCGGATATGGCAATTGATACATACACCGCAGAATCGATACTTCTTAGGGTTCATAAAAAGATTTTAAACGAAGGCGAAGCTGGTCAGGATGCTTATTCTGCAATGGCTAAGGTATATGTGCATGATGCCGCGGATAGAGTAAATAAAGCAGGCAAAGAGGCGATTTTATCCTTTGCTGAGGGGGATGAACAAAGAATGATGTTGATGGGCATGAAAAGATTTACCAAAACTCAGCCCCAGAATATTAAGGATTTAAGGCGTAGTGTAGCGGATGTAATAATTAGTTCAAATAATTATTCCATGTAATGAATCAGGCACGCTGAATATCGCTTATTTCGAAGTTGATTGAAAGAGTATGTGGGACGAGTGTGCTATAGTAGATGATAACAAATTTGACCGGCTTATTTGCAGGCGCATCATTGAGCGCCTGCGAGAGGCCGGCAGCATTCGTGACTTCGATTCATCGGAGGATGTATTGCCCTTTTTAAATCAAGAATGTGATACAGGTAAGGGAATTCTCGTATTTCTAGATATCAATATGCCAGGTATGAATGGCTTGGATCTCTTGAGGCGTATCAATGATGAAGAAGTGTTCAGCAACCTCAAAGAGAGGCTTTCCATCTTTATAATGACATCATCAACATTGACTCAAGATATTGAATCAGCCAGGAATTACACTTTTGTAGATGGCATAATCCCCAAACCAATGGGCATTAAAAAGGTGACAGATCTGATGCTAAGCGCCTATTAGGAAGTAGTAAAAAGCTGTAGATTGATTACCGCTTATCTTCTAACAGTAATCCAGGAATCCCATTCTCCGGCAGCTATACACTCCATTCTCAGCTTATCTGCTTCAGATCTCTTAGTGAATTTTGGTCCCATAAGGAATCTAGTGATGCCATCGCTGTAACCTTTAATTTCCACCTCGCCAACAGAGCGCAAGAAGTCATATTTAAATCTTCCAGGATTTCTGTAGGCGCCAACCTGAACTCGGAAATAACAGCCTGAAGCAATTTCCTCTTCTGTCAATTCTTCTCGATCAGGTTCAACATCACAAACGCCAGGCAGTAAATCAAGCGGGTCAACCAAAGAGTCGATAGCTTTTTGAAGCCCTCCTTTTTTCACATAACCATCGGTGTAAAAGTCAAATCGGTGTTCTATTCTGAGCACACCTTCTTTCATTGGAGGCACATCAACATATTCCACTTTCGGCTCAAAACCGTCAGCTAATAAGCTGATCTTATACTTATGGTCGGGCAACAGAGAGTAAACAAATTCTCCAGTAGTGCTATCTGCAATAAGTGTGGCTAATACATCCCCTGTTCGGTCATCCATGATTTTTGCAAGAGCAGAACTAGGAATATCGTCAATATATACAGTACCTACCAGCAATACTAAAGCATTAAGTCTTTCGAATGTTCCTGGCTGAATTCGATAAATGTCATGAAGGTTTTCACCACTTGCCCTAGCTGAGGAGAAGTATCCCCAATCGCCATCTTTGGTTATGTAATAAAAGCGATCATCGTCAGTTGTGTTGATAGGGTAGCCCAGATTAATAGGCTCCTGCCAGTCTTGATCTACACTGTCATATTTAATGTAAAATATGTCGTATCCACCCATGGATCCGTGTGCTTCTGATGCAAAATAAAAGGACGATCCATTCGAATACATAAAGGGTGAATCCTCATTAAACTCAGTATTGATTTTAGGTCCTAGATTCGTGATGTTGCCAAAAGTGCTGTCCTTTTGCATTATCGCTGTGTAGATGTCACGACCACCTAATCCCCCTGGTTTGTCACTTGAAAAGTAAAGGGTTCTACCATCAGGAGCTAAAAACGCATGACCTTCATAGTGAGGTGTATTTACATTCCCTTTTAATTTCTCTGGCTTTGACCAAGCCGTATCTCCGATGTGATAACTGATATAGATGTCTTCTTCAGCAATATCACCACTAAGGTATATAAACATCATCTTATTGTCATAAGATATACTCATTGGCGCCTCATGTCGTTGAGCAGTGTTTATTTCGTCAGAAATACTTTCACCTTCTCCAAAATCGAATTGATCATCTCCTCCTTGATGTTCGGCAACAAAAACGTCTTCATAGTAAAGTCCAATGTCAGATCGCTTGGTTTGATCTGTCATTAAATCTCCTTTGCTATCAGGTCCCCTGCTTGTGTAATACAAATATTTGCCTTCAGGCCCAATAACTGGACTATATTGTGAGTTTGCTTTGTTAGATGGTGGTGTGAGAATTTCCAATGAAAGCGCCAACTGACGCTCCATTAACTCAATACCGTTTTCACAATTCTCGATTAACCGTAACGTTTCTATGCGATCTCGTCCACTCGCTTTGGTCTCTTCTAGATAATTTTCATACAATTCAATCGCTTCTTTAAACTTGAAGTCAAAATGCTTGGCACGTGCCATATAAAAAGTAACTTTTGGGAAGTCAGTGCTTCCTCTCATTTCTTTTAATATGTCATAGGCCTCCTCGCGACCATTTGATCTAAACACACAACTCGCGCCCGTTTTATATTGCAAGTATGAATCATTGGGACGCATGTCCCAAAGGCTATCATAGATAGCATGGGCACGCAAATACTCTCCTTGTTCAAAGAGCATGTCGGCATCGTAAAGCCTATTTTTTAAAGGTCCGTTTAAGTTTTCCTGTGACATGGATGACAGTGTGAACATCATCACAAATCCGGTACAAACAATCGATCTAAGGTTCAGTAGCATGAAGCGATAAAATTGTGGGTACTCAAATGTATCAATATCTCCTTGTTCAGAAAGTCACAGATTTAAGGTTTACTAACTTTGATGTCTTAATGGAATCTGAAATAATTCGACTCTCCAATGGTTTAAGGGTGGTATATGGCCAAGACCTTAGTGTTCACACCATCCATTGCGGGTTTATGGTAAACGCTGGATCACGCGATGAAGAGTCTTCAGAGCATGGTTTAGCTCATTTAATAGAACACAGCCTATTCAAAGGAACCACAAACAGAAAGCCATTTCATATCCTATCTCGATTGGATTCTGTAGGTGGTGAAATAAATGCATATACAACCAAAGAAGAGACGTGTATTTACGCCTCGGCAATGAAAGAACATTTCGATCGAGCCAGTGAATTACTTTTCGATATCATGTTTTCGGCAAGTTTTCCTGAAAAGGAGATAGCTAAAGAATTAAATGTAATTAATGATGAAATCAACAGCTATAAGGAGAATCCCGATGAGATGTTGTTGGATGAATTTGAGGAACTGCTGTTTCCTGACAGTTCCTTAGGTAGAAATATATTAGGAACATCTGATACTGTCAACCGTTTAAGTAGAGAAAGTATCCTTGATTTTGTTCGTAGATTTTATTCAACTGATCAAATTGTATTTGCATGTGTTGGAAATGTATCGCGAAAGAAATTCATGAAATTCTGTGAAACAAGATTGGAATTAATTCCAAGTCAAAAAAGAATGAATGGACATCGTCACAGCCCAAATACCTCGCAATTTCAAATTGAAAAAAAACAAGATGTACATCAAACTCATTCAATTATCGGAGGTCAGACTATTGGCATGCAGGATGATAGAGTAAACACCATGGTATTGTTGAACAATATTTTAGGTGGGCCAGCCTTAAATAGCCTCCTCAATTTGAACATTAGAGAAAGACTTGGTTATTGTTATTATATCGAAAGCAGCTATAATCCATATTCTGATTTGGGGCTGTTTGAAATATATTTTGGAACAGATCCTAAGTTTCATAAGCGCACTCTCAAATTAGTGCGTAAGGAATTGAATCAGTTAATGGAAAAGTCCTTGACGCCAAGGACACTATCCTTGGCTAAAAAGCAATTAATTGGACAAATTGCATTGGCTAGAGAGCAAAGATCTAGTCTGATGATCGCCATGGCAAAATCCTTATTGTTTTTTGACGAAGTAGAGTCGTTCGATGAAATACAGGAAAAAATCTCAGATATCTCAAGTACTGAGATAAGGGACTTAGCCCTGAATGTTTTTGATAATACTAAGCTTAGTTACTTGGCATACGTGCCGAAATAGTAACATCCATTATATATTACACCATGAATTTTTTACCTGAAGAGATTGATAGATATTGCGTAGAGCTAAGTCAAGATGAACCTGAGTTACTCAATGAGTTGAATAGGTTCACACATAACAATGTGTTGCAACCACGAATGTTAGCTGGACACCTGCAGGGTCGTGTGTTGGCCATGTTGAGCCATATGATAAAGCCAAAAGTGGTGGTTGAGATTGGAACATACACAGGATACTCAGCCTTATGTTGGGCGGAAGGACTGCCTACAAATGGTATTGTTCATACAATTGAAATAAACGATGAACTTGAGACTAAAGTCAGGTCTTTCATAGAAAGGTCAGGCCTTACTGATCGCATTCAATTGCACATAGGAAAGGCCTTGGATGTTATACCCGGGATCAGAGAGGATTTGAACCTAGTTTATATTGATGCGGATAAAGAAAACTATTCTGCGTATTATGATTTAGTGATAAATCGAGTTGTTACAGGTGGATATATCATAGCAGATAATGTATTATGGAGTGGTAAAGTAATTGAGGATCCTGAAAAAATGGATTACGAAACACGTTGCCTTTTTGATTATTCGAACAAAGTAAAAGCAGATGACAGGGTCGAGAATGTATTATTTCCAATACGAGATGGTTTGATGATTGCACGTAAAAAATGAATATGATTGATTTTAGAAGTGACACTGTGACTAGGCCCAGCGCAGAAATGCTGGAAGCGATGATGACTGCTCCGACAGGAGATGATGTTTTTGGCGATGATCCAACGGTAAACGCTTTGGAAGAATTAGCTGCAAAAATGTTTGGCAAAGAGAAGGCGCTTTTCTGTACATCTGGCACGATGACGAACCAAATTGCAATTAAGGTACATACACAACCGGGAGAGGAGGTCGTTTGTGATCGGCTATCACATATTTATAATTATGAAGGTGGGGGGATTGCATTTAACTCTGGTTGTTCGGTCAGACTGCTAGAAGGAGATCGGGGTAGATTCACAGCCCAAGATGTCATTAAAAATATTAATCCTAACGATCCTCATTATCCAAGAACTTCGTTGGTGAGTATTGAGAATACAAGCAACAAAGGTGGCGGTGCCATCTGGGATAGCAATGAGATAGGTAAAATAAAAGCAACCTGTGAATCCCTCGGGCTTCCTTTGCATTTAGATGGTGCAAGGTTGTTCAATGCGCTGGTTGAGACTAATCAATCACCACAATCGCTAGGTAAACAGTTCGATACGATTTCCATTTGTTTGAGCAAAGGTTTAGGATGTCCTGTAGGTTCCCTTTTAATTGGAAATGACGATTTTATATCCAAATCAAGAAGGGTGCGCAAAGTGTTTGGAGGCGGAATGCGACAGGCGGGAATTATCGCAGCTGCAGGAGTGTTCGCTCTCAATAATAACATAGAGAGGTTAAAGGATGATCACAAGCGAGCAAAAATTTTGGCAGACCTATTGCAAATGCAATCTTGGGTTTATAATGTGATAGACGTTGACACTAATATTATTGTTTCGGAGCTTTCACAACCAGATGATCAGAAAAAATTGATTGATCGATTAGGTTTATTAGGTATCGGTTGTGTTGGTTTTGGGCCAGGTAGAATTAGATTTGTTACACATTTAGATATATCCGATGACGACATTAATCAATGTGAGGATTTATTCAAAAAAATATAAGATTATGAAAATTAGAATTGGGATTATCGTTTTGTTGACCACGTTATCAAGCACTTTTTTTAGTTCCTGTGAGGAACTTGGTTTGGGAGATTTAACAGAAATCGAACTAACCGAGGAAACAGTTATTCAAGGATTACGTGAGGCTTTAAAAGTTGGAACGGATACTGCGGTTTCAAATTTGAGTGTGGCAGATGGGTATTTTGCTGATGAGGCGGTCAAGATTCTGTTGCCGGAAGAAGCGCAAGTGGTCTACGATTATTTGAGTTATCTACCTACTGACTTAGTAGATCAAAATATTCTAGCCATAAATCGTGCTGCCGAGGATGCTGCGAATGAGGCTGCTCCAATATTTGTTGATGCTATCACTGAGCTTACCATTCAGGACGGGATGGATATATTACATGGGGATGATACTGCAGCCACTTCTTACTTAAAGGGTAAGACATACCAAAACTTATATGATGCGTTTAAACCAAAAATTGACGTGAGTTTGAACAAGGAAATTGTGCTTGGCCTGTCGGCAGAAAGTCTTTATTCAAAGCTGATTAACACGTATAATTTAGCTAGCATTAACGGATTTCTTTTTGATGAAATCACCACTAACTCACTAAGTGAACATACTACAAATCGTGCACTACGTGGTTTATTCATTAAGGTAGGGGATGAAGAAAAGCTAATTCGAGAAAACCCAGCTCATCGCGTTTCTGAAATCTTAGAAACTGTTTTTGCAGAACAGGATTAGTCCTGGTTTTCTGCTTTAGGCAGCTGAATAGCTTCATGGTTTGAGGCGTCTGGCATGGCGATATTTGTATGTATCGAAATGGTAGGGACAATTTGGGTGATATCAATGTTTTCAATCGTTTCTCCTGGTCCAATATTCCAGCCATAAAAAATCAATGGAACATGGGTGTCATAGGAATATGAAGAACCATGAGTAGTTCCTTGTTTACCGTAGCTCATCCAACCAGGTAGGTATTGGATCATTATATCTCCAGAGCGAAGTGGACTCCATCCCATCGAAGCAAGTTTTGAAAATTGGTCAGGCGGTAGGGCATGCTGTAGTTGCTTATAATCCAAAACATTTGCAATGCCATTAAAACTCATAGCGAATTCACGAATTGATGCGCTCACTTCCTTGATGTCAATTTTATTCGATTTCATTAAGTCCTTATTCAAAAAGACTTGTTGGTTGGAATAATTAAGAATTAATCCATCAATACCAAAATCAGTAGACAAAGCTTTGTTCATTCCAATTTTGAAACTTTCGAGATCGAAGTAATCCACCGAAAAGCCATTGTCTTGAGCGTATTTAGGAACTGGAGCTGCCGCGTGATCTGCGGTCAGAAACAATACATAGTTTCCTTCACCGACCCTTTTATCTAAAGCATCAATCAATTGAGCGATTTCCAGATCAAGTTTGATGTAAGTATCTTCAATTTCCATGGATTGAGGTCCGAACATATGACCGATCATGTCTGGTGATGAAAAGGATATTGTCAAAAGGTCCATATAGTCATCTTGTCCTAATTCCTCATTGATAATACACTGTTCAGCAAAACGCCTTAAATAGGTGTTCCCAAGGGGAGTGCAGGCAAAAGAGTAATATGAGTTTTCTGCGATTGCTCGTTTAACATCATATGGAAAAATAGGCTGCTCATTCAAGATGAGTGGTTTTTCGTAAGGCGTATTGTCGCTTGTACTTTCAGTGTAAAGTTCTGGAGCCAAGGAAAGGTCCCAACCTAGATCAGCGAGTTTATCCGCTTGATTTTTGTTATTAAACTGGGTAACCCATTTTGGAAGTTCATCAAAATAATGTGAGCTTGAAATCATTTTGCCTGATTCATAATCCATCCAGTAGGCGGCATTGGCAGAATGCCCTGCGGGTAAAATGGCTCCTCGATCTTTAATTGAAATTCCTATAGATTTTCCTTTGAAGAGGCTTGCCATTCTTACTGCATCTCCAAGGCTAGGAGCTAGCATATTTTTTGGTGACATTTTGCCGCTTTCATTCTCTGTTCCGATAGATTTGACAGAACTGTCAGCAACGCAATAAATGAATCCCGATGATTTTTTATCATACCAAGAATTTGCAATAATGCCATGTTCCATTGGTGTGGTGCCTGAATAAATGGAAGCGTGTCCCGGTCCTGTGTAGGTTGGGATGTAGTTGTAGTGGGTGTTTTTACAGAAATACCCATCCTTCTTTAGCTTTTTGAATCCGTCATTTTCGAATTTCTCCCAAAACCTATATATATAGTCAGTGCGCATTTGATCTATAACAATGCCTACTATCAACTTAGGTAGTTCCTGTGCGTGAACGGCTATGGACGAAAACAATAATATCGCAACGAGTAGTGATTTCATTTAATGGATTTAGAAATAAGATAGAGAAGAAATAAACAAAGCAATACACTGAAGATTACATTGATTCCTGCCCAAAATAAATGTCCGTTTTTGATTAATTGAAAGGTTTCTAAACTAAACGTGGAGAATGTACTGAAGCCACCACAAAATCCGATGACCAAAAAGTAGTATGAAAGGCTTGAGCTAGGAACTAAGAACCTAAGGGCAATTATTCCGACTAGCGTGGTACTAAAAACATTTGCTAGAAGGGTCGCGATTGGAAAAAGAGAAAATTCAAAACTTAGGAAAAGGCGACTGATTGCAAATCTCAAAACGCTTCCCAATCCTCCGCCAATAAAAACCAATAGCCAATTCATATAGTGGGTTTCAATACTAGGGGTAGAATTTTTTTGTAAATCCAAAAGACAGTAAGGCCAACTACTATTCCAAGTGTTATCCCACCAACCACATCTCCAATATAGTGCTTTCCAAGATAGACGCGGGAGTAACTATTCAATATTGCATAACACACAAAAATGATGGAAATCCATTTGTTCTTTGAAAATAATGAAGCTAACATCGCTACTGAAGCAGTATTGGCGGCATGAGAAGATACAAAACCAAACTGTCCTCCACAGCCAGCTGGCAGGTGCAACAATGTCATAACACCTAGCTCATGACAAGGTCTGAGTCTTTCAAAACCATATTTCATCGCTACTGAAATTTGATCTGAAGCCGCAATGGCAATTCCAATGCTGAATAACATAACTACAAAGACTTTGAGACCATAGGTACGATACATATATAATGCAAGTATTGCATATAACGGCAGCCAGGTAAGGCGCTCACTGATGAGAGTGAATATGATATCAGTAGTGGGGCCGTGCCAATGATTAATGCCCGTTGAAAGCGTGATATCCAGTTCTTTCAACAATTCTAGCATGTCAAATTAGGCTATAACCGCTTCGGTTTCTTTCACCGCAGCTTCGATTAAACCTTTAAACAATGGATGTGGGTTAGCCACAGTGCTTTTGTATTCGGGGTGAAATTGAACGCCAATGAAGAATGGATGGTTAGGTAGTTCAACAATCTCGACCAAGCCACTTTGTGGATTCATACCAGAGAAAATCATTCCAGCTTTTTCCATTTCATCCTTGTATTCATTGTTGAATTCAAATCGGTGGCGATGTCGCTCGCTTATCTCAGTTCTGCCATAGACTCTATGAGCTAGAGTATTAGGGGTAATTTCGCAAGCATATGCACCTAGGCGCATTGTTCCTCCCATGTCAATCACAGACTTCTGATCTTGCATAAGATCAATAACTGCGTGATCAGTCTTGGAGTCCATTTCTGATGAGTTGGCATCGTTTAGTGACAAGACATTTCGCGCAAATTCGATGACTGCACATTGCATCCCCAAGCAAATTCCTAGGAATGGGATTTTGTTTTCGCGCGCATACTTAATGGATACAATCTTTCCCTCTAAACCTCGTCTGCCAAAACCTGGTGCAACAATGATTGCTTGTACGCTTCCTAATTGTTCGGCTACATTTGCTCTGTTAATTTCTTCTGAATGAAATGAAACGATTTCGATTGAACATTCATTGGGAACTCCAGCATGAACTAGCGCTTCAAGGATGGATTTATACGCATCTTGAAGTTCAACATATTTACCAACAAGTCCAACTTTAATTGAACGCTTTGGGTTTTTGAATTTCGTTAGAAAATCAGTCCAGTTTTTAAGCGTTGGTTCGTCTCGGAATTGAAGTTTAAGTCTTTCAAGAACTACTTGATCTAACTTCTCCTCTTTCATCAGCAAGGGAACGTCATAAATTGTATCAGCATCACGCGATTCGATCACGGCATTTTCACTCAGATTGCAGAAAAGGGCGATTTTCCGCTTTTGTTCATCATTAAGTTCATGCTCTGTTCTGCAAACCAATATATCTGGTTGAATTCCTTGGGATTGAAGTGTTTTTACAGAGTGTTGAGTAGGCTTTGTTTTTAGCTCACCGGCAGCCTTTAGATATGGAATAAGTGTGAGGTGTATGACCATGACATTATCGAATCCACGCTCGTATCGAAACTGTCTTACAGCCTCGATGTATGGCAATGATTCAATGTCTCCTACGGTACCACCGATTTCGGTGATTACTATTTCATAGCTACCTGTATTACCCAATTTGGTAACACAGTTTTTGATTTCATCCGTTATGTGAGGGATGATTTGAACTGTCTTGCCTAAATAATCTCCCTTGCGCTCTTTGTCAATTACTGTTTGATAGATTCTTCCAGTTGTGACATTGTTCGCTTGTGATGTAGGAACGTTAAGGAACCTTTCGTAGTGACCAAGATCTAAATCTGTCTCAGCGCCATCGTCAGTTACATAGCATTCGCCATGTTCATAAGGATTTAGTGTTCCTGGATCTACGTTGATATACGGGTCCAGTTTTTGGATTGTGACAGAGTAACCTCTGCTTTGTAGAAGCTTAGCTAATGAGGCAGAAATAATGCCCTTTCCAAGCGATGAGGTAACTCCTCCGGTAACGAAAATATACTTTGTTGACACCCGTATTGAATTCTTTAAATACGGGAATCAAAAGTAAAAACTCCACCGCCTTTAGAGGGGTTATTTCTGAAAAGATTTAAATATTCGATGAACAAGCTGGATTTCAATCTAGAAACTCAGACTTATACCTGCAGAAGGCATAAAAGGAAGCTGATTCACCCTTTCGAAGTTTACTCGATCAAAATAGAAAATATTAGCTCGATTATAAGCATTGGTTATACCAATGTTAGCTTCCAAAATTGAATTTACGGAGAGAACAAATTCTCGTTTCAGGGTAACGTCTAGACGATGATAATAAGGAAGTCTACCACCGTTTAAATCATCATAAATGATTCCAACATTACCGTTTGTGTTTTGGATGTTAGTTCCAGTGCCATCAGTGAAGTCAAATTGCTCATAGAATCCCAGAGTCTGTGTAAATGGAAATCCAGAACCCATGTTCCAGCGCGCGTTAAACTCCCAAAGTCGCGTTTTTCCAAATTCGTATGAACCGACAAAGTTCACATTGTGTCTTCGATCAAAAACGGGTGAATAAGACTGAATGCCATCCCATCGGGTTACCTTACCAAGTGAATAAACCGCATAAAGATTCAGGTCTTTCTTGTCGTATTTAAGCACAAAATCAACTCCGTATGCGTCTCCGGTTTCAATTATAAAGTCCTTTTTCAACTCATCGGGACGGTCGGCATTAGCATCGTCATCATTGAAGATTTTATTTCGGTTGATGTTCGTCACCTGCGTGAATTGCTTGTAGTAGCCTTCAACGTTCAAGTTAATGTGCTTACTCAGGTCAAATTCTGCACCTAAAATAAAATGATTTGCTTTTTGTAAAGCGTGCTTGATTTCTCTTGTTCCTCCATCTTCCAAAATCATATCCTTTTGAAGATTGTCTGGTCCAGCTAAATACCCGTTAAATAGGTTTACAACGTCTCGATCACTGTTTGCAGCAATCAAATTCTGACTATACACTCCGGCAGCACCTTTCAACCGAATGTTGTCTGTTACATTATACTTCGCTCCGATTCTTGGCTCAGGAGACAGCGTACTTAAGGATGCATAATAATGCAAACGCATACTAGGATCTAGAATGAGTTTACCTAGTTTCTTTTTATATCGAATGTAAAAGGCTAACTCAGTAGTGCTTTGTTGCTGCTCAATCACACGGTTAACCTCATTGGTGAATTTGTAATCCGTAGAAAATCCAACGACCTCTAAACCATATTTGACATCGTCCTCGCCAATGAAATAGGTGAAGTTTAATCCACCATTAAAGCCATTGATCGAACTTCTTCTATCAGCATTTACGCCATTTTCTACCAGGTTAATATTATATGCTGAATAAGCAAAGTTTCCATCAATTAAAACTGGACTTCCTCCAGGAATCAGAATGAAGTTACCTCCAACACCTGCATTATTCCAATTCAGGTCAGAGATGGCTTTATACTTTACTCTGTCATCAAAATAAAGTCCGAAAATGTTGGCCTTGCTTCCGTTTTCACCATTAAATGTCACCTTCCCATAAAGGTCTGTATACCGAAATGGAAGTCCGTCTTCATCTATGTAGTTATAGATAACCTTAGAGCTTTGATCTAAATAACTGTGTTTGGCTGAGGCGATATAAGAAATACTACTTCCACCTATTTTCTCAGGTCGAACCAACGGCCCTTCTACATTCAGTTTTGTTCCAAAGGTGCTTACTGAAACATTTCCATGAAATTCATTGTAATTTCCATCAATCGTTGTGATATCCATTATAGATGAAATTCGACCACCATAATTTGCCCCATAACCACCAGTATAGACATCGGCATTTCTAATGATATCTGTGTCGAAGACCGAGAAAAGACCAATGGAGTGAAATGGATTGTAAACGATCATGCCGTCTAAAAGAACTTTGTTTTGCACTGGCGAGCCGCCTCTAATGTATAACTGGCCACCTTGATCACCCGTGAAAATCACTCCCGGAAGTACTTGCATATACTGCGCAATATCAGCTTCTCCACCAATGCTCGGTAATTTCTCTATTTCCTTAGGAGTAATTTTTTGAACAGACATTTTGACCTCCGATTGAGCTTCAATTTTGTCGGCCGATATCTCCACTACATCTAGCTCTTGAGCCTGCGATTCTATGAAAAGTTTCTTATTGATTATTTGACCTTTACCAACAGTTACTGACTCATCTGCACTCCCGTAGCCAAGGGCTGATACTGAAATGACATAGTCTCCAGGTGGTATCTTAGAAATATTGTAGTATCCATTTACATCGGTAGATGCACCAATCTGTGTTCCTTTTAAAAACACATTTGTAAAAATGATCGGTTCTCCAGTGTTTTTATCATAAACAAAACCTCGGATAGTACCAGTTTGAGTAAGACCAATGAATTGAATGGACAAGAAAAATGTAAGCAACAACCACCTCATACAAAGAGAATCTAATTAAGCCGCCAAAAATAGCATTACAGTTAGTGCAGAAAACATTACTTGGTCAACTGAACGTATGGATTATTGACGGCAGATTCTCACGCTTAACGGTAGATTACAATTTACCAGCTCTATTAAATGCGTTAATGTAATAAGGGCTGTTCAGGTTGCTGATAATCACTCCTTTGCTGGAACTGGCGTGAACAAAGTGTCCATTTTGAAGGTAAACTCCCACGTGTGAGTGTTTTTTACCTTCAATATCGAAAATCACTATGTCGCCTTCTTCCATGGAGTTTTTTGATACTGACTTAGATTTATCTGCAATTTCCTTTGTCGTCCTTGGTATTGACATGTGATAAACTTGATTATATAAACTGTTTACGAAGCCTGAACAATCTACTCCAGAGGTGGATAAACCACCATATTTATAGGGTGTTCCGTACCAATGGTCGATAAACTTATATAAAGATTCATTTGTGATTTGATTTGGAGATACGCCTAAAATCCCCGCATATTTTATTTGAATGGGAGAATGTGATTCCTTATTTTTTTCGTTCGATTTTGCATTCTTGGATGCGGTGTGTTTATGACTCTTGCAGGAAGTGAATACACTTGAAATCACAAGCATTGCAATAAGTGTTTTTCGAAAAAACGTCATCCAGCTAAACTACCTTGCTTATTGGTTCTAAACTTTGAATGACAAAGAAATTGTTGACAATCCAATACCTAAAAACTGAGGATTATTTAGAAATCACTAATCGATGTGTCTCGATGTTAGAGCCAAGATCCAGTGACAAATAATAAATACCATTGACCAAGCTTTCCAAGTTGAACTGTTCAGTTGAACTAGCAATTCCTGACTTTATTAGTGTGCCATCTATCGAGTATACATTATAATTGGCTGTAGCCAGTATTCCAGAAATATTGAAAACGCCAGCAGAAGGATTAGGTTGGATTTTAACCCTATTCTGTGCTTGATCATCGATTCCTGTTGCGCTATTCAACTCGATCAAAGGACCACCTGCGGTTTTTGCCGTAAAAATCCCAATACGATTGGTCGAGTCACTTTGATTTGTATCGACAAAACCAGATAAAATCCATGTCTGCGCTTCACCACCCAATTGTGAAAGTGTAGCTCGATATGATTTGATGATAGATTCAGCATCCACATTTTTTAAAATGATCTCATAATTTGCCGCTGGAATGGTTTGGTAATCAGTTATTTCTCCAAATAGGGTTTGATTAAAAAGTGTTGAGTTTATCTGCGAGACTTCATCGATAAATACTGCATCAAGGTCTGTAGCTCCGTGAGCAAATGCAATTTCACAGTTGTATCCAGTATTTGCACTTTTCTTTGACTCAAATGTTGAGATGGAGAGTGGTTTGAACGGGGTAATCGATGTATTGCCTAAACCGTTTACAATTGAAACATATGATTTGCCAGACTCAAGTTGAGCGTGATACGTTGAAAGACTATCATCCACCGAGGACGAGTTTGCTGGTGCTACGGATAGTTCAAATGGAATTCCGGAGGGAACATTCAAATAGCCAGTGGCATTGCGATATTTGAGCTGATCCACAATTAAATTTCCATTCACGTAAAAATCTAAACTGGTAAGGGATGGGTCGGCTGAATTATGAATGATCTGTAGGCTTGCAGTTGCATTATTCAGCGGAATAAAAACGCCACCTTGGGATCGTACAATTGACAAACTCAGTGCGGGCCCATTCAAGTTTTGCGATCGATTGACAAATCCTGTAAGCACCAAGGTAAAAGCACTATCACTAAGCATTTGATCTCCAAGGTTAAATGCGATTTCACGTATAACCTGTGTGCTCGAGCTATCTCTTAGGCGAAGGATGTAATTGAATGACTCTAATGAATTGTATTCAGTTCCTGTAGCAAAATCCAAGTCATTGGCTAGAAGGTTGTTATTGATCGTGATTTCCGCTAAATCAATTTTACCTATGTCAGACGATCCATTGAAAACGATGAAATCTGAATAACCTGTGTAGTTTGATTCATTTCTCAAGGCCATTGATTTTGTAAGGGTCAAAGGTTTAAGAGGAGTATAGCCATTAGAAACTGACCCAGAAATGTAAAGCTGGAATTTATCCGCTGAATTAAATGATAACGAATCTGAATAAAGACACCCAATCGTGTCATTGCTGTTAGCATTGCAAATAGATATTCGGTATCCTGTATTTGTATCTAACGCAAACAGGCTGGTTGATGTGCGAAAACTTACATTGTCAAACACCTTGACAGAATCAATCCAAACATCCACTTCTGATAAGGCAGAGTCAGCAGAACAGTGAACTATTTGGATTTGCGCAACCTGTCCGAGTAATGGAAGGACACCGATAAAGGTGAAAAACAGATAGATGATTGATAAACGCAACGTGTAAAATTATGGCGTGAAGATAACTAAGACAATAAATTATCTGTGCTCGCTGGATACAATTGATTTCAAAGGGTGCTTATTGATTTTGAATGTGTTATTTTGATAGATAAAGCAGAATGATGAAGAACATCAGAATATTACTAATGTCTTTGATTCTCTTGTTTGGAGGTAATTATCTTCTTGCACAAGACCAACCAAAAATTGACAGCCTATTTCAAGTCTTGCGCACATCAAAACAAGACACAAATAAGGTGTTATTGCTTTATGAACTGAGTCGAGAGTTTTTTAATAATGACATCGTTGGATCAGAGAAATATGCAAACCGAGCCTTATTTCTTTCTGAAAAGCTTGGTTATAAACGCGGAATTGCACTTTCCTATACCAACCTTGGGATAATAAACTATTACAAGGCTATTTATGGTGTTGCTCTTTCTTATCATGAACGATCCTTAGAATTGATGTCAGAAATTGGGGATAAAAAAGGAATGGCCGGTTCGCACAATAACAAGGGCGCGGTGTACACACAGCAGGCAAATTATTCCAAAGCAATTGAGGAATACTTGAACTCTCTTAGGATAATGGAAGACATCAGCAACGAAGAAGGAATGGGAAAGTCCTACAATAATATCGGGTTGGTGTATTATCTGCAGGGTAATTACCCTGAGGCAAAAAACTATTATCTAAAGGCACTGGAAATATTCAGGAAACGAGGCGATATGGCACGAGTTTCGGATATCTTGAATAACATGGGTTTAATTGCTTATGAAGAGGGGGATTACGATGGTTCACTGGAATTTCACATGAATTCATTGGAAACGCGCAGAACTCTTGGGAATAATCGTGGTCAAGCCACTTCGTATACCAATATTGGTGATGTGTATGCTGCCACTGAAGGTTTTGAAAAAGCACTTGAATACCAGAAAAAGGCGCTCGCAATACAGGAGGAACTAGGAGATAAGAAAGGTATGCTAAGTTCGATGAAAGGAATCGGAACTGTGTATTCGCTAACTGGAAAAAAAGAAGAAGCCTTGGAGTACATGAATGAGGTACTCGAACTGTCAACAGAAATTGGCGCCAACAGAGAATTGAGAGATGCTTACAACGAAATCAGCAATATATATACTGACATTGGTAAGTATGAGGAAGCTCTAAAGTATAAGGCGAGATATTCGGAGATTAAGGACACATTGTTTAGTGAGCAGACTGTGGAAATTGCCTCAAACATCGAGGCTAAGTTTGAAAATGAAAAGAAGGCGAAGGAAATTGAAATTTTACGGAAGGAAAATGAGATACAAGACCTGGAGTTAGCGCGCAATCGATTACTCATCATCGCATCAATTGGTGGCTTGTTTTTAGCGATAATATTCATCATTATTTTCGCTCGAATCAATAGAGATAAGCGCAAGGCAATGCAATTGCTGCAAAAGCAAAATGAAAATATTCTGAAGCAAAAGGAGGAGAAGGAAGTGCTTCTGAAGGAGATTCACCACCGAGTTAAGAATAACTTACAGGTTATTAATAGTTTGATTCGCTTGCAATGCGCCTATACAGATGATCAGGAGGCATTAGACTTATTCGATGAATGTCAGAATCGAATTATTTCGATGGCCTTGATACATGAAAAAATGTACGAAGCACATAATTTGAATAATATCAATATAAAGGAGTATGTCAGCCAATTGGCAGGTAACTTGTTGCGAAGCTATAGGCTCAATCAAAGAATTAATCTTGATGTTGAGGTCTTTACAGAGCAACTTAGTCTAGACACACTTGTACCACTCGGATTTTTGCTTAACGAGCTCATATCTAATTCATTGAAACACGCTTTTGAAGGACGTGAAGAGGGCACGATCACGGTGAAGTTGAGCAAAAATGAAGAGAACCTGTTTGAACTTTATGTTGGTGACAATGGGGTTGGCCTGCCTAGAGACTTTTCTTTTAAGAGTGCGAATACTTTGGGTATGGAGTTAATCGAAACTCTGACGGATCAATTAGATGGCACAATCACAAGAATGCCTGAAGAGGGTAGTTATTTTAAGATTTTATTTAAAGGGCTTGAACAACAACGAGCCGATATTCGGAATGCAATGAAATCCGAGTCTGACCTTGCCGCTTAAAGAGATATTAGGCCTTCTATTTCTGTTGATCTTACATAGCGTTCAATTACTTCATTTGGGCTAATCATCATCTCTTTGGCTGATACGCTTATGAATTTTCCAGTTCGACTTTGGTTCAAAGTCACTTGTGCCTCTGGACCAAATAATGCCTCGACCTGCGCAAGTTTTTGATTGTCATTTGGGACGATAAACTTGAAGAGATATAGCTGTGGCCAGTTGCCTTGTTCTTCAAGTTTGATTCTGAGACTTTCAAATTCGCTTTTTGGTGAATCACTCATCAACGATCAATTTAAAGCCAACACCATGGACGTTCATGATTTTAACGCGTTCATCAAGTTTTAGATACTTCCTGAGTTTGGTGACAAATACGTCCATAGATCGGCCTAAGAAATAATCATCGCTACCCCAAACTACCGTTAAGGCCATTTCTCTGGTTAAAACTTGGTCTTTGTGAAGGCATAGCATGCGCAAGAGTTCTGCTTCTTTTTTTGTGAGTGTTTTCTCGGCTTCTTTATGAATCAGGTTGAGATTTGGATAATCAAATTGGAATTGTCCTAGTTCAAATACATCGCGTTTTGGACGATCTTCGTCTTTATCTTGGTTTGATCTTTTTAGAATCGCCTTGATCCGCAGATTAAGTTCATCAAAACTGAAAGGCTTGGTCATGTAATCATCAGCCCCGACATTGAATCCTTTGATCTTATCCTCTGTTAAACTTTTTGCTGTTAAGAATAAAATAGGCACATCAGCATTGATTTTTCGAATATCCTCGGCTAATGTAAATCCGTCTTTCTTAGGTAACATAACATCTAGAATACAAAGGTCATAACCTGTATTATAAAACTTCTGAAATCCAGCATATCCATCCTTCTCAAGATCGGTGCTATAGCCTTCATTTCTGAGATGATCCTGAATAACAAATCCTAGATTCAGATCATCTTCAACAAGAAGGATTTTAGTTCTTTCTTTTTTACTCATGTGGCTTATTTAACAATTTCTATACCGAAAGGTAGAAATACCTCAAACGCTGATCCGGAGTTTGAAGTATTCTTCAATTTTACATTTCCTCCGTGTGCCTGCGAAATTGATTTGACATAATGCAAACCAAGCCCAAACCCTTTTACATTGTGAATGTTTCCGGTAGGTATTCGAAAGAATTTTTCGAAAATCATTTTTTGATACTCCTTGGGTATACCGGGTCCATTGTCCTCTATGGTGATATACACACCTTTTTCGTCCGATTTTGTCGAAACTATAATTTTTGGTTCTGCTTTAGCATACTTTGCAGCATTGTCCAACAGGTTATATAGAATATTGGTTACGTGCATTTCATCTGCGAAAATGCGCTGGTTTTTGGCATTCAATACCGTCTTAATTTCTATGTTTTCATTTTCAAAATTGAGCTGGATGGTTGGGATAGCCAACTCAATAAGCTCGTGCACATCACAATCTTTTTTGCGCAATTCAATTTCCTCTTTTTCAAGCCTGGCCACTTGCAGGACCCGCTCAACTTGCGTTTGCAATCGTTGATTTTCAGTTTTGATTATTTGAGCGTAGGCGCGAAGTCGCTCTGGATTATCAATAACATTTGGATTCAGCAGAACATCGCTTGACAGTGCAATTGTGGATATCGGTGTCTTTAGCTCGTGTGTCATGTTATTGATGAAGTCTGTCTTTATTTCAGAAAGACGCTTTTGTTTGAGGATTGCGTTGATGATGTATGTGAAAAAACCTAAAACAACAATCAGAATGAAACTGGAAACCATCCAAAACTTCATTTCGCTCAAAACTTCGATTTGAAGAGTTGGGAAGAACACTGAGAAGTAGTGGCCATCGTCATTCCAACTCATATCGGGTGCACTTTGCATATCATCCGCTGGATCTTCTTCGTTTGTGACCACCTTGGTGAAGACGACAGAATCATTAAAGCAATTGTAAATGCTGTATTGAAAATCATAATTGATCTCACGATTCAAAAACTCAGTTTTGAGCATGCTTTCCAGATAGTATGGCTGGAGTTCTTCGTTGATTTGAACTCGATAGAAGTTCTCAGAGACTAATTTGACAGGGTCGACTAAAAAGGTTGAGTCACCGCTGTGTTTTTGAATGCTTTGTACAACATCGATCAATGCTAATTCAATCTCGTGTTTCGATTGTTGATCCGCAATTTGATATGCTTTTCTGACCCATACTATTTGAGTGCTGACCAGACCAATAAATATCACTGAGGCCAGAATAATAATAATGCGTATTGTCAGTCTAGTCATAACAGAGCAAACTTAATCTCGGTGTTTTCTCGAATAAGAAACTTAACGTGGAATTAACGACTGAGTTACAGAATACTAGCTAGTTCTTTCCAAAATCGTTGCACTGGAAACCCAACAACGTTGTAGAAGTCACCGTGAACTTCTTTTATTCCAATGTATCCAATAAACTCTTGTATTCCATAAGCTCCCGCCTTATCCAATGGAGAATAATTATCTAAATAGAAATCAATTTCTTCTTCAGTCAATTCATGGAAAACCACTTCTGTCATCTCAGCGAATGAATGTTGACTTGAATTGGTAGAAAGGCATACAGCGGTGTAAACTCGATGTGTTGATCCTCCAATTTCTTGCAACATCGCTTTTGCCTCAATCAGATTAATGGGTTTATTTAATACATGGTCATTAATCCAAACAACCGTGTCTGCTGTCACTAGAATTTCATTTTCCTTTAGTGCATTTAAGTGCGGTTCTGCTTTCAGCTTAGCCAAATAAAGCGGAATGTCCTCCGACCGCAGATGTGCTGGAAATTCTTCTTCTACTTCAAAAGTTTGAACCCTATAGTTGAGCCCTAAAGACTTAAAGATGGCTTGGCGTCTTGGCGATTGACTGGCCAAAACGAACTCTACGTTGCGTGCTTTAGATAGTTGGCTCATCCGAAAAAATAGGATTCGATACTCTGTTTCAGAAAGAACATGCTTACAACCAGTAGAACAACCATTGCGTTATTCAGGTTCGCAGATCTCTTAAATTGAGGTTTTGTTTTTGCCATATATATGACACTGATTTGTACGATCATTCCGAGAATGATGGCAACTACAATGGATGTGATCTGCACTGAATGTACACTCAAATACAAATTGTAAATACCGGAAAGTAGGAGTGCGAAAGTGGCGTAAAGAAAGATGAGTAGAGTTTTTGTGGACTTAATTCCTAAAGAGATGGGTATGGTGTTTCCACCGTATGCCTTATCTCCTTTCATGTCAATTATATCTTTAGTGATTTCTCTAATAAGAGTTAAAAAGCCGAATAGAAGGGAATATCCAATAATCCAATATGCAGGAATGTTAAAGATGGAGAAGCCAAGTTCGGATATGATTTCTGGGTGAGCTTTATTCTGCAGTGGAATTTCAAACAAGCCCACTATTAATGGTACAAATGCAGCTAACAAGGCGATAATAATATTTCCTGCAAGAAAAACCTGTTTCAGGTTTGTGCTATAAAACCAAAGCGCGAAAATGATGAACAAAAAAATCGTATTCATTTTCCACATTCCTTCCACGTAGCTAACATATGTCGCCAGGATGAATCCAATTGCCGTCATTCCAATATGTAACGCCATGGCTATCCTTCGTTTGATGACTCGATCCAGCACGACTAATTTGGGCTTGTTTAATCGATCAATCTTAGCGTCAAAATAATCGTTGATGGCGTAGCCCCCGCCAGCAATAAGGATACTAGATAATACAAGAATGGCGAAATGCAGATCGCCCATGATCAAATCAAATCCATTGATTTTAAGCATAGGTTCAAGCACGAAATAGCGCACCGAATATTGGATAATAGCGATCAGAATCAGAATTGGAAATCTGACTAGTTTAAAGTATGCGTAAATCACCATGTGAATTCCGCGAAGTTATCAGGGTTTTCGACCTGATCGTACCAATTTCCATGACTTCGCATTACTTTTTCAATGATGTCTCGTGCGCATCCCATACCGCCTGTTAGTAGGCTAACATATTTACTGATGTTTTTCACTTCCTGACTTGCATCCGAGGGGCACGCGGGTAATCCAACCTTCGTCAAAACGCATAAATCTGGAATGTCATCACCCATGTACATAATCTCATCTGAATGCAGTGAATGGGAATACATGAAGTCTTCAAGTGCCTCATCTTTATGCAAAGCACCTAAGTATATATCGGTAATTCCGAGTGCTGCCAATCTTTCTTTAACCTGAATACTCTTGCCACCAGTAATGATCCCCACTGTGTAACCTTTTTTTATTGCCATTTGAAGCGCGTAACCATCCTTTGAGTGCATTTGTCTCATTTGCTGACCATCAGGTAGCAACACCACTTGACCGTTAGTGAGAACGCCATCCACATCAAATACAAAAGCTTTGATCGCACTAAAATGATCTAAATAACTCATAGATTTTGAATTCCTTTTGTAAACAAACTATAGAATTCTTTCATTTCTGGATGTTGCTCTAAGGAGTCGAGATGATTTTCTAAAATTTCTATGTCATTCCGAATAGCTGGCCCTGTTTGAGAATTTTCAGGACCTAGCTCAAACCCTTTGCGAATGGCCTCTGCCATCAAGGGTTGAACAAGTCTAGTGTCCAAATTATTCATTCGTAAGAAATCAAAAATCAATCGAATTAAATGATTTGGGAAGTTAGAACTGAACACACCAGCTATGTGAAGCATTTTTCTTTGTTCGTCCGTTAACTGTTTAACTGAACCACCAATTGCAGTGGCGATTTCGTTCAGTACTTGTTTTTGAGTTTCTATCTCGCTTTCAGTGAAAATGGGGACATCATTCCAGTTTGCCTCAAAACCTGCTGTGAATGTTTGGAATGGATAGAAAACCCCATCAATAAACCTCGTGGCAAATTGGGTTGTACTTCCTGAAGTGTGAACAACTACACAATCATTTTTCAAACCATTATGGGCTACTAATTCTTCTATACTCGTTTTAATGAGATTGTCCGAACGGCAAATGAATATCAAGTTAAGGTCATTGTCTAAATCGTTGATTCGATTAAGAATTTGAGCATTGATTAATTTTCCAAATTCTTTATTCTGAGGTTGCCTTGATGTAACAATTTGGTGAATGTTATATCCAGATTTGGTCAATTTGAGCCCGAGATTCCAGCCTAAATTGCCAAGTCCGACTATGCCAATTTTCAGAGAAGAATTCATTTTCTACGAATTCGTTGCCAAACAGATAGAAAAGAGCCAAGTCCCATAACAATACAACCCAACCAAAGGATATTAATTCCAGGAAAGACGATGGCTTTCATTACAATGAAATCATTGAATTTAGGTGCTTCTTCCAGGATTCTGAATTTGAAGCTTTCATTTTCAGGATCGATTCCATCAAAACTGATTTTTATTCCAAGATCTGGAATGCTATCTGGGACTGTCATCGAAAACTCTCTATTGCGAAGTACAAACAATGGTTCAAGCTGATGGGCCTTTGTGTTAACGTCAAAGAGTGTGAAGTGTGCACCTATTGCGAGGTCGTTTTCGGTCAAACCCCCAAATCTTTTTTGAGGTGTTCTGTCGAGACTGTCAAACACCATAAAACTCGTTTTCGTGAAAATGGTATCTCCGAGTCCGACAGAATGCTCCTCCAAAATAGCATCTTCACTTTTATCCTCTAATTCAGCGTAGGAAATATGTGTATATATATCCTTATGCAAGTAATGTTTGGTGTATGGTTCAGCCACATTCCCCATTCTAGGGTTTAACTGGAGGTAAGGATATAAGGTAAACTGTTTTTCGAGTTCGCCAGATTCATTGGGCTGCATATATTCTACCTCATAGTGTATGAAGTTATCCTCAGCTCGCTTTCCTCTATATGAAACAAAGAAGTCACCCATAATTAAGGTGTCATTTTGCATTAAGAGTATATTTTCATTATTACTGAAGTCCTCACCAAGAACAGAGATGTCATACAAGCTGCTATTGGTAGAAATCACCTCACTTTCTGTGGTGCTAATGAGAACACCAAGCAACAATAAGCCGAACCCAATGTGCGCAATACTGGCCGATGCCGATTTCATTTTCCCTTTTAGAAAAAGCAACCAATAATGAGTGTTTGCGGTTGTCGCGAGCAGACTGGTAAATAGCAAAGCAATGTAAATTGGGTTTCGCATTTCCATAGCAATAGCGCTGGCCACAGCGATTATAGTCGATAGACCTGCCGAAATGCTAATGTTTTTCCAAAATGATCGCATATCGGTTTTGGTGTATTTCAAATACTGTCCAATTGCTAAAAGTAAAGAGGTGATAATCGCAAATGGAGTTATCCATTGATTGTAGTAGTCAATGCGTTCCACTGTGGTGGCCAAATTTGTTCCAAAGAGTTTATTAATTACTGGAAAAGAAGTGCTAAAGCTGATGATAAACGCTGCCACCAAAAGAATGAGAGATGACACGAACATCCAGAATTCACGAGAAGTAATGGACTCCTCCTTTTCATGAGTTGGAAAACGCTTGTAATTAATAGCTATCAAAACGATAGATAGTACGCAGAAGAAAATCAAGCTGACGGCAAGCTGCCCAGTCATGCCAAGGTCGGTAAAAGAGTGAACGCTAGTGTCTCCAAGCACTCCGCTTTTGGTCAAGAAACTGGCATACTGTACAAGGCAAAAAGTGATGGTGGTAAGGAAAAATAGAGAAAGTACTGAAACTCCTTTTTTTCGTTGAATAAGCATTAAGTGGCCAGCTCCTACCATTGTCAACCATGGCACTAGTGAGGCGTTTTCCACCGGATCCCACGCCCAAAACCCACCGAAACTTAAAGATTCATAGGCCCAAGCGCCACCCATCAAAACACCAATTCCCAATACGCCAATTCCGAAGAATGTCCAAGATAAAGCAGGTTTTACCCATTCAATGTATTTGCCTCTAAGCAGTCCAGCTATCGCATAAGCAAACGGCACGATTGCAGTGGCATAGCCAAATAACACGAAGGGTGGATGAATAACCATCCAATAATTTTGTAACAGTGGATTCAGACCTCTACCATCAATGGCATCGGTATAGTTTACATTTTCGAAAATTGGGAGGTTCGAAAAGTCTGGATGCTCCCGCAACAACATGGTAAATGGATTACTACCGAACTTATGTCCGAAAATCACACTTCCCAAAAGCATTGATAGCATAAAGAATTGAACAGCGCTAATAACGGACAATACAGGTGCCTCCCATCCTTTAACGGATTTGAAAAGTATCAGGCCTAAAATGACGTGCCAAAACGTCCAAATCATAAAGCTACCCTCTATCCCTTCCCAAAAACAAGAAAAGATATACTTCATTGGCATGTCCGTATTGCTGTGTTGCCAGACATAGTGATATTCAAAATATTGGTTGAATATCATAATGAATAATGTCGCAACCATTCCGATTACCGCTAGTGAATGCGCCAGAAATGAAATTCTTCCCAAACGCAGATAGGTATCATCATTTTTTCGATCTGCTAGGAAATAAGCCACCATACTCATGAAGCTGGCAGCGAAAGCAATTACTGTGAAAATGTTTCCTATTTGACCAATGGTCAAATGTTCTCCTGGATATGTCATTTATGAGTTGCTTTCAGCTTTTGCAGTAACTTCTCCTTCGGTATATTTTGAAGGACATTTCATTAAAATTTCGTTCGCGTGAAATGCATCACCTTGAGCTTGACCTATCAGGACTATTTGCTCCGACCTCTCAAAATCCTGTGGTTTGCTTTTATGAAGGACCACTTTGTGTTCTTCATTGTTGATATCATACATGTAAAAGACAAACTCATCAGGATTAGTCAAAGGATCGTAAATCATTTCCTTTTCTCGATTCAATTGCCCTACTACATGAAACTCGTCAGTTGGGTTGGCAAATGCCTCAGCAAAATTGGCGTATGAACTAGAATCGTTAATTGCCGTAATCATTGCGCCAATGAGCACTGCAATAACAATGATTAATGCGATGTGTGATTTTTTCATTTTTCAGTTGTTCCCTTTTCAAGTTTTCTGAGTTTCAGGTCAATCTGAATCAGATATAAGAATAACACACAAAAGATTAAAAAGATCACTCCAACCACAACGTAGATCTTACCATCTTCTCGCATGACGTCAGCCATATCTGCTGATTGTGCGCTGCTTATTACCGGAAGGAGTAATAAACTCGTCAAACATATGACTGCTATATTCTTATTCATGTGACTTTTTATACTGTTCAAAACGAAACTTAATTTCAGATATCCATAAGCCAAGAAGTATCCAACCAATAACTGCAGGATAAAAAACGATTCTCATAGTATTGTCTAGATCATAGCTGCTGAAGGCGGGATTTCCGCCATTTCCTGGGTGTAGCGAACTAGTCATTCTCGGTAAGATAAACACAAAAATCACCATCATTACGAAGGCGAAAATATTGTAGACAGAACTCACCTTTGCCCGAGTTATTGGGTCGGTAAGGCTGTTTCTTAAGATAGAATATGCTAGGTATGCTAAGAGGGCAATGGCAGCTCCATTTAGCTTTGGGTCTGGCACCCAATATGCTCCCCACGTAAACTTTGCCCAAAGCATTCCCGTTACTAATCCGGCCACGCCAAACACCATTCCTACTTGAACAAAAACTTTGGCGAGTAAGTCGTCACTTTCATGGCCAATACTCAAGTATTTAATGCTGTAAATAAAAGATGCTAGAAATAGAAATACCATGGCAAACCACGAAGTAACATGGTAGAACAAGTTTCTTATGGTTTCATTCAAAATGTCCAATCTGGGAACATCGACCATAAGCCCAGCAACTATGGCGAATAACACCATTAAAATCGCCAATATTTTGAAGGGAATTGGTATTCTCAAAGCTCCTTTTTTATTCGCGCCAAAGGTATGGAAACAAGATGAGTGAGAGGGCGAAACAAACCACATTGAGCCCCATTAAGACAAATGCATATTTCCATTGGATTGCCCAATCAATACCATCGATGGCGTTTTTAGTCAACGTTGTAGTAACCAGTATTAAAGGCAATAAAATAGGTAATCCTAAAATGGCTAACAAGGTAAGGTTGCTCCCAGCCTTAGACGCAATCGTACTAAGCATGCTGAGAACAAAGGCGAGTCCGCAACTGCCAAAAAGTACTCCATACCAAAATAGGGTTGGGTCGGCAATATCCATATCAAAGAGTGCCGTATAAATAATGACGGCTATCATAGACAGCGCAATCATAATAAATGCATTGTATATCATCTTGGATATGATAAATTGACTCGGACTCATGATCGTATAGAAATAGAGCATGCGCTCTCGGGATTCGTTCATGAAGCTTTTTGCTACTGCATTGAAACTGGTAAAAAGTAGAATAATCCAAAAAAGTGCAATCCAGGTAGATGCTGCGTTTATTCGCTTAATTGTGATATAGCAGACAAATAAACTTGAGATTAAAAATAGACTGGATGCTGCAAGTGAATATGGATTTCGGATGTCCGTCTTTATCTCTTTGGCTAATATTGCGGCAATAGTCATGCTTGGCTAAATCTGCTTCAAAGATGAAACAATGTTTGATTTCGAATGCCTTTTGAATCTCATGATGAAAAAATGATAATGGATCTTATGAATAAAATTGATGTACTAGCCATTGGCGCTCATCCGGATGATATTGAACTTGGTATTTCAGGAACTATCTTAAAGCTAATTGACGGAGGAAAAAAAGTTGGATTGTGTGATTTAACAATGGGCGAACTAGGAACAAGAGGAAGTGGAGAGTTAAGACTGAAGGAAGCTGAAATGGCTCGAATGGTATTAGGTGCAGATTTCAGGGTTAACCTTAAAATGGCCGATGGTTTTTTTGAAGTTTCGAAAAACAACCAAATTAAAATAATAGAGGTAATTCGTGCCTGTAAGCCAGATATTGTTCTCTGCAATGCACTCTCGGATAGGCATCCAGATCATGGCCGAGGTGCCGAGCTTCAAAAGACAGCTTGCTTTTTAAGTGGGTTGAGACGAATTGAGACCCATAGCAATGGACTTCGACAATCAGAATGGCGACCAAGAATGGTGCTGCATTATATCCAAGATCACTTTATGAAACCGGATATTGTGGTGGATGTAACGCCATATTGGGAAAGACGAATGGAGTCTGTTATGGCATATTCTTCACAGTTCTATGACCCAAAAAGTAATGAGCCACAGACCGCTATTTCATCTCAGGAATTTCTTAAAAATCAAGAGGGCAGAGGCCTGCAGATTGGTCGATATATTGGTGCTAAATATGGTGAAGGATTGATATCGGAACGGCCACTGGGAATCCACCAAATCACGGATTTAATTTAAAAAAAAAAGGGCCGCATATGCGGCCCTTTTTCACTTTCACATTCGTGAGGTTATTCAATGATAACCGCTTTCACGCTTTGTCCTGCTTCGCCACTTAAGCGAAGTTGATAAGCTCCTGCATCAATGTCATCTAACTCAATGACTGTAACTGCACCATTTTGTGCAACCACTTGTGATGTATAAACAACCTGACCAAGAGAATTGCTTAACGTTACATTCATCAATCCGTTGATGTCACCAAAACGGATTTCAAATTGTCCATTATTAGGATTTGGATAAATGTTGATTTCGTTATTTAATCTGGAAACCTCATCTAATCCAACAATAATGTTTGATGGGTCAGACATACAACCGTTTTCATCAACAAATACACAGTAAACAGAGTTTCCTTGAGCAACTGCGCTAGCTGGTAATGTGTTTCCAGTTTGTCCAGCAACTAAAGTACCCTCAATGTACCACATGTGAGTTCCTGTTCCTGTAGCACCGGAAGTATAGTCAGTTCCAACTAAAGTTAAAACGGGCGCATCTGGATTTGGAACAATAGTTAACGTGATTTCAGCCTCATCTTCATCACCACAATCATTTGTTACAGTAACCGTGTATGTACCCGATTCAGAAACTTCAGTAATTGTAAGAGATGGGTCTGTACTTCCATCAGACCATACATATCCAGAACCTCCGTCAGCAGTTACTGTCAGTATTTCACCAACGCAACCGGTAGTTTCTTCGCTATTTATTACTGCCACTGGAGCGGACTCCATTGTAACTGTGACTGAAGCTGTTGAGTTTCCTGCACAGTTTGTAACTGTTACAGTGTATGTCCCAGCAGCCGTTACAGTAGTTGCAGCAGAAGCTTGTCCATTGCTCCATAGGTAAGTGGCACCTGCCCAAGGTAGAGCAGTTAGAGTATTATTGTCACCCGGGCAAAGAGTAATGTCACCACTGATAATTGCTTCCGGCTCAGCGGGCTCTATAACAGTTGCAGATTCAACAGTCGATCCACCGTTACAATCCTGAACAGTCACTGTATAGGTTCCAGGTCCAGTGATGGTTGTTGCAGCCGTAGTTGAACCGTTACTCCATGAATAACTCACTCCACCAATGTTTGATGTTGCCGTTAATGTTCCAGTAGAACCTGTACAAAGTTCAAGAGAAGAAGCAGCGATTGTTACAGTCGGTCCTCCAGTTCCGTTATAAGTCACAACATTGAATGTTTCTGTTTGAACACCACATGTTGTAGTGATATTACATGTATAAGTTCCGACAGCAGTTGCGTTGATTACTTGGTTAGTGCTAGTGAATGAATTTGGTCCAGTCCAGGCATATGTTCCACAACCCAAAGCCTGAAGCTCAACCGAACCTCCAGGACATAGAAGTGAGTCTCCCGCGATTTCTGTAGGACAGAAATCAACAGTATCAAATCGTGTAGCATCCTCTTTTAAATAAATAATCTTATTGATTCCTGACTGATCCATATCACCTGAAACAGCAATACCTGGTTCAACGTCCGCCATATATACGATGTGAATATCATCATCTACTCTACGAGCGATGGACGGGAATACACATTCAACGAAATCGTTTGCACTACCGCCTGTCACATCGATTGGGAATGACCAAGAACAACCTCCGTCACAAGACTTGGTAACGTATGTGTGACGATAGTTTTGGCTACTTCCTACTAAATCTTCTCGCACACTGGTATACGAAACGTAGAAACATCCATCTTCATCAATACCTGCTTGAGGATGTGATACAAGTCCCGCAAATCGATACTGTCCACCTGGATTATCTAAGTCTAACTGACCGTTTGCATTCAAATCAAGAACTCCGAACAGTCTTAAGCTGTTGTCTCCAGGAAAATCTTCATTCCAGTATTCAATGCCATTGGTGTATGGGTAGTAAGTGATTGTACCATCAGTTATATCTGCATTGGCTATGAACATTGTTCCAAACCATACATGAGCCATGTTGTTCTCATCTAAAAGAACGGTAACCGATCCGTCAGAAGTCCAAAGTCGATCTTCGAGAGTTGTGTCAACAACAGTTAAATCCTCTTGAAACCAAACGTCAGATGTTAATACGTCTGTTTTTGTCCAAGAAACTCCATTGTTGGTTGATTTAAATAATTGAACTCCGCGTCCAAGTCCTCCAACTACGATAGCAACATTATTCCCTTGTGCATCAATGGCGTAACTATCACCATCAAACCCATCAAAATATGCAATTCCAGTACCTGGGATTTGATAATCTACGATATCGAAGGAAGCACCCGCGTTTGTTGATCGAGTATAAAGAAATGCTCCATCCATTCCGTCAGTATATAGCGATCCATTGTTCGCAACGGGTAGCGTCATGCCAACCATGTGAATTGTGTTGTTGTTGGTGCCTCCAGTAGCGGAACGCCCCCAAACCTGACCACCTTGACCTGATAGGTTTCCTTGTGTCCAAGTTCCCGACCCAACAGTGTTACGTTGAACCCTGTGGAATATACTGTTCGCAGTACTATGTGAAATGATGATTTCTTTTCCAGAACCTGTTCTTAATGGGTTTGGCCATCCTGTTCTTTCAGCCTCAAGTTCAACAGTTGGAGAAGAACCCCAAGAAGTACCATTAAAATAATTGTATCCTGTGCCTCTATTTGTCCAAGCTGCATCTGTACTATATGTCCATGTAGCTGATATTGTGCTATTGGCATGGTTAATAATTCTTCGCTGAATGGAAGAGTTAGTCTGTAAATCGTAGTAAGATTCTCCGATTTGTGTTTCAGTCGCACTTCTTTGTGAGACATTGTTGTTGGTTGGAACTTGATTCTCCAAGGCATCTTGCACTTGTTGCTCAATTACATGAACTGGTGCAGATAGCTTAAATTGATTTTGTTCTGGTGTCAGCTTTGCTGGTTGTTGCGCCATTGCTGCAATAGCAACGAAAACGGAAGCTGAAGAAAGTAAAATCTTTTTCATTTCTTGCTGTTTAGTTATACGAATGTGTTTTAAAAGTTGGGCAAATGTAATCAATTGATAAGGCCTTTCATAGTGCGAAAATTATCGAAGTATTCGATTCCAAACAGATAGTAAACCACTGCGCAATTCTTTGATATCCGCTTGACTTAATAAAAACATGTCTAATTGTACTTGATCCGTTTTTTTCAAAAAGTAACATTGAATTGCCGCCTGGAAAACGTAAACTATCGAAGTGGTTAGAGCTACGCCATAGGTCCCCAGAAAAAAGGTAAATGGGTATACTAGTGCGAGAGAAATTGCCAGACCAATAAGAGATGAGTAGGTATTGAATCTGTGTTGCCCCATTCCCGCAAAAAAATGGTTGATGCCACCACCGAAGGCCAATGCAAAAATACCGGGAGCTAAATAAAATAGATGGTTTTTGATTTCACCGAACTCTTCACCAAGTATAAAGATGTAAAGGCTACTTGGAATGCTTAAAAGGATGATTATGCCAAGCCCGGTGACTGAATAATTTAGTCTAACCAGTTTAGTGCTTAGTACTAGGCCTTTCGTCCTGTCTGAAATGTTTGACATACTCGCGTATTGAACGGTATTCACGCTTCTTGTGAATTGCCATAGTGCCTCTGCAATTTGCAAGGTGGCACTGAATATTCCGATGCGAACCAATGCGACTTGTGGAGGTGAAATGATTATTTCGAGTACGTAGTATCCAATTCTATAATTCAATAATTGTGCGAGGTTTCCAATCTGAACAATAGAACCATATGAAAAACTGGATTTTATTGTTTTTAAAAAGGAGCTTTTCACCCCACCACCTAAATATGGTAAGATTAGAATGCTTGAAAGTATAAGTGAGATGATGAGTGAAATCTCATAAGCATCAATAAAAAGCTGAAAGTTGCTTTCATAGAAATAGAGAAACGCGCCCAACAGGGCGACAGTAATTGCTGTTTTACAGATTTGAATAACGTTGTGTGATGCGATTCGTTCTTTTCCGAGCAGAATCATGAGATTGGTCACGATCAAACACTCGGCAAAGGCCATTCTGAAGAACCTCGAGGCATCGATTGAAGTTAATAGTTCGCTCCAGAGGAGTAAACTCGTCACCAACCCAGCAGAAAGCAATGACCAAAACCCATTGGCAAGAATAAGTTTGCGAATAGAGTTTCGCGGAGTTAAATAAACAATAGCTGGACCTCCAATAAATCCACTTACCATCGTTGCTATGCTAAGATTGAGAATAAGAAGACTTATCATTCCTTTTATTTCGGCACCCATAATTCGGGTGCTTACAATCAATAAAACAACATTGAGTAAGGCTATAATTAGCCGGCTACCTAGTGTATGTATAATCTTATTGATCAAGGTTTATTATTCAATAAAGATTCAATGGCAAGTACTACTTCATTTACGGTTACATCGCGTATGCATTTAAAATCTGGACATTTTGCTGGATCAATAGTCCGCGATTGATTGGGTAGATAGTGTCGATAGCATGGGTGGCAAGGTAGCTTGTGTTGTATAAGATAGTGTCGATTTCGATCAATCTTGTGCCAACCGAATATTTCTGGATCTGATCCACCAGCAATAGTTATGGTTTTAACGCCAACTGCTCCAGCAATGTGCAACAATCCACTATCCCCTCCAATATGAATGAGGGCACCTTGTATTAAACTCGGAATTTCACTTAATTGGGTATTGTTAATGTATGATTGAACATTACTTCCGAGACTGGTTAGGTATGGTTCCATGTGCGAGTCGTGACTATCTCCTAAAACCAAGATTTTTATTTCTGGATAAAGTTCAATGAATTTCTTAGTCAAATCGACCCAGTTGTCTAGAGGCCATGTCTTCCAAGGCGTCAGATTGTTGCCAGCACCTGGTTGCAATGTAATGTAATTGGTCGGTAGTGCACGATTAGACGAAAAAGGCTCTATGTTAAAGTCCGTTTGACACAATTCGAGGTCAGTTGTATCTGGTTTGAAGTATCTTAAATATTGGGTGCTTTCATGAGCTCCTGCGACCATTCGGTGCAGTCGAATTCTATTTTTAAAAATGTTCGGCAGGTTTCTTGGGATTCTGAGCGTATGTACATTTCGACCAATAAGGGTGCTAAACGCAAGGTTTTTGCGTGTAGCAGCAAAGTAATCTAGGTAGACATGATCGAATTTGGAGACACTTTTTAATGCAGTCACAACAATTTTAGATGTTGATCTTAAATCTGTGACATTATCAAATAGCTGTGTGTTTAAACGCTCGAAAATTCTTTCGGAAAAGTACGGTGAATCACAAATGGCATGAACTTCTCCGTGTTTCTGTAACTCCTTGATTAATGGAATGAGAAAAATGGCGTTACCAATACCCGAAGAAATGAAAACAGCAAATTTCAATCGTGGTTTCTTTGATTATTGTGGCAATAACGTAAAATTCTTTCAATCAATCATTATTTATTCGGTTGTAACTGAATGTTACGATTGATTCGGTTTAATAATAACCTACTCGCGGTTCATAAAGTGAGATTTAGTTGCTTGCAGATATCATGGAACTTTTATTTTCGCGTCCCTTTTCAAGAAAAGGTGATTATGGTGGTTGTAGCTCAGTTGGTTAGAGCGCCTGATTGTGGTTCAGGAGGTCGTGGGTTCGAGACCCATCTTCCACCCAAGCTTAAAAGTCCCAGATATCTGGGACTTTTTTTTTGGCAAAAAATTTGGGAGTCTTATATTCTTTTTTAATTTTAAGTTGTTGTTTTACATGTATTTACGTGAGTTTTTAATTGAGCTTGGGGAGGTTTGTTAACATCTGTTGATGATGTTTTAATTATGATTTTTCATTCTTTCTGCTGAGAGAAATCGAAATCTTTTACTTTAGCGGCTCTAATTAAAAACCTTAAATGATGAAAAAAGTATTATTAATTGCTGCTGTTGGAGCATTCGGATTGTCTTTAAACTCTTGTACTAAAGATTACACTTGTTCTTACGAAGCTGCTGGAATTACTGTTGAAGCTGAGTGCACTGGTTGCTCTAAAGCTGACGTAAAAGAATTAGAAGATGCAGGTTATACTTGCGAGTAACTAATTTTAGTCTTGAAGACTGAAAGGGCTGTCATACGACAGCCTTTTTTTTGCTCTATATTTTGACTATTGTTGCTTTATGCTCTATATGTGAGTTGTTTTTATCAAATTGATAAACTGTAATAATGGAAGTATTCTTGAACCCTGAAGCCTGGATAGCGCTACTCACGTTAACATTCTTGGAAATAATACTTGGGATTGATAATATCATATTCATTTCGATAGTATCTAATAGACTCCCAGAACAGCAACGACCTAAAGCCCGAACAATCGGATTAGCCTTAGCCTTGGGCGTAAGGATTGTTATGTTGAGCGCAATCTCCTACATAATTGGCTTCACTGAACCACTTTTTGAAATATTCGATCATGAAGTTTCGGGCAGGGATATTATTCTCGCAGTTGGCGGTCTGTTTTTAGTAGGAAAGAGTATTACTGAAATACATGATAAGGTAGATCAGGATGAACATGAATTGAACAAAGACGCAAAGAAAACAGGTTTTTCAAATGTGATTATTCAAATAGTATTGCTTGATATTATTTTCTCCTTTGATTCTATTTTAACCGCGGTTGGAATGAGCAGAGATCTTGTAATTATGATTTCTGCCGTGATTATTTCCATCATTATCATGATGTTTTTTGCAGGTCCAATCAGTCGGTTCATTAATAGATATCCAACCTTACAAATGCTCGCGTTGTCTTTTTTAATTTTGATTGGGTTCATGCTTATGCTTGAGAGTGTGCATATTGAAGTGCCGAAAGGGTACATATACTTCGCAGTATTCTTCTCGCTATTAGTGGAGTTCTTAAACATTAGAATGAGAGGTCCGAAGCAGGTCAAATAGTTTAAACCTCATTTGAGCCTCAAGATTTATTTTTGACTCTTGAGCTACACTTTTTCGATATTCACGGTCAATAACCCTATTCATTGTCCATCATAACTCAAATACAAATACACGATCTACCATATGAAGATTGTGAGAAAAGTGTTGAAATAACGCTGATTGATCCAGCAGGAAGAAAAAAGGAGAAATATCGCTTAGGCGTTGTTGACGCAAATCAGGTTTATGAAAGAATTCAATCGGGCGAACCTGTCATTTTGGATAATAGATATATAAAAGATTTCTCCTTATCAAATTATCGAAAGCGTTGTAAGTTACCTCAAGACATGGCTATAGAATTGCACGACTTTTCTGCAAAGCGCGCATATTTCGAGACTGAAAATGGTACTGATTTTAGTTTCACTCATTTCAATGGTGACGCAACCGTTTTTGATGATTGTGTTTTTGGAGATGGCCCTGTAACCTTTTATCACGCGCGTTTCAATGCGCCAATTGTTGGATTTCAAAACAGTCATTTCGGTGCGGGAGTCGTCAATTTCCAATACGCAGAATTTCGAACTAAACATCTCTCATTTGAAGGTGTTGGTTTTGAAAGCGGGGATATTCAATTTATAAGTTGTGTGTTCGCTGATTCTAAGGTAAGTTTTAAGGAAGCACAATTTGGGGACGGCAAGGTTGATTTTCACTACAGCACTTTTGGGAATGGCAACCTCACCTTCGACAAAGCTGTATTCGGAGGTGGTGATGTATCATTCAAACGAGTTGACTTTGGGGACGGCAAGGTTGATTTTAAACGCGCCCATTTTGGTAATGGTGAGATAGATTTTTCTGAGGCCGAATTCCGAAGTGGGAAAACTGTTTTTCGATCCGCTGTATTTGGTAATGGTGATATCATTTTCGACCAAATAATAAGTGAATCAGATTTTATTTTTGATAACGTTCAATTTGGCTCTGGTAAACTTAGTTTTTTTGGAGCCAAGGCTGGGAAGTTGTCCTTTCA